>Ga0224547_1000083_pt1 | contig 19570 bp, 17 predicted proteins | sample 714P21014metaG_FD_179908 | JGI IMG/M metagenome (GOLD analysis project Ga0224547, IMG submission 179908) | Peat soil microbial communities from Stordalen Mire, Sweden - 717 P2 10-14 | ecosystem: Environmental > Terrestrial > Soil > Wetlands > Peat | place: Sweden: Norrbotten County, Stordalen...
GTTCCCTCGTGATCTGCCTCCGGTATCGGTGGATGCCAATCAACTCGAATTGGCGCTGCTCAATGTGGCCTTGAACGCGCGCGATGCGATGGCGGACGGCGGCACCATCAAGATCACGGCTGCAGCCCATACCGTGGGGTCGCCGGCGACATCGAATTCGCTGCGCGCGTCCAACGGCAGCACCAAGCCTGTCAGCGACGCTGTGGACGGCGCCGCCTCGTTGCCGCCGGGCGACTATGTACGAATCACCATCATTGATACCGGCGTCGGCATGGACGAATCCACCCTGGCCAAGGCAACCGAGCCGTTCTTTACAACGAAGGGGCCGGGCAAAGGGACCGGTCTTGGCTTGTCGATGGTGCACGGCCTGGCAGCGCAATCGGGCGGTCTGCTGCGAATTCGCAGCGAGCCGAACGCGGGAACGGTCGTTGAGCTGTGGTTACCCAGGGCCAATTGCGCGCCCGCCACTGTCGTGCGCTCGACGGAGTCGCCAACCCAGAGCAGGCCCGCGACCGCGCCGTGCAGAGTACTCATCGTCGATGACGATACGCTCGTCATGACCGGCACCGCCGCGATGGTTTTGGACCTAGGCCACACGCCGGTCGAGGCACACTCCGGTGCCGAAGCGCTTGACTTGCTGGGTTCCGGTCTCAAGGTCGACGTGGTTTTAACCGATCATGTCATGCCGAGCATGACCGGCTTGCAGCTTGCCGGATGTATTCAGGAGAAATTTCCCGGCTTGCCCATCATCTTGGCGACCGGCTACGCAGAGCTGCCGGTCGATCCATTGAGCTTGGGGATAGCGAGACTGGCGAAACCTTGTACACAGCACGAGATTGCCGTCGCCATTCACGCGGCAGTTTTCGCGAACGATCGAGCGGCATTGTCGCAAGCCGCGAACTAGATCGAAACCATGCATACGGCCTACATCACTCATGCTGATTGCCTGCGTCACGAGATGGGCGCGGGACATCCGGAATGTCCTGATCGATTGACCGCCATCAACGAGGAAATGCGCTCGTCGGGATTGCTCAGTCAGTTGCGCTGTCTCGATGCGCCGCTTGCGAGCGCCGACGATCTGAAGCGGGTGCACCGCACGGTTTACGTGGACGCAATATTCGAGAACGCACCCAGCGAGGGCTATGTACAGCTGGATCCCGATACGGCGATGAACCCGTACAGCTTGGCCGCGGCGCAGCGCGCGGCAGGTGCCGGGGTGTTGGCGGTGGACGAGGTCATGGCTGGGCGATCCTCCAATGCGTTCTGCGCAGTTCGCCCTTGTGGTCATCATGCTACTCAAGTCCGGTCCATGGGCTTTTGCATCTTCAACAACATCGGCGTTGCGGCGGCGTATGCGCTGGAAAAAAAAGGACTCGAGCGCGTGGCGGTCATTGACTTCGACGTGCACCACGGCAACGGCACGGAAGATATGTTCAGTCCCACACACTGGCACAAGCGCGTACTGATGGCGAGTTTCTTTCAGCATCCCTTCTACCCGTACAGCGGCACGTCGAATCCCGCGCCCAACATGATCAATGTGCCTCTGGCCGCGGGCAGCGGCGGCGTCGCTGTCAAGAAAGCCGTGGAAACGCAATGGCTGCCGGCGCTGGAGAGCTTCAAGCCGCAGATGATTTTCATTTCCGCCGGATTCGACGCGCACAAAGAAGATCTGCTGGGGGGCATGGCGCTCATCGAAGCTGACTACGCGTGGATGACCCGCGAACTTAAGCTGCTGGCCGCGCGGCATTCGCAAGGCCGCATGGTTTCGATGCTCGAGGGCGGCTACAACCTATCCGCGCTCGGGCGCAGCGCGGTCGCCCATGTCAGGGCGCTGTCGGAGCCGCAGCCGAATCAGGTATAGAGTCTGCCGACGCTCTCGGCCACACATACCGGCTTAACCTGACCTTCGCGTTCGACGGTAACTTCGGTAATGATTTGCACGCCGCCTTCAATAGGCTCGAATGAAAGCAGCTTGAAGTGCGCTCGCAGCCGACTGTTGACGGGAACCGGCGCCGGGAAGCGCACGCGATTGAGGCCGTAGTTGACCGACATCCGCGCACCGCTGACTTTGTGAGAACTGCGGATGAAGTAAGGCAGCAAACTCAAGGTTAAAAAACCATGCGCGACGGTGCTGCCGAACATGCCGGCGGCGGCGCGCTTGGGATCCACATGAATCCATTGATCATCGCCCGTCACATCCGCAAACTTGTCAATCCGCTCCTGGTCGACGGTGAGCCAGTCGCTGGTCCCGATGGGGGAACCGACCAGTGCTTTTAGCTCGGCTAAATTTTGATAGGTTTTCACGCTCACCTCTGGCTGGCTATGATCGCACAGGCACGCGGTGCTATGCTGCAACCAGTAGAGTGTGGCAGTTCTTGGGGGCAGGCGATCGACGGCGACATAACGACGTTGAAGCGTTGAGGCGGGCACTTGAAAGACATAATACGGACATTTTTTTTGCCATCGAATCGACGCATGCGCTGGTTCGGTGCATCGCTGATCGCGGGCGCGCTAGCGGCCTGGCCGGGATGGACGGGCGCAACCGCTCCTGAAGTTTCGCCGCCGGCGACGCCGGTTGTTGACCCCATCGATGAGTTGACGGAAATCATGGTTGAGGCACGCGAGCCGCGCTACGTGTCCCCGACGCGCCGAGACCAAATCGGACGCATTTGGGCGCCGGTGATGATCAACGGACGCGGACCCTTCCGCTTGGTGCTCGATACGGGTGCCAGCCACAGCGCGATTACTGCCCTGGTTGCATTGGCGTTGGGCATTCCGACGGATCGTTCCCCGCCGGTGATCCTGCGCGGCGTCACCGGATTTGCCACCGTGCCCACCATCCGCGTGGATACCTTGAGCGTGGGCGACGTGGCGGTCGATCAGGCGATCCTACCCATCGTGCCGGACGCCTTGGGTGGTGCTGAAGGGGTGCTAGGTTCCGAAGGGCTGGTCGGCAAGCGAATCTTCATCGATTTTCGTCATGATCGGATCGATATTGCGTATTCGAGGAATGAGCGATCGAGTCCCGGGTTCATCAGCGTGCCGTTCCACTCGTTGCGCGGTACCTTGGTGGTCGTGGACGCATTTGTGGGCAATGTCCGCTGCAAGGCCGTCATCGACACCGGCGGGCAGGTCACGATCGCGAATCTTGCGCTGAAAGAGGCGCTGTCGCGCGCGGGCGCTTCACCGAGGAGCAAAATCGACGAGATAATCGGTGCTACCAAGGATGTTCAAAGGGGTGAACTGATGGACACGCCCGCCATCGGCCTGGGCGCCATTAGCATTCATGATCCCGGTGTGACGTTCGGTGATTTGTATATATTCAAGCAGTGGCGGCTGACGAGTGAGCCGGCGATATTGATAGGCATGGACACACTGGGGCTGCTCGACACCCTGATCATTGACTATCGCCGGCACGAGTTGCAACTTCGTATGCTCAATGCGGGGTAGAGACGAGGGTTATGCATGATCAATAAACCGATTATCGGCGTAGCTGCCTTGATCTTTGTGCTTGCGGCGGGTGGTGTGTACTACCTAAAGAGTCGCGATGCGCCGTTGCCGGCCGCACCCACCGCTCCGGCCAGCACTGCTCCCGCAGCCGGGGAACCGGCCATTGAGCATCCGTTGCCGGAATCCTCCGGGATTGCTGCCTCGGGGCCCTTGCCCGACTTGGCCGACAGCGATTCGCCGCTGCGCGATGCACTCGCGCAACTTGCCGGCGCGGACGCGGTGAAGGACTATCTGGCGCCGCAGGATGTGATCCGCCGGATGGTGGTGACCATCGATAATCTGCCGCGGCAAAAAGTCGCGGTGGACAAGCGGCCCACCAATGCCGTCGCCGGATCGTTTGCCGCCGACGGTGATGAATTGCAGGCAACGGTCAATCAGGGGAATTTCGAACGCTACAAGCCGCTGGTGGCGGTGATCCGCAAGCTCGACATGCAGCAGTTGGGTGCGGTGTACATCCACTTCTATCCCTTGTTTCAGCAGTCGTATCAAAACCTCGGCTATCCCAACGGGTATTTCAATGACCGGCTCGTTGAAGTCATCGACGTGATGCTGGCAACGCCGAATCCGAAGGGGCCGATCCAGTTGGTGCGGCCCAATGTCATGTATACCTTTGCGGATCCGGCGCTCGAGGCGCGGCCCGCGGGGCAAAAGCTGTTGATTCGCATGGGGCCGGAAAATGCGCAGGCCATCAAAGCGAAGTTGACGGAACTGCGATCCGTCATCACGGCCGGCCAGCTAAAGCACTAATAACATTTTAAAAAAAAGCAGGGGAATGATATGGCGACCACGTCCGCAGATGCAGGACTGCCGAAATCAACGGCAGCGACGCAAAGCAATTGGCTCGTTATCGGTGCATCATCGCTGGGTACGGTATTCGAGTGGTATGACTTTTACTTGTACGGCCTGCTGACGAGCGTCATAAGCTCGCAATTTTTTTCCGGCGTCAACGAAGTCACTGGATTCATCTTTGCGTTGGCTGCATTTGGCGCGGGCTTTGCGGTGCGACCATTCGGCGCGTTGGTGTTCGGACGCTTGGGAGATCTCGTGGGTCGGAAGCATACATTCCTGATCACCATGGGCATTATGGGCGGCTCGACTTTCGCGGTTGGATTGTTGCCGAACTATGCGACGGCCGGCGTGCTTGCACCGGTCCTGCTCCTAGCCTTGCGACTGCTTCAAGGACTGGCGTTGGGAGGCGAGTATGGCGGCGCCGCGACTTACGTCGCCGAGAACTCGCCCCAGGGCAAGCGCGGACTCTTCACGAGTTTCATTCAGACCACGGCAACGCTGGGCTTGTTTGGAGCATTGATCGTCGTCATCGTTACTCGGACCAGTTTGGGCGAGGATGCGTTCAAAGTTTGGGGATGGCGCATACCATTTTTGATTTCCGTCATTCTGCTCGGCGTTTCCCTGTGGATTCGGATGCAGCTTTCCGAAAGCCCCGTGTTTCTCAAGATGAAGAATATGGGGACCACTTCGAAGGCGCCGCTGACCGAAGCGTTCGGCCGCTGGCCGAACTTAAAGATCGTGCTCATCAGCCTGCTCGGTGCGGTCATGGGCCAGGCGGTGGTGTGGTACACGGGGCAGTTTTACGCGCTGTTCTTTCTCGAGCGGACACTCAAGGTCGAAGGCGCCACCACCAATATACTGGTGGCAATTGCACTGGTGCTGGCCACGCCGGGTTTCATCTTCTTTGGTTGGTTGTCCGACAGGATCGGCAGAAAGCCCATCATCATGGTGGGTTGCCTGCTGGCCCTGCTCACTTACTTCCCGCTGTTCAATGCGTTGACCCGCTATGCCAATCCGGCACTATATGCCGCGCAGTCCTCGGCGCCGGTTACCGTGGTCGCGGATCCAAAAGAGTGCTCTGTTCAGTTCGACCCCATCGGCAAGAATGCTTTTGATTCGACCTCGTGTGACATTGCCAAGAATTTTCTTGCGAAAGCCAGCGTGTCCTATCAACGCGAAGACGCACCGGCCGGAAGCGTGGCGAAGATTCGCAGCGGCAGCAACACATTTACCGCGCCCGATCCGAAAACAGTGACTGGCGCTGACCGCAAGGCAGCCATCGCGGCATTCCAAAAACAGGTGAAGACGGCTCTATCGGCGGCGGGTTACCCGGACAAGGCGGATCCCGCGGCCATCAACAAGCCGATCGTGATTCTCATATTGTTCATCTTGGTGCTGTACGTGACCATGGTGTACGGGCCCATTGCCGCGCTGCTGGTTGAATTGTTTCCGGCCCGAATCCGTTACAGCGCGATGTCGCTGCCGTATCACATCGGCAACGGCTGGTTCGGTGGCTTTCTTCCGTACATCGCATTTGCGATGGTGGCAGCGACAGGCAATATCTACTATGGGCTGTGGTATCCCATCGTCGTCGCCGGTATTACCTTGGTTTTAGGACTGCTGTTTCTGCCCGAAACCTTCAAGCGCGCCATCGATACTTAAGGCCCCCTCGCCATCCGGAGGTGTCGCTGCGGCCGCAGCGACACTGTCCTGAGTTTCCCTTTTCAGCGTTACATTCCCTTCACAGAGATGGCTGTTCCGTGAAGTGTGACGTTATTTGTTCTATGGACAGCGTACTTGTGCGTACGCTGGGGTATCAACATCAAAAACGGCGGGTCACGATGCTTACTTTAGAAAACCCTTTAAATTCAAGATGTTCAATGGCTGGCGTGGGGCTGGCTCTCGCCGCGGCAACGCTGCTGGCAGGTTGCGTAGTGCGCGTGGCGCCGCCGCCTCCGCCCCCTCCGCCCCCTCGGGTGTACGTACGGCCGCCCCCGCCGCCGCCGCCCGCCTATGTCGAGCCGGCTGCTGATGTTGAAGTGCAGGCAAATGAGGCACCGCCTCCGCTGCCGGACTACGAACAACCGCCCTGTCCCGAAGACGGATACATGTGGACGCCCGGATACTGGGCATGGGGCGGAGGCGGGTACTACTGGGTCCCGGGAACCTGGGTACAGCCGCCGCGAGTCGGTGTGCTGTGGACACCCGGATACTGGGGTTTCGTGGGCGGGGTCTACGCCTTCCACGTTGGCTATTGGGGTCCGCACATCGGCTACTACGGCGGCGTCAACTACGGCTTTGGCTACGTAGGCGTCGGCTTTGCCGGTGGGCGATGGGTGGGCAATTCATTCGCCTACAACCGCGCAGTCAATAACGTGAGCGTGACGGTCATTCACAACACGTACAACGAAACGGTCGTCCACAATGTCACCGTCAATAACGTGAGCTATAACGGCGGCCCCGGCGGCACGCGCGCGGCGCCGACGCCGCAGGAAAGAGCAGCCGCAACGGAACAGCATGTGCCGCCGACTGCGATGCAACATCAGCATGTACAAGAGGCGGCCAGGAATCCTGCGCTGGCGGCGCGCGCCAACGGCGGTCATCCTGCCATTGCGGCAACGCCACGACCCGCAGCGTTCAACGCACCGGGTGTCGTGGGCGCACGAGGCGCCGTTACCCCGCCCGCGGGGGCGCGCAGGCCGGGCCAGCCAGGGCAGCCGAACGGTGCCAAGCCAGCGAAACCCCCGAAGTCGCAGCATCCAAAGCCTGAGGAAAAGAAAGGCGAGCAAGAAAAATAGTCGAAGCGCAAATACGCAAAACCGCGGCCGAGCATTGCTCGGCCGCTTTCGTTTCAAGGGCTGTGATTGGTGACCGCTTGCACCACCGGCAAATCGACGAAGCTCACGGCAGACCCGCCGTCGAATATTTTAATGGTCGCTTTCTTGTAATCGCCGGGCTTGGCGAAAAAGATGTTGTTCACGTAGGTCTGCGGGTTTCGGTCGTACAGCGGAAACCAGCTTGATTGCACTTGCACCATGATGCGGTGTCCCGGCAGGAACACATGGTTGGCGGTAGGCAGTGCGAAGCGAAAAACCTGCCGTTGATCCGCGGGGATCGGCTTCGGATTGCTGAAGGAATCGCGGTAGCGGCCGCGAAGGATGTCCGCTGACACCATCAATTGATAGCCTCCCAACGGTGGCTCCCGTCCCACCTCATCCGGATACACATCGATTAGTTTGACCACGAAGTCGCCGTCGCTTCCCGAGGTCGAAGCGATGAGATTGGCGATGGGCTCGCCGCTGATTTTCAAGGCTTCAGTCAGTACCGGTGAGGAAAAACTTAAGACATCGGTGCGCGATGCGACATTGCGTTGATCGCTGACCAGCCACGTTTGCCAGCGGCTCGCGCCTTCCTCGCCGCCGATATGGATGGGCCGCGGAATGTACGGCACCGGCTTGGCCGGATCCGCCACGTAAGATTCAAAATCGGCCGCGCCGGCCCGAGAAGTGGAATTCGAGTCGGGCGTTGCGCTCAAGCGCAGATTGCCGCCGCTCTGCAGATAGAGTTTCTCGGTTTGTATGGCGCAGCCGGAGTCGCAACCGCTTGGCCATGTCGCAAGCCCTTGCCATCGATTCGCGCCGGTCTCGAAGGCCGTTACCTGCGCGATGCGCAGCGGCGGCGCGTCGTCTTTCAGATAGTGGTCGAAAAATGGCCGCACCAGGTATTTACGGAAGTATTCAGCGGTATCGCTGCCGAAGCGGATTTGTCCGATGGCGCTGCCGTCGAGGCGCTGCTGGTGATGAAACCACGGTCCGATGACCAGGTAGATGTTCGAGGTGTCGGCCTGTTGCGCCTTGAGTGCCTTGTACAGCGCGATGTTGCCGTAAATGTCTTCCTGATCCCACAGGCTGTGCACCAGCATGACGGGCACGGCGACGTTTTGCTTGGCGAGGATCTTGTCCAGTGCCTGGTCCTGCCAGAACTCATCGTATGCCGGATGGTTCATGACCTTGGTGGCGAAGCCCACTTGCTCGAGGCCGTGCCGCCGCGCCATCTCGCCCGCTGAACCCGCGTCAAGCCAGGTGTCGTAATCGTCGTAATGATCCGTCCACCACGAAATATCACTGCTTCGCGTGGCTTCTTGGCCATGGATGTAGGTCAAGCTGTCTTGCCGAAATGCGCCTTTGTGAAACCAATCATCGCCCATCCATCCATCGACCATGGCATTGATGGGAATTGCCGCGCGCAGCGCAGGATGCGGGTTAACCAGCGCCATCAGCGAGGTAAATCCGTCGTACGAAATGCCGAGAATGCCGACCTTGCCGTTGGTCTCCGGGATGTTCTTGATCAGCCAATCGATGGTGTCATAGGTATCGGTGGAGTGATCGACGCGGGTTGGATTTAAAGGACCCTGCAACGGCCTGGTCATGACGTAATCGCCTTCCGAGCCGTGCTTGCCGCGCACGTCCTGCACCACTCGAATGTAGCCGCCGTCGAGCACTGCCTCATCCGCCACGTCGCTGCTGTCGAGCAGTGCGTTGAGATGCGCGCTGGCATTCTTGGCAATTCGGGAAGTCGCACCATAAGGCGTGCGGCTCAGCAGTATCGGCGCGCGATGTGCGCCGCGAGGAATGAGAATGACAGTCTGCAGCTTGATTCCGTCGCGCATCGGAATCATGACCTCGCGCTTGGTGTAGTCGAAGCTCTCGACGCGCGCTACGAAGGTGGCTGGGGTCTCATTCGGCAGCGTCTGATCGGAGAATGCCGGCACGGCGCTCGCAATCACCAGCAGAATCACACCGCGGATCGTGGATCGTGCGCTCATGCGCCCGCAAAATGTCGACATCGTTGAACTCCGGAAGGGAAGGGAAGGGAAGTTTGCGAAGGCGAATCTTGCGGGATCAAACGGCCGCGTGCACAGCAAAATCACTGACCCGCTGGCAGCTTGCCGTTAGCAGTCCAACCATTAGCACTCTATGTGATTGAAATCGGTGCGTCCGTTCAGGGTGCCGCGATGCACCCTTGCTTGGCCCTAAGCGAGCGCGGATCAAAGGCAGCGTCTCCTTGCGGAGACGGTAGGTAGGGGGCATGATCTGCTCACGGACACCTGATTTAAGGGTCGCATACCTTAAATAAGTCAACGATTTACGAGAGCATCGGCTAGCCGGCACTTCAAAGCGAGGAGGACAGACGAATGGGTTCATTGTCGTTCACCGTATCCGACGGGGTCGCGACCTTGGCGCTGCAACGCTCGACGTGCAGCAACGCCATCGACATAACCGTAATTCGTGCGATACATCTGGCGCTCGATCAAATCCAAAAGGGCGAGGGCGGCGCGAAAGCCGTAGTGATCACCGGCAGCAATGATGTGTTCTGCAGCGGCCTCGACCTTCATTCCATCGATTTAAAAACCGCGGAAGCACGCCAGCGGGCGCATTTTGAAATGCGCCGCTTTATGGATCCGTTGATTCTGCGCTTGAGCGGATTTCGGTTTCCGATCGTCGCGGCGGTCAATGGTGCCGCCGTAGGCGCCGGCATGAGTCTTGCGCTGGCCAGCGACATCATCATCGCTGCGGATAATGCCTATTTCTTGCCGTCGTTCGCGCGTCTCGGCCTGGTGCCGGATGCGGGCATCACTTTTCACTTGGCGCGACGCATCGGCGCGGGGCGCTCGTTGTCCTCTTTGATGCTGGCGGAAAGGATCGATGCGAAAACCGCGCTCGAGTGGGGTCTGGCCTATGCGGTGGTACCGGCTGCGGAACTGGTCGTCCGCGCGCAGGCAATTGCTCACCGGCTCGCGACAGGTCCGTGCGCAGTGCTCGGACAAATTCGCACCTTGCATGCATCGACCTTCGATAATTCGCTGCAAGAGCAGCTGCGCGCCGAGCGCAGCGCGCAGGAGATGACTTTAGAGACGCAGGATTGCGTCGAGGGAGTTCGGGCATTTTTCGAGAAGCGCGAGCCTAATTTTTCGGAACACTAGATTTTTTCGGAACACTAGTGGGAGCTGGCTCCCGGTTCCTTAGGCTCGCCGCTCGCCGGCCGTGCGGTAATCGCGACGCGAATCGCGGCTAGCGGCGCGTGATCATCGAATGCTTCAGTTTTGGGGTCGTTTGGAACCCCGAGCAGCGTCCAGAGCACATCAAGATCAGGGGTTTGCGGCGTCGCTCTGATTTGCTGGTACAGCCCGTACATCACATGGGTGCCGGTTGCCGCGTCACCGATCCGCAGCACATCGGCGATATCACTGTCGAACGCATATCCTCCGGTCTTCTTCAAAATTGCGCGCAATGCGGTTTGCAGGCCGACTCGGTTGGCGGTCTGTTCGCGTATGGCCACGTCCGCCTGAAGACAGTACAGCGCGCCACCCCAGTAAGTGCGTCCCCAACCAATGCGTTGATCCATGCCTCCTTCGCCGGCGCGAGGCAATCCCATCGGCATGGAATGGCGGTCCTCGGCCCACACATCCGCGATGTCGCGATTGCCGAACTGAGCCCGCGCAACGCCTTCGACATAGGTGGCCAAGCCCTCCGCCAGCCAGTTGTGGCTTCGGCCAACTTCCGGCAGCGCCAGATGCACCATTTCGTGGACCAGAACCCAATCCGCCGCCAGCGTTTCGGAGGTTGTTTCGCGGCCAACGCGCATTTGAATCATCAGGCCCGAATCATTGGTGGTGCGCCCGCCGCCCACGCCGCTGCCATCCATCCCTTGTAGCCTGATCACGACCAGGGGCGCCGGGAACATGCCGTAGTACTCGGCGACGATGCGGGCGGAGCGATCGATCCAAGTGCGCAACACCTGTTGCTGCCGCGGCAGGCCGGCATCGTCGAGGATCAGGCAGATTGTAGAGCCGCTCACCTTCAGCTCCGTGCTTACGCCGGAAGGACACGCGCCATAGCTGCGGGTGCCAAGGGAGGCCAAAATCAGGCCGCCGAAAATCAAGGATGCACGCATTACTTCCCCGTGGATTGATTGAGCTTTCGTGGGCCGCTCAAGTAGCGGCTGCCGGTGACAAAGTAACGCAATCGTTCGTCGGCTGCCTTGGTCAGGCCGATGCGCACGCTTTCGCCTATGGACCGGATTCTATGACCGTCGTTGCCGATCCAAAGTTGCTTATTGGTAAATAGATTCAGACCGTCATGACGCCGGTCGACCCGCAGCGCAGCAGTCAACCGGCCGGGCCCCCGCGTCAAGTCATTTGGCTTCACATGGCGGACGTTGCGCTGCATATGTGCGTTACCGTACAGAGGCTCGAGTGCGCGCAGTAGTACACCGGAACCAATACCACCCGCTTCACTCGAAACGTTCAGCAGGTACGAGGTCCCGTAGCATAGGTAAACATAAGCATGGCCGTGTTCGAGGAATAAAGAGCGGTTGCGCGCCGTCATCCCGCGATATGCGTGACAGGCGGGATCATGCTGCAAATAGGCCTCGGTTTCCACGATTCGGCCGGCCACCATGAGGCCGTCAATTTCGCGAACCAGGACTTTGCCGAGCAAAGCTCGGGCCAGTCCAACTGTGTCCGACGGCACAGAATTGCGCGAAATCCGTTCGATCGATCCTTTAAGTTCGCGCGCAGGCTCGCCTACGATGATAGTCTCCTAGGTCGTTTCGTCGATAGACAGATCAATTTGCCACGATTCTTAAGAGAAGCAGCATGCTAAGCGCTCAGGCCATCAAGAATCACCACTCGGACATCTTTACATTTCTGCAAGGGAATCTGGAAATCGTGGCCACGCATTGCCACGTTCCGGAAGAGGCGTTGCCGCAAAGCTTGGTGTATGTCACTGATGTGGCGCAACTTTCCGAGGCGCGACGCCACAAACCCGCCATTCTCATCGTCCATGCGAGTATGGCCGATCGCATTTGCGCGGTCGCGGACGCGGAGAGCTGCTGCTTCTCGGTGAAGAACATTTCCATGGGCATGGCGATACTGCTGAGGTACTTCGACAGCAAGCCTTGGCGATTCACGCAATGGGGCGAACATCATCCCACAGCGGTCGTGCATTGCGACGCCATCATCGGCAAGGGTGCGTTCCTGGGGCCGTATTGCGTGATTGGCGCAGGAGCGGAAATCGGCGATGGATGCCTGATCGGTTCACACTGCGTCGTCGAAAGTAAGGCAAAGATCGGCGCGCGCAGCATCTTGCACCCGCATGTTTTTATTGGTGCGGCGTGCGAGCTCGGCGAAGATTGCGAAATTCATCCGCACACCAGTATCGGCAGCGATGGCTTTGGCTATGCGGTGGATTCAGACGGCAGGCCGCGAAAGATTGCGCATTTGGGCAACGTCAAAATCGGCAACGGCGTGGAAATCGGCAGCAACTGCGCGATCGATCGCGCGACTTTGACGTCGACTCATATTCGATCCGGGACCAAGCTGGACAACATCTGTCATATTGCGCACAACTGCGACCTTGGAGAGAACGGCTTTTTCACGGCGGGCTTCATGATGGGAGGATCGACCAAGATCGGACGGCAGTTCGTCACGGGCGGCAATTCCGTCGTCACCGCCCACATCACCGTTGGCGACAATGTCGCGCTTTCCGGCAGGTCTTCCGTCACCAACGATATACCGACCGCCGGCGCCTACGGCGGTTATCCTTTGCAGCCCCTAAAGGAGGCGTTGAAAACCGCGGTGAGTATTGGGCATCTGAATGAGATACGCCGGAACCTCAAGCGTGTCATGAAGCACCTGCATTTATCGGAAAATCCGCAGGATTGCGCAGCGTCGGGGATGACGCGACCGGCGGCGAGGGTTGCGGAACTAGGTGAGGCAGAGGAGCCGGCTGAGAAGTGATACTGGCTCATGCGCTGCAAACGGCGGCATGAGCAGCGGCCAATCCAAAATTCCGGCCATCGCCGTGCCCGTCGCGGCGCTGCTGGTCGCCATGGTGTGCTTTCAGCTTGGTGCAACGCTCGCCAAGGGATTGTTCCCGATCGTCGGCCCCGGCGGTACCGCGGCACTGCGGCTGGCGATCGCTTCGATCATCCTGCTCGCTGTGTGGCGCCCGTGGGATCTCCGTTTTACGCAAAGGCAGCTGGGTATCGTCGTTGTCTACGGCGTCGCCATGGGCTTGATGAATTTCTTTTTCTACCTCGCCTTGAGCTACATCCCCCTCGGCATCACGATGGCACTGGAATTCACAGGCCCCTTGGGCGTTGCATTGTTTGCATCGCGACGTGCCATTGATTTCCTATGGATATTGCTGGCGGCACTGGGCTTGGCGGCATTGCTGCCCTTAGGCGTAGGTGGGGCGCCGCTGTCAGGCCTCGGTATTGCCTACGCGCTCGCGGCCGGAGCGTGTTGGGCGTTGTACATCGTCTTTGGGCGCAGCGCGGGCACCGCTCATGGCGGCCAAATCACCTCATTGGGAACCGCGATCGGCGCATGCGTCATCGTCCCCATCGGCTTTGCGCACAATGGCACGCAGTTATTCTCACCGGCGATTTTACCGATCGCCATCGGTGTGGCGGTGCTTTCGAGCGCGCTGCCCTATTCCCTGGAGATGTTTGCCTTGCCGCGAATACCCACACGCACCTTTGGGGTGCTGATGAGCCTGAATCCAGCGCTGGGCGCGGTCGCCGGTCTGGTTCTTCTGCACGAGAGTCTGACCTTGATTCAATGGGCGGCCATTGCCAGCATCGTTGCCGCTTCGGCCGGAAGTGCGGCCACGCGGAATACTTGAGACAGGCTCCTAGTGCCCAATTAGTGCGATCGCCAGATACAGAACCGCGGCGCCGGCGAGAGTCATGACTGTGGTGAGAAACTTCGGATGCGCGTGATAGCTTTCGGGGATGAGATCGCTCGCACCGATGTAAAGGAAAAAACCCGCAAATAAAGCGAGCACGGTGCCGAATGCAGTGCCGGGCAGCGTAAAGAAGTAAGTTGATGCCACTCCGATCACCGGTGCCGCGGCGTCGAGCAGCAGCCAGCGGAACGCTGCAGAACGGTTACCCTGGCTCTTGAGTACGATGTTCATGGTGTTAATGCCATCGGAGAAGTCGTGGGTCAACACCGCAATGGCCACGACGATGCCGACCTCATGGGACGCTTGAAACGCGAGGCCGATGGCGATGCCGTCAAGCAAACTGTGCAGACACAGGACGGCGGCGGCGAATCGACCGCGAGGCGCGGCATCGCCGTGAAATAACAGAATCCGATCCAGCACCAGGTAAAACAAAAAGCCCAGGGCAGTCCACGATAGAATCGTGGCTGAAGAGTGAAATGTCATGCCGAAATTGACCGCTTCCGGCAATAAATCAAAGAATGCAACGCCGATGACGGCCCCCGCGCTGAAGCCCAGGATCAGATGCAGCCGGTCGCGCAGGCGCAGCGCGAGCAGACCGCCCATGAGCGTGCTCAAGAACGTGCCGGCGGCGATGACTAGGAGTAGCACGGTGTTATATTGCGGGCCACGGTTTAACTTCTTGGGGGCAGCGTGAGTTACGACACGTATCATAAACGCAAAATCGGCAACCACGTGCTCAAGCCTGAAACCCAGATGATGGGATATGGGTTTGACCCGAGCTTGTCGGAAGGATCGCTGAAGCCGCCGATCTTCTTGACATCGACTTTTGTTTTTAAGACGGCTCAGGACGGCAAGGATTTTTTCGACTATACCTCGGGCAGGCGCGAGCCCCTCGCAGGTCAATCCTCAGGTCTCGTCTACTCGCGATTCAACAATCCGAATCTGGAAGTTCTCGAAGATCGACTGGCGCTGTGGGAGGAAGGGGAGGCCGCAGCGGTGTTCTCCAGCGGCATGTCGGCGATCTCGACCGTCATTTGGACTCATGTGCGCCCCGGCGACGTCGTGCTGATGAGCCAGCCCTTATACGGCGGCACGGAGACGCTCATCGAAAAGACACTGCCCGGTTTTGGGGTAACTGCGGTCGGATTTAATTTAGGACACGATCGCCGCGCCGTGCTGGACGCTGCCGCGCAAGCGACCAAGAAGGCCGCCGAATCCAAGGGCCGCGTCTGTCTCATCATCGTTGAGACACCGGCTAATCCGACCAACAGCTTGGTAGACCTCAAGTTGATGCGCGAGGTATCGGAAATGATCGGCTCACGGCAGAGCGGGGGTCGGCCGCCGGTGGCGGTGGACAACACTTTTCTCGGGCCGGTTTTTCAGCGCCCGTTGCTGTACGGTGTCGACCTCGTCATGTATTCACTGACCAAGTACGTGGGAGGTCATTCGGACCTGGTCGCCGGGGGAGTCGTCGGTTCGCGCGATGCGGTCGGGCCGGTCAAGAAATTACGCGGAGCCCTTGGAACTCAGCTTGATCCGAACACCGCGTGGATGATCATGCGTTCCATGGAGACGCTGTCGCTGCGCATGTACAAATCGGCGGAAAATGCCGCCTTGGTGGCGAATTTTTTGCGCACGCATCCGAAGATTGCCGCGGTGAACTATCTGGGTTTTCTGGCCGCCAATGACCCGCGTAGCGCTGTGTTCAAGCAGCAGTGCGAGAGCGCCGGTTCGACTTTCGGCTTCGCCGTCAAGGGCGGTGAAGCGGAGGCGTTTCGGCTGCTGGATGCGTTGCAAGTCATCAAGTTGGCGGTGAGCCTCGGCGGCACCGAAACTCTGATGTCGCACCCGGCAAGCACCACGCATTCGGGCGTAGCCAAGCAAACGCGCGATCGGCTGGGGATAACCGATGCCTTGATTCGAATTTCCGTCGGCATCGAGGCTGCGGATGATCTCATCGCAGACTTGAATGCCGCGCTGGAGACGGTATAGGCCCGAGCTTCACGCTCGGGCCTATGTTGGTCATAGGCTCTTCGAAAGTCCGAAGAACACTCCGCGCCGCGGTCCAAATTGCGGCGCGCCCACTCCGACCCCGGTCCCGTTGCGGATTTGGTAGACCTTGTCCAAGGCATTGATGACATCCACGCGCGCGGTCAGGGTGCTCGACTCGCTGAAGTGGAATATATGGTTCACGCCGAGATTCACTTGCGTGTAGTAGGGCAAGTGATCGCCGTTCGGAATCGACGCGCCGTCCGGCAATACCAGGTTCGACCGCAGCCCCGAGCCCTCCAGGAAATCAGCGCTGAACGTGGTGTGGTTCCACAGATACGAGACGCCGCCCGAGGCGGTGAATTGCTGCTCATGGTCCAAGTGAATGTAGTGCGAGGCAATGTAGTCAAGATCCTCCTGCGAGAAATTGAACTGGGCGGAATCGATATCCTTCCCCTTGGCGCTTTGATAGGCGAGGTTCAAATAGGCGGTGAAGCCCTCGTCCGTGAAATTGGTCGTGATCTCGGCGCCGTACTGTTTGCCGTAGGTGTAGTTGAAGGGCGTTAAAATGATGGGTGCCCCGAACTGGCCTTCGTCGATCAAGTTGTGCGATTGCTTGTAGTAGGTGTCGAGGCCCACCGTGAACTGGCGCGTAATCTTCTGCTGCACACCGACATCGTAATAGTTGGCCTGTTCGGCCAGGGGCGAGTTCGATGCGGTGACAGCCGGCGCGCCGGTGGTGTTCAAGAATTTCGAAATGGTCTCGCCGCCCACCAGTTCGAAGGGCGGCGGCGATAGATAACGCGAATAGCCGATGTGCACCGTGGTGTCATCCAAGGCCTGCCAGACGGCGTTGAATCGCGGACTCACCTGGTGGGCGGCCGTGAAGGCCGTGAATTTATCGAAGCGCAAACCGTAGTTGAAGGTCAGGGAGGGAATCACCTTCCATTCATCCTGCAGGTACAAGCTCTCGATCCACTCGGTCTTGGCGCCGTTGTCGATGACGGTGACCGGCACATCGCTGGTTTGGTTGCCGTTCGCATCCAGAGCGATCACCTGCGAATCGGTAAGACTCGTGGAATGGTCGCTCTGCACGAAGATACCGCCGCGCAGCGTATGCATATCGTCGAGTCTGTAGGCCGCATCGGACTGCAGCGCATAGGCCACGTTCTGCTTGTAGGCATCCTGAGCGATTCCATTAAACAACAGGTCACCGAGCGGATCGGGGGTGAAGGTCAGGCTCGAGTAGCGTGCGGTCGCGGAAGTCTGCACGTCGAACGCGCCCTGCGAGTGCTGCCAGCTTAAGATCGCGAAGTGATTGAGCTCGCGTTGATTCTCGTTGAGCGCCGCGCTCGCATAACTGGTTTGGCCGTTGACGGTGAGCGGCGTGCCGTCGGCATTGGTCAGGCCCGGGGTCAATCCGGCGCGATTGGGAATTTGAAAGTCGCCGACGGAGCTGCTCAACACCGCGCTGACGCGATTGGCCTCATCGAGGATGTACTCGAAGTAGCCAAAGCCGTGATATTGCTTGGTGTGATCATGAATGGGATCCGAGCTGCCGTCGGGCGATTCGATGCCCAAATCATTGCGCAGAAAGTCGCCCGAGACGAAGTAATTCAAGCGTCCATCGCTGCCGCCGTAGTTGAAGCTCGGCTGCACGGTGCCGTGGCTACCGCCGTAGATGGACACCGAGCCGCCCGGATCGATCACGCCGCTCTTGGTCTTAAGATCAATGATGCCCGCGGTGCGCAGGCCATACTCGGCGGGCAGCGCTCCGGTGACCAAGGTGAGCGAGGAAATCAGGCGCGGATCCAGCGATTGCCCGAAGACGCTGATGCCTTCCGGCAGGATGATGCCGTTTAAACGGTATTGAAGGCCGTTGTGCTCACCGCGCACATGGAATTGTCCAAACGAGTCTTGGGCAACATCCGGCGCCTGCATGATCACCTGGTTGAGGAGTTGGTTATCGCCGCCGGGGGCCGCGTTAATCGCGTCCTCATTGATCACGTAGATCGAAGCGCCGGTCTGGGTTTGAATCCCATTACGCGCCTCATTCAAGTGCTGCGCGATCACGACGACTTCGTCGACGACCGGCCCGTTGTTGCCGGCCGACGCGTCGTTGCCGGCCGCCTCGGCAGTTGCGGTTTCAGAGTCCGCTTGCGCCGCGCACGGCAGACAAACGATAAGACCCATCGCGAGCGCCACGGGCGCCGCGAGGAATTTGAAATTGAACATGAATCGAGTTCTCCACAGCCAAACACGCTTAAACCGCAGCGAACTGCGGCAGAAAAATCAGCAGGGACTAGCGTGTGGCGGGAGGCGCCCGGGAACGAAAGGCGAGGAGGATCTTCTGATCGAGGAGAGAATCGGGTTGCGATTGTGGCGCAACACAGCAGCCCTGCGGCAGCGCGAAGGGCAGCACGGCCGCAGCGCCGGCAGCCGCCAGAAGCGGTGCGAAGTTTAGACAATCGCTGCAAAAATCATGAACGCCGGGACTCGTCTGCTGGGAAACAGCTCGTGTTTCCGGCACGTGCGTATAGGCATGCGCCATCGCGCCGAGTTGCGCGATGACGAGCGCCAGGGCGGCGATGACTGCGAAGCGCAGCTTAAAACGGTGCTTCAATCTTGGCAAAGGCTAAACCTTAGGAGCGATGCCGGGATGCTAGCACTGCGAGCGCCAATACGGAATTACTTCACATAAATCGGCGTGTCACGCGGCACATCGGCGACGACGCCCTCATCGCTTTCGCCCTTAAATTGAGATGGGCCCGGCAGATTGTTCCAAAACTTGAGTCCGGGCCGACCGATCTGAGAAAGCGGTCACAACGATTTCGGTGTTTCCGGCAAGAATAGTGTCACTCGGGGATTCCCGGCAATGACAGCAAACGGCAACTTTTTAGGAGCTTTTCATGCGCAAGATTATGACCGCAACCCTGGCAGCCGCCGCATTGGCCGCAGGCGTTGCGCAAGCAGCGACGACCGGTACGAGCTTTACGGTGACCGCCACGGTGCTGTCAACCTGCTCCGCAACCGCCGCGTCCTTGGCGTTCCCCAACTACACCCCAGGCACCGGAACGCAGATTGGCAACACCACCATCAGCGTCAAGTGCACGAAAAATACCCCCTTCACCGTGGCACTGAATGCGGGATCCACGGCAGGCGATGCGTTCGCGCAGCGTTTGATGGCCTCGGGCGGAAATACTCTGCAGTACAACCTGTACACCACTGCCGGGCTCGGCACGGTGTTCGGTGACGGCACGCCCGGTTCGTCAACGGTTGCCGGCACAGGCTTGGGCGTCGCCACGGCAGCCGCCGTACAGGTATTCGGCCAGCTTCCCGACAATGCCACCAACCAAGCGGCAGTTCCCGGCGCCTACAGCGACTTGATCACGGTCACGGTCACGTATTGATGTAAGGAGTCTTGCGGCGGCTGGATGCCGCCGCAAGAAGTCCGGCGATTGCTTTTGAGTTAGTACCCGAGGATTTCATGCGCACGCTACTTGCCGCCGTTCTGATGAGTGCCGCGACGG
>Ga0224547_1000084_pt1 | contig 19490 bp, 16 predicted proteins | sample 714P21014metaG_FD_179908 | JGI IMG/M metagenome (GOLD analysis project Ga0224547, IMG submission 179908) | Peat soil microbial communities from Stordalen Mire, Sweden - 717 P2 10-14 | ecosystem: Environmental > Terrestrial > Soil > Wetlands > Peat | place: Sweden: Norrbotten County, Stordalen...
CGATGGTTCCACTCTCTTGTGCCGCAACGTTCCCCATCCCGGCAGCCGACAAGCAGCGCACTTCGATGTCGCGCCGGTCCAGATTGGAGCCATTGCGCAACTCGAACTCGAATGTTGCTTCGCGCCCGGCGAACGCATCGACCTCCGGCGTCACATCCACCGACAGGCGCTGCAAGTTGCGATTGCAGTGATGCATGATGACGACCGCCATGCTGGACATCAGGAATGCGAACCCCAGCGCGAGATTGCTGTTGTAGTTCAGGCCCGCGATCATCATTGCGCCGAGAATCACCCCCAGCATCACGCCGAAACGCGTCGGCAGAAGGTAAATCCGGCGCCGATGGATGCTGATCGGCAAGCTGTCGCGGCCGTGGCGGCGCATGGCCCAGGCCCGCAATTGATTGGTCGCTGCCTGGCGCAGGGTGCTCAAGGAATTGAGTCCTTCGAATTTAAGGAACCGGCACGGCCTCGAGCAGCCGGGTTACCGCAACCGCGTCGCTGCCGCGCTGGCGAACGCGATGTTCCACCACAGCCGGGAATATTGCTTGCACGTGTTCAGGTATGACCGCATTGCGTCCCAAGATCAAGGCCCAGGCGCGCGCGGCACGCAATAGGCCGATGGCCGCTCGCGGCGACAGGCCCGCGTTCAACCCCGGCGCGCGTCGGGTATGCGCCACCAGCGCCTGGACGTAGTCGAGCAGCGCAGGTGAGACGTGAATCTCGAGGACGCTGTCTTGCAGCTGGCGCAGGCTGTCGGCAGTTGTAATGGTTTTGAGCGTTTTCACCAGATCGCGCCGATCGATGCCGCTCAACAATTCACGCTCGGCGGCGGCCGCGGGATAGCCCAAATGCACGCGCATCAAAAACCGATCCAATTGCGATTCGGGCAGCGGAAAGGTGCCCACCTGATCCTGAGGATTTTGCGTGGCGATGACGAAGAAGGGTTCCGGCAAGGCCATCGTCTGGCCGTCGAGCGTCACCTGGTGCTCTTCCATCGCTTCCAGCAACGCGCTTTGCGCCTTGGGCGAGGCGCGATTGATTTCGTCGGCGAGAACCAGCTGGGCAAAGATCGGTCCGCGCTGGAAACGGAACTTGCCGGTTTCGCGATCAAAGATCGAGACGCCGAGCACGTCGGCGGGCAGCAGATCGCTGGTGAACTGCACCCGCTGGAAAGACAATCCCAAGGTCTGTGCGATGCCATGCGCGAGGGTGGTTTTGCCCACGCCGGGGATATCCTCGATCAAGAGATGTCCGCGCGCCAATAGGCAGGCCAGGCATAGGCGGATCTGCGAATCCTTGCCGAGGATCACCCGGTTCAGCTGGGCGAGGATCGCTTCGATCTGCGAGTGCAGCGGGTTCATTGATTCTTAAGCTTGGTCACCCGTGCAGTTTGGGCTGACAATTGACCGATTTCCGTGCGCAATTCCTCAAGCCGCAGCTGATCCTTGGCCACGATCTCGGGCGGCGCATTTTTGGCGAACTGACTGTTGCCCAACTTGGCCTCCAATTTAATCAAGTCAACTTCCGCCTTGCGCAAACGTTTCGCCAGGCGGTCGAGTTCGGCCGTCGGATCGATCAAGCCCTTCATGGGCACCAATATTTCCAGGTTTCCCAGCAATGCGACCGCAGCAATGGGCGCCGCTTCGCCCGCCCCCAGCACGCGCGGGGTCTCGACGCCGGCCAGGCGCATCAAGTAATGCAGATTGCGCTTAAGGTAATCCGCATCCCGCGCACTCACATTTTGCAGCAGCACTTCCAGCTTACGGCTCAGTGCAATATCCATTTCGCCCTTGATCTGGCGCACGCCGAGAATGAAATCCATGACCCAGCGCATTTCCGGCTCAGCTTGCGCGTCGGTGGGCACGGCTGCCGCCGTCGGGAAATCGGTGCGCATGATGGTCTCGCCCGTGGCCCCGGCGCTCACCCGTACCCGTTGCCATATCTCCTCGGAGATAAAAGGGGCGAGCGGATGCATTGCACGCAGCAATGTTTCGAGCGTTTGCACCAATGTAAAGCGCGTGCCGCGTTTCGCCGCCGGCGAGGCCGACTCGGATTGCAACACCGCTTTCGACAGCTCCACATACCAATCGCAGAATTCATGCCAGGTAAATTCGTACAGCGCATTGGCGACATTGTCGAGCCGATAGTCTGCGAATCCGGCTTCAATACGCACCAGCATTGCGGCGAGCCTGGACCGGATCCAGCGGTCGGCCAGACTGTATTCGGCTCCCTGCGAATTGAGATCCTGACCCTCGACGTTCATCAGTACGTAGCGGGCCGCATTCCAGAGCTTGTTGCAGAAGTTTCGATACTCTTCGACTTTCGCCATGTCGAAGCGCAGGTCGCGGCTTTGCGTGGCGAGCCGTGCCAGGCACAGGCGCAGCGCATCGGTGCCGTAAGCCGCAATGCCTTGGGGAAATTGTTTGCGCGTCGCCTTTTCGATGGCCGATTTCATTTGCGGCTGCATCAGGCCCGTGGTGCGCTTCTCCAGCAACGCATCCAGCGAAATGCCATCGACGATGTCCAGAGGGTCGATGGCATTGCCCTTGGATTTGGACATCTTCTGGCCGTCTTGATCGCGAATCAGCCCATGGATGTACACCGCGCGAAACGGCACATCACCGGTGAACTTGAGGCCCATCATGATCATGCGGGCCACCCAGAAGAAGATGATGTCGAATCCCGTCACCAACACCGCGGTCGGATAGTAGGTTTGCAGTGCGTGAGTTTGTTTCGGCCATCCTTGCGTCGAGAACGGCCAGAGCGCCGAGGAGAACCAAGTATCCAGCACATCGTCGTCCTGGCGCAGCGGTGTCGAAGAGTCGATCCCGTGTGCGCTGCGCGCCTCCGCCTCGCTGCGCGCGACATACCAGCGGCCATCCGGGTCATACCACGCCGGAATTCGGTGACCCCACCACAGTTGCCGGCTGATGCACCAATCTCTGATTTTGTGCATCCATTCGTAGTACACGCCGGTCCAGGTTTCGGGCACGAAACGCACCTCACCTGATTCGACCGCGCGAATGGCGGGCGCCGCCAACGGCTTGATGTCGACGAACCACTGATCCGTCAGCAGCGGCTCGAGAATGGCGTTGCTGCGATCGCCGCGCGGCACGGTGAGCTTGTGCGGCTCGATGCGCTCGATCAGTCCGATTGCGTCAAGATCGGCGATGATTTTTTCTCTGGCGACAAAGCGATCGAGGCCGCGGTAAGCACGCGGAACGCTGTCATTGAGCGTTGCATCCAGCGTCATGATGTTGATCAGGGGCAGCTCATGCCGCTGGCCGACATCGTAGTCATTGAAGTCATGGGCCGGGGTGATTTTGACGCAGCCGCTGCCAAAGGCCGGGTCCACATAGGAATCACCGATGATGGGCAACTCCCGATCGGCGAGGGGCAATCGGACCTTGCGGCCGATCAAATGCCGATAGCGTTCATCGTCAGGATGCACGGCGACCGCGGCGTCGCCCAGCATCGTCTCGGGACGTGTGGTGGCGACGACCAGATATCCGGGGCCACGGGCTAAGGGATAGCGCAAATGCCAGAGGTTGCCCGATTCCTCTTCCGCGACAACTTCCAGATCGGAGAGGGCGGTCTTGAGCACCGGATCCCAATTCACCAGGCGCTTGCCGCGATAGATCAGGCCTTCCTCATAGAGCCGCACGAACACTTCGGTGACCGCCTGCGACAGGGCGGGGTCCAAGGTGAACACGTCGCGCTGCCAATCGACTGATGCGCCGAGGCGGCGCATTTGCTTCGCGATCATGCCGCCGGAAGTCTCTTTCCACTGCCAAACGCGCTCGACGAATGCCGCGCGCCCTAGACCCACGCGGCTTTGGCCCGCGGCATTCAACTGGCGCTCGACCACCATCTGCGTCGCGATACCCGCGTGATCGGTGCCCGGCTGCCACAGCGTGTTAAACCCTTGCATGCGATGAAAACGGATGAGCGCATCCATGATGGTGTCTTGGAACGCATGTCCCATGTGCAGGGTGCCGGTGACATTCGGCGGGGGTATGACGATCGAATAAGCCGGTCCGGCGGCCGAAGGCGCGAAATATCCGCAAGCCTCCCAGCGCGCGTAGATGCGCGATTCGATATCCGCCGGCGAGTAGGCCTTATCCATGCGGGGCGTCAAACATCCGCGGCTTCGTCTATCTGATGCGTCTCCAACGTGAACTTCAGATCCCGATAGGCCTTGAAGCGTTCGCGGCCCAAGCGCCGGCGCTCCTCGTCAGCGTCGATGATCTCGGCGATGCGAGCGTAGCGCTCAAGTTGCGCAGGAAACCGATGAGCCAAATTGACGAGCAAATCCGCCGCGGGCAGGGCGGCGGATTCCACCGTCAAGTGAACCGGCGTTGCGGGGTCCACCGACTGTTCATCCAGGCAAATCTGATGCGGTATGAAGGACCGCTCGTTGAAGGTCCAAAGCAAATCGTCCAGCGCCTTCGCATCGGCCAGCGTGTCGTTGACGATGACGATTCTCAAATCCTTGAGATAGGCTTTTTCAGTCAGGCGGCAGACAAAGGCCCAACGCTGTTTGGCGGCTGCGCTTTTCAGCACATAAAAATCGACGCGCTCCGTCATGATGCCTTGGTGCGATGGACCAGAAAGTCGACCAGCATCGGAACAGGCCGACCGGTGCTGGACTTTTGCGCGCCGCTCAGCCACGCCGTCCCGGCCACATCCAGGTGAGCCCAGGCCAGATCTTTGGCAAATTTGCCGAGGAAGGACGCGGCGGTGCAGGCGCCGCCCTCACGTCCGCCGATGTTGGCGATATCCGCGAAGTTGCTCTTGAGCTGATCGACGTATTCCTCGCCGATCGGCAAGCGCCAAGCGCGATCGTCCGCGCGAATGCCGGCGGACTCCAACTCATGCGCTAACTCAGAAGTGTTGCTCATGAGTCCGCTGACATGATTGCCCAGAGCGACAATGCAGGCACCCGTCAAGGTGGCGACATCGATCACGGCAGCCGGCTTGAAGCGGCGGCTGTAGGTGATGGCATCGCACAAAACCAGTCGACCTTCGGCGTCGGTGTTGAGAATTTCAACTGTCTGGCCTGACATGGTGGTCACGATGTCGGCCGGTTTCATGGCGCTGCCGCTCGGCATGTTTTCGCAAGCCGCGACGATCGCCACGACGTTGATCGGCAGCTTCAGTTCAGCGATCGCGCGCACCGTGCCTAAGACGGCAGCGCCGCCGCTCATGTCGAATTTCATTTCGTCCATGGCGGGAGGATCCTTCAGCGAGATTCCGCCCGAATCAAACGTAATGCCTTTGCCAACGAGACATACGGGCGCCATGTCCTTTTTGCCGCCCCGATACTCACACACGATAAGACGCGGCGGCTCCTCAGAACCTTGCGTAACGGCGAGGAAAGCACCCATCTTGAGCGCCTTGATGCCCCTTTCGTCCAGCACCTTGGTTCTAATGCTCGAGAACTCTTTGGCCAGTTGCAGGGCACGGTTTCCCATATATGTCGGCGTGCACACGTTGGGCGGCAGGTTGGCGAGATCGCGCGCCAGCTTAAGACCGCTGCCGATGGCGGCCCCGATGCGTAACCCTTGAGTCGCCGCTTTCGCCGCGCGGGCATCGGCCGCCGCGACGTTGATGGTCTCCAGGCGCCGCGCTTTTGGCTTCGGCGAGGTCTTGAGATCCGGGATTTTGTACGCCTGCGATGAGAATACTTCGCAAACCATGCGCGCGCGGTACAGCATGTCGAGTTCGGTGACCGGCTCCATGGCGAGGTACACAGCCGCGTCGCTCGCGCCGGTCTTGGTCAGCGCCTGAGCGGTGGATTGCAATGCCTTGCGGTACTGCTTGCGTCCGAAACCTGCGCGGGTCCCCAGACCAATCAGCAACAGACGCGAGGCTGCGGATCCTGAGGGCAGCGGCAGCATCAAGGTATCACCGAGTTTGGCGGCGAAGTCGCCGCTGCCATGCAGATTGGTGATCAATCCTTGCAATTGCTTGTCGACTTGCCGCGCTGCGACGCCAAGATCTCCATTCTCATAAATGCCGACCACGGCGCAGCCGGCCGGGACGCGCGCCTTCGCATCAATAATTGCCATGAATTCCATATCTTAAAACTCCGTTTTGTCTAAAGTCGTGGTTGCACCCAAGGTTCGCACAAATAGTTTACTAGATTATTAGGAAGGCTCTAAGCTGACGGCATGAAATGGACGGTGGAAAAATACGTCTTGCGCGAAGTGGTGCAGACTTGGCTGGCCGTGACCGGTGTCCTGGTCGCCGTCCTGGTGTCGAATCAGCTGTCCCGGGTGCTCGGCCAAGCTGCCGACAACCAATACGGCCGGGGTGTGGTGTTCGACTTGATCGCGCTCGGCACGGTCATGTATCTATCGGTCATTGTCCCGGTCGGGTTGTTGCTGGCCATGGTGTTGACCTTAGGCCGCATGTACCACGACAGTGAGATGGCCGCGCTGCAGGCCTGCGGCTTTGGGCCTTCGCGGCTGCTGGCGCCGTTGTTCGCCTTCGCCGCGGTCATTGCCGTAGGTTTAGGGTGGCTCGCGTTCGTGCAGGTTCCGCGGGCCGATGCCCAGGTGCAGTTGCTGCGCCAATCCGCGCTAAAAGAAGCTCAATTCGGCCAACTCGATGCCGGCAGATTCCGCGCATTCAGCGGGGGTGATGCCGTTTTTTACGCGGAGCGCGTCGATCAAGAGGGTGTGCTGCACAATGTGTTCGTGCAACGCGAATCGGCTGGACGAATCGAAGTCGCGCTGGCCGAGACCGCGACCTACTCAAAAGCAAGCTCGGATAGTATGCACTTGGTCACCCTGTTCAATGGCCGGCGTTACGAGGGTGTGCCGGGTAAGGATGACTTTCGCGTCATTGAATTCCGCGAGCACGGCATTCCCATCGCGACGCCGCAGGACATTCGTGGCTCCTTGGATCCGGATACCAAGCCAACTCGCTTGCTGTGGGGGTCGAATGACCCTTCCGATATCGCACAACTGCAATTCAGGACATCCACACCCCTTATGGCGCTGGTGCTCACTTTGGTGGCTGTGCCCTTGAGCAAACTGCGACCCCGACAGGGCCGTTATGCCCGAGTCGGATTCGCCATTGTGGTGTACTTCGTCTATTCGAATTTGTTGTCGGCGTCGAAGATTTGGGTGGAGAAAGGCGAACTGCCTCCTGTGATTGGTGTGTGGTGGGTGCATGCCGCTGCACTGGCCTTGGGGCTCTATTTGGTGATGCGCGATGCGAGGAAGGCATGAACATTCTCGATCGATATCTGTATCGCATCGTGCTGATCTACACGTTGATGGCCATGGCCGTGCTGCTGGTCTTGGGAGGACTGGTGCTGTTCATCAGCCAGCAAGGCGACATCGGCGTCGGCAGCTACAGCGCGGCTGATGCCTTTTTATTCACGCTGCTCAACATGCCGCAACAAGCGTTCGAACTTCTGCCCATCGGTGCCTTGATCGGCGCGCTGATGGGGCTCGGCCATCTTGCGTCGGGCAGCGAATTGGTGGTAACCAGAGCATCCGGCGTATCGGTTTGGCGTATCGCGTGGCCCGTGGGTCTCGCCGGTCTCACCCTCGCGCTGATCATGTTCGGCATCGGCGAGTATGCGGCGCCATCAATGGGACAGTTTGCGAAGCGCGAAAAGACGACCAGCAAATTGGCCGATGTCAGTTTTGCGGGTTCCAGCAGCGCATGGGTCAAGGACGGCAATCGAATCCTGCGCGTGCAAACAGGCGAGGTAGACCGGGCATTCGGCGGGGTTTCCGTGTTCGAGCTGGAAGGCCCGACGCGCCTGCGCTCGATCCAGCGAGCCGCCAGAATATCGGTGGCAGATCCCGGCCGATGGAGCTTGCACAACGTCGCGACCTCGCGGTTCGAGAGGGACAAGGTCGAGGCCGACACGGTCGGCGAACTGACGCTGCAAACGACGGTGAATCCGGAGTTCTTGGGGTTGGCGGCTACCGATCCGCAAATGTTGACGCTGCGCGGGCTCGCTTCCTATATCGATCATCTGCGGCGTAATAATCTCGAAACCGCATCGTACGAAATCGGCTACTGGTCGCGGATCGCGAGGCTTTTTGCAGTGATCGTGGTGACCTTGCTGGCGCTGCCCTTTGTGTTCGGCCCTTTGCGCACGACCGGCGCCGGTACCCGCACGGTGATCGGCGTGCTGCTGGGCGTGTTATTTTTTCTCATCACGCGCACGGTCGAGAATGGCGGCCAGCTCTACAATTTCAATCCGGCGCTGGTCGGCTGGTTGCCGACGGCGGTTATCGGCTTCTGCACGCTGGTCGCGATATCAAGAACGCGCTAGATGCACGACGCGCGTCTTGGAGAGCCGATCATGCAGCGCCAGGCGATCTGGATCGAGGTACAGCCACAGCACGCCCAAGGCCGCCGGCGCCCAAGCCAGCGCACCGAAGAGCACCCGCCTGGCAGCGGCACTCCATGTCAAAGGCCGGCCGGAATCAGTCACCACTCGCAGGCGCCATGCGCGCATGCCTAAGGTTTGGCCGCTGCGCAGCCAATTGAGCAGGTAGTAGCCTGCAATCAGCAGCACGAGGCCTGCGCGGTACAGATAGACCCACGCACCCGCCGTGGCCGGCACCACCGCAGCGCCGCGGGTGAAGAAAAGCGCGCCAGCGGTGAAGATCATCAGCAGCGCAGCCAAGAGCAAAGCGTCGTACAGCAGTGCCGCCAACCGGCGCCCGAATCCGGCAGGCGTGCCGCTGATCACGGCTTCGGCGCGGGTGCAGGCTTCTTCGCGCTGGGCGGCGGCGGTGGCGGTGGTTTCGGCACCAGCAACAGCTCCAATGGTCTAAAAATACCATCGTAGCGATAGCTCGCGATCTCAAAGGCGCGGCCGTTGGCCTTCGCGTTCAATGATGCATCCTTCGGTGCGGCCACCTTAATCCATCGTTTGTCGCCAATGACAGCGCCGGTAAAGGTGATCACGCTGCCATCGGCCAGCGTGACCGTCACGGTGGAGGGCTTGCTGAAATCAATGTCGCCGGCAGGGACCACATCCTCGACGTTTAGGTTGCTGAAGTGGGCAGGCGAGGGCGCCAAGGTTTGCGAGTCCGCCGCCTGGCGTCCACTCGGCACGCCCTCCAGCACGAATTTGTCCGCGGCCGGCGCAGCCGACGGGTTCGCTGTCGATGGGTTTGCGGCCGACGCGGTGGTGCTTGGGCTGCCGGACTTGTTGTCGGTCGGCTTAGGCTGGCTCGCGGGTACGCGATGCACGGAATATGCCGCACCCGAGGCCGGTTTGCTCTCGACGCTTTGGATCTTGTCGGTCGGAATGTCGAGCAGCCGGGTATCGATCCAATAACGCGGTTCGGCTTCGACAGAAATCCCCGGTTCGACGATGTAGCTGGTTTTCTCGCCCGCACGCCTGACAAAGCTTCCCTCGCCGACGGATTTGCCGACGATCAGCGCGTGTTTCCCATTCTGCGCGGTCAACTCGATCTGCGTACCGGTGGCGCCCGGCTGCAATGGATCCTCGACGCCAATGATGGCGTAACTGTCAGGATTCGAAGTCTTCTCTTCGCGGATTCTCGCATCGCTCAATGCCAGCAATAATTTCTTCAGCTTAGGTAAGTCCGCCGGATAGTCGGCGCGCTCGGCAACCGTCCATTGCTCGCCTTGTTTGTGAACCGTGACGGGAGCTGCAGCGCCTTTGCGCACCGTCAGCGCGGACACCGAGTTCAGTTCGCCCGCCAGCGTGGGCAAAAGGGCCATGCCGTGCGGATCGCGCGGTAGGTTGCGTTGGGTGCTCAAGTACAGGGCCCCGGATATCGCCAACAGCGCCGCAACCATCAAGGCAATGAATCGTTGGCGGTTCATGTGGGAGCTGCCGCGGCGCGGCGACGACGGCGCAGCGACAGGATGACTACGCCGGCCACGGCGACGATGAGCGGCGCGATCGCAATGTTAATCACCTTGAGGCGCGAGCCCAAGCGATTGATATCGACGTCCAAGCCGCGCTCGGTCTCGCGCAATTCCTTGCGGACGCGGGTTTTCTCGGCGGTGAACCGCTTCAGCTCCGTCTCCTGTTCCGGCGACAGCATCAAGGAACTCTGATCGTTTCGCTTGGCCTGCAGTTCAGTCAATTTGCTTTCGGTTTGCTGCAATTCCGTCTGCAACTCCAAGGCTTTGGCGCGCAGGCGATCGTCAGCCTGGCGCTTGAGTGCTTCGATCCGCTCGAAGGGACGCGAGAAAGAGGCGCGGCCACGCACGCTGATCAATGCGCTGCTGCCGCTCAAATTATCCAGAATGTTGGCGATCAGGTCGCCGTTGTTGGCGAAAGCCTGCTCAATCCGCTGACCGAGCAATTCGCGTGTTTGCACCCACAGATAATCCATCAAAAGGTCCGTGTCCGCGATCACAACGATGTTGGCGGGCGTTGTTGACTTGGCCAGGTGCGCGATCGGCGGACCGGGCGCCGGCTTCTGATCCCCGGGCGGGCCATTGGGATACGCCGAATCCACAGGCCCCGTAATGCGTGCGGCGATGGTGTAGCGCACGCCCGTCGATTTGAACCCGTCCCGTAAGGCCGCAGGATCGCTCAAGGCGTTGAAGCGCTGCGCGGGCAGGGGCTCCGCACTGGTGGAACTGAAGAGCAAGGGCTCGAACGTGGTCTTGGCGCCGGGGCGCGCGGCGAGTGATCCGACGGTGGCAAGATTTATGGACTCGAGGGATGCGGTCACGACGTCCTTCTGATCCATATCGCCATGACGCAATCCCAAGATGCCGATATGGCGGATGGGAGCCGTGGAGGCGTTGGCGCGAACCTCCAGTCCACGGCCTAAATCGCCGATGACCTTGGTGGGATCATAGTCGACGCCCCAGGTCGCCAGCAGCGGCTGCAGGTCCGAGGAGTGATTGGCCATCGCGGCGGCGAGCGGGTTGCGCGGATCCTGTCCACTCAAGTCGGCGCCGGCATTCGGATCGACCAGCAGCAGCATTCTTCCGCCGCGCATGATGAATTGGTCAATGGCGTACAACGTCTTGGGCGCCAGCTGTTTCGGATGAATCAACATCAGAACATCGACGTCTTTGTCGATATGGTCGAGGTCCGAGGTTAGCGTGCGGACCGTGAACGATTGCTGAATCTGCGTGTAGATGGGCCACGGTTCGCCCATCTGCCCGGTCTGCGGATTGAATTGTCCCTGCACACCGATCGAGCTCAGCAAACCGATCACCGGCTTCTTCGGCGTGCCCAATTCCTGGATGAGTTTCGCGACGTCGTATTCCAGGAATTCTTCGCGGTCCGGCGTGAAAGTCGGGATCGCGGAGCGGCCGTCGGTTGAGTTGCTGCCGGCGAGGCCAAAATACAACGCTTCGCCACCGGGGTGCAGAGACTGCAGGCCAAATTCCGCTGCGCGATCTTCATCGTCGGAGAAGGGCTGCGGATCGATCACCTGCAGATGAATCTTGCCGCCCGCGCGCGCGCTCACCTCCTCCAGAAATTCACGCACTCGAACCGCATACGGCATCACCAGCGGCGACTGCTTCGCGGCGGCGTCGCGCGAAAAATAAAAATACAAATTGACCGGTTCCTTCAAGTCCCGAAGCACCTGTTGCGTGCCTTTGCTCAAGGTGTAGAGCTTGTTCTGCGTGAGATCCAGCCGCACGCCCCGCAGACCCACGTTGGACAGCATCACGACGGCCAAAAATAGCACCGCCAGTGCGATCAGGCCGCCGACCCCAAAACCCACTCTGCGCCAACGATTACCGTTCACCTATTCCGCCTTCTTCATGTCGAGTACCAAGGCCGTGGCGGCCAACCAGAAGCCGATGAGGGCGGCGAAATACACGAGATCGCGCAAGTCGATCACGCCCTTGGAGATGGCATCGAAGTGAGTGAAAAAACTCAAGGATGCGATGGCATCGACAATTGCCTGCGGGAGCACGCCGCGTACGAAATCCAGCACCAGAGGAAAGCCCGCCAGCAGGAACACGAAACCGACCAAGGAGGCGGTGATGAACGCCACGACTTGATTGCGCGTCGCCGCCGAGAGGCACATGCCGATGGACAAAAATCCGCCGGCCATCAAGAAGCTGCCCACATAGGCGGCGACGATGGCGCCGTTGTCCGGAGATCCTAGATAGTTGACCGTGATCCACACCGGAAAGGTCAGTGCGAGCGCAATTCCCGCGAAGCACCAGGCGGCCAGGAATTTGCCCACCACCGCCTGCCACAGGGTGATCGGAAACGTCATGAGCAATTCGATGCTGCCGCTGTTGCGCTCCTCCGCCCAAAGCCGCATCGAGATGGCCGGGATCAGCACCAAGTACAGCCAGGGATGCCACCGAAAAAATGACTGCAGGTCCGCCTGGTTGCGTTCCAAGAATCCGCCGACTTGAAACGTAAACACGGCGGCGAGCACCAAGAAGATGACGATGAAGACATACGCCAGGGGAGTGGCAAAGTAGCTGCGCAATTCACGCCGAAACACCACGAGCACTTTATTCATGCGAGCTCCGCCGCGGGCGTGGTGTCGAGCCCGGGTGTGGGTTCCGTCAACGAGCGGAACACCTCGTCGAGACGCCCGGATTCCAAGTGCAATTCCGGCACATCCCAGTTGTACTTGACGATAATTGCGCCAACGGCGGCCAGGACGTTGGCGCCGGGCTTCGGTATCGCGGTGAGCCGCAATTCACGCGCGTCCGACTCAATTGCAGCGACCTGCGGCAGCAGCGCGATTTCACGGCGCGCTGCCGCCAGATCGTCCGCTTTTTCGAAGCGCAAGCTCACCGCGTGGTGGTAGCGCGAGCGAGACTCGAGTGCCGTCGGCGTTTCATCGGCCACGATGCGGCCGTTCGCGATAATGATGGCGCGCGTGCAAACCTCATGCACCTCTTCCAATATGTGGGTGGAAACGATCACCAACTTGTCCTTGCTCAGCTCGTTGATGAGCCGGCGCACCTCATGCTTTTGATTCGGATCGAGTCCGTCCGTGGGTTCATCCAGGATCAAAACCTGGGGATCGTGGATCAACGCCTGGGCCAATCCCACGCGGCGGCGAAATCCCTTGGACAGCGTCTCGATCACTTGATCGATCACCGGCGCCAACCCCAATCTGTCGATCACCACGGCGCGCCTTTGCCGGCGTCGCTCACCGTTCAATCCGCGCACGTCGCAGATGAAGTCCAGAAATTCGCCAACCGTCATTTCGCCGTAGCTGGGTGCGCCCTCGGGCAAATACCCCATGCAGGATTTCGCCGCCACCGGTGCTTTTTCGATATCGTGCCCGCAAACCGAGGCCTGCCCCGCGGAGGGCGATATGAAACCCGCAATCATGCGCATGGTGGTCGACTTGCCCGCACCATTGGCGCCCAAGAAGCCGAGGACCTCGCCCGGCGCCACCGAGAAGGTCAGGTCATTGACGGCCAGCTTGTCGCCGTACCGCTTGGATAAATTTTTCGTCGTAATCATGGGCGCCTTTGAGCGTAGATCATCGAAGGAGGTTCCCTAAATTTTATTGTTGGGCAGCGAAGCGTTTTACGCTCGGACTGCCAGGACGGGCTAGGTGTTCCCGACCTTCTTTTCAATCGCCGCTTTATTTTCCTTCAGTATACGTCGTACATCCGGCAGGTCGGGACGGTCCGCCATGCGGGCGATGAGTTCGGGCAGCTCAAACCATTTCCTGCCCCATTGTACCAAGCGCGCCGCGTCGGCGATCACCTGCTCCTTGGCAGCGTCACCCGGACCCGCGCGCTCGGGCTGAGCGGCCGGCTTTTTCGGCGGCGGCCTGACGGGCGCTTTTGGCGCCGGCTTCAGAACAGCTGCGGGCTTGCGTTCGTTGCGCGCGACTTGGGCGGTACCTGCGGGCGGCGGCGCCCGCTTGGTGCCCGAGAACTTCGGCATTTCCCGGGTGGCGGTGGCGGTGACGGTGACGGCCGGCTGTTGGGAGGTGCCGGACAGGTCGCGCTCGTTGCGCGCTTCGGCCACGGGAATGAAGCGCTCGACGTGTTCGGATCCCACCAGGTTGGCCAGGAATGCCATCAGCTCCAGCGCGTCGGAAAACTGCGTATCACCCAACTTGTCGCGCTGCTCGACTTGAGCCCGCAGGGCCACGGTCTTCTGCCTCGCCAACTCGATAATCCAACGCGTTGGCCGTTGATGTTCCGACCAGGGTTGAACTTTCCAATAGCTATCGTCGTCCAGCGACGAATACTTGGTATGCAACTCGAGGCTCTCGAGCCATCTTCCCAATAGTTCCAGCAATCTTTGATCGGCGGATGTTGCCATGCATTTCGCTCTTAAGGTGCACCCTAAACGAACCGTTGGCCGATGGCTAGCGGTACATCGCGACGGCGCCGCGTTAAACTGGCGCCATGTGTGGCATAGCCGGAATTGTCGGCCCGACGGCGAGTATGGAGATTGCGCAGAGCATGGCGCAACGATTGCTGCATCGGGGCCCCGACGGCGACGGCGTATGGAGTCAGCCGGGTGTTGCCCTGTCTCACCGTCGGTTGGCTATTCAGGATTTAACGGACGCCGGCCGCCAGCCGATGCTGTTTGGTTCGCAGGTTCTGACTTACAACGGCGAGCTTTACAACCATGAGCGGCTGCGCGCGGCGTTGCCGGGACCTTGGGTCTCCAGCGGCGATACAGAGGTGCTCTTGAGGCTTCTGGCGACCGAAGGCAGCGCCTGCCTGACCCGCTTGGTCGGCATGTTCGCTTTCGCGAGTTGGGACACGCAAGCCAAGCGTCTGTTGCTGGTCCGCGATCGGCTGGGAATCAAGCCGCTGTACTACCGCCTGTTGCCGGAGGGCATCGCCTTCGCATCGGAACTCAAGGCCCTCATGCTGCTGGGCACGCCCGAGATCGACCCAAGCGCGGTGCGCGACTTCTTATTCCACGGCTATGTTCCTGCGCCGAAGACGATTTACCGCGGCATTTGTAAATTGCCGGCGGCGCACACGCTCACCTGGCAGGCGGGGCGCGTGACCATTGAGCGCTATTGGAATCCCTCGAGTGCCATTGTCGAACGGAGCGCGGATGAAACCGTGCAGCAGCTCGATGCGTTGCTGGGTGAGGTGGTCCCACAACACACCGTGTCCGACGTGCCGGTCGGCGTTTTTTTAAGCGCCGGCATCGATTCGGCGCTCACGGCCTACTACTTGGACGCCCCGCGCACGTACACATTGGCGTTTGAGGCGGGCGCTCGCTCCGAAGCGGACGCGGCGCGACAGGTTGCCACGCACCTTAGCACCGAGCATTTGGAAATGATGGCGCCACAGTCGAATTTCGCCGGAGCACTGGATCAGATGCCCGCGCTGTTCGATGAACCATTCGGCGACAGCGCCGCGTGGTCGAACTATTTGATTGCGCAATTTGCCCGGCGCGAAGTGACCGTCGCGTTGAGCGGTGAGGGCGGCGATGAAATCTTTTGCGGCTACCCGCGCTATTGGTCAAGAATCGGCGCGCGATCAAACCTCTTGAACAGATCGCTGGCCCGCTACCTGCCGCCGCTATCACGCCTTGCCTCGTCGATGCAGCGCCATGGATATGTTGGACTTGCCGCCTATGCGGCTGCCTTGGGCGGGATGACGGCCCAACAGATCGACGCTCTGCTCTCGCCGTCATGGAAAGAGGCTGAGTATGATTACCTTTGGTTCTACCGGCAGTTTTGGCGCGAGGACTTAAAGCCGCTGGCGCAACTGCGCTGGCTGGATCTGCACACGGATCTGGCGGAAGGACTGTTGACCAAAGTGGACAGAACCAGCATGGCGCATTCCCTGGAGGTGCGGCCACCGTTGCTGGATCATCGCTTGGTCGAGTTCATGTTGAGCGTGGATCCTAAGCTGCTGGTCGATGAACGGCGGCGGCGGGGCAAACTGCTGGTGCGCCGCTTGATGGAGCCGCGATTGCCGCCCAATCATTTGAATAGGCCCAAGTCCGGTTTTGGGCTCCCCGTGCACCGCTGGCTGAAGCAGCACCCCAAACTACTTCACGAGGCCGTACAACGCCTCATGGATCGGGGTGTGCTGCAACAAGCGGTGGGCACCGAATTCAGACGAGCCTGGTACGTGCTGGTGCTGGACCGCTGGTTCACTGCCTTTGGTTGAGGCGCCGCGAATTCTCTTTATTCCCGTCTCCGGCGCGTTCGGCATGGGCGAATACGCGCGCAGTTTGGCCATTGCGCATGCCGTGCGGCGGCAATGGCCGCAAGCCGCCATCCATTTTATGTTGAGCCGCCATGCCCCTTACGCGGCCGCGACGCCGTTTCCGGCCACCTTGCTGGATTCATCGCCCACATTTCACAGCGCCGCCGTCGCCGAGTCGATCCAAACGTTCAGGCCCCACATCGTGATCTTCGACAACGCAGGCCGCAGCGCACAATTGCGCGCAGCGTACCGGGCGGGCGCGCGCATCATTTTTATCAGTTCCCGCGCCCGTCAAAGACGCAAGGCGTTTCGCTGGCGCTGGATGCGGCTGATCGATGAACACTGGATTGCCTATCCGCAATTCATCGCGGGCCGCCTCAATTTTCTCGAGCGATTCAAGCTCAACTGGTTGCGCAGACCCGCCTTAAGGTATCTCGACGTGATTTTATCGCGAGCCGGCTCCGCAGAGGACTCGATCCTGGCACGCCTGGGCTTGAGCCTTGAGAGCTATGTACTCGTCGTGCCGGGCGGAGGGACTGGACATCCGGGTGCCGGCGATGCGGCGGCAACATTTCTCGCGGCGGCAAACACCCTTGCCGACGCCGGTACTCCGACCGTGTTCGTAGGTCCCACGGCTACGGTGCACGCCGCAGCGCCGTCCGGTCCGCCATCAAGCCAATCGCCCAGCGCGCGACTGCGTTGTTTCAGTGCGCTGCCGCAAGCTGAACTCGCGGGATTGATGAGCGGCGCTCGGCTCGTGATCGCCAACGGTGGTTCAACGCTGCTGCAGGCGATTGCCTGCGGCCGCGCGTCCATCGCCGTCCCCATTGCGCAGGATCAGCATCGGCGCATACAGCGCTGCGTCGACGCCGATGTCGCAATCGCGGCCAAACTCGACGCGGCCGGTATCGTGCAAGCAGCAGGCGCACTGTTGGGCGATGAGTCCGCGCGCCTCGCCCTGGCGCGACGGGCATCAGCTCTTCAATTGGCCGATGGCATTGAGGTCGCGCTGGCCGCGCTGACTCGGCTGATGAAAACGGTGTAAGGCTCTAAGATCATGTCAAATGTCGTTTTGCTGGGATACGGTCTTGATCAGCCGTCGTTTCGGCACCGCATGCGCACACTGGTTGCGCCCCTGCAAGAGGCCGGCTGGCAGGTACGCGCCGAGCAATTCCCCAGCGGGCGCTATGGTCTGCGGACCTGGGAACGGCGCGAACTGTTTCGTTGGGCGCACGTCACTGTGCTGCATCAGATCAAGCTCAGTTCGATCGAAGCGCGATTATTTGCCTCGTACAGCCGGCGGCGCATTTTCGATGTGGATGACGCCATCTATGTGCGCAAACCGCGGCGACTCGGGGATGTTCCGGATGAATCCGCCTGGCGCAAGCAAAAATTTGCCGCGACCTGCCGCTGGGTCGATGTAGTCGCTGCCGGGAACGACGTCCTGGCTGCCGTCGCGCGCGGCTCAGCCAAAGAAGTCGCCCTGCTGCCCACATCCATCGATACCGCCAGCTACATCCCCACGACAGCGGGGCCTGCCGATCCTCCAACGATCGCGTGGATCGGCAGCCCCGAGAATCTCATTTATTTGGACATGATCAGGCCTGCCTTGGCGCGTTTGACCCGGCGGCACCCGACTTTAAGGCTGCGCGTGATCTGTTCGGCGTTTCCCGATTGGAGCGATGTGACGGTGGAGCGAGTGCCCTGGAGTTCCGCCACCGAGGCGCAATCTTTGGCGGGCGCACATATTGGCGTGATGCCGCTGACCGATGATGCCTGGTCGCGCGGCAAATGCGCCTTCAAGTTATTGCAGTACATGGCCGCCGCACTTCCCTGCGTTGCCTCACCCGTGGGCGCCAACACCGAAGCCGTGATGGACGGGATCAATGGTTTTCACGCGACCGATGCCGATGGTTGGGAATGCAGTTTGGAACGCTTGATCGTGTCGCCTGACTTGCGTGCAAGCTTCGGCGCAAAAGGACGCTCGCATGTGGAGGAGCGCTATTCGCTGCGCAGCTACCGTGCCAACTATCTGACGCTGCTCGCCCGGATCGCCCTATGACCTCGCCGCCGCCGCGTGAAGCCGGTATGCTGCGGCCATGCATTCCGTGCATACGTACCAAATCCTCAACCACTACACATCACGTCAAGAATTAGATCCTGGCTTCGATGTTTTGGACAACTCGGGGAACGAGCGGCCCGATTGGTACGAATATTGGCCGATCCGAAGGTTCTTGCTCAATGAGAAGTTGGACGAGAACGCTTTCTACGGCTTTCTCTCGCCGAAATTCAGGCAGAAAACCAATTTGAGCGCGGCCGAGGTTCGTGATTTCATTCAAGCTTCAGGGCCGGCCACGGAGGTTGCGCTGTTCAGCCCCAGCATCCACAACAGCGCCTTCTTTCTCAATGTGTTCGAGCACGGCAACGCGGAGCATCCAGGCCTTATGCAAGTGGCCAAGGATTTCTTTGCGCGCATCAATCATCCGCAGCCGCTCGAGGATCTGGTTTCCGATTCCAGAAACACGGTGCATTCCAATTACTTCATTGCCAAACCGAGGTTTTGGAGAGCGTGGCTGGCGATCACCGAGCAGCTATTTGCGATCGCGGAAATCCCTGAAGACCCGTTGGGAATCCGATTGCGCACGCCGACGCAGTATCGCGGCCGCCGCGATGTGCAGATGAAGATATTCTTAATGGAGCGGGTGGCCACGTGGATCCTGATCACGGACCCAAGTTACGTAGCCTTTGTGCACGATCCCTTTGCATCGCGTTCGCGCATCTACAAATTGCCGGTGGCGATCATCTGCGATGCGCTCAAGATCGCCTATGCAACGCGGGGCCGCGGCCAGTACAAGGATGTTTTTCTCATGCTGCGCCGCTTCGCCAAATTTTGGACCGCGCAGATACGCTTGAGCGGCGCGCTTAATATTGGCGGCGCGCGGCTCTCCTTGAGAATTTTGAAATCCTATTGGGACAAGAAGGCGGGATAACTCATTACGCGGTTAACAAGCGAGTTCTGGCGGGACCGCCGGGTGTTTCTCACCGGTCACACCGGCTTTAAAGGCGCATGGATGAGTCTCTGGCTGCGCCAGATGGGCGCCCAGGTAACCGGCTACTCACTCGCGCCGCACACCGACCCGAGTCTCTACGATCTGGTGGGCGACAAATCCCGCTCGCACATCGCCGATATTCGCGACGAGGAAAAAGTTCGCGATACGCTCCTGGCATCGGATGCGCAGGTCGTCATCCACATGGCGGCACAGGCGCTCGTCAGGGAGTCGTACCGCGATCCGCTCGCGACCTACGCGACCAACGTCTTAGGCACGGGCATTCTGCTGCAGGCCTGCCGAGCCCTCAAACACCTGAAGTGCGTGCTGGTTGTG
>Ga0224547_1000085_pt1 | contig 19323 bp, 16 predicted proteins | sample 714P21014metaG_FD_179908 | JGI IMG/M metagenome (GOLD analysis project Ga0224547, IMG submission 179908) | Peat soil microbial communities from Stordalen Mire, Sweden - 717 P2 10-14 | ecosystem: Environmental > Terrestrial > Soil > Wetlands > Peat | place: Sweden: Norrbotten County, Stordalen...
CCAGCTGCCTAGGGTCTGCTTCAAGAGTCTGGAGTTGGGCGGCGTCGAGACCGCGATTTTCAGCCCCCTGCTCGCGCGCAGGACCCAGGGCCCGCGCAACCTGCGCAATCATCGTAAAATGGTCATCGCCGATGGCGCGCACCTGTGGGCTGGAGGGCGCAATCTCGCCGCCGAATATTTCTTCGGTACAGCCGGCGCACCGGCGTGGCGAGACCTGACCTTTGATCTACGAGGACCGGTGGCAGACGCGGCCGCCGCGCAGTTTGAATTGGATTGGGTCGCGGCGGGCGGCAGGCCCGCGTCGGCCGATGCCGCCGCCGTTGCCGGCACCGTCATTGCAGGCACCGCCTCCCAGTCTGGCGCGAGCGAGGCGCAGTTTCTGCCGAGCGGGCCGGACCAGAGCGAAGATACGGTACACGCGTTGCTGATCGATGCCTGTTTTCAAGCCCGCGACCGCATGCTCGCGGTAACTCCCTACTTCGTACCCGATGTCAGCTTGGAGACCGCCATGCGCCTCGCCGCGCGGCGCGGCGTGCGCGTCGACTTGGTTATTCCGGCCAGCTCCAATCATCGCTTGGCGGATTTCGCGCGCAGCCGCGCACTGCGATCCTTGAGCCAGGCGGGCGTCAACGTTCATCTGATGCCGTACATGAGCCATGCAAAGGCGGTGGTGTTCGATCATTCTCTCGCCTTGTCAGGATCAGTGAATCTTGACTCGCGCAGTCTGCTGCTCAACTACGAATGTGCCGTGGTCTTCTACGGCCGCACGGAAATCAATTGGCTCGCACAGTGGATTGATGCACAGATTCCGGAGACGGTGCCTTTTAACTGCAGCCCTCCCGGTCTGCTGCGCGATCTTTGCGAGGGATTGCTGCTGACTGTGGCTTACCAACTGTAGGATTGGTCTTACACCGTGTTTTTGAATCATGAGTTTTTGCGCGTAGTATGCATTTGCGTTTCCCAGGGCAGGTGATCGGTGGAATTCAAGGATTATTACAAGGTCATGGGCGTTGCGCGCGATGCTACCGAAGCCCAGATCAAGCAGGCCTATCGCAAACTCGCTCGCAAATATCATCCCGATGTCAGCAAGGAAAAAGACGCGGAGGCGCGATTCAAGGAGGTCGGCGAGGCTTACGAAGTGCTCAAGAGCCCCGAAAAGCGCGCGGCCTATGATCAACTCGGTCAAAACCATCGCGCCGGCGAAGAATTTCGGCCGCCTCCGAATTGGGACTCGGGTTTCGAATTCAGCGGCGCAGGCCCGGGCAACTCGGCCTACAGCGATTTTTTTGATTCACTGTTCGGTGCTCAGGCGCGATCAGGCCGCAGCCGCGGTGACTTTCACGCGGGCCGCGGCGAAGATCACCACGCCAAGGTGCTGCTCGATTTGGAAGCGTCGCTCAACGGCGGGCCTCGTACATTCACATTGAGGATGCCCGAAATCGACGACGAAGGCAGGTTGATCTCGAAGGAACGCACATTGAATGTTCAAGTACCAAAGGGAATTCTGGCGGGTCAACAAATCCGCCTTGCGGGCCAGGGTGCACGCGCCCCCGGCACCGGGACGCCCGGAGACCTTTACATCGAAGTAGAATTTCAACCCCATCCGCTGTATCGAGTCGATGGGCGAGATCTATCGTTGGAATTGCCGGTGGCGCCGTGGGAAGCCGCACTGGGCGGGAGCGTCAAGACGCCTACGCCAACCGGCAGCGTCGATTTGAAGGTTCCACCCGGATCCCACGCCGGCAGCAAATTGCGCCTCAAGGGCCGCGGCATTCCTGCCTCGCCGCCGGGCGATTTTTATGTAGTCCTGCAGATCGCGCTGCCCGATGCAAATGATGACAAGGCCAAAGCCGCGTACGCGGCGTTCGCTGCTGCCATACCCTTCAACCCCCGCGCCAGCCTCGGAGCCTAAAATGTCACCCTCCAATGATCAGGCCATAACCGGCACCATTTTCGATCAATCCGCGATCTTGAGCATCAAGGACTTGAGCCGCATGTGCCAGGTCGACGAACGGCACATCATGGAGTTCGTCGAAGAAGGAGTGCTGAATGTCGTCGAAGTCAGCAGCAAGTGGCACTTTACCGGCGATGCACTGCGCCGCGCGCGGCTTGCGGTTCGCCTGGAGCGGGATCTCGAGCTGAATCTCGCCGGCGTCGCGCTGGCCCTGGACTTGATCGAAGAGCTGCAACGGCTGCGACGCGAGCTTGAGGCACGACGCTGATGAGCAGCACAGAATCCGACGCCTTCGTGTTTTTTGGCGCCACCGGGGATCTGGCGTACAAGAAAATCTTTCCGGCGCTGTACGCGATGGTGCGCAAGGGCGGCTTCAACATGCCCATTGTCGGCATGGCGCGCGCCAGTTGGAATTTGGACAAGCTCAAGGAGCGTGCCCGCAGCAGCGTGCAAAATGCCGGCGATTACGACGATGCCGGCTTTGCGAAGCTGGCTGGGCTGCTGCGTTATGTCGATGGCGACTACGCGGATCCTACGACCTACACCAAATTGAAGGCTGCCATCGGGCTTAGCAAGAGCCCAATTCACTATCTGGCCATTCCGCCCAGCATGTTCGCCAGCGTCGTGCAGGGGTTGCAGCAGTCCGGCTGCGCGGACAATGGCCGGGTGATTGTCGAGAAGCCCTTCGGGCGGGATTTGGCCAGTGCGCAAGCGCTCGATCGCACATTGCATCAAGTGTTCAACGAGTCTTCGATCTTTCGCATCGATCACTACTTGGGCAAGGAGGCGGTGCAGAATCTGTTGTACTTCCGCTTCGCCAATACTTTTCTGGAACCTATCTGGAATCGCGAATACATTCGGGACATCCAGATCACCATGGCCGAGGATTTCGGCGTGGAGGGCCGCGGCGCTTTCTACGAAGAAGTCGGCGCGATCCGCGACGTGGTGCAAAACCATTTGCTGCAGGTAGTGACATTGCTGGCGATGGATGCGCCCGTCGGCCACGATTCGAAGACCATGCAAGCGGAAAAGCTTCGCATATTCCGCGCCATGCGCCCGCTCGACCCGAAAGCAGTGGTGCGCGGGCAGTTTCGCGGCTATCGCAGCGAGAAAGGCGTCGCCAAAGACTCGCAAGTCGAGACATTCGCCGCGCTGCGTCTGCACATCGACACTTGGCGCTGGGCGGATGTGCCGTTCTACATTCGCGCCGGCAAGAATCTGCCGATCACCGCCACGGAGGTCCGGGTAACGCTCAAGCGCCCGCCGTTGGCGATCTTCGACCCCAGCGACACCATGCCTGCGAATTATTTTAGGTTGCGCTTGAGCCCCGAGGTGGTCATTGGCGAGGGCGCGCTGGCCAAGCTCAACGGCGAGGACATGCGCGGCGAGCCGGTCGAATTGATCGCGCGCCACAACACGCAGTCTGAGAAATCACCTTACGAGCGATTGCTGGGAGATGCGGTTCGAGGCGAGACCGCATTGTTCACGCAGGATGACAGTGTGGAGGCGGCCTGGCGGGTGGTTGATCCCGTCCTCGGCGGCGCCCTACCCGTGATTGAATACCAGCCCGGTACCTGGGGTCCCGATGCCGCCGCCAAAGTCGTCGACTGCGGCGAGAGCTGGCATGACCCCCAGATCGAGAAATCCTCGCCGTGCTGAACCCAGAGAGCGCCGTATTTCTCCTCGACGTGGACAACACGTTGTTGGACAACGACCGGTTCGCGCAGGATCTGGGCGAGCGCCTGGAAAGCGCGTTCGGCGCCGCCGAGCGCGCCCGTTACTGGGAGATTTTTGGCCGCCGGCGCGAAGCCCTCGGGCTTGCGGATTACCTGGGCGCATTGCAGGATTTTCGGACCGGGCTCGATGACAATCCGCAATTGCTCGGCATGTCGGATTTCCTGCTGGAGTATCCGTTCGCGAGCCGCTTGTTTCCGCAAGCGCTCGCGGCGGTTGCGCATCTGCGCACGCTCGGGTTGCCGGTCGTGTTGTCGGATGGCGACATTGTATTTCAGCCGCGAAAAATCCATCGCAGCGGAGTCTGGGCCGCGGTCGAAGGCCGCGTCTTGATTTACCTACACAAAGAAAAGATGCTCGAGCATATGCAGCAGCGCTACCCGGCGAAGCAGTATGTTATGGTCGATGACAAGGCTAATCTCTTGGCCGCGATGAAATCGGCGCTGGGTGCGCGCTTGACGACAGTTTTCGTGCGCCAAGGGCACTACGCGCTGGCGGCGGAGTCCAAATCGGCAGAACCGGCGCCGGATCTGGTCATCGAGCGCATCGGAGATCTTCTCAATCACGACTTAACCGACTTTTAAGGTGCGACCATGAGTATGACGAAAAACCTGCATGATTTGGGTCAAAGCCTGTGGCTCGACAATATCACGCGAGAAATTCTCGACGGCGGAACGTTGCGCCGCTATATCGAGCAATTTTCCATCACCGGCCTGACGTCGAATCCCACGATTTTCGATGAGGCCATCGGCAAGACCGCGGCGTACGACAATGGCATTCGGCAAAAGGCAGCGGCCGGCTTGTCGGGGGAAGAGTTGTTCGTTGAGTTGGCGCTGGAGGATTTGCGCCGTGCCGCCGACCTCTTCCGGCCGGTGTTCGATCGCACCAAAGGGCTGGACGGCTGGGTATCGATGGAAGTCTCGCCGCTGCTCGCGAATGACACGCAGGGCACCATCGATGCGGCACTGCGAATTCATAAACAGGCCAATAGGCCGAATCTCTACGTCAAGATTCCCGGGACGCCGGCCGGTGTCCCGGCGATCGAGGCGGCGATTTTTGCAGGTGTACCGATCAATGTGACCCTGCTGTTCTCGCGCGAACAATACTTGAAAGTAGCCGAGGCCTACATGCGCGCCATGGAGCGGCGCATCGGCGCGGGACTCGATCCGAAAATCAATTCGGTTGCATCCGTATTCGTCAGCCGCTGGGATCGCGCCGTGGCCGATAAAGTGCCGCCGGAATTGATCAACCGCCTAGGCATTGCCATCATGCAACGCACCTACCGAGCGCACTGCGAATTGATCAATGCCAAGCGTTGGAAGGATTTGGAGGCCAAGGGCGCCCGCAAGCAACGCATGCTGTGGGCCAGCACCGGAACCAAGGATCCAAAGGCGCCGGCCGGTTTGTATGTCGAGGCGTTGGCGGCGCCGGATACCATCGACACCATGCCGGAGAAAACTCTGCTGGCATTTGCTGAAAGCGGCAATCTGAAGGGAGTCATGGCCAAAGACGGCGGCGATGCCGAAGAAACGCTCGGCCGTTTTGCGGGCGCCGGAATCGATGTCAACGCCCTCGCGGCTCAACTGCAAGTGGACGGAGCGGCATCGTTCGTCAAATCGTGGACCGAACTCATGAAGCGCATCGAGGATAAGAGCGCCGCGCTGGCCACCACTTGAATTCGCGGGTGAACCCCCTCGCCGGTCAGCCCGCCCCTGCGGCGGCGCTGGTCGATGTGCCGCGCCTGATTACCGCATATTACAGCGAGCGTCCCGATCCTTCGATTGCCTCACAGCGGGTTGCCTTCGGCACCTCGGGGCATCGCGGCAGCTCCTTCGAGGTCAGCTTCAATGAGGCGCATGTTTTGGCCATCAGTCAAGCCATCAGCGAGTACCGAAAGCAGCAGGGTACCGACGGGCCGCTGTTCTTAGGATTTGATACCCACGCTCTGTCCGCGCCGGCCTTCGCCAGCGCGCTCGAAGTGCTGGCCGCCAATGGTGTGGAGCTCATGATCGCGGCGGGAGACGAATACACGCCGACTCCCGCCATTTCTCACGCCATCCTGAATTACAACCGCGGCCGCAAGACCGGCATGGCCGACGGCATCGTCATTACACCCTCGCACAATCCCCCGGACAGCGGCGGTTTCAAGTACAACCCGACCAACGGCGGTCCCGCGGACACTGACGTCACCAAGTGGATCGAGAACCGGGCGAATGACCTACTCAAACCCGGCGCCGGCGGCATCAAGCGAATTGCGGTTAAGGAGGCGCGCCGCGCCGCCACGACGCACTCGCATGACTATGTGCAAAGTTATGTTCAAGATCTCGGCGCCATCCTGGATATGGATGTCATTCGCGATTCGAAGATTCGCATGGGTGTCGACCCCTTGGGCGGCGCCGGCGTGCATTACTGGCCGCGCATCGCCGAGCGCTATCGCCTCGATCTGACTGTTGTGAACGATGCGGTCGACCCGACTTTTCGCTTCATGACGCTCGATTGGGACGGAAAAATCCGCATGGATCCTTCCTCGTCCTACGCCATGCAGCGGCTGATCGAACTCAAAGGCCGCTACGACATCGCGTTTGCCTGTGACACCGACCACGATCGGCATGGGATCGTTACTCCAAGCAGCGGCTTGATGCCGCCCAATCACTACCTCTCCGTAGCGATCGACTATTTATTCAGTCATCGCAGCGGCTGGCGCGCCGACGCCGCCGTGGGCAAGACGGTCGTGAGCAGTGCGATGATCGATCGGGTCGGCAAGCGCTTGAAGCGATCTGTGTACGAAGTGCCGGTGGGCTTCAAGTGGTTCGTTGCAGGACTGGTGGATGGAAAATTGGGCTTTGGCGGCGAGGAAAGCGCCGGTGCTTCGTTCAGCCGTATCGACGGACAGGCGTGGACCACGGATAAGGACGGCATCGTACCGGCGCTGTTGTCGGCGGAAATCACCGCGCGCACCGGACGAGATCCCGGCGAGCAATATCGCGCGCTCACGCAGGAATTGGGCACGTCGTTTGCCGATCGTATCGATGCCTCGGCTACTCCTAAGCAGAAAGCCAAGCTCGGCAAACTTGATCGGCAGCAAGTTCGCATCACGGAGCTTGCCGGGGAACCGATCGAACAGATCTTGACCCAGGCGCCCGGCAATAACGCGCCCATCGGTGGCGTTAAAGTCACTGCGCGCGGCGGCTGGTTTGCGGCGCGTCCTTCAGGAACGGAAGACATCTACAAAATCTACGCTGAAAGCTTTCATGACGAAGCGCATCTGCGCCGACTGATCGCCGAGGCGCAGACCATTGTCGACACGGCGCTCGCGGGCGCATAAGGGCGGACTCGCCTTGCCGGAATCCGACGATATCGCGCTGACAGCGACCGCCAAGCGGCTACTGCCCTGGTTGGTCGCGGTGGGATTCTTCATGGAATCCTTGGATACGACCATCCTCAATACGGCGGTGCCCGCGATAGCGCACGCCCTGGATGTGCCGCCGTTGAGCATGAAGGCGGTGCTCGCCAGCTACACCTTGAGTTTAGCCGTCTTCATTCCGATCAGCGGCTGGATGGCCAATCGCTTCGGTACTCGCCGCGTTTTCGCCTCCGCGATCGGCATCTTCACCTTGGGTTCGTTCCTCTGCGGCATCTCCAACAATATCCATCTCCTGGTGGCGTGCCGAATTCTGCAAGGCGCCGGCGGCGCCATGATGCTTCCCGTCGGCCGCATCACCATGGTACGCACCTTTGCAAAATCGGAACTCATCAATGCCATGAGCTTCGTTGCCATTCCCGGCCTGGTGGGTCCCATGCTGGGGCCGGTTGTCGGCGGCGCGATCATCGGGTACTTCCACTGGAGCGTGATCTTTTTTGTCAATATTCCGATCGGCCTGTGCGGCTTAAGTCTGGTCTACCGGCACTTGCCGAACTATCGCGAGAAACGCAACTATCCTCTCGACATCATCGGATTGGTCTTGTTCGGCTCAGGTATCGCACTGCTGTCCTATGTGCTCGAGGTGTTCGGCGAGACCAGCTTAAGCGGCCGAGAAATGCTCGGCCTGCTGGGGATCTCAGCGGCCCTGCTTGCAGCCTACGGTTTGCACACCAAGCGCACCGCGCACCCGCTGCTGCGCCTGAAACTCCTCCGCATTCGTACCTTCGGGGTGGCGGTCAGCGGCAATTTGTTCACGCGCTTAGGGATTGGCGGCATTCCCTTCCTGCTGCCGCTTCTCTATCAAGTCGGCTTGGGGTTCTCGCCGATTCAATCCGGACTCCTGATCATGCCGCAGGCCTTCGCCGCCATGAGCCTGAAATTGACCATGCCGCTGATTCTCAAGAAATTCGGCTACCGCAGCGTGCTCGTCGCCAACACCGTCATGCTCGGTGTGATGATCATTCTATTCGCAACGATCAACCTCGAAACACCTGTATGGCTCATTGTCATGATGGCGTTCACTTACGGCTTCCTCACCTCGTTGCAGTACACGAGCATGAATACGCTGGCGTACGCGGACGTGGGCGAACACGAAGCGAGCGGTGCCAGCACCATTGCCAGCACCGTGCAGCAATTGGCGGTCAGCTTTGGTATCGCCACGGCCTCGCTCGCCGCTGCGCTCTTCATTCCTGACCGGCTACACGCGACGGAGGCGCAGATGATTCATGGGATCCACTTGGCGCTCCTCTGCCTCGCCGCACTGACCATCGTATCCACCATGGTGTTCGCCCGCCTCCGAGCTCAGGACGGTGCGTCAGTCAGCCGGCATAAAGCCGAGGTGCCGACCGGTATTTAGGAGGCCGCCTTCGAACCCGACTCTCGCTTACGCCTGGCCTCATAGGCTCGCAGGTGCGCATAGGCCGTAGAGAGTAGCGGCGCGAGCACTGCACCAGGTGCGCGCTTGAGAAGGTCGCCGACGATGTGATCCGACTCGATACGGCTGCCTTGCTCGATATCGCGCAGCATCGAAGCAGTAAACACCGAGCCCGGCGTCGTGAGTACCGAGCGGCCCGTGTTCATGGCCGCCTCGCGCGGCGCGAATCCGTTCGCGGCGGCGATCGCGCTGCATTCCTGCAGCAACCTCACGGGGATCTGTTGCGCATCGGCGGCAACGATGTCCCCGACCGCCGCACGCATCAAGCTCGTGGTTGCCGCCGCCGCGGCGATGAACACCCACTTCTCCCACATCTCGTGCAAGATGTCGGCGCTCAAATGCGCATCGAAACCGGAAACCCGCAGGGTGCCGGCAACATCCTCGATATTGCCTGTCGGGCCGCCACCACGAGGGCCGAACGCCAGGGCGTTAAACGTGCCCAATTGATGAATGCACCCGTCGCCATCCAATGTCGAAGAAATCCGCGCCAAACCGCCGAGGACTCGCTGCGCGCCGAACCGCGCGTCCAGGACGTCAAGGTGCCGCAAGCCGTTGAGCAGCGGCAGGACCCGCGAACTCGGGCCTACGCCTGCGGCGAAGTCATCGATCGACGCTTCTAGATCGTAGGATTTGCTGCTGAGAACAATCAGGCCGTAGAAGTCCTTGAGGGTTGCGGCACTGGTCAAAGCGGGGGTCGGCAGATTCAGATCGCCAAGCGGGCTCGTCACCTTAAGGCCATCGCGGCGCAACTGTTCCGCTCTGCGCTCTCTGACGAGAAAGGTGACATCTCGGCCTGCCGCAATGAGCCGGGCGCCGAAATAGCCGCCAATTGCGCCCGCGCCGACTATCAGAATTCTCACGCTCGACTCTTGATCACTCTTTTTTTATTTCGTGCCCGCCGAACTGATTGCGCATGGCCGCCAGGAGCTTGTCGGAAAACGAATCGTTGTCGCGTGAGCGCAGCCGCTCGAGCAGCGACAGCGTAATGACCGGCGCGGACACCCCCAATTCGATCGCATCGGCGACGGTCCAACGGCCCTCTCCGGAATCGGCGACGTAGGGGGCGATGCCTTTGAGTGTGGGGTTTTTTTCCAGTGCAATGGCCGTGAGGTCCAAAAGCCACGACCGCACCACGCTGCCGTAGCGCCAAATCTCCGCTATTTGATGCAGGTCGAGCTTGAATTCGCTCTTGTGCTGCAGAATCGAAAAACCTTCGGCATACGCCTGCATCAATCCATACTCGATGCCGTTATGGACCATCTTGGTGTAGTGACCCGAGCCCACCGGCCCGACTCGTCCCCAGCCCTGGTCCTTTGCCGGCGCAAGGGTTTCGAATATCGGACGCAGTTTTTCCACCACGGCTTCGTCGCCGCCGATCATCAGGCTGTACCCTTCGGCCAAACCCCAAATCCCGCCGCTGGTGCCCGAATCGACATACTGGATTTTGCGCAGCAGTGTCATCGCCGCGCGCCGCTGGGTATCCCGGTAGTTGGAATTACCGCCGTCGATGATGGTATCGCCCGCGGCCAGAAGCGGCATGAGGTTGGCAATGGTGTTGTCGGTGATCTCCCCGGCCGGCACCATCAGCCACACCGCGCGCGGCGCCTTGAGCTTCGCAACCATTTGCTCGAGCGAGGCCGCCGTCTCCGCGCCGCTCTTTTCCAGCAACGTGCGCGCCGCAACGGCCGGATCGTAGCCCACAACTCTATGCCCGCCGCGCATCAATCGCTGCGCCATGTTGGCACCCATGCGGCCCAAACCAATCATTGCGATTTCCATATTTATCAACCGTGATCGCGCGCGCGCATTGCCCGCAAGTATATCCCGGATTAGGAGTGCTTGAGGATTGTCATCACCGCCGGACTCCCGACCGCTTCGAATCTGCCGGTGAACGTCAGCGCGCCCGTCGCCGCATTCAAATGGAACGAAGTGATGGAATCGCCGCGTTGATTGCAGGAGTAGAGAAATGCCCCGCCGGGATCCATGCACAAACTGCGCGGAGAGTCGGCGTGCACCCAGGTTTCCGAAATGCTGCGCAATTGACCGTCGTCATTCACTGCAAAAATTGCCACGGCATTGTGTAGGCGATTCGCAACGTAGAGAAACCGGCCGTCGGCAGTCATCACGATTTCAGAGGCGAGATTGCTGCCTCCGAACTTGGGCGGCAAGCTGGACACGATCTGCTTGAGTCTCAACCCGCCGCGCGCTGCGTCGTAATCGTAAACAGCCACCTTTGCGTCATGCTCATAGAGGTTGTAGAACACGCGTCCGTTGGGATGGAAAGCAAAATGCCGCGGCGCCGAACCCGGCGGCGCCGAAATCACGGGCACAGCGGCCGGCAGCAGCCGCCCTGTTGCGGCGTCGAAGCGCCAGATCAGCGTCAGATCGAGTCCTGCGTCATTGGCAATCACGAATTGCCCGCTGGGATCGGCCGCAACCATGTGTAGATGCGGGCCGTCGTGGTCGCTGACGGCAAACTGTCCCGTTGGGTCAATGGCGGCGCGCACATGATGCCGTGGACCCACGCTGGGCCTCACGTCCGTCGCCTCGCCCAGCGCACCGTCGGCGCCCACGGGAAACACCGCCACATTGCCGCCGCCATAATTGGCAACGAACACAAACTTCCCCGATGGATGCACGCTGGCATGCGCGGGCGTGGCGCCGCGGGAACTCACCGCACCTAATCGCTTCAGCTGCAAACTATCGCTGTCGATGGCGTACGAAACCACGGCACCGTCGTGCGTGCCTTGGAAATTATCGATCTCACTGACCGCGTACAACCGGTTCTGCGCGGGGTTGATCGCCAGCCAGGTTGGATTTCGAATATCGTCGATGACCTGCAACTGGGTCAATGCGGCGGTGACAGGATCGACTCGAAATAGATAAATGCCGCCGCCGTTCGGCGTGTAGGTGCCGACATACGCATAGTTGAATGGCGCCGGGCCGGGCGCTACGTTAAGCGCCGCGCGCAAAGGCCGCGGCAACATCGCCGGCACAGCCAGCAGCGAAGTTGCCCGAAGTAAGCCGCGCCGGGTAATTCTAGATTTCAAGCCTTACCCCGTGGGCTGGACCATCGAGAGTTCAGTTGTTCAAAAAGAGCGTTATGCTCGTCGCAGAAAACACAGATGTCGACAGCGTGTATTGGCCTATGGCCGTGATGCCGGTTGCCAGCGTGGTGCCGTTCAGCTCCGATTGCAACTGTGTAATGAATGCACCGTAGGTATTGAAACTCTCGATGGTAAACGAGGTGGAATGACCGATGGAAAACTCCGAGGTCGCAGCGGCGGTGCTCGGCGTAATCGAAACGCCGGTCGACAGGCCGGCGATGTCGGCAATTTGGGAACCGGTCTGGATTTGATGGCGAGGCCCGAGGCTCGAGTTGTTGGTGTCGATCGCAATAGCAGTGACGTCGAAGCTCGTAAAGGGTGCCGCGGTCCCGCCGCTCCAGTCGAGCACGAGCTGGGCTTGAATCGTGGTCGGATCGAGCAAGGTCGAGGCGTTGAAATTCGTTGATGCCGTGGCGAATGGGGTGGTGAGGCCGGTCGCGATGACCGGCGCTCCCACGACCGCATTCGACAAGTCCAGAGAGCTCGTCGCCACGGCATACTGATTCGCCGCTGCACCGCTGCCGGTGAAATCGAAAGCTGAGATCAAGCGGCCGCCGAGACTGGTCAAATTCAGGGTTAGAAGCGAGGTGCCCTGCGCGGTCACCAACCCTTCGGCGGTACTGAGATCGAGACGTACCCGCCCGGCGCTGACGTCGACAAGAATGGCGCCGGTGCTGGTGGTGCTCTCGACCCCGAAGGCGTCGATCACCGATCCCACCGAGATCTGCTGCGGGCTGATGACCTCCTCGACGTTTTGTCCAAAAAACGTGACCACAGTATTGGGGCCGAGGTTGACGATGGTCGTGCCGGGAATCAATGTTGCGGTGCCGTCATTCTGAGTCAGCGTGGCGTCCTCGAGGCCCAGCGTGTTGCCGCTGCGCGCCGAGACGACTCCCGACAGACGAGCCAGGCCCACTCCCGCAACGGTGCTATCGACCAGCACCTGTGAGGCGGTAAACGACACCGTGGAAGTGGTCGTGCTGCCCACCGTCGTAACCGGCGCCACCGTCGTAACCGGCGCCACCGCCGTACCGGTGTCCGGAGTCGTAACAGGTGCCACCGGCGTAACCGTGTCCGCGTCGGATACGGTCAGTGTGCCGAACACCGTCATCAGGGTGTTCGCCGGTAGCGTCGCCAACAGCGCCTGACCTGTGGTCCCGACCGACACAAAGCCATTGATCTCATACGTCGTCGCACCGCTCGGCTCGGTGGAAAGCTGTCCCAGCCCGGCCACCGTGCTGTCGAATGGCATGACCCCGGTCGCGATAAAACCTGCGTTCGCACCCATAAACGGCCCGTGGATGCGAACCGGCTTGGTGTCGATCGGCTGCATGCTCCCGGCCATCAGCGGCGTAACCGTCACGGTCCTCGCGCTCAGGTCGACGATGTTCGAAGCCGCCAGATTGAAGTCCAAGGCCAGCCGGCCTGCCTGTTTGGCGGCGCTGCGAAACGGATCGCTAGGATCGAGTGTGACCGCGACCGTAATCTCCTGTAAGGGCTTTCCATTCGTGCCCACCGGCGTAAGCTCCACGCCATCGAGACTGCCATCGTCGTAGATGATTACCGCGGCGCTATAGTCGAGCGTGATCAAGGCGCCGGTGTAGGTGCCCTTTGCCATCGCCGGTGCGCCCACCACTTCGCTGAAATCCAGCAGTTTTGCAAAATCTACAGTGGTCTCGGCCGGCATGACCACCACGCCTGCCTTGCCGCCGGAAGTTTGCAAGCGAATCGACGCCAGTCCGACTCGGTAGGAAATATAGTTATCGGAAGACGGAGTCGCGGTAAGGGTGACCACCGCACTGCCTGTGCACGCTGCAACGGCCAGCAGCGCCAGAATAGCCGGCACCGCGAGCAGCTTCGAAATTAGGCCTCGCATATGCGTATTGTTGTGCGGTTTCAGGCGCGAGAGAAGCACCAGACGCGAAAAGATCTGTGAAGTCTAAAAAATCTGTGAAACGCATCGAGGCAAATGAACCGTCGCGGCCTGGCGACAGCGCTTTCCGCAGCCCTGGAGCGATGGCGAAGTCCTGCAGCGCCCGCGAAATCAATTCCTTCATGATTTCAGTTGAACGCACTCGTCGAGCACTTCCTGCCGCGTGTCCGTAACCCAATACTTGGCCATCGACGCGGTAACCACGCCGCCGTAGTCGGCGGATATGTCGGCGAGAGCTCCTCGTCCATCCATGGCGAGACGTATGCAGTGTTCATGCAACTGGCTTGGTGGGCAGAGGTTCGACGGGTACATGGGCTACATCGGGTACGTCGGCTACATCAGGTACGGTGGAGCGCCTTACTTGCTTGGCATCTTGCCGAGCTTTTCTGGCAGCCTCCTTCTGCTTTTTAGCGTGACGGTAATTCGGCTTGGCCAATTGAATCTCCTAAATTATTTCGCTGATTTTGATCCTACTTAAGCCTGCGCTGCCACGCGAACCGCCAAACGTGACCGTTCCGCCAATAAAATCAACCAATTAGGCCTACGAACGGCTTCTGCGTGCAATCGCCAGGATCACCACTATACTTCGGCGTGGCCGAACAAAAACAAAAGTCCTGGCTGGGATCCGCGAATTTTGGGCTCGCGGTTCTCGCCTTCATCAACTTGTTCAGCTACCTAGATCGCTATGTCGTCGCCGGGGTGCTCGAAAGCCTGAAACATTCCGATCTCGGACTTTCCGACACCAATCTGGGGTCGCTCATGTCCGGCTTCCTGATCGTGTACACGCTTATGGCGCCGGTGTTTGGCGCATTGGGAGATCGCCGCTCGCGGCCACGCTTGATCGCGCTGGGCGTGGCTTGCTGGAGTTTCGCGACCGCCCTGTCCGGATTTGCCATCAACTATTTAACTCTGTTTGCCGCACGCGCGGCCGTGGGCGTGGGCGAAGCGGCGTATGTGACCATCGCCCCAAGCCTGCTCTCCGATTATTTTCCGGTTCGTCAACGCGGCCGTGTCATGGCGATTTTCTTTTGCGCGATACCGGTGGGATCGGCGTTGGGCTACGTCGTCGGCGGATTGGTGGACAAGCACTACGGCTGGCGCGCCGCATTCTTCGTGGCCGGCGTCCCCGGACTGCTGCTGGCGGCACTGTGCCTGTTGCTGCGCGATCCGCCGCGCGGCATCCAAGACCGCGCTGAGGATCCCGGCAAAGCCGCGCCGAGCGGCCCGCCACGATCCAGCATCAGCCGTGAAGCCTGGCTGACGTATGGGCGACTGCTGCGCAATAAGCCGTATGCGCTTACCGTGCTGGGATACGCCGCATACACGTTCGCCATCGGCGGACTGGCCTACTGGATGCCGGCATTTCTCGAGCGCGCGCGCGGAATCCCACGCAGCGAAGCCACCGTCAGTTTCGGCACCATCGTCGTCATTACCGGATTCATCGGCACCTTTGTCGGCGGCTGGATGGGCGACTATTTTGCCAAGAATTCGCGGCAGGCTTATCTGTGGTTGTCGGCGGTTGCAACGCTCATCGCGGCGCCGTTCGTGTGGCTGGCACTCACGACGAATTCGCATTCGCTTTACGTGACGTGCATGGTGACGGCGCAACTATGTCTGTTCTTGTCCACCGGTCCGATCAATGCAGCTATCATCAATCTCGTCATTGCCAGCGAGCGCGCCACCGCCATTGCCTTGAGCGTCTTTGCCATTCATCTGCTCGGGGACGCACTATCGCCCTTGATCGTGGGCGCGTTGTCGGATGCATTCTCGCTGCAGCAGGCCATTACGATCCTTCCGGTCGCGGTGTTGGTCGGCGGATTTGTGTGGATCTGGGCTGCCCGCGCACAGGCGGCGTCGAAGCCCGTCTGACCCCCTCGGGGCCGCGACATCGATGTCGGGCCCCGCGGTCGGCTTTCGTCCGTGGACGGATTCAGCTGGTGGACTGCTGATCGCAGGACACCTGCGTGTTCCAATCTGCAAAACTACCCACGGGATTTTGTTCCCAGGCCCAAACATGCAATTCGTAAAACGCCGGCAAACCGTAGCGATTCGGGAATTCAACGAAGTTCATCAAATGCCCTTCCAATGCCGGGGCGGCGGTGCTCCCTGCTGGAATCTGGCTTTGCCAAATGCTGGCGAGAATGATGAATTCCACCCCGACCAGGCGAAAGGCACCGTTCGGCAAGGGTTCGTAAATCAGCGCTTCGGGTTCGCTTCCGTTTAGAGTCCCGGCTGTGATTCGGGAGCCCAATACAAAGTGTACTCCCATCGCGCCGAAATCCGGCCCGCTGACGCACGGCGTGGCCTGCGCGAAGCCGGCGGCGAGTGCCGCATTGATGTCCGTGAATCGCGCCGTTGCTTTGCGAACCTTGTTAACCAGCGGCGAATTTTGATCGACGGCGCTCATCGTCATGGCATGCGGCGGTGGCTCTCCTGCGGCGACTATGAAAGGAACGGATAGAGACAACATGGTTAATATCAGGCGGCCTGCAATTTTCATCGATGATCTCCCTTGGGGTTGTCTAAAGGCTTAGCGGGCAAAAATGCTTTATTTGTAGAAGTACGGATCGAGGACACGGACCTCGGTAATTTGCGTGATCGGCAATTGGCTGCGAACTGCTGCGCGCCGTACAGCCTCCGGCGTCGGTCCGTCGTAAAGACAAAACGTGCGTTTGCGATCGGGAGTTACGTAGGAGTGCAGCCAAGTGACCCCGTCTTCCGCATTGCTATCGATGACGTTGCGACATAATTGGGCGCCACTTTCATCGAGAGGGATGTGAAGACCGTCTGGGAACTCTCGTTCGATCAAATACCGCGACATGTGTAAATCTCCCATGCAAATCAACTGCGGAAATCATGATTTGCCGGAGAGATCGGCGAATCGGAGGATCTACCCAATTTAGGTGAGTCGCATACCCAGATTGCACGGGGAACGAAGCTTTAGCGTCGACGCGCTTTGCGTGAACGCAAAGGATCGGTTACAACATTTTCCATGGAGTTACTCGAGCGCAAGAAATGCCTGGCCGAGCTTGCTGACTGGCTGCGGCGCGCGATCGAGGGTGCGGGGTGCATTGCTCTGCTTGGCGCGGAAGCAGGAATTGGGAAGACTGCGCTTTTGCAGGAATTCGCCAAGGCACCGCTCGGTGCGCGCGTGCTGTGGGGCGGGTGCGATGCGCTGTTCGCGCCCCGACCGCTCGGGCCGCTGTACGACATTGCACGTCAGACACAGGGCGAGCTTCTGGCCGCCATTTACAGCAATGCAGATCGCGAAGTCATATTCGCAGCGGCCCTGAACGAGCTGGAGCGTACGCAAACCCTGGTAGTCTTCGAAGATATGCATTGGGCGGACGAAGCCACGCTCGACCTCCTCAAGTATCTTGGGCGGCGCATTCAGCGCGCCCGCGCATTGCTCGTCGTTAGCTATCGTGACGATGAGGTCGGACCGCGGCATCCATTGCGGTTCGTCATTGGCGATTTGCCACGTGCCGCCACGCACAGAATGTCGCTTTCACCTCTGTCGGAGCCGGCAGTGGCTCAGCTTGCACGGCAAGCCGGCCAATCATCGGCGGGCCTCCACCGCATAACGGGCGGCAATCCGTTCTTCGTCACCGAAGCGCTGGCCGCCGTGGCCGACACGGTGCCGGTCAGTGTGCGGGATGCCGTTCTTGCGCGCGCCATGAGACTGTCCCCGGACGCACGCAAAATCGCAGAGCTTACCTGCGTTGTCCCGGGCAGGACGGAATCCTGGTTGCTGGAGCAGGCAGTTTCGTTCGATGAAACCGCCATCGAAGGCTGCTTGGGCATAGGCATGGTGAGATCAGATGACGGCGCGCTTAGCTTTAGGCACGAACTTGCGCGGCGGGCGTTTGAAGACTCTTTGTCGCAGTCACACCGGCAGCTCCTGCACGCGAAGGTCTTCGCAGCGCTCTCCGCGCGGCCTCAAACTTCCGCGGCACGCCTCGCACACCATGCGGCCGGGGCGCGCAATGCAGCGGCAGTTTTGCAATTCACGCCGCTGGCGGCCATGCAGGCGGCATCGGTTGGTTCACATCGTGAGGCCGCCTCGCTGTACCAGGTTGCACTCCTTTATGCGCAAGAAATCGCGCCTGATGAGCGGGCACGGCTGTATGAACGATTGTCATACGAATGCTATTTGACGTGTCAGCACGAGCGGGCTATCGAAGCGCGCCGCGCAGCGCTCGAGATCTGGCGAGCATCGGGTGCGCGCATGCGCGAGGGAGATGCTCTGACGTGGCTGTCTCGCTTAAGTTGGTCTTTCGGGCGTCGCACTGACGCTAACCGCTATGGCGCCGAGGCGGTGTTGACGCTCGAATCGCTGCCGCGCAGTCCTGAATTGGCGAGGGCATACAGCAATTGCGGGCATCTCGACATGGAGTCTCACGAATTGGAATCGGCCATCGGCTGGGCGCAGCGCGCCATCGAAATTGCGGAGCCGTGCGCGGCGAACGCAATTCTCGGCGAGGCATTGGGTACACTGGGCGTAACTCGGCTCATTGCCGGCGACCTGTCAGGATGGGCCGATCTCGAGCGGTGTTTGCGTATCGCGCTCGGCGGTGCTCTACAGGAGCAGGTCGCACGTGCCTATAATAATCTGTCTGCTATGGCCGTTTCCTGCCGGCAATACGACAAAGCATCTCATTGGCTCAGCGAGGGACTGGCCTATTGCGAAAAGCGCGATCTGGATGCCACGCGCCTTTACATGCTCTCGTATCGCGCACGCAAAAATTTCGAGCAAGGCGACTGGCCGGCCGCGAGCGAGGATGCAGAGGCCGTGCTGCGACATCCGCTTGCCACGCCGATCACGCGCATTCCAGCGCTGCGCACGCTGGGCCATATCAGAATTCGCCGCGGCGACCCGCAGGCAGAGGCCGCACTAGAAGAGGCGTGGGCGATCGGAGGTACCGCGCAGGAGCTGCAGCGTGTCGGCACGCTGGCTGCGATCCGCGCCGAGGCCGCGTGGCTCGCCGGCGACCGCGAAGGCGTCCTGAAGGCGGTCGAGCCCGCGTACGAATTGGTGTGTCAGCGGCGCGATCCGCGGATGAAGGGCGAACTCGCAAGCTGGTTGTGGCGGGTTGGCGCTCTTGCAGATCAACCGACGGAGATCGCAGATCCTTACGCGCAAGAGATCTGCGGCGATTGGCGTGCCGCAGCGTTCGCTTGGAAGGGCCTTGGCTGTCCCTACGAGTATGCGTGCCTGCTGGCTTGGCACGGCATCGAAACGGAACAGCGAGAGGCGCTGGAAATCCTCGAACGGCTCGGCGCGGCCCCGGCTGCGCTGGCCCTGCGCAAACGAATGCGCGCAGAAGGTGTTCGCGCCGTTCCGCGGGGCCTGCGGGTTTCGACCCGCAGCAATCGGCTCGGCTTAACGCGTCGAGAGGCGGAGATTCTGACGCTGGTGTCCCAAGGCATGCGCAATTCCGCGATCGCCAAGCGTCTGTTCGTTTCGACCCGAACGGTGGATCGCCATGTGTCGGCGATCCTATCCAAGCTGGGCGTGCAGTCGCGCGGCGAAGCGGTCGCCATGGCCAGCAAGGGACCCGGCTAGGTGCTGCGGACCCGTGTTAGCAGCTAGGTCCGCGCGCGCTGGATCTCGGCCAGCTGCGCGGCGAAATCGCTGCGCGCCGCCATGTCCTCGATGTCCGCACACAGCTTGCGTTGCCAATTCGGATACTCACTATCGGTTCCCGGCACGTTAACCGGGTCGATCATCCCTAGGAG
>Ga0224547_1000086_pt1 | contig 18965 bp, 15 predicted proteins | sample 714P21014metaG_FD_179908 | JGI IMG/M metagenome (GOLD analysis project Ga0224547, IMG submission 179908) | Peat soil microbial communities from Stordalen Mire, Sweden - 717 P2 10-14 | ecosystem: Environmental > Terrestrial > Soil > Wetlands > Peat | place: Sweden: Norrbotten County, Stordalen...
CAATCTCCCAGACCGTAAATACGATCAGCGGAGAGTGGTCCACTGGGACCAAAGCGGACATTTCTACTTAGCGGAAAGCGGACATTTCTATTTGGGTATCACAGCAATCCTGGCCAGCAGCTGCATAAAGCGCAGTAGAAAGGCGCAATGCTCAGGATGGGGTTCCGCGCTTACGGCGCAGATAGCGCACGAGGCCGCCAACGGCAATGAATAGAATGGCGGCGGGCACGATCCATCGAGCCTTGGAATCTGGCAGGGTCTGCAGCCAGAGAAGGCCGTGACCGGCGATCTCGGTTGCAATAACCATCAGGGCGGCGGTGATCAGAATGGCGAGAAGAAGTATTCCGATGATGCGGCGGTTCATGGGCGTCGATCCTTCGTCCCTGTCTCTTTAGTTGAAGTTTGCGCTCGTCAGTGAGGGGCGTCAAAAAGTCGCTACGCATCGTGGCCGATGCGTCAGCGCTCGCAGAACGAACCCCCTGAGTGAACAGTTTTAATCGGTTGGTTGAGAATGGTTGAGGGTGCCCCCACCCTACCCTGCATGACCCCCCCAGAATTTTCGATGAGGTCCGATATTCCGAGCTCGCCAAAATCGCGAACGCCTATCAATGGTCGAAGAAAACCTACAACAACGCGATCAGCGTGGTTCGCTGCGCCTTCGATTACGGGTACAGGGATCATCCGGAGAAGCACAACCCGGCCTCCGGACTCACGTGTCTGCGAATGACCAAAAAAGACCGTCCCCCTGTAGCCCCTTTCACTATTCCGGAGGCCGAGCTGCTGATTTCGAAGCTGCATACCGACTGGGGCGAGGCCATCGGCAACTACGACGAATTCCGCTTCTTCACCGGCTTACGCCCCTCGGAACAAATCGCTTTGCTCGTGACGGATTACGACGCCCGTAGAGCCGTGCTGTCGGTCACCAAGGCGCGTGTCCTGCGGCGGGATAAAGACCGCACCAAGACCCAGGAAGATCGCGACGTTGAGCTTTGCCCGCGCGCCCTCGAAGTTCTGAGGCGGCACTTGGCACTGCGCGCTGAATACGTCGCAGCTGGCAAAATCCGCCATGGGCACCTGTTCTTTCTCGAAGACGGAAGGCCGATCAGCGACCCAGAAATCACCCGCTGGCGCTGGAGCGAGAGCATCAAGACGCTAAGTATCCGCCGGCGTGGGCCCTACCATGCGCGCCATTCTTCTGTGACCTAGCAACTCATGTTGGGGAAAAATCTGCTCTGGGTCGCGAAGCAGCACGGACATAGCGTCGAGGTGATGCTGCGCATGTACGCCGCGTGGCTCGAGGGCGCAACCGACTCCGATATTCACGCGATCAAACAAGCGATGGAAAAAAGACCCGGCGCACGCGCCGTATTTCGCAATACGCGTGCACTAATTTCCGCTGTGAATGCAGTGGAAAATCGCATGAATCAAATCGTGATTTGTCCCCTAGAATCCCCGGAATTTGGCAGTAGTTTGGCAGTAGGAAAAGTGCCAAGTGACTCAAGTCTCAGTATTGACTCAAAAATTAAGTGGCGGAGAGGGTGGGATTCGAACCCACGTGCCGGAATTACCCGACCATCCGATTTCGAGTCGGCGCCGTTATGACCACTTCGGTACCTCTCCGGTTAACTTAAAACTCTTCTCGTTTACTTAAGGATTTCCGGCATTACTTAAATAAAATAAAGTTTTTACGCGTTTGGCAAACAGGGTAGAAACGCATTTGTCAAGGGTTCACAGGAAGAAATAATCGTTTATTCTAGCTCATCGGAAAAGGGCTCGCTTCAAGAATAGAACTTGCCTTGCACCACGGCACTCAAATGGACTCTATAAACCGTGCGTAATTTGAAGATGCAAAAAAATTGGCCGCGCTGGACAAAGCTGACGATAGCGGTTTCCGCCCTCGTTCTGCTTAGCAGCTATGCGCCGCTACCCAGCTTGATAGACCAAATCAAGACGCTGGGCGAGCTGCGCGTGGCGACGCGCACGAGCCCGCTGGCATTCTATCGCGGTCCGAACGGCACTCCGGAGGGCCCGGAATACGAGCTGGCACAGCGCTTCGCCGATGAGCTCGGAGTGAAGCTCAAGATCACACCGATGCGAAGCTACGCGGAAATCTACGCGGCGCTGACTTCCGGACAAGCACACATTGCGGCGGCCGGCCTGAAGGTCCCAACGCAGTCGATCCCGGGCGTCGAGTTCGGTCCGGCGTATCAGCACGTGCATGAGCATCTGATTTATCGTCGCGGCGCAATGCGGCCGGGCTCTCTCGCGGACATCGGCAATTCCGATCTGGAAATCGCGGCCGGGAGTTCGCATGCGAAAACTCTCGAAGACGCACGCAATTCGAATCCGGGCCTAGTTTGGGTGGAGAACTCCAGCACGAGTACGCAGGCGCTGTTGGACGGGGTTGCCGACGGTGCGATCGACTACACGATTGCTGACTCCACCGAATTCGCTTTGGCCCATGACGTGCACCCGGACTTGCGCATTGCCTTTGATTTTCCCGGAAATCGCCCCCTCGCGTGGGCTGCGAGCGACCGCGATCGAGGATTCGCAGGCGACATGGCCAAGTATTTCGCCCGCTTAAAAGGCGACGGCGAACTCGCCACGATCGTAAATCGCTACTACGGTCGAACCGAGGAAGCGGAGTTTGCAGGGGGCCCGGGCTTCATGCGTCACCTGCAGAGCCGCTTGCCGCTTTATAAGCAATGGTTCGTGGAGGCCGCCGAGCAGAGCAGTCAGGATTGGCGCCTGTTGGCGGCAATGGGTTATCAAGAATCGAAGTGGAATCCCAGCGCGGCCTCATCAGCGGGCGCCCGAGGGCTGATGCAGTTAATGGTGGAGACGGCTACCGAAGCCAAGGTAACGGATCTGTCGGACGCTCGACAAAGCATTTTCGGCGGTGCGCGTTATTTCCGTCAGGTGTATGAAAAGATCCCCTCCCACGTGCCCGAGCCGGATCGCACGTGGTTTGCACTCGCCGCGTACAACATTGGGTACGGCCATGTGGAAGACGCGCGGGTGCTCGCGCAAAAGGCCGGCCGAGATCCGGACTCCTGGCAGGACGTTCGTGCCTTTCTGCCGCTCCTGGAGCAGGAGCGCTGGTATACGAAAACCGAGAACGGCTATGCCCGGGGTTGGGAGCCGGTGCGCTACGTCGACAACGTGCGCGGCTATCGGGATTTGTTGGAATGGGCGTGGGGCGACGGCCCGAACGGGCTGGTCTTAAACTAACGGCGGCGTTCGAAGAATTGCCGCAGCAAGTCTGCGGATTGGTCACTGCACACCCCTCCAAATACGTCCAAGCGATGCGTCAGCCGCGGCTCGCGCGGCAGATCAATCACGCTGCCGCAGGCGCCTGCCTTCGGGTCCCAAGCACCGAATACGACCCTCGCCAGGCGAGCATTGAGCACGGCTCCCATGCACATGGCACAGGGCTCCAATGTCGCATAGAGCGTCGCCGTGCTCAGCCGATAGTTGCGCTGCGCCTGCGCGCCGGCGCGCAGCGCAATGATTTCCGCATGAGCAGTCGGGTCGTGACTCGCAACCGGCTGATTCCACCCCTCGCCGATCACCTCATTGTCGAGAACCAACAGCGCCCCGATTGGCACTTCGCCATCATCGGCGGCACGCTGCGCAAGAATGAGCGCGCGTCGCATGAAGTCGGTATCGCTGGGGCGATTCATGGCGGTCCTGCTGATCGCCGCGGTCGGGTAACGTAGCGCGTGACAAAGATCACGATATACAACGACAACAAAGCAGCGGCACTGTAGCTCAGAGAACTATGGATGCCGATACTTGCGCCAAGCAGGCCGACACTCAGCCCGCTAAACGTGCGCATTCCGTTGGCGGACATGGCGAATACGCCTATCACTCGACCACGAATCTCGGCCGGCGCATTCAATTGCACCAAGGATTGTGCCATCGAATTGAAGGCGAGTTCGACGAAACCGGCAACGAACAACAAACTGATTGCCACAGCGTAGGTGCTCGATCGCGCGAATCCCGCCAGAGCGCAACACCAGATCATTGCCAAGACATACGCCGTTCGCACCTTCGGCGGCAACAGTCCGCGGCTTTCCAGTATCAAGCCGGCGGCTAGACCGCCGGCCGCGTCAGCGCCCAGCAAAATACCGTAGGTAAAATCCGGGCGCCCAAGGCCCAGATCATGCGCGAATCCGGGCATCTGAGCCTGGTAAGCATTACCGATGAAAAACGCGGACGCACCCACCAGCACAGTCATCGATAACAGCACTGGATTCTGTTTCACCACTTGCATCGTTCGCCAGATATCCCCAAAGCCTCTAATTCCCTGCGGGCGCGTCGAGGCTGCGCTATCCGGGCCGTACGGCGCCTTGATCAGCCAAAGAAACATCGGCGCATAGATGAACGCATTGATGAAGATACCGCGGACCGGACCGAACAGGAGCAGCAAGGCACTCCCTACAGCGGGTCCCACCAAGAAGGCCAGGTAACGGCCCGTCGCGTTTAGCCGGACAGCGCTCGGCAATTGTTCCGCGCCGACGATTTTGTGTATTAAGACCTGCGCTGCAGGTATCCAGATGACACCCGCCAGGCCGTGGGTGAGAAGCAGAACCATCGCCTTCCACTGCGCGGTCGAGTCGGTCAGGAACATGACGCCCCAGCCAATCGATACACCCATGAACATCATCATTCCGATCTGAATGAGGCGACGGACGTCATAGCGATCGGCCAGGCCGCCTGTGTAAGCGGCAAACGCGAGATAGGGCGCCCAATGGGATACCACCGCGAAGGCCAGCAACGACGGGGAATGAAACTTCTCGAAGACTACCCAGTAGGAAATCACGTGCTCGATATTGTCCGCCATCATCGCGGCGCTGGTGGCAAAGAAGAAAATCCGAAAATCTCGATTGGCAAACGAAGTAAATGTGCGGCGCTTGGGAGCTTGCGATGGCGAGACGTTGATTCGAGGTTCCAATTTCTTCCAGTACCCTTGACACGAGTGTTTCGCCGATTGTAAGTCCAAAGCGCGCCAATTCAGTAGACTATCGCGCTGGCTTTGGTGAACTACAATTAGACGAGGATTCCATGCGTGGACTGGTACTGCTTGCCGCATGCGCAGTGTTTCTACCCGCACATGCCGATGAGGGAATGTGGACGTTCGATAACTTCCCGTCGGCCACGGTAAAACGGGATTTCGGCGCGGATATCACCCCCACGTGGCTCGAGCATGTGCGGCTCTCGACGCTGCGACTGACCAATTGCACGGCGTCGTTCGTCTCGCCCGAGGGCTTGATCCTCACAAATCACCATTGCATCGAGTCATGTCTTGCGGAGCTTTCATCGAAGGAGAAAAGCTTGCTGGAACTCGGCTTCAGCGCGCCGACCCGCAAGGAAGAACTGCGTTGCCCAGCACAACATGCCGACGTTCTCGTCGGCACAGAGAACATCACGGACGAAGTCCAAAGAGCCGATTCAGGGCTCGGAGAGGCGGCGGCCAACGATGCACGTAAAAAATTGCTGATTTCACTGGAACAGGCCTGCCAACAAGCGAGCGCTAAGTCGAAGTCCGGCAAGCTCGAGTGCCAAGCGGTGCGCCTGTACCAGGGCGCCCAATACTATCTCTATAAGTACAAACGCTACGCGGATCTTCGCCTGGTATTTGCGCCGGAAGCCGACATCGCCGCGTTCGGCGGGGATCCGGACAACTTTCAATTTCCGCGCTGGACTCTGGACTTCTCAATGCTCCGAGCCTATGAGGACAACAAACCCGCCCAGACACCGCACTATCTGCGAATCGATTTTGCCGGTCCAAGCGCCAATCAGCTGGTATTCGTTTCGGGCACTCCGGGCACCACTGCCCGCCTGCAGACGCGGGCGCAACTCGAATTTGACCGCGACGTGTCATTGCCCATCACGTTAATGCGGGCATCCGAGCTGCGTGGGCGTTACATTCAGTTTGGCAAGTCCAATGTCGGCGATGAGCGCATTGTGCTCGCACCGCTCAACAGCCTGCAAAACGCCATCAAAGTGCGTCGAAGGGAGCTCGATGCGCTCAATGACGATGCTTTTTTGGCGAGCAAATCCAAGGCAGAACAAGAACTGCGCGCCATTGCGCAGCCCGATGGGGTCGATCCGTGGGCTGAAATCGCATCGGCATCGAATCGAGAACGCGTTCTCTATTTACCCTATATATTCATTGAGAACGGGGCGGGCTTCGGCAGCGCGCTGTTCCGCAATGCGCGCTCGTTGCTAAGAGGTGGCGATGAGCGGCTCAAACCCAACAAGGATCGGCTGCGAGAGTTCAGCGAGACCGAATTGCCCCTTTTGCAGCGCGACCTGTACGCGCGCGTTCCGGTTTACCCTGAATTCGAGGAAATGACCCTGTCATTTTCGCTCGAGCGCATGCGTGAATGGTTAGGTCCCGATCACCCCGTGGTGCGCAGACTGATGAGCAAGGAGTCGCCGGATGAATTGGCGACACGGCTCATTGCCGAAACCAAACTCGATGATGTTGCAATCCGCAAACAGCTATGGGAGGGGGGCAAGGCCGCGGTCGCGGCATCTCATGATCCAATGATCGAATTGGTACGCTCAATCGACGCCGATGCCCGCCGCATCCGCAAGCAATACGAGGATGAGGTCGAGGCGCCCATCGCCGCGGCGGCGCGGAGGATTGCCGCGGCGCGGTTCAGCGCCTATGGGACCAATACGTATCCGGATGCAACATTCACACTTCGGCTCAACTACGGTGCGGTGCAAGGATGGATCGAAAATGGTGCCGCGGTGGACCCGTTCACCCATCTGGGTCGGGCGTTTGAACGGGCCACAGGGTCCTCGCCGTTCAAGATTCCGTCCAGCTGGATGCGGGTAAAAGCTCAACTGGATATGAACACTCCATTTTGTATTTCCACCAGCAATGACATCGTCGGTGGAAACTCGGGAAGTCCGTTGATTGATGCCTCTGGAAAACTCGTCGGCCTGATGTTCGACGGCAACATTCACGCGATCGCGGGTCGCTACTGGTTCAATTCCGCGATCAACCGCGCCGTCGCCGTACATCCTGCAATCATTCGCGCGGCGCTCGAAAAGGTGTATGGCGCGAAAGAACTGCTGACGGAACTCGACGCGAAATGAGCCCTAGACCGCCATCCTCTTGAAGGCGCGAGCCAGTAGGGCCCAGTAAGTGGCAGGCCTGAAGCGTTGGATGATATCGAGGAACTGTGCGTCCCGGCCAATGAGGATGCGGGGTTCATTTCGCTCAATACCGCGGACGATGCGCTGTGCCGCCGCCGCAGGCGTGGTGCGCGCCAACTGTTCGAACCTCTCCGCCAGCTCGTTCGAACTGACGCTCTCGCGCAAGTGAGCACCCGCGCGCGCCTTGCGCGCGATGTTGGTCTTCACGCCGCCAGGATGGACCACAGAGAGCCTCAACGTACTGTTGTTCATCGCCAGCTCGTGGCGCAGGGCCTCCGAGAAGCCCCGAACCGCAAACTTTGACGCGCAATAGGCGGACTGACCCGGTGGCGCGATGATTCCAAAGATGCTCGAAATATTGACGATATGCGCTTGCGGGCGGCTTTGAAGATGCGACATGAACGCCCGCGTTCCGCGTACCACGCCCCAAAAATTGATATCCATCAGCCACGCCATTTGCGCCTGATCGAATTCATCAAATTGGCCGAGTAACGCAACGCCGGCATTGTTGATGAGGATGTTCAGCGAGGGAAAGTCTGCGACGGCGGACAAAGCAAAGTCTTGGATCTGGTTGGGATCGGCAACATCGATACGGCTGATGGTGGCTCGTCGCGCGTAGGTTGCAATGATTTCTTTCGCAGCCGATTCCAACCCCGCCTCATCCAGATCGGCGAGCGCGACATCGCACCCTCGAGCTGCCAGCTCAAAGGCAAGCGCCCGGCCGATGCCGCTCGCCGCACCCGTTATCGCCGCGGCCGATCCTTCGAATTGAAATTTTCGCACGTTTTCACCTGTGAAGTCGCGATGCCATCCACTCTGTGGCCGAGTTTGCGGACAGCCAATCTTACGCAAAAGATGATCGACATGCTGGAAGGCGTGGCGTTCGCCGGCGGAGTGCCGTGGGCGGGCGGGCGATGGGAAAATCGCCATCTTGGCTACCGCCAATCTATACTCAAGGACATTCGTGACTGGGCGGGGCATCGATGTCGGCATTTCAGCGTGAAATTCTCGTGCGCTTCGGGCATTGCGACGCCGCGGGGTGGGTTTTCTACCCGCGATATTTCGAGATGATCAGCGATTTCGTGGAAGACTGGTTCGAAGACGGCTTGGCCGCGAGTGCGCCGGGGCTGTTCCATCACAAGCAGATTTTGACTCCTTCCGTGCATTTTACGGTCGATTTTCCCAAGCCGACGCGATATGGCGATCGACTCACCTTCAATCTTTGGACGACCAAGGTGGGCCGGACCTCGTGTGAACTTCGCATCGAGGCATCGCATCAGGGCGAACTTCGCATGACCGCGCGGCAGGTGCTTGTCTTTATTTCTGCGGAACTCGGCCGCGCAACGGAGATTCCGCCGGAGCTCGTCAGCCGAATGGCGCGATTCGGAGCCGACCCGGAGACCGCGGCAAAAAAGATTCCAGCACCGCGCTAGCCTTGAGTCGTGCGCGGCAAGTGCAAAGTTCGATAAATATTACAGGGGAGATGCGCGATGGGTACTGAAAACCTCTACAAGGGCAGCTGCTTTTGCGGCGAAGTGCAATTCGAAGTTTCCGGCCAGCCGGCTGGGATGGGATACTGCCACTGCGAGTCCTGCCGACACTGGTCAGCGGGTCCCGTCAACGCATTCAGCCTGTGGAATCCCCAGGCGCTGAAAGTCACTCACGGCGCGGCCAGCATCGGCAGCTACAACAAAACCCCCATCAGCTATCGTAAGTGGTGCAAGAAATGCGGTGGGCACCTATTCACGGACCATCCGACCATGGGGCTCGTGGACATCTACGCAGCGATGCTGCCTAAGCTGAAGTTTGAACCCGGCGTGCATGTGCATTATCAGGAAACGGTGCTGCCGATTCGTGATGGCAAGCCAAAATTCAAGGACATGCCCAAAGAGATGGGGGGCTCGGGCGTTAATCTCGCGGAATAGGCCGCCGTAAGCGCGGGATGCGTGTCGCGGAGTCGAATTCGCCAGATTCAAATGACGTTAGCTGAGTAACCCCGGCAATCGTTTAGTCGACCAGCTGGTTGCAGTGTCATACCCGTAAGCCAACTCGAGACAAGCCATTTCAGCGTGAATGGGCGCCACGATTTGAATACCGATCGGCAAGCCCTCATTGCCAAATCCAGCAGGCACGGCAAGGGCTGGGCAGCCGCTCATGGTGATGGGCAGTACCCCTTTCATCCATTCGTGATACGTCTGCATCTTCTTTCCCGCAATTTCCTGTGGCCAATGCAGATTGACGTCGAATGGAAATAACTGCGCGGTCGGAACAATGAAGTAATCATACTTTTCCAAGAACTGTCGTACCGCTTGATACCATGCGGTGCGTACGGCCGACGCGCCGGAAATATCAAAAGCCGTAAGCTTCAGTCCGCTCTCAACCTCGAAGATGGCCTCCGGTTTCAGCAGCGCGCGCTTTTTAGGATCGTTGTAGTCAGCAAGAAGGCTTCCGCCGGATTGCCACGCGCGCAGCGTCAGCCATGCTCGCCAGACGGCATCGATCGAATAGTCCGGTTGAGCTTCCTCCACAACGCAACCCATGGACTCAAAGACCTTCAGCGCACCCCTGCAAACGTCGAGCACGCCGGGTTCGTACGGCAGAAGGCCTTTAAAGTCTCCCGACCATGCGATCCGCTTTCCTTTCAAATCAGCTTCCAAGCGCCGCTGGAATACACTCCCGTCACCGCGCGCCGACAGCGGTGCCCGAGCGTCGTAACCGGCCTGCACCGAGAGCAGCATCGCCAAGTCCGGTACGTTGCGTGCCATCGGGCCGACAACACTCATGGATGGAAACCAGCCGTCTTGGGCGTTGCTGGGCACCAATCCCATGCTGGTGCGAAAGCCGAATACGTTATTCCAGCCCGCCGGATTACGAAGACTTCCGCCGAAATCGCTGCCGTCCGCGACCGGGAGCATGCGCAGCGCAAGCGAGACGGCAGCACCGCCGCTACTGCCACCCGCCGAACGAGTTTGATCGTAAGCGTTGCGCGTGGGCCCATAGACCGAGTTGTAAGTATGCGAACCTAAGCCAAATTCCGGCGTATTCGTCTTGCCGATGAATATGCCGCCGGCTTTTCGCAAACGCTCCACCATGATGCCGTCCGCTTCCGGAACGAAGTCCTTGAAGATGGGCGAGCCCATGGTCATGCGGATGCCCTTGACGGGCATGAGATCTTTCACAGCCAGCGGGAAGCCATGTAGCGGCCCCATCAACTCACCCCGAGCGAGATGCCTGTCTCGCTGCGCGGACTGAGCGAGTAACGATGCTCTATCTTGCAAAGCGACAATGGCGTTGACACGCGGATTAATCTTGTCAATGTGATCGAGATACGCGGTCATGACTTCGACGCAAGATACCTGGCGGGCGCCAATTGCATCGGCCAGCGTCACCGCGTCCATCATTACGATGCTGGACGGTCGGGACACGGCGTCAGTCGTTGTCGGCGGCACAAGATATCCCCAGGTTCAAAATTATTCGAAATCCTAGCATGATATCTTCACGCCACCTTTCTCTGGAGAATGATCATGTTGTCCGGCCCAATCGAAATGTGGCACCACCTGGTCGAGAAACGCGATACGCGCTGGCTTGACGCACTTCTTGCCGACGAAGCGGTCTTTTATTCACCGGTAGTGCATACGCCGCAAGTCGGAAAAGCCATCACAAAGAAATATCTCGTGGCGGCCTTTCACGTCTTTTTCAATGAGTCATTTCGTTACGTCCGCGAACTGCGGGGCGATCTGGACGCCGTACTCGAGTTTGAGGTCGACCTTGATGGCATCACCGTCAATGGTGTCGACATGATCAAATGGAACGAAGCAGGAAAGATTACCGAGTTCAAAGTAATGCTTCGCCCTTTGAAAGCGGTCAACCTAATTCACCAGAAGATGGCGGAAACCCTTCAAGCCGGCCAGAAGGACGGCCGGTGAAAACCACCCCATTGCGAAAGACCCATAAATCGCTTTGACGGTTATCTAATCAAAAAGGCAACCATCGCGATCGTCAACAAAGCCATTGTGGTGATTAAAACGTTGTGGGCCCAACGGGCGATCGGTCCAAGCATGCTCTCTCTCCCGGTAAATGAAAAATGGTGCAGCCTGGGAGTGGCCACAGTTTCGTCGCTCCCTTATATGGGTGCAAGTCAGTACAGTTCAAGCTCGGCGTAGGTCACGGCCAAACGGTGGAATTCGCTGAAAATCCGCGGCCTTAGACGTCAAATGAATAATTCTCAGCTCAGAGCTAAATTATCTCATGTCAGGCAATGCGCTCGGTATCCCGAGTCAGCGCAATACGCGCCCGAAACACTCCGCGATGTCCTTGCTCCGCAACGGCTTGCGCAGGACTTCGCTGATTCCGGCTGCGCGCGCACGCTCGTCCAACGGTACGTTGCTGTAGCCACTCATCAATACGATCGGGATGTCGGGGCGCAGCAGTCGAATCTCTCGGGCGAGATCGGTGCCGATGAGCTCCGGCATCGTCTCATCGGTCAGGACTGTGTCGAAGCGCTGCGGCGCCTCGCGGAACGCATCGAGCGCCGCCTTGCCGGTGTTGAATCCGACGGGCTCGTAACCGAGCTCCGCCAGCATTTCTTCGGTGAGCGCAACCAGCGCTTTCTCGTCATCGATGATCATCACCGTTTGGCCATTGCCCCGCGGCAACGCGGTAGCGACTTCAGCCGAAGGGACGATCGTTTCGCCGGCAAGCGGTAACCAGATCGTAAAGGTCGTGCCACGGCCAACAGTCGTGTCAACGTCGATCGTACCGCCGAGATCCGCCACGATGCCATGCACCAGCGACAGACCCAAGCCGGTGCCCTCACCGGCCTCCTTGGTGGTAAAGAAGGGATCAAACATCCGATCGAGTACCTGCTGCGGGATACCACTGCCGGTGTCGCTTACGCATAGTCGCACGTACGCACCCGGAGCAAGATCGCCGCGCGCTAGTCTGCGAATTTGCGCCACCTCCATGCGATCCAGAGCCACCCCGAGCACGCCGCCGTTTTTCATTGCGTGCAGCGCGTTCGTGCAGAGATTCATCGCCACCTGGTGCAGTTGGGTCGCATCACCGACGATCGCCGCGTCACCGGCCTCGAGACTTTTGTCGAGACGTACGCCGGGCGCAAGTGAAGTTGCGAGCAGCTCGATCGCTTCCTCGATCACGGCCTGCACGTTGACCGGGCCCAGTTCGCCCACGCCGCTACGACTGAAAGCGAGGATGCGATCGACAAGCGACTTGGCGCGGCCGCCGGCGTGCATCACGTTGTCGAGGTAGCGGCGCACAGCGCTGCCTTCGGACGCGTCCTTTTGTGCGAGTTCGCCGTAGCCGAGGATCGCGCCGAGGATGTTATTGAAGTCGTGCGCGATCCCTCCTGCGAGAGTGCCCATGGCTTCCATCTTCTGCGATTGGCGAAGCTGGATTTCGAGCCGCTCTCTCTCCGCCTCCGCGTCCTTGCGCACGGTGATGTCGCGAAAATTCACTACCACGGCCTGCACGCTGGGTTCATGGAGCAGATTGCTCAATGTCATCTCGATCCAGCGCCAAGACCCGTCCTTGTGCCGCACCAGAATCTCGTGTGTCACCACTTTCCCCGGCTCCTGAATCACCTCGGTCCATGTGGCATTCCTGCGTGCAATATGATCCGGATGGACGTAGTCATATTGCGACAGCCGGGAGAACTCTTCAGGCGGATAGCCCAGCACCCGTTCTGTCGATGGACTGACGTAGATCAAGCCCTTCGCAAGGGCATCCAATACAATCCCGTCTGAGCTGTAGTCAATCATGGCCCGAAAGCGCTTCTCACTCTGCTGCACCGCTTCCTTCGCTTCCTTCTGCTCGGTGACGTCCGTCACGGCCCCTACAAACTCGAGGTTGCCTGATGAATTCTGCGTGGCATGAGCTATGAAATGGATATGTTGGACCCTGCCATCCGACATCAGCAAACGATGCTCAAAATCAAAATTCGTCCCTTCCCTGGATGCGCGGTCGAGAATCTGCCGCACGAGATCCCTGTCGTCGGGATGAAATCGCCGCAGTACCGACGCCAATGTAGGCTTGGCCGTCAGGTCGTGTTCAAAGATTTTGTAGGTTTCTTCCGACCAGTAAATTTCTCCGCTCAGAACATTCCAGCCGAAACTTCCGGTCGTGCTGATGCTCTGCCCTTCAGCCAGAAAAGTTTCGCTGCGTAGCAGATCAGAATAGAGCCGGGCATTCTCCAGTGAAATCGCGGCTTGAGAAGCCAGCAGTTCCAACACCGCGATGCGGCCCGGCGTGAAGGCGCACGGGGTCAAATTGTTCTCGAGATAGAGCGCACCGACAAGCTTCGTTTGTTTGACGATGGGCACGCATAGGACGGATCTGGGGCGCTTCTGTCGCACATACTCGTCGTCTGAATACGAACTACTGGTCGACGCATCATCAAGAACCACGCGATCCCGCGTCCGGATCACGTAATGAAGCGCGGATTGGGGGAGATCCGACGGCGTAACGGGCGCCCGTCGAAGGTTGACCTCGACCTGGCCGTGGCCGGTGGTAGCCTCCGCCTCGATCTGCGGTTCATCGCCCCGGAAAAGGATGAGCAGCCCCCGCTCGGCCCCGGCGTGCTCCACTGCGATTCGCATGAGCTTTTCGATCAGCTTGCGCAGAACAATCTCGCTCGAGAGTGCCTGTGACGCCTTGACCACCGTTTCGACGTCCAGCTGCCCGACAGGCGCGCCAATCGTGGCGGTGGCAGATGTAGGGGTCCGTTCCTCGTGCAAGTGCGGGTGGCGTTCATCGAGCTGCTTCAGTTTGCCGAGCGCGCCCCAGCGGTCGTAGCAGTTCCGCGCGTTGCGCAGATATGCGTGGGCGATCGTTTCGAAGCCGCGCGCCAAGTAGAATAGCGCGGCCATCTCATGAGCCAGCGCCTCGTTCTGCACGAACCCATGCTGGCGCGCCGATCGAATGGCCTCTTCGTACAGACGCATCGCCTCAACATCGCCGCCTTCGATGCGGGCGATCTCCGCGCCCACCAAGGCGGCGCGGTTCTGAAAATTGTCGGGGCAGTTCTCCGCCCACACGGCGAGCTGCTTGTGGTGGGCGGCCAGCGCCTCCAGATGTTGCGGCCGCTCGTCGGCCGATGCAGCTTCGTATTGTCCCGCTCGCGCAAGGGCATCATAGAAATGGTATTCGGCCACCTCAAAGAATGACGGCGACGTCCAGAGAAGCCGTCGTGCGTTTGATGCTGCCTCAATAGCGGCCGCGTACTGGCCCGCGTAGACGCGCGCTTGCAGCTTGCGGATCCAATACCAGCATTCGGGGAGCGCCAAACGCGGATCACTTTGCAAGTGATGTTCGAACCGGCTCTCGTCGAACTCCGGATCGTTGAAGGACGAGAACCGCGGCGTCAGGCCCCGGAGAGTGCGTATGAGTCTGAGCTGTCCGGTGATGATGTCGATAACGAGACCAAAACGCGCCTTGCGAGCGAATTCAAGGCCATTCTCGGCTTCGCGCTGCACGTCGCCAAGCGGATCACCTGTCGCGAGAAGATTGGTGTTCAGGTTGTTGCAGCTATAAGCGGCAAAGGTGAGGTCACCGATTTTGTTTGCCGCGTCGAAGGCGCGACGCACCAAATCTCGTCCGCTTTGAATGTGCCTCGTCCAGGGAATGACAAGATTCCCGAAGGACATGTAGGCACGGGCCTGGAAGCGACGCAATCCGCGCTTCTCCACCAGATCGTAGCCAAGCCTGCCGAATCGGAATCCGGCCCGATAGTCGCCGAAGTGGGGTCCGAGAATCATGCCAAGCCAAACATAGGCGAAGCACGATCCGTCGCTGTTACCATGCTCGAGGCTGAGATTGGCCATGCGGCAAATCACGAGTGTTAGAAAGTTCTCGTCGGTAAACAATGCCGGCGTCACCACCTCGGTCAGAACATCAAGAGTCGCGCGGGACTCCGGGTCGCTCATCAACGGCAAGTCCACGAGCTCCTCGATCGAACGGCTCCCGAGCTGCGACCAGATTCGCTCGTATTCTCGCCGCACGTCGTCTTTTGTCGGATGCGGCGACCAGTGAACGCCACCCCTGCGGAGGAATTCAATGCATACCTCCACACCGAGGTCGCTCCGATCCAAGGTCGTGTAAAGGGTCAGCCGCAAGCACGCGACGGCGGCGATGTCGACGAGTTTCTCGGCCCGGCTTGAAAGCATCATGAGCCGTTCTTCCGCCGCAGCCAGATCGGCAGTCAACAGCTCGCACGCGGCTAGGTGGTACTCGATCAAAAATGTGAGCTCGTATCGTCGCTCCCAACTGTCCTCCGCAAGCAGCGCGCGGCCGGCGGCGAGATAATTCATCGCCGAGACATAGGCCGTTGAGGTCTTAGCACGCTTGCCTGCAATGAGGTTTAGTTCGGCGACCCTCTCACGCTCTTCCCGCAAGTCAATCAGCGCGGCGCCACGGTCAAGCTGATTCACAATCTCGAAAATATGCTCTTCGAGCTCCTCCGCCGCCGTCAGTGACGCGAGCACTCGGCCAATCCGAAGGTGTGCCGCCGCCCGCTCGCCTTCCGGAATGAGCGCATAGGCGGCCTCCTGAACACGGTCGTGGAGGAACGCGTAGGATCCCTCCTGGCGGAGGATCAGCCCCGTGCGTGTGGCCTCCCAAAGGGCCGTGTGGATCTCATCTTCTGATTTCCTGTGAACCAGAGTCAGGGTGGCGATCTCGACAACGTTCCCGAGACAGGCGAGTTGCTTGAGTGCTTCCTGTGTACTGTCGGGTAACCTCCTTAGTTTCCCCACCATGAGATCCACGACATTGTCGGTGTAGCCCTTGGCGCGGATGCGCGCCAAGTCCCAGATCCAGGCAGCCGCCTTCGGGTCGAACGCGAGCATCCCTTCCTCGGCCAGCGCCATGAGGAACTGAATCGCGAAGAATGGATTGCCGCCGGTTTTTTCGTGCACCAGCTGCGCCAGAGGATGGGCGGCATCCCGCTCGCAGTGCAGAGCAGCCGCCACGAGCCGGCCGACATCGTCGAGCCTGAGCGGCGCCAGCACGATTTCCTGCACGGTTGCTCCGGCGTTGCGGATCGCCCCCAGCGTCCGAAGAAGCGGGTGAGACGAACTGACCTCGTTGTCGCGGTAGGCCCCGACCAGCATCAGGTGGCGCACGTTCGGATCGGAAATCAGGTGCTCGAGCAGTTCAAGGGTTGCCGCGTCCAGCCATTGCAAATCGTCGAGAAACAACGCGAGCGGGTGTTCTGGCTGGGCGAACGCACCGAGGAACCGTCGGAACACCATCTGAAAGCGATTCTGCTCATCCTGCGGCGGAAGGTCCGGAACGGGCGGCTGTTTTCCGATAACGAACTCGACCTCGGGGATAAGATTGACGATCAGTTGCCCGTTCTGGCCCACCGCCTCCCTCAGGGATTGCCGCCACTGAGCCACCTCCGCTTCGCTCTTGGCGAGGATCTGACGGATGAGCGTCTGGAATGCCTGTGCCAGGGTCGTGTACGGGATGTCCCGCTTGTACTGATCGAACTTGCCGGACGCGAAGAGCGCGCGCTGCGGGACGAGCACCTTGTGCAGTTCGTTGACGACCGAGGATTTACCGACGCCCGAATAGCCGGACACGAGGACCAGCTCGGGCCTGCCATTGGCCATGACGCGGTCGAACGAAGCGATCAGCGCGTCGATCTCGCGCTCGCGGCCGTACAGTTTCTCCGGGATCAGAAGACTGTCGGACACGTCGTGAACGCCGAGCGGGAACAGGTCGATATGACGACGCGTCTCCCATTCCCTCAGGCAGCGATGGAGATCTGCCTCGAGGCCCGCGGCGGTCTGGTAACGCTCCTCGGCAGCTTTGGCGAGAAGCTTCATCACGATCGCCGAAAGCTGGGCCGGAACCCCAGCCACGCGTTCGCTGGGCGGGGCCGGCCGTCGCGCGATGTGGCAATGAATCCATTCCATCGGATCGACGGCGCTGAAGGGTAGTGTCCCCGTTAGCATCTCGTAAAAGGTGATGCCGAGAGAGTAGAGATCGCTGCGCGAATCGATTGACCGGTTCATCCGGCCGGTCTGCTCCGGAGCCATGTAGGCGAGCGTACCCGCTGTAACCTCCGGCGGCCCGGCCGCCTGGCGCTCGTGCGGCAGCCGGGACGCGATCCCGAAGCCGGTGAGCCGGACGTGTTCGTCGTCGACGACGAACACGTTTGCAGGCTTGATATCCTTGTGAATCATGCCGTTCCGGTGAACTTGGCCGAGTGCTGACGCCATGCGAGAGGTGAGGCGCAAGAACCGTGTCACCTCGATCGGTTGCCCTTCCCGAGCAAGCACACCATCCAGGGGCTCGCCGCCGGGATCCTCGAGGACGAGCATCGTCCGCCCTTCGTGACGAGTGAGCGCCAGAGGCCGGGTTGCCCATTTGGAATCAAGTTCGGCTGCGAGCGAGTATTCGTGCTCGAGCCTTCTCTGGCTCTGGGGCGACGGCCGCTCGGCGGCGAGTGCCACGGCCAGAACCGGCGATGGGTTCCCGCGCTGCCGACCGCGGTAAAGGGTGAACTCCTGGCCTTCCCGCAGGATTTCCAGCACGTAACCGGAACGCTCTGTCATGGAGGGCATCTTCCTTCGCTTCCCATGACAACAGTATACGACCCGTCCGCGGCGAAATTTGCCGGCCATCCGCCGAGCACCAATTGCAGGCGAGTGATGCTCATAATCCCTTGCGCTGCACAAAAACTGCGCAACAGGCCACTCGATCGATCGCGGCCATGCGCGAGCAGCGTGCGCGCGCGTCTTTCATCGTCAAGCCAGCTCGGCCACGCACTGCGCCAGAGACATGACTTCAACCTTGGAACGGAGCGTATAGCGCGTCACGGCGAGAGCCTGATCGGGGATCTCTTACTCATTTTCCCGGAAAATGACTGGAAACACTGTTGCTCACCTCTCGTACTATTTGCCGGTTTTGATTGTTTGCGTGGCTACAGACTCGTATGCCGCCTGAAGTTCGGCAAACACGGACCGCCGAGGCGCAGGCGCACCTAGATGAATGTTTCTTAGTTCGGCCATGAAGCCTTTCCACATATGCTGACCTCCCTCTTCGAGGAGGTGCGCCCGAATTGATAGCTCCTTGGATGCGGGAGTGTGTCTGCGCCCCCAGGCGCCCATGTGAGCAAGCAGCGGTACAAGCTGTATCGACGCTTCGGTAAGGCTGTAAATCGCTTTTTGTTTATGAGCCGGATTGGCGGCGCGCGACAGCAGTCCAACGCCGACCAGGCGAGCGAGTCTGTCGGCCAAAATATTCGAGGCGATTCTCTCCTCCGAGAGTCCTAGAAGCTCACCATAGTGTCGACGATTCCCGAACATTACGTCTCGGATCACGATCAGGCTCCAACGATCGCCGAGCATCTCGAGGGTGAGGTTGATCGGGCAACCGGAGCGTTGTTTATCTCGCATTGCTAAGAATTGTGTACCACGGCGCAGAATTTTAGCGCTTGCATATTGCAATCATCAATGCGTATAGTCGCACAACTTGCAGTTTGCAAGTGGTACAGGGCGCATGCGAACTTGCCTGAGCAAGACATGAAGCGAAATAGATTCAATGCAGTTGGTTCTCTGGTCGTCGCACTCCTTTCTGTCTTTGGAGCGCAGGCGTGGGCGCAAGATCGGAAAACGCAGTATCTGAGTATGGCGCCGGTGGACCAATACCTTATGGCGGATCGAAATGCCGAGATAGCCCTGGCGCGGAGTGCGGCTCCGGAGTCCATCTCCCGCGATGCCGAGGTCCTGGTCCTCGGGCGGCATGGCTATGAAACTGCGGTTAAA
>Ga0224547_1000087_pt1 | contig 18913 bp, 22 predicted proteins | sample 714P21014metaG_FD_179908 | JGI IMG/M metagenome (GOLD analysis project Ga0224547, IMG submission 179908) | Peat soil microbial communities from Stordalen Mire, Sweden - 717 P2 10-14 | ecosystem: Environmental > Terrestrial > Soil > Wetlands > Peat | place: Sweden: Norrbotten County, Stordalen...
TCAGTCTTGGAGCCGAACTTGAACAGGAGCAGCGGATCGACCTCCGCTGAGTTGCCGGCCGGGACCGTCAGACTCGGCCAGCGCGCGTTGATCGGGTCAACCACTTCCAGACCCGTCGTCTCGGTGACGTCGGGATTGGTGCCGTTACTCGGACCGAACGTCGTCGCATTGCCGTTATTGGCATTGCCCACCGTGTAGTACAGCCCATTGGGGCCGAGCAGCACCGATCGGCCATTATTGCCGCCGTAGTTGATCGTCGGCGTGTAGGCGAACCGTCCGTCCTCATCCATCGAGACGATTGTGCGGGGGAACGCGTAATTCGTACCAAAGGCAAACGTCACCGGGTTGGTTGGGTCCTGCCCCGCGACCGCATCGGAGTTCGACACGTCGAGCGCGCCGACGCCAGCACCTGCATAAGCGACGAAGACGACGTGAGAGCCGCGCCAGTCCTTGGCAATATGCAGGCCAAGCTCCGACTTGGAAGAGAAACTCGTGACGACCGCCTCTTCTGGAACATGACGCTGGTGCAAGATGCGGCCGCTTAACGCGTCAACATCGGTCAAGATAATCGGCGAGGTCGCACCGAAGCTGCCGTCAACCGACGCGTTGTTCCAGACGGTGACATAGTTGTTGTTTGCGACCGCCGTTGTGGTCGCCGTCGCGGAATCGGGCAGTGTCGTACCAATCATCAGCGAGGAAAGCGCGCCCTTATGTCGATCGTAGGTGCTGCTGCTGATGAGAAGTGAATCATTATCGAGATGAAATCGCCTATCGTCGAAATCGTGAGAAGAAAACTTGTCGTCGGCAATACCGACATTTGAGGTGCCCGCCAGCGCGGTCCCGGCTAGTAGGGCAAGACGAAGCAAAGAGCGCGGCGCCATTCGGCGCCCAGAATAGTGATTGGTCATGATGGCGGATCCCCTGAATTAATTTTCCGAAACGCCCACAACTCTATCGATCCAATGTGACAGCTAAATGATCGTATTGGAGGCGCCCGGTGCACGCCTCTCATGTGCGAGCATCGATCGGGACATCATCGGCAGCGCGCGTCGGACTTTGTTTTCCGGGGAAAACAGGGGTCCAACGCGTGCGTTGGACGGGTGGCCAGTGACGGCCACCCTGTGGATTGACGTCGACGATCAAACAATGGTTTGAACTTGCACCGCACATCAATGTCTGACGGATTGGACGGAGACTGTTGAAATCGCCACGCGGCGGATTTCGATCTCGCATTAGGCCATCCGCTGATTGCGGTGCTTTCCGCGAGAGAGTATAGAGGGTACGCAAACATAAGCGACAAACGTGCGACGATTCTTCGCCGACTCGGCGGCGATCGGGATGGCTCATATGCGCGAAGCAGCAGAGTCGAGGCAGGTTGAAGTAGCTTCTCCCCCACTAACGGCGGACCAAGTCGCCGAATTCTCCCGCGAGGGATTTCTTGCGCTCGATTCTCCGCAAATCAGCCAGGCCGACATCCACTGGTGCCGCGACATTCTGATGTCCCTGATCGCGCGGAACATCGGTCGAGAGGAAGGCCGGTTGATTGATCTCTCGGCGAGAGAAGACGGAGATGAGGGTGTAACCCCCCAGCTATTTCGCCCCTCGCTCTATGCCACGGAGCTGAGCAAGTGGTCTTACCGCAATATGGGACTAGCTATCGCCAAGCAGTTGCTTGGTCCCCAGGCGACATTGTCAGCCGATAATGCGGTATTCAAACCCAGTCGTATCGGGGGTGTCACGCCATGGCACCAAGATGAGGCCTATAACAATCCACAGTTTTACCAAGAACAGATCACGATTTGGATTGCCCTATTTGACACGACGCCCTCCAACGGCGCGATGGCCTTCATTCCACGATCGCATAAACTAGGAATCCTGCGGCACCGGCTCAATGGCGGCGCCAGGGAGGCCAATTCCATCGAGTGCTGCGGGGAGTTCGACCGCACCGCCACCAAGCCGTGCCCAATCCGCGCGGGCGGGATCACTATCCATCACGGTCGTACCATCCATGGCGCGTCGCGGAACTTAAGCGACGGGCCGCGCCTGGGATATGTCTTGAACTACAAGAATCCGCCGCAGGCCCGGCCAGAGCTCGGCACCTTTTCGTGGAATGATCAGGCCGCCCGGCACATCCATCACAGGCGAAAACTGTGGCTGCTGCGCGGCGGCATTTTTATCGAAATGCTGCGCTTTTTCCGCTCCGACCGCGACAACCGTCGCCACTTGATCGGGCAGCTGGTCAAGCGCTTCAGACGGCATCACCAGGTGTGAGCGTATTCGTATCCGTCCAAAGATCCGCCGTCCATGCAATTCACAGGCGGCTAGCGGATCGAATTCCGCTGGATGGCCGACTGGTAGCACTGCCGCCGGCGATACAGCCACAACAGCAGCGCCATCACCGAACCACCCGGCAAAACCAGTTCTATCAGCGCGTAGGGCGCAAGAACCTTGAGCCGTACGATGACAGCCGCTGCATAGCCCCCCCAATTGCGTAGCGCGAGTGTCCATCGCGCATCGCGCCAGTTTGCGCCCTTCAAGATCGACATGGAATTCGCTGAGGTCATCACTGTACATCTCGTTAAACTATAAACTTAAGACGAACGACGCGGCCCGGAATAGACATCGACTGGTCGAAATCTGTTCATCGCGCTCAACTTGTCGCATCACGCGACCATCGCAAACTGCAAGAGAAGCACAGAAACGCCAGTTGCCGTGACGGCCAGAAGCCCTTGCGCGACGCGTGTAATCAAATTTGTGTTGTTCATGTGTGCATACCCGTTGACTGATCGAACAGACAACAGAATGCGCTGCCCGCCGATTCACAACAAACGCACTATTTGACCGACTGTTTAGAAAATCTTAATTGATCTACCCAGCCCGCACATCCTTGTGCGGGGCGACCAGTCAGAGGCGACATTGAGTCGCCTCTGAGATACCCCTGGTCTCACCCTATTGCGGTTGCCAATCGCACAGAGCCTTCATCTCTCCATCCTTAATGGTGTCTGGCTCGACGCGGTGCCACGCGGTTGATGACATCAGCTTCAGATCAGCAACCCAACGCGTCCCGTCCTCGTAGTAGTCAGTTCTCGCGTCCAATTTGGCTCTCTCTTCGCCACAGTCAAATTCCCAATGATCCATCGCATAATTCACCCACTTACCCTGCCACTTTTCGGTTTGCGGCGGAAAAACGTGTTTTTCCCATAACGACCGCAAGTTCCCGTTGCCCTGGAAGCTCGCGGTATCCACAAAGAGCTCTCCCACTGAGCTTTTCAGAGCCGTGACTCGCACCCAATCGCTAGCCCCACTACTATCTTTTGCACGTGGCACAATCAATGGCGGCCGGGAAGTTGCTGACTCCGTAATGAGCAGAGCTTGCCGTTCGTTATCAATCGACCAAGATTTAAGTCGCGATAAAAAGCTCTGCCCTAGCAACGGCAATCCCCCAGAATCACCGATCGACGCGATGACGTCTCGAACTTCCAATTTACCCACTCGCAAGGATCGAATGCGAAATCGCTGCGAGATTTCTCCGGATCCGTCCGCCAGCTTGTATAACCGCTTATCTAGGAAATCCTGGCGTGACACAGTGCCATCGCGAGTGAGAGTAGAAAATACGGTCGCGGGAATAGAAACGTCCGTCGCGCCACTATCAATTGTGAAATTAAGCGAAACCTTGCCGTTGATAACGACAGGCACCTGCAGCGTGCCATGTGCGTGAATAAGCGGTATTGACTCCGAATTCGCGGCACCACAGGAAAGCAGCATTGCCAACAATGCCGCGCTCGATAACTCGCTCACTTTGGCATGCATGCGCAAATTCCTTTAATCACCGGTTGCGGAGTTGCGGAATACCAATCACACCCATCCCGAGTTCGAGGCCGATCACCTGGCCGGCGAGGATGGTCAATGTCCGCCCGTGGCGTGTCCTAAGCTTAAGTGGAGACACTCTTCGGAGTGTAATTCTGTTCGCTCCGAGCGCTCCAGCGGTACAGATTTTCATCCTCACAATGAGGACATTTGATCGCAGTCAATTGATCATCGAAATCCGTCAACGCTTTACCGCCCGGTGCTCTCGCCGCAATCGCGATGACTCGCCCGCACGATCGATTCTTACACAGCCACCCTACGTAGACCTCGCCCGGCACCATCTGCTGCGGCGCCCTGACATCGACGTGGCGCAACGGGGCTGACGCGACCGGTTTGTGTGATGGCGTACCCCGGCTTTTTGTTGGACGTTTGATCGCCATTACCGCCTCCACGCTGATGCAACATGTGAAAGCCTACCGCGGCTTGATGACCCCGTCAGCTCTGGCTCGTCGAACGAGATCAGAATCTTATGTCACGGCACTATACGACGCCACAGGGTCCTTTGCGACGCGAACCGCTCACGGTCAACGCGATACGCAAGTATTTCAGTAATTACGAGGCCACCCTCAAGATCGCCGCAAGACTGCGCTCCACGTCTGCCTCAGTCGTTGCCCATGACGACACACTGATGCGCATCGCCGTGTGACCCTGCCAGACCGTACCGCCGCACCAACAGGTGCCATCGCGTTGCACACGATCAATCACCTCACGCGTGCGCTCTGCACTTCCGAACGACACCAAGACCTGGTTGAGCACAACGTCGTTTAGCACGCGGTGGCCTGCAGCACGCAGCCCCTCGGCAAATTGGCCCGCGTAGACACGGTCCTCATCCTGTGCGAGGTATGCGCCGCCAATGGACTTTCAGTAGAGGAGCACCGCCTCGCGCTCGCTGCGCCAGAGGACCTCGTCGCGAGCCGTCAGCGCCTCCAGATCGGCCGGCATCGCCGCCGGATCGTCCACCCAACGACGCAGCAGATCGCTCCCGTTGATCACGTCGATCGCGGGCCTGTCCTTCTCATACTCGTAGGCGAAGTCGCGCCAAATCTCGTAATCCGGCCGCAGCCTCCTCAGAGCTTTGAACACGAGCGCGAACAATCGCCAAGGCCTGAAACCTTCGTGGTCATAGTACGCAGCGTCTTCTACATGCACCTGGACGCCTGCACAGAGCTTACCTACGTGCTTATGAAACGTAGGCTCGAACCAGCAGGGCCGGAGCCGACAGCCACTCATCCATGGCGTTGCAAGCGAATGCATCTCCGCCAACAATGCTCGCACGTCCAGATCCGGCGCACCGAACAACTCCAGCGGCCTGGTGGTCCCACGACCTTCCGACAACGTCGTGGCTTCGAGCATCACCGAGCCCGGATAGCAGCGCGCCATCCAGAGATTGGGAGCGTTAGGACTCGGGTTGACCCACGTCCGCCCGCCGAGCGGCCACCCATATCCCGGTGCAGCGTTCGGCTCCCAACCCTCCATCGGCACGACGCGGTAGTCGACGTCGAGATTAAGAGTCCCGACGAACCACCGTGCAAGCTCTCCGAGTGTCAGGCCGTGCCGCATCGGCATCGCGCCGGCGCCGACAAAGCTTTCGCAACCCGCCTTAAGCATCAGCCCTTCCACGGGCCGGCCCACGGGATTCGGGCGATCGAGAACCCACACGGCCTTGTGCTTCTTCGCAGCCGCTTCGAGCACGTAACGCAGTGTGGTGACGAACGTGTAGATTCGGCACCCGACGTCCTGTAGATCGACGAGCAGAACGTCAAAGGTATCCATCATTTCAGGTGTCGGCCGGCGTACTTCACCGTAAAGGCTGAAGACCGGGATGCCGTGGACGGGGTCGGTGTAGTCATGCGACTCGACCATGTTGTCCTGCTTGTCCCCGCGCAGCCCGTGCTGAGGGCCGAACGCCGCGCTTAAGGTCACGTCGCCGAGCGCCGCCAGCGCATCGAGGGAATGGACGAGGTTGCGTGTTACGGAAGCGGGGTGCGCCAACAGCGCCACGCGTCGTCCCTTAAGCGGCTTGCGCAGTTCGGGCTCTTCGAGCAATCGGTCGATCCCAAATTTCAAGAGCGGGTAACTTCCAGTGTGAATCCGTTCGGGTGGTGGAAATCGGGTTTGCCGGGCGGGTGCCGCAGCCCCCAGTATGATAGCCTACCCTTGTCGTCTTCGATGACCGCGGCCAAAGCGATCCGTACGTGACGAACATCACGCAGGTTAGCCAGATGCCCTAAGCGCACAGCTGACTTAAGCTCGAGCCCATCGTCACCTCGGCGCACGGAGATTTCCGGAGCTCGGCCAATCTCGGCGGGCGACATTCCCTCACGGTAGGCACTGAATCGGTAGATGGCCCAGTCGAGCGATGGCGAGAAATTGAATTCGTGGTAGCCAGGCGCATCTCCGGCCGCGACAAATGCCTCGAAGCACGTGTGCTCCCATAGAGCGTCGGCCCGTCCACCAGCGCCGGACTGGGGTACGCGCACACGGTACATGTCCGCCACCAGTGAATACTGAAACACGAGAATGTGGGGCTCCTCCGCTCGCAGCTGCACCTCGAGGCTGCGCACGTCGTCGTTCGGGGTCGAAGGGTGGGCTGTCAACACAGCCGATATCATATCAATGGACGCCATGCCGCAATTGTATTCGTGCGCTACCCACACGTCACACGGAGTTCGCGGCAAGCGCGAATCCGACACGCTTGCATTCACGCGCGACCCTGTTGCTTTGCTGCGCGGGCCATTCCGCCCTGCTCGCTCACAGAACACCGCTCACTTAAGGTATTTCTCCGGCAGCGCCAACCCAGGCCGCTCTTCGTCCCAGAGGATGCTCGCAACCCAGAAGCGTCCTTGGGCGTACACAATCTGGATCGAGTTGATGCCTCGCGTGAATGGCTGGCTATCACGCTCCGCGTGCCGACTCTCGTAGGTACTCCACACGTGGACGAGATTACCGAACTCCTCGACACGGTTCGCGATGCTTCGCTCGAAGAAGCCGTGCGTCTTAAAATAGGGGTCGTCTCGTTGGACGTACTTGTCGGGGGTAAGGAAAACGGCATCGCCTTTGCGCGCGGGTGCATCTTTTGTGGCGGGGGTTTCCGGGCGAACTACGCCAAGCCGGCCATCCGGCAGGAACAGCGAGCGGAAACGGTCCCAGTCGCGAGGCTTGCCGGCGGCCCCGGAGATCACGTCATAGAGCGAAGTGACGAGGTGATCCACTGTATCCACATCGCTCGGGTGGTTCTTCGCCGCAGGCCAGTCCGGATGCGCCGCGAGCGTTCCCACCAACGGAGGCGGCTCAGGAGCGGCCGCGGCAGACTGCTGCGCGCCCGCCTTCAGCACCAGGCCCGCAAGAAATATCCCCAAAGTGAGGTAGCAGCTACGATTCATGAAATTGGCTCCTTCGTCTCGCTCCTTAACTTTATATCGGCCCCCATGGCCAAATCGATTGCTGCTGATCAGGTCTTGGATTGATCGCTTACAGCCCGACTTGATCGGACTCCAAGAAGTGGAGGACGCCAGTCGCTCGCACCTAGAAGTCGCAACCGCAATGCGTCGTCAACCCTCGACGTCCGCCTCCGGACGATCATCTCCCGCAGATTTTTCCTTATGCCAATGCCCTGCTTTGTCTTCATAGGAAATGATAGTCGCTTCGCCGGGCTCCGCCTGTTCCCTGGCCGCCAGCTCCGCGGCCTTGTGCGCCTCGTCATGGGTCCTGAAGGCTTCCGAGAATGTCTCATCGACTTTGTAGGCCCAACCGCCATCGTGCCGAACGATTTCATAAGTAATCTTGGTCATGCTAACTCCTGATGCGATTGCAGCTTCCTACTATAGCCCTGAATTATGCGGCCCGATGCCCTGCGGTGGCACGCTGTGCTTTCACCACCACAGTCAGATACGGCAATATTCGCAAGTAGAGGTGGCGCTTAAGCTCACTACGCGCGTAACTCCTACGAGCGTTGTGGCCGGTGTCCGGCAGCCTAAGGCTATGGGCACTGGAATCCTTGACCAGCGGCATCGTGCCGCCTCATCCATGGAGTATCAAATGTCTCATAACACCAATGGCGGGAGCGACCCGGCGCAGAAGACTGGCCAACAGTCGCAAGATGCGCTACGTCACCAACAGGATGCTGCACATCATAAAGTTCACAAGAGCCCGCCGCCTGCCGCAGCCGATACGAGGAATGGTCAACAGTCGCAGAGCAGGTCACAAACGGACGATACTGCCAGTAATGAGAATGAGGCAGGGCAGCAGCCAGAGGTCCCCAAAGTAGGCTCCCGCGATGCCCCAGGCGGCTAGCAACATCTCCAAGCCAACGCGTGAAGTATTGCCAAATGCAGAGGGTGAGATCTACTCGACGCCAAACCCGGCCCTATAACCAGCCGATCGCGTATGGCTATACCGCCGTTGGCCACTCATCCCTTTTGAAGTAAACTTCGAACAGACCAACACTGTGCCACGAGAAAAGACCCCTTTTCCGGGGTGTTTGGCGCCGAGCGTTCAATTGGGACAGTCCGCAGCGCTTTATTGCCGGGTTTCATGACTGAGATAGTGCCCCGCCCGGCGCTGTCCGACGTGGATCCCAATCAAGAGGTTGCACCGCCAGTCGTGCCATCCGGCAACTCTCAGTGGCTCGAAACCCCACCAGCATTTGGCGCCATTGCAAGAAATGGAATTTTGACTAAGGAGACCAAGATGCGACAGGTTTATGTCATTTTTTTGATGCTGAGTCTCGTGGGCGCATGCGGTGTAGCGAGCGCGCAAGAGCACAATGCCACCGCGCGCGCGGCCGCAGATAGCGCGGCGGAATCCGCGGGGCGAAGCGAGGGCGTGCCGATCGAACATGTCATTGCCGCGGTCGCTAAGAAAACCGGTAAAAAATATCTCATCGATCCCAGAGTGCATGGCAATGTTGAAATTCTGGGCCAGGACATCGCCGCGGTCACTTACAGCGACCTGCTCTCCATCCTGCAGCTGAGCGGATATACGGCCATTGAAGGCAGCAACTACATCAGTGTGGTACCGGTAACGGACATGAGGTCGATGGCTTTGCCGCTGGCCACGGGTAAGGAGAGCTACCCGGATGGACAATTCGTGACGCTGGTCATCACCGTCAAGAACACGATGGCCGCAGGCTTGGTGCCTACCTTAAGGCCATTATTGCCGACCTACGCGCATCTGAGTGCGATGCCGTGCACCAATCAATTGGTGGTGGTCGATAATTTTGCAAATGTGAAGCGCCTGGAAAAGCTGATTGCATCTTTGGATATCGGTACGCCATACGTGCCGCGCCCTTGCCAGGGAGAGGGATCGCCTTCGCCGGGAAACGCGTCGCCGCATCCTTAAATTCCGCCGGCGCTGGGCAGATCGGACGCCAACGAGTGAGAAATTAAATGGATACCAAGCTCCACCCCTCGGTAAGACCCGTACTTATTTCCGACCTACGGCCGACCCAGATTACCGTGGGCTTAGGAGAAGTGGAGCAGCGTCGAAGTCACTGGCGTCAGCAACGAGGTAAAAAGGCCGCGAGATTTCTTGGCAAACATATGATTCCCGTCATATTGGGTCCCACCGGCCACCACTACCTCATCGATAACCATCATCTTGCCCGAGCCCTGTACGATGAGGGCGTCAAAAGTGTGCTGACGCTGGTCATTGCCGACCTGCGCAAGCTCGAAACCGCGGCATTCTGGTTCGTCATGGACAATAGGGGCTGGTTGCACCCGTATGACGAGCGCGGTCGCCGCTGCTCTCACACTGATCTACCGAGTTCCGTCAAGGATCTGCGCGACGATCCGTTCCGAACCCTTGCCGGCGAGCTCAGGCGCGCTGGGGGATTCGCCAAGGAGACGATCCCCTTCACCGAATTTTTGTGGGCTGATTTTCTGCGCCGCCGAATGAAGCGAAAACTCGTCGAAAAGAATTTCCGCCGCGCTCTCAAGGAAGCCTTAACCCTCGCCAAGACGGATGTTGCCGACTACCTGCCCGGCTGGTGTGGGCCGGTTACCGATACCGACGGCGGCGCCGGTAGGCGCCGCAAGTAGCTGTCTAGCATCAACGCGAAGGCGAGTCTCCATTCCCGCGAGCGCGGTCGCCGCGCAACGTGTCAAAGAGGGAACCGAACCTGCGGAGACCGCAGAAAGTCTTTGACAATAGTTGGCGCAAACTCACACCACTCGATACCCACGCCCTCCTGAAGTTTCCGCGAGATATGCGCCTTGACTACCTCCATGCGCGTCGTTGGCGGGGGCAGCTCAATGCGGACATCGATGAGAGCGTGAAGACCCAAATCGCAATCGGATCTTACCAACGCACCGCTCAAACTGAGATTCTTGATGAAGCAATCGACTCCGGCGACTGCGGCGGCTGACACTTGGACTGGTATATCCACCACCACCCGTTCTCCCCAGCGGTGTTCGCCGCCATTCCCTAAGTGTGCGATGAGTTGCTTCCTCCTATTTCTACGGATGGCGGCTGATCCATGGCATGGTGACGTGCAGATTCACCAAACGGCGGCCTAGTCGCGCGACCCGACCGGGGAATGTGCGGAGCGGAATCTCGGCGACAAAGACAGCGTCATCCTCAAGGCGGCTAACGCCGCGCAGCACGAGGCGACGCATTCTTTTAGGCATGTCTTCCAGCATCACGGGCGAGAACATCCATTATCCGATGGCACGCGAGTATGCACCGTGGCGAATCTTACGACTGTTCGGTAGCTAACACTGCCGTGACATTCGGCCGGCGGACCGCATGCTGCGTCGTGGTCAGGAAAGAATGCGATTGGCGCTTACAGTTTGCGCTTCCTGTTTCAGAAGGTCTGAACCCGATCGGTTAGTTGTTTGCGAAGAGCTTCGTTCGCCTCAATGAAATTCGCACCCTGCATATTGTCAAATAGGAGACTTCAAAGCGGCGTATGCTGACGCGCAAAGCGTGAGCGGCTCTTAACATCTCGCCGTAGATCCGTCACGCCGTGGAGAACCTTTGGAAAGTCATCCGATGAGGCGCGTAAGAGGAAAGGATCCTGGAGATGCATCACTCTCGGTCGGTATCAGCCTTGGTGTTGTCTCGCGCGCTGAAAGGCGGCAAGACGACGTCGTTGCTTCGCTGCGAAAGACGGCGCCGGTCCTCGGAGTGAAAACAATCCGCGCCACGGTGCTATTCGCGGACATGCGAGGTTATACCGGTCTTGCAGAAACATTGCCGCCCGCGCGGGTATTGCCGCTGCTCAACGAGTTTTTCGGCATGCTCGCACGCGTCACTGAAGCATACGGCGGCGAAGTGTTTTACATGGCCGGCGATGGAATGATGGCCGGTTTCGGGGTGCGAGATCCGGAACAGCAGGGTGCGCGAGAGGCGCTTGCCGCCGGCCGTACGATGCAACGGCGCTTTTCATCGGTAGCGACACGCTGGCAACGCGACCGCTCGATTGCGATCGGAATCGGCATTGGGTTGCATCTCGGGGAGGTCGCGCTCGGATTGCTCGGACCCCCGGGTAGACGCACGGTGACACTGGTGGGGGATACGGCCAATGTTGCCGCCCGACTCTGTAGCCGCGCACGCGACGGCGAAGTGCTGTTCTCAAGTACCGTGGCCGCCGCGCTGGATGCCGGCACGGATCTCGGTCCGATCGTCGGCAGTGCCGCGTTCCTCCTGTCGCCGCAGTTCGCGCTGCGAGGAAGGAACGGCTTGATCGATATTTGGAGCGTACCGCCGGCGGTGGCAAGCTTCACGAAAATCGCCGACGCATAATTTTAAGATAGCGAAGAATCTGTGTCCAATGCGCCTTAACGTAGCCCAGGGCGGAGTCGACTGAATCTTAAGTTAGTGCGGCCAAGTCATGTCGCGAAAGCCGCTTTCGCCCGCTCGCGCGAGAACGGAATATCGCGCAGACGCTGACCTGCCCCACTCAATAGCCAATAAATGGCGGAACTGTTTCAACTGGATGGAAGCAGGCCTCGAAGGCGTTACAATGCACCGAATGCAAGATTTACGCACCTGCGAGTTCGTCGAAGAACTGGCGACTCGCGCAAGGAGCCTCTGAAAATGAGCCCGAAGCAGTTAATCGCGTTAGGTTTTGGCGCCGCGATGTCCGCGCTGATCATGTCACCGGTGTTTGCGGCGGCGAATCCCACGCAGGTCGTCTACAAAGCACCGCTGAACAACTATGGCCAGCCGGATCTGGAAGGGACCTGGACCAATGCGACCTTGACCGTGCTCGAGCGCCCAAAGGAATACGGCTCGCGCCTGGTCATGACCCCTGAAGAGGTCAAGAAAGTCGAAGGCGATGATGCAAAGATGTATGCCGCGGATGCCGCGCCCAGGGACCCCAAATTCAAAACCACCGATCTGCCGCATGAGTGCGGCAAGGGCTTCAGCGGCGCGGGCTGCGGCTATAACTTTGCCTGGATCGATCCGGGTAACAACATCATGCGGGTCAACGGCGAACCGCGGACCTCGTTCATCACCGATCCCGCCGATGGACGTCTGCCGCCGACCAAACCAGGCGTGGTGGTTGAAAATCCCTACTTGCACTACGGCGAAAATCCCGAGAATCAAACGCTGGCGGAGCAATGCCTGAGTTCGTTCGGCTACAGCGCGGGTCCGGTGATGCTGCCGCTGCTTTACAACAATAACTATGAAATAGCGCAAAGCAGGGACACGGTCGCAATCGTTGTTGAAATGGTTCACGACGTGCGGATCATCCGTATCGGCGGGAAGCACCGCACCGATGGCGGCCGCCCTTGGATGGGGGATTCCATCGGTTGGTACGAGGGCGCGACACTCGTCGTTGAGACAACCAACTTCCCGGAAGCCACCGCGCTGCATGGAGCATGGAAGGAATTGAAGGTCACTGAGCGATTCACTCGCGTCGCACCGCACCGCATCCTATATAGGTTCAAAGTCGAGGATCCAACGGTATGGGATCGGCCGTGGAGCGGCGAATACGAATTCAGCCCATCGAAAGGGCGGATCTTCGAGTACGCCTGCCACGAGGGCAACTACGCGCTGGCGGGAATTCTCGCCGGCATGCGTGCCGACGAGTCCGCCGCCGAGAAAGCGAAAGTGGCCGGAGCCAACAAGACTGCCGAAGTGCCTGCAGTGCAGAGCGTTGGGAAAAAGCAGTAAAACCTACCTTTCACTAAGGATCTAGACTCAGTATCTTCTCTATTTCACAATGTTGGCCACAACCATAGTTTGTCACGCAAGGAAGTTCGATCATGCAAGCTGCAAAGCGCGCGATACATCAGGCACAAGCATTTCAACTGTCCATGCGGATCCGTCACCCCTCAATGGATCCGGCGTTTATCTCAAAAGAATTGCGAATCGAACCTGAGCACTCCTTCCTGGCCGGGGAGCCGCGCCGTTCACAAAGTGGGGCAGCGTCCGCAGCCGTTCACACCGAATCCTATTGGCTGGCGGCCCTGGAACCGGCCGCTTGGCTCGGCGACATCCCGCTTGCAATACCGGAGATTTTGGCGATCTCGGAACAGCGAATGAATGCGGCAGTAACCAAGAGCCTCGGCTGGGCGCTCTCTCTATGCGCGACGCGCTTTGGGAGAGCTCACGCAGAATTCTTGCGTCGAATACGATCAGATGGCGGCCAGGTCAGTCTGCTCGTTGCGCTAACACCGGAAGTCGTGAGTAGCTTCAATCTTTCACCGGAAGTCAGCCGTATATTCGGCGAACTTGGAATCACGCTTGAGTTCGAAATGACCAATGATTGACTGGACCCTCGTATGTCCATCACATCTGGCGCTTCGTTTGGATTATTGGCGATGAGTTTAGGGACATATATTTCTGCTCGAAACTCTCGACCGGAACTGGTTTGCCGTAAAGATAACCTTGCATTTCGTCGCAGCCCAGCAATCGGAGCTGTCGCAGTTGCTCCTCTGTCTCCACACCTTCCGCCACTGTATTGAGCCTTAACGCGTGCGCCAGATTAATGATGACAGAGACCAGTGTCAGGCCGCCTGTTGCTGAAACCATCTCTACCACGAACGAGCGATCGATCTTAAGCGTGTCCACCGGCAGTTTTGCCAAGTAGTTGAGCGATGAGAAGCCGGTGCCGAAGTCGTCGATGGCAATCGTGACGCCCAATGCGCGAATCGCGAGCAGGCTGACAATGCTGTGATTGACGTCCTGCATAATCACGCTCTCCGTGATCTCCAACTGAAGTCCTGCCGCCGCGTCTGCGGCAACACTGATGGCCTGCCGGATCTCCGCGACGAAATTTTGATTGCGCAGTTGGAGCGGCGACACATTCACTGCGATGCGCACGGCGGGGAGACCTTCATTGCGCCAACGCTGGTAGTCCTCAATCGCTTTGCGCAACGCCCAGCGCCCTACATCATGGATTAATCCGGTTTCTTCGAGGATCGGAATAAAGCGACCGGGCAGAGTTAGGCCGGACACTGGATCATTCCATCTGATCAATGCCTCGGCCCCAGTCAGCTTGCCGCTGACGATGTTTACCTTGGGTTGGTAGTGAAGCACGAATTCTTCTCTTTCGAGTGCTCTTCGTAGGCGATTTTCTATGCCCAGACTCAAAGCCACGGTTTCAGTCATTTTCTGCGCGTAAAATAGGTATCGGTCGCGGCTCGCCTTGGCTTTCTTCAGCGCCGCCTCGGCATTGTTGAACAACATATCGGCGTCAGTACCATCATCCGGGAATACTGCGACGCCAATTTTGGCGGCCATACGATACACAGCATCATTCAGGCTGAATTCATGTTTCATAAAGGCCGCGATCGTTTTCTCAAGCACCCGTGCAACGTGCGCCTCGTGCATGACCTTGGGCAACACTACGGCAAAATGATCTGCATCGAGGCGCGCGACGAGGTTTACGTTCTCGACGCTCTGCGCCAACCACTCAGCAACTTGCTTCAGAAGCACGTCGCCGGCTGATCGACCCAGGCTGTCGTTGAGTTTCTTGAACCGCTCCAAATCGATCACAAACACGGCCATCTTGTGTCCATCGTCGGCGGCACTGAGCATGTGCTGCGTGACGCGCTCAAGAAACGACCGTCGGTTCGCGAGTCCCGTGAGCGTATCGTAATAAGAGAGGCGATCAAGTCGCTCCTGTCTTTCGAGATGATCTATGGCGAACGCGACATTGCCGGCTAGTTCGATCAACAGCAGCAAGCCCGCCGCGTCGAAGAATTCCGGCTTGCTCGTGTACAGCGCGAACACGCCGATTGCATTGTCCGAGACAATCAGCGGAAGTACGGCTAACGAGCGAACACCCGACTTCGCGTGCATCTGCCCAAATATGAGACTTTCGTCGTTCTGTACGTCGTTGGAGACAACCGCCGCTTTCTCTCTGATCGCCCTCGCGGCCAATGTTGTTCCTTCCAGCGTGCCCTCGGTCGATGAGAAATGGTCCGCAATTGCGGACATGACCGGCTCATCGAGCCCCGCCCAAGCCACCGGAACAATCCTGTTCTCGTTGGGATCTACGATAGCTATCCACGCCATTTCGAATTCGCCATGCTCGACCGCGGTCTGGCAAGCGCGGTTGAAAAGATCCGCGCGATCACGTACTCGCACCATCGATGTGCTTATGCCGGTGACCATTGCGTACAGGCGATTGAGGCGCTTGAGCCTTTCTTCGGCTCCCTTCCGTTCGATTCGATCCCGTGCCACCTGCCAACCGGAGCCGGCGGCGATCAATAGTGCCAGGGTGCTTCCCGCGATCAAGGCGACTTGGGTCTCACGATAGCGCTTCACGGCGGCTGAATTGCGTTCGCGCAGTAGCTGTTGCTCTTCCATCTCCATGTCACGCGCCGCGACGCGAAATGCGTCCAGAAGGGGATCGTCCTGCCCGCTTCGAATGAGGGCCGCCGCATCTTCGGCAGCTGGTGTCCGCCGCAATCTAATGATTGTGTCACCACGTTGGACCATCCGTTGCAGCAAATCGGTGATAATGCTTAGGCGACGTTGCTGACGTGGGTTATCCGCCGTCAGTGCTCGCAGGGCTCGTTGTTCGTTATCAACCAACGATGTATTGGCGCGCGACCATTGGAGATAAGCGTCAGCGCCGCTCAACGCGAAATCACGGTACCCATTCTCAATATTTTGCGTCCCCAAGCGCAGGTTTGCGAGATGTTCAAGAACCTCATTCGTATGCTGGGCCCATTGGGCACTTTCAGAGGAGGCGAGAACGCTGCGGTAAGCGACGATGCCGACGATAAGAAGCGCAATCATGACCGCGCCGAACGCGACCTGCACTTTTAGAATAATTGGCAATTGTATTTTCATCTAAATCCGTGACCAAAAGCGGCACTTCGACCGCACGCAAGGCCCTCGCGAAATAAGGGCCGGTGCGCACGAATGGCCCCGGCCTTCTATTTAAACAGGCTGTCGGCGTAGCTCACCGTGCGGTGGTCGACATAAAAGTGCATTTGAACAGGCTGCACGCGGTTCGTAATTGGATCGAATGTTGGGGATTTCCCCTACAATACGTCCTGCGCACCGACAAAGACTGAAACCGTGGCGAGGAGTGTAAGGCACACGCAATCGCCTGCGAAAAGACGGAATGGTCAGCGCCGTCGTTGTAGGAGGCTGTGCCGATCCTTGGCGCCTTTGCCTTTCTTCACGATGGCAGCCTTATCCAACTCTCAGTAAATCTTGTCGCCCTTTGCGCTCCTGGCAAAAGCGTTCGGTGCGCGGCTGGCGCGGTTGAACTCAGCGCAGCAGTCGGAACTCGCGACGCTGCTCGAGAAGCTGGGCTGACCGCCTCCATCCCGGAGACGATCATGGCGGCGACGACGGGCATTAGATATCTCTCGCCGCACCTCAAGCGAGAAAGGGCGACCAAAATGGCCGCCCTTTTTTTAATGGGTGCTGCCCGGCAGGTCGCACTCTGACTCAAAACGAATCGCGGACCTTGGAGACCGTCAAGCTGTTGGTCACATCATCAATCACCGCGTAGTTAAAGGGTCCGTGTGCGACCGTGTCGAGCCCAAAGGCTCCGCCTTGGGCGGCGTCAACATTGTATTCGCGTACGAAGTGTCCATGCGTCGTGAATTCGACGATTTCACTAGGATGAAGAACATCGGCGTTCACCGCATCACCGTTGGCTGCGAGCAAGTGTCCGTTCGGTGCGAACCGCAATGCCAAAGGACCGCGCAACTCCGACCCACCGAATACTAGTTGGCCGCGGGTCGCGTTACTGTTGCGGATACCGGCATTGTCGATTGCGAATATGGCGTTGTCCGCAGTGGACGCGACGAACAGCGTGTCGCTTTGCGCCTCATAAGCAAGTCCGGTTGGACCCAACTCCAACGCTGCAGCGTCTGGCCTGTGAGTATAGCCGGCAGCGATCCTGACGCGACTCTGCACCGTCACTTTTTGGCCGCTTATGCTGAGAGTTAGCCGAGTTACCGAGCCATTCAACACATTGGCGACAAAGACGTGCGCCCACCACCCATGATCATCCACTGCGAGATCCCATGGTCCGTCAAGCAGCTGAGGGTCGCTCCATGTCGCCAGCCAATGACCATGCCGGTCGATCAGCTGTAGGGCGCCGGTGCCGATCGTGGCGCTCGTGCCGTCGGTAGTCGGTACGTTGCCGACGATGACAAAACCCGCACGCAGCACGCCAAGAGCAGTGCTTAAGCCAGGCAGAGAACTTGAGAAAAACGTAGTGGCCATTCCTGGGGGCGCGAGGGGTCCTTCGGGATGCAATTGAATAATCGTAGTACCAGTACCTTGCTGGTTGGCACCGTTGTTGAAATTGCTGACCAGAACATCGCCTGAGGTGATCGTGCCGCCCGGCGCGAATCCATCGGGAACGAAAGCCACTCCGTACGGATTCACGTCTCCGTTCGCCGGTATCGTCGATGAATTGATAATCCGGGGTATGAAGGCGTCGTCGAAATCGAAACCGTCAGCCAGCGCATTCGCGGCCGCTAGACCAAGCGCAGCACCGAATAAACCCTGAAGCACCAAACCAGCCCTTCCTTTCTCGCTAAGCATGGCAACTCTCCTTTGTTGGTAAGGTTAGTGAGTGACACTTTCCTAGCGATAAGTTGTATCGGCTGTTCGTCCGGCCGGACTGTTCAGATATCCATATCCCTCCTTGGCGGGTCAGGGCGTAACGCCTAACATCGAGCTGCGCGCAATGGCTCAAGCCGGCGGGGTCGTCCTCGTCCCTGGAGAACTTCAATGGTTCCGTGCTAGCGACGGTCCCTAACGCCGTCGCTCATCGCCGTGCCGCGTCAAGTTCTGGATAATGGCGGAAGATTCCCTCATTGTTGAACGGAATACGTCGCGGGGAAGCGAGATACGCAGCAATGCGCGGACGATCCTGAATCCTCGAGTGTAGCGCAAGGAGCCGAGGATATTTGCGCGAGCCATTAGCCATTGCGTATGGGAATGCGTAGTTAAGGCCAGCTATTAGTTGAAAGATCGAAAGATCCACATAGGTGAGTTGCGCGCCCAGAATATAGCGCTTCCCGGCGACATTTTGCGCCAACTTTTTCTCAAAGTAGCCTAAGAACTTCGGCATACGGTTCTTCCGAAAATCCGCGGCCCTGCGGCGCGCCTCCTTCTTCTGGTCTTCGTAATAGAGGCTACCGGCGACTGGGTGATGGGTGTCGTGAATCTCCACTATAAAATCCGCAATCGTGAGCTGCAGCTCGTGCGCCCAAAGCCGACCCGCCTGAGCCCTAGGTGCAATCCCTAGTCGCGGGCCGAGAAATTGTAGAATATTGGCTGTCTGGCCGATTAGGAGCCGCCCGGCCTTTAGAAACGGCGGCGCGAAGGGCTGCCACTCAGCGCGGGCGTTCAGTATGCGCATCATGGCTTGGATTCCCGCGCCTTTGCCGGACTCACGCGCCATGTCTCTGTATTGCGCGCGGCCCTCTTCCATCGCCAATCGCACAAATTCGCCCCGACCCTGAACTGTAGGCCAATAGTAAAGCTCATAAACCATCGGGCTCTCCGGGTGTACTTCGTCTGGCCGGGCCGATGTGATCGACATCGTCCGGGAAAACATAATTCTAATTTTGTCTTCGGCCGCCTCGCAACTTCCCTTTCAGACCGCAGAATG
>Ga0224547_1000089_pt1 | contig 18409 bp, 18 predicted proteins | sample 714P21014metaG_FD_179908 | JGI IMG/M metagenome (GOLD analysis project Ga0224547, IMG submission 179908) | Peat soil microbial communities from Stordalen Mire, Sweden - 717 P2 10-14 | ecosystem: Environmental > Terrestrial > Soil > Wetlands > Peat | place: Sweden: Norrbotten County, Stordalen...
CCGTGGTTGATTCCACGGGCAAGCCGCGCAACACCGCAGACGCCCCTTCCAGAGCCAACCCTTCGGGAGCGGACGGATTTGCCTTCATTCGTCGTTGTCGCCTCCTCATTGGGATCTAACCCAACTGCGTCGGCTCCGCCTCGACTGAAGGCAAATCCGTCACGCTCGCGGCCACGGGGAATAGTCAGACAGGCTCCTAGCGTACGATGCTGCGTGAACTGCGCTTGATGAATTCGACGAAGGGCGCGATTTCCGGCTGCGTTGCCGCCACTTTTTCAAGCTCCTCCAGGGCCGCTTTCAATTTCAGACCGGATCGGTACAGCAGTCGATAGGCACGGCGAATGTTCAGGATTTGCGCAGGGGTAAATCCGCGACGCTGCAAGCCGACGGAGTTGACGCTGTGCGGCACGGCCGGCCTTCCCACCGCCATGACATAGGGCGGTACATCGCGAGTTACGGCAGCGTTGTGCGCAATGAAACAATACGCGCCCACTTTGGTGTGCTGATGCACCGCCGACAGGCCGCCCAGGGTGACCCAATCGCCGATCTCAACGTGGCCACCCAAGGTGGCACAGTTTGCCATCACGATCTGGTCGCCCAAATGGCAGTCATGAGCCACATGCGAATACGCCATCAGGAGATTGTCGTTGCCGATGTGTGTCACACCTTTATCGTGGGTGGTGCCGCGGTTTACGGTCACGGATTCGCGAAATACATTGCGGTCGCCGATCGTCAGAAGCGTCGGCTCGCCATTGTATTTCTTGTCCTGCGGCGCGTCGCCCAGCGAGGCAAACTGGAAGATTTTGTTGTCGGCGCCGATACGCGTGGGGCCGTTGATGACGGCGTGCGGACCGATCCAGGTCCCGGATCCGATGACCACGTCGGCGCCGATTACCGTAAAGGGTCCGACTTGGACGTCCGCCGCGATCTGTGCTTGCGGCGATATCACCGCCCGCGAATCGATCATCCGGCCGCTCCCGCAGGTGGAGCCGTTTTGGTCTCCGGAGCAACCATGATTTCCGCCGACGCCACTTCCTTGCCCTCGACTTCGGCCAAGCAATGGAATTTCCATATCCCCTTGAACGCGCGCTTCAAAGCAACCTTCAGCATCAATTGATCGCCCGGTTCCACAGGCTTGCGAAAGCGCGCGTTGTCGATGGCGACAAAGTAGAAACGGGTATTGATGTCAGGCACCACCTTCGCGGTTTTGAACGCCAATATGCCGGCGGCCTGGGCCAAGGCCTCAATGATGAGAACCCCCGGCATCACGGGACGGTGCGGGAAATGCCCCTGAAAGAACGGCTCGTTGACCGTCACATTCTTGAGCGCTGTGCAGTGCTTCCCCGCAACGCATTCCAAGACCCGATCGACCAACAAGAAGGGATACCGATGCGGCAGTTGCCGCATGATCGCTTCGATATCCAACCTATCGGACTCCGACATTATCTCTCCTATCCGTCCAATCGCCGCAAATGGGCGACCATCCGCCGCCACAATCTTGTCTCCACCGTCGGCATGCCGCTTGAATAGCTGCCGGGTTTCTTAATCGATGCACTCACCAGGCTGCAGCCCGTCACCACCACATCATCGGCAATAGTCAGGTGACCGGCAAAACCCACCATTCCGCCAATCATGCAGCGCTGGCCGATCACCGTGCTGCCGGAGATACCGGTGCAGGCGGCGATGGCGGTGTGAGCGCCGATGATCACGTTGTGGCCTACTTGGATCTGATTGTCCAGTTTGACCCCATTCTCGACAACCGTATCATCAATGGCGCCCCGATCGATCGTGGTATTCGCGCCGATTTCCACGTCATCGCCGATGCGCACGCTGCCCACTTGCGGCACCTTCGCCCAAGTCCCTTCGTTGGGCGCGAAACCGAAGCCGTCCGCGCCGACCACGGCTCCGGCGTGCAGGATGCAGCGCTTTCCTAAGGTCACGCCCGGGTACAAATTCACCCGCGACCTTAAGGCCGAATCCGCACCGACCGAGGCCCCCTTCTGGACAATACACCCGGGGCCGACCAATACGCGCTCGCCGATTCGAGCACCCACCTCGATCACGGCGAGCGGCCCAATGCTCGCCGAAGACGCGATCTGTGCCCCGTCGGCCACCACAGCGCTCGGATGGATTCCCGGCTCGGGAATCATTTCCGGATGCATCAGAGACGCAATGCGCGCGTAGGCCAGGTACGGGTTGGGGTCGATCAATGCGGCGACCGGGCAGTGCGCTTCATCCTCGGCGCTCAAGATAACGGCGGTCGCCCGGGTGGACTCGAGCTGCCGGCGGTAGCGTGAGTTGGCCAGGAAGCTCAAGGCTCCGGAGTTCGCCCGCGATAAGGTCGCTACGCTGCGGACCGTGAGGCTAGGCTCACCGCGCAGCGTGAGCCCGAACCGCACCGCCAACTCGCCTAGACTGAACTCTGCCTGCACAAGCTCCCGGGCACTCCTTAAGTGCGGTAGGTGTTTCGGCGGCCCCTATTTAGCGCCCGGCGGCTTCGCCGGCGCCGCCGTGGGCTTCGGTGCCGCGGCCGGCAAGCCCGCCGGCTTGGATTTCAATACTTCCAGCACTTGCGCCGTGATGTCCAGCTGCGGCTTGCTGTAGAACACACCTTCGCCGAGAACCAGATCAAAACCCTGCGCGCTCGAGTAGGTGCGGATCTCGTCGAGCAGGTAGCGCTGTACCTTGCCGAGCTCCTCATTTTTCCGGGTCGACAGATCATCCTGGAATTCCCCGCCCTTGCGCGAAAACTCGCGCTGCTGATCGCGCAACTGTTTCTCCGCCTTGGCGCGATCGGCTTCCGCCATGATCGCCCCTTCCTTCGCCAACTTCTCATCGCGTGCCTTCAGATCATTCTGCATGGCTACCAATTCGCGCTGGCGCGGCCCGAACTCATTCTGCAGGGCCTGCATGGTACTTTTGACCTGCGGCGCCTCCGCCATAAGCTTCTGAAAATCCACGTACCCGATCTTAATTTCGGCGCTGGCTTGCTGCGACACCATGAGTCCGCACAGGCTCAAGGCCAAGTACGGAATGCTGCGAAGATAGGTCGACATGTTGTTCTTAAGACCTCAAATTGCGGTCAAAATGCTTGACCGATTGAAAATTGAAAACGCTCCGTCTCGTCGCCGAATTTCACAGTGTTGCCTTCAAACGCATTCAAAGGAATTCCGTATGAGAAACGGAACAGGCCCAGTGGCGCGAGCCACTGCACTGCAATGCCGGTTGATTGTTTTAGATTAGCATAACTGAAGTGGTAATCGACCGGCGTTATGTCATCGACACCCAGGAATTTCACCTTACTGCCCGTCTGGAATACGTTGCCGATGTCGTAGAACCAGCTGACGCGGGCCGCGCTTTTCCATTTCTCCGGCACCGGGAAAATCAGCTCGTAACGGTTGACCACCCGGAAGTTTCCGCCATACGGGTTGCCGATGCCGATATTATCTTTCGGCCCCAGGCGGCTCTCTCGAAAGCCTCTGACGCTGTCGGGACCGCCGGCGAAGTAGTTGAGGTATGGCGGCAAGGATGTCGTATTGCCGAGCGCCGAAGCATAGTCGACCGACGCCTGCGCGGAGATCACCCACTTGCCCCACAGCGGTACGTAGATGATGGAGTCGAAATTCGTCTGGTAGTAGCGGACATCGCTCAAGGGCAACGCGTAGCGGGCCGACAAGGTTACCTTCAAGCCACGGTCGGGAAATAAGGCACGGTTGCGGCCCTCGTACGACCAGCCGCCCGTCAGCTCGTAGGTGTAGAAATTCGTGCCGTACACGGTGTAGGGGCTGTCCAACGAATTGACCACGCCATCGCCGTTGGTGTCCGATAGCTCGCGCTGGAAGGTGTTGCCATTCTCCTTGACCCAATCGACCGACTGCTGCGAGCTGTAGCCCTGGGAGACCACCAGGGTGTTCTTGTTCACTGAAGTGCCCGCGCTCAAATACTGTCGCTCGCTGATCGGATACGACCATTGAACTGCACCCGTGATCTGTTTGGTCGAGAACGCCGAGGACGCCGCGACGAACTGCGTGACATCGCGCAGCGTTATCGAGGTCGTGCGCGATATGCCGTCGATGGTGGTGTAAGGATCCGTGTGCGCAAACGTATACGTCTTGCTGTACTTGCCGGCATTGATTTCCAAGGCGATGCGATCGCCGCTGCCCATGAAGTTGCTGTGAACGAAATTGCCGTTCAAGCTGAATTTCTGGGATTCCGAGTAGCCAATGCCGCCGCCGAATTGACCCGGCAGTCCCTCTTTGATGTTGAAGTCGACATCCACGAGATCCGCGCTGCCCGCCACCGGCTTATTCTCGAATTCCACTTTCTCCACATACGGCAGACGCTGCAGGCGTTCTTTCGAGCGTTCCACCGCAGAATTCGACAACCATCCACCTTCCAGCTGGCGCATCTCGCGGCGCAGCGTTTCATCGTTGATGGCCGTGGTGTTGTTGAAATTGATATGGCGAACATACACGCGGTTGCCGGGCTCTATGAAAAAAGTCAGAGCCACGGTCTTCTTGTCGTTATCCGGGGTCGGGACCGGATCGATCTTGGCGAATGCATAGCCGTCGGCGCCCAGGCGATAGCTCATCAATTGCTGGGTGGAGGTGACCATCTTGCGGGAATACGTGTCGCCCGGATGGATCAGCAGCAAACGGCGCAGCTGCGCTTCGGGCACCACCATGGTGCCGGCAAGCTTGATGTCGCTGACCTTGAATACCTCGCCCTCGGTGACATTCACGGTGATGTACATATCGTCTTTTTCCGGCGCAATCGTGACTTGCGTCGATTCGATCTGGAAGTTCGCGTAACCCCTGTCCATGTAGTAGGAACGCAATTTTTCCAAGTCGCCGGTCAATGACTCGCGCGAGTAGCGATCATCCTGCTTGTACCAGGACAGCCAATTGGGCGTCTTCAGCTCGAAGCTGTCGAGAATGTCCTTCTCTTTGAATTTGGTGTTGCCGACAACGTTGATCTGCTCGATTTTGGCACGCTTACCTTCTTTGATGTCGACGATGATGTCCACTTTGTTGCCGGGCAGATCGGTAATCTTGGTATCGACGCGCACGGCATACTTGCCGCGGCTGAAATACTGGTCCGTGAGATATTGCTTCACCTCATCGAGCACCGAGCGGTCGAAGGTCTTGCCGGTTGCCAGTCCCACATTGCGCAGGCTCTTTTGCAAGTCTTCAGTCTTGATGTCCTTGTTGCCCTTGATTTCGAATTTGGCAATCGAGGGCCGCTCGACCACTACGACAAGAAGAATATTGCCATCGCGGCGCAGTTCGACATCGCGAAAAAATCCGGTCGCATACAAAGCGCGCATCGCTTCACCGATGCGCGCCCCATCCAGATGATCGCCGATATTGACGGGCAGGTAGTTGAATACCGTACCTTCGGAGATTCGCTGCAAACCTTCGATGCGAATGTCGCCGACAGTAAAAGTATCTTGAGCGGCTTGCGCCTGCGCAGTCGTACAGACCGGTTGGCTGGCAAGCGCCGCCAACAAGGCTACGCGAAATTCAAGCCGCACGCGGCAGAGACCGGGAGCAATTTCGGTGGGCGACGCTGCGCGGGCAACGCCGCTCGTACGGCTGGAATTTGGGTTTGATCATGATTTCCCGATTAATTCAAATGCCTTGAGATATCGTTATAGAAAGCCAGACTCATCAACACCACCAACAACGCAATGCCGACGTGTTGGCCGAACAGCTGCGTGCGCTCGGAAATCGGGCTGCCCTTGATGGCTTCCACCGCCTGATAAACCACCTGACCGCCATCGAGCAATGGCACCGGCATCAAATTGAGCACGCCCAGGCTCACGCTGATGATCGCCAAGAAGGCCATGTACGCCGTAATCCCTAAAGACGCGCTAATGCCGGCGAACTCGGCGATGCTGACCGGGCCGCTGAGGTTCTTCGGCGACACCTGCCCGGTGAGCATGCGCCACAGCATCTGCACCGTCAGCGCGGACATCTCCCAAGTCTTGGACACACCGCTCACGAGCGCATCGATCGGCCCCAAGCGATGGATCTCGAGCAATCCCGCCGGCCAGACTGCAGGCCCTTCTTTGAGTGAAATACCCAACCGGCCTATCGCCCTGCCCTGATCCATCACGAGCGGAACCGCCGCCACAATACGCAATCGCTCGCCATCGCGCTCGACTTCAATCGAAATATCGCGATTCGCCGCACCGCTCACCTTGGCGACGAACTCGCTGCCATTGGCGATGGCTCGACCGTCCACGGCCAGCAATCGATCACCGGCTTTCAGGCCGGCGCGCGCGCCGGCGCTGTCGGCCGGAACGGAATTGATCGTGGTGGCGGCGTTCCACGTCGCCAGATCGAAGCCCAGTCCCGGCAGCAATTTCCCCGGCTCCGTCAATGCCCGGCGATCCTCGGCCACCCGCAAGGTCAAGGCTCGCTCAGACCCGTCGCGGCGCACGCGCAGCGGGATCAGGCCGTCGTCGCTGAATTGACGCATCAAGGCAATTTGCAGCTCTTCCGTATCAGCCACATTGTGCCGGCCGACGCGCACGATTTGATCGCCGCGCTGCAGTCCCGCCGCCGCCGCCGGACTGTCGAGGCGCACTTGGCCGACCACCGGTTTGACGCTTTCAGTTCCGACCATGGCCAGAATCGCGTACAGCAGCGATGCAAATAACAGATTCATGGCCGGACCGGCCAATAGCACGGCAATGCGATGTGAGATGGGACGGCGTGTGAAGGAGCGGTGCAACTCTTCAGCCGCGACATCGCCCTCGCGTTCGTCCAGCAGCTTGACGTAGCCGCCCAAGGGAATGGCCGCCAGGCAATACTCGGTTCTATCGGCGTCTTTGCCGACGCGCGTGAGCAGGGGTTTTCCGAAGCCTATGCTGAAGCGCAATACCTTGAAGCCGAGTTTCTTTGCGACCCAGTAATGCCCGAATTCATGTACCGCCACTAAGATGCTTATCGCAACCAAGAAGGCAGCAGGGACAAGCAAAAACTTCATGCAAAGGCTCCATGCGCCGGCTCTATAAACGTATTCGCCAAGCGTCGCGCTGCGGCGTCGGCATCCAAGACATCACCCAGAGCCTTGACGGGAGACGCATTGAGCCGCTGCAGTACTTTGTCAATGACCGTTGAAATACCTACAAAGTTCAAGCGCCGATCAAGAAACGCCTGAACTGCGACCTCATTGGCCGCATTGAGCACAGTTGGAGCGGTGCCGCCGGCGCGGGCAGCGGCTCTGGCCAGCGTCAAACTCGGGAATCGAACGTGGTCCGGCGGCTCGAAACCCAGCTGTCCAATCGCCAATAGATCCAAGGATTGTACACCGGAAGCAATCCTCTCGGGCCACGCCAGCGCCTGGGCGATGGGCGTACGCATATCCGGAGCGCCAAGCTGGGCCAACATCGAACCGTCCGCGTATTCGACCAGAGAATGCACCACACTTTGCGGATGCACGACGACATCCACCTGCGATTCATGTAAACCGAAGAGCAGCGTCGCTTCGATGACTTCGAGCCCCTTGTTCATGAGCGTCGCCGAATCAACAGAAATTTTGCGGCCCATCTTCCACTTCGGGTGCGCGCAAGCTTCATCGGGTGTGACGTGCGCCATTTTCGCGGCGGCGGTGCTGCGAAACGGACCACCGGACGCGGTCAGGATGACTCGCGTGACGCCGCGTGCGGGATCACCCGGCAGGTAGCCCGCGGGCATGCATTGAAAAATCGCGTTATGTTCGCTATCAATCGGAATGAGCTCTGCGCCCGCGCGGCGCACCTCATCCATGAGAAGCCGCCCGGTCATGACCAGCGCTTCCTTGTTGGCGAGCAATACGCGTTTGCCGGCACGCACCGCAGCCAGGGTCGGTTGCAGTCCTGCGGCGCCGACGATGGCTGCCATCACCATGTGCACGTTGGCGGCGCTGACGGCACTGCTGAGAGCCCGCTCGCCGCTCTCAACCTGGGTTGCCGATCCACAATCGCGCAAGGCGGCGCGGGCCTTGGCGGCGGCTTCCTCATCGACCAGCACGACGAATTCGGGATGAAATTCCTTGGCCTGCTCGACGATGACCTGCCAGCTGCTAAAGGCGCCCAAGACCGCGACTTTGAATGCTTGCGGATGAAGCGCGATGACAGCGAGCGTGCTGCGGCCGATGCTTCCCGTTGATCCGAGAATGGCGATACTGCGCCGCATACTCATCGCAGCACGCCGGAGCTGAAAAGCCCGAGCGCATACAAGGGCGCCGCAGCCGTCACACTGTCGATGCGATCCAACAGACCCCCGTGCCCGGGCAGCAGCGTGCCGCTATCTTTGAGCGCCGCCGCGCGTTTGAACATGCTCTCGGTTAGATCGCCGACAATGGAAAAGATTCCCACGCCGAATCCGAATGCGATCACGGCAAGCACCGGCAATCCAAAATAGACGGCACCGCTTCCGGCCACCAGCGCAACCAGCAGCAGCCCTCCTACCGCTCCCTCAATTGTCTTGCCCGGACTTACACGCGGCGCTAACTTGCGCCGGCCGAATGTGCGCCCGGCAAAGTAGGCGCCGATGTCGGCGGCGCACACCATCAGCACCAGCCACAACACGATTAGCGGGCCTCTGCTAAATCCAGGAGTGGAAATCTGCAGCCTGGCCAGCGCCACGAAGGCCGGCGCCAGTACCGCCAACCCGCAGATCAGGGTCACCGCAGGCCGATGCTGCGCCGGGGCCAGCATGAGCCAGAAAAATGCGATCACCCACCAGACACACGCGGCCCACAAGAGAATGAGCAAGTGCGACGGAGCGTTGGTCCATCCCCAGCTGAGCAGCAACGCCAACGCGACGATGAGCGTATAGCCCGCGCGCGCCACCGGGCCGCGCAACGCGCCGAATCCCGCCCACTCCCACGCGCCGATGGTGAACACCAGGCCGAAGGCCAGCACCGCCCACGAAGGCGGCAGCAAGAATAATGCCAGCAGCAGCAAGGCGCCCAAGACGCAGCCGGTCAGCACCCGGACCTTAAGCATCGGCTTTCGCCGCGACCTGCGCCGAAGTCTTGCCGAAACGCCGCTCGCGCTGGGCAAAGTGCTCGAATGCGGCTTTAAGATGCGCCGGCGAAAATTCAGGCCAGAGCGCTTCCGAAAAATAAAGTTCCGTGTAGGCAAGATTCCACAGCAGAAAATTGCTGATGCGCTGCTCGCCGCCGGTACGAATCAGCAGATCCGGATCCGGAATGCCGGCCAGGGCGAGACGCGCCGCTATTTGCTCTTCTGCAATATCGGCAACTGCGATTCTACCCGCCTGCACATCGGCAGCCAGCGATCGGCAGGCTTGAGCGATATCCCAACGTCCGCCATAGGCCACGGCCACCATCAGGCCCAATCCGGTATTGGATGCCGTCAACGCTTCCGCATCCTGCATCCTTTGCTTCAGCTCCCGGCCCAATGACTCCCGATCGCCGATGAAGCGCAGTCGCACTTGGTTGCGATGCAAATCCGCCACTTCGCGCACCAACGCGTCGAGGAACAAGCCCATGAGCACACCGACTTCATCGGCCGGCCTGCTCCAGTTCTCGCTGCTGAATGCGAACAGCGTCAAGTAGTGCACGCCGCGCTCTGCACATTCTTCGACGATCTTGCGCACGACTTTGACGCTGGCACGATGACCGGCGACTCGCGGCATGCCGCGCGAGCGCGCCCAGCGGCCGTTGCCATCCATGATGATTGCTACATGCTGCGGCGATTCAGGCATAGGCGTTTTGGGAATGCGGGTCTTGATCAGACCTGCATGAGCTCCTTCTCCTTGTCCGCCATCGCGTGATCGATATCGGCAACATGCTTGTCGGTCAATTTTTGAATATCATCCTGCGCGCGCCGGTCATCGTCTTGCGCGATGAGCTTTTCTTTGAGCATTTCCTTCAATTCATTGTTTATTTCGCGGCGCACTCCACGCACCGCCACCCGCGCATTCTCCGCCTCGGCCTTGACGACTTTGATGATGTCGCGGCGCCGCTCTTCCGTCAGTGCCGGCATGTGGATGCGAATGATCTGCCCGGCCGTGTTCGGCGTGAGTCCTAAATCGGATTTGTGGATCGCCTTTTCGATGATCGGCACCATGGCCTTCTCCCAAGGACTGACAGTCAGGGTGCGCGCGTCCTCGGTTGCTATATTGGCCACTTGATTCAGCGGCATCTCCGAGCCGTAGTAGTCGACTTTGATATGCTCTATTAGGCTGGTGTGCGCGCGCCCGGTCCGCATTTTCTTCAGCTGCTCCTTGAATGCCGCGACGCATTTCTGCATGCGCACAGCCGCGTCCTTTTTTACATCCTCCAGCATGTATCCCCCTGAAAATTTTAAGGATCGGCCGATACCACGGTGCCGACATCTTCGCCTTGAACGATACGCATCAAATCGCCGTCATTGAACAGATTGAAGACCTGCAGCGGCAAATTGTTTTCCCGGCACATGACGATCGCGGTGGCATCCATGACGTTGAGGCGGTCGTTGAGCACCTTATCAAAGGTCAAGCGCGCATAGCGCTTGGCATTGGGATTGGTGACGGGATCGGAATCGTAAATGCCGTTGACCTTGGTCGCCTTCAAGAGAATTTCGGCGTTGATTTCGATGGCGCGCAGGCTCGCCGCGGTGTCGGTGGTGAAAAAGGGATTGCCGGTACCGGCGCCGAATATCACCACCCGGCCTTTTTCAAGGTGCCGCACGGCTCTGCGTCTGATGTAGTCCTCGCAAACCTCGTTGATCCGCAATGCCGACATGACTCGCGCGTACGTGCCCAAGCTCTCGAGCGCATCTTGCATGGCGAGCGCGTTGATCACGGTGGCCAGCATGCCCATGTGATCGGCCGTCACCCGGTCCATGCCGGCACGCGCCAATCCGGCGCCGCGAAAGATGTTTCCACCCCCCAAAACGACCGCGACCTGAACCCCCATCTGGGTCAGGTCGCGAATTTCTCCGGCGATTCGTTTAAGAATGACCGGATCGATGCCGTAGTCCTCATTCCCCAGCAGCGCCTCGCCGGATAATTTGACCAAAATTCTTCGATAACGGGCCGTGCCGGGTTGGGTGGTCATACGTGGTTTAGTGCTTTTCTTGCGCCTTCACCTGAGCCATGACTTCGCCGACGAAGTCGTCGTGTTTCTTTTCGATGCCGGCGCCGACTTCGTAGCGCGCGAACATCAATACCTTGGCGCCGGCTTTCTTCACCAGCTTCTCCACCGTCGTATCCTCATCTTTGACGAAAGGCTGCCCCATCAGGGTGATTTCCGCCAGATACTTGCGCAGCCGGCCTTCCACCATTTTGGCGATGATGTCGGGCGGCTTCTTCTCGCCCTTGGTCTGTTCGGCCAGGATCTCGCGCTCCTTGGCAAGCATGTCGGCAGGCACATCGCCCGCATCGATGTAGGCCGGGTTCGCCGCCGCCACATGCATCGCGATGTCGCGGGCCAGCGAATCATCGCCGCCCCGCAGGGCCACCACGCTGCCGATGCGGGTGCCGTGAATGTAGGTGCCCAGAGATCCGGGGGAGCTCACGCGCACGAAACGCCGAACCGCTATGTTCTCGCCGATCTTGGCAATCAATGCACGCCGCCGCTCATCGAGACTTAGGGCCCCGTGCGGCAGTTTGAGCAAGTCCTCCAGCGTCGAGGGTGCGTGCTTGAGAGCCGCCGCTGCGACATCCCGGGCAAAGGTTTGAAATTCATCGCTGCGCGCCACGAAGTCGGTTTCGCAATTCACTTCAACGAGTGCGGCATTACTGCCGGACCGTTCGATCGCCACCGTGCCTTCGGCGGCCACTCGCGCCGCCTTTTTGTCCGCTTTGGCCATTCCGCTCTTGCGCATGAGCTCGGCCGCCGCGTCCAAGTCGCCCTTGGTTTCGACCAGCGCCTTCTTGCACTCCATCATTCCGGCGCCGGTGCGCTCGCGAAGTTGTTTAACTGAATCTGCCGTAATGTTCATCGGATCTTACGCGCCGCGCGCCGGAGCGCGCCGTCCCACGGGTCGACGCCGCGGAGCGCTGGCCGGTCGTGTTTCCGCCGGCGGTGTATCCGGGGCATCCACGTCGTCGGTCTCGACTTCCACCTCGTCCAGCGATGCCGCCACGGCGGCGACGCTTGGAACCACGGTGACGGGAACTTTGCGGCGAGGCGGCGGTTTGCGTTGACTGCCGCGCGAGGGTGCCGCAGGACGGCGGCCTGCGGCGCTGCGCTTCTTCGGATTGCCTTCCTCGTCCAATTCCACGAACTCATCCTCGCCCACCGGAACCTCGGGCAGAGAAGCCTTGCCTTCCAACACCGAATCAGCGATGCCGCCGGCGTAGAGCAGAATGGCGCGCATGGCGTCATCGTTGCCCGGAATGACATAGTCGATGCCGTCAGGCGAGCAATTCGTATCGACCACGGCGACCACCGGGATGCCGAGTTTCTGCGCCTCGTGAATCGCGATTTGCTCGTGGCCCACATCGATGACGAAAAGCGCGTCCGGCAACGCCGTCATGTCGCGGATACCGCCCAAGCTGCGCAGCAGCTTGTCCATTTCACGGCGCAGCATCTGCGCTTCCTTCTTGCCGCGACGATCCAGAGCGCCGCTCTGGGCCATCTCGTCCAGCTCGTTCAGCCGCTTGATCGACTGCCGGATGGTCTTGAAATTGGTGAGCATGCCGCCCAACCAGCGCTGGTTGACATAGGGCATGGCGCATCGAGCCGCTTCCTTCTGTACGGCGTCGCGCGCCGAGCGCTTGGTGCCGACGAACAGCACTTTCCCGCCCCCGGAGGCCACGCCCTTGATAAACGCCGCCGCAGACGCGTACAGAGGCTGGGTCTTTTCGAGATTGATGATATGGATTTTGTTGCGTTCGCCGAAGATGAACGGAGCCATTTTCGGGTTCCAGAAGCGGGTTTGGTGTCCAAAATGGACGCCCGCTTCCAGCATTTGTCGCATGGACACGCTGGTCATAAAACACTCCTGGTGGGTTGAGCCTCCGCGTGTCCCAATCGGCAACCCGGTTTCAGCCTTGAAATCGAAGGCTCGGGCCTTCACTTTCTAAGCGTAGTCGGGCACCCAGTCGACTGTGACGACACGCGTGCGGGGTTGTTAAAAATAGCCGCGCTTTATACCATGAACCCCTAGCGGAAACAAAGCCCGCCGCAATCTCAAGGTTAGCCTTAACTATCATATGAATGTGACCATCAAGACCCCCGCAGAGCAGGACAAAATGCGCGAGGCCGGACGCCTGGCCGCCAGCGTCTTGGACATGATCGAGCCTTTTGTGCAGCCGGGGGTTAGCACCGAAGAGCTGGACAAGCGCTGCCATGACTTTATCGTCGATGAGCTGAAGTCCATTCCGGCCAATCTGAACTATCGGGGGTTCCCGAAGACCATCTGCACGTCGGTCAACCACGTCGTTTGCCACGGCATACCCGGCGACAAGCGCTTGAAAAGCGGCGATATCATCAATATCGATGTCACGGTGATTCGCGACGGATTTCATGGGGACACCAGCCGTATGTACTTCGTCGGCAATGCCGCCATCCTGGCCCGGCGCCTGACGGGTGCCTGTTACGAAGCCATGTGGCGCGGCATTCGACAGGTCAAGCCGGGCGCTCACCTGGGCGATATTGGGCACGCCATCCAGACTTACGCGGAAACCAATAGCTTCTCCGTGGTGCGCGAGTATTGCGGTCATGGCATCGGCCGGGTCTATCACGAAGACCCGCAGGTGCTGCACTACGGCAAACCGGGCACGGGCTTGGAGTTAACCGCCGGAATGACCTTTACCATCGAACCCATGATCAATGCCGGGCGGCGCGATGTGCGCTTGCTACCGGACGGCTGGACGGTCGTCACCAAGGATCAGTCGCTCTCCGCGCAATGGGAACACACGATTTTGGTCACCGACGACGGCTTTGAGGTGCTCACATTGGGCGCGAGCGCGAGTGCACCCGCGGCCGCGGCGGCTTCTTGAACGCCCACGGCAAATTTCTCGACCAAATCGCAGACTGGCCTTACCTAACGGCCGTCCCCGCAGCCCTCGAAGAGGGTCAGTTCTCGCCCATCGCGTTTCGCCAAGTGCTCGACCAGGGCACTGACCTCTTGAAAGATCGCTTCGTCGCCGACGAGCCCATTGAAGATTTGGTGCGTGACCGCGCCAAATTGGTCGACATGGCGCTGCGCGCGGCCTGGGTCAATCACGCCGGCAAGTTTGCCGGGGATCTAGCGTTGATCGCCGTCGGCGGCTACGGTCGCGGCGAGCTGCACCCGAGTTCCGATATCGACATCATGGTGCTGTTGCCGAAGAGTGATTCCGCGGACTGGCAGCCCGACATCGAGCGATTCTTGACGTTTCTCTGGGACATCGGCCTCGAGGTCGGGCATAGCGTTCGGTCCATCGATGACTGTCAGCGCGAAAGCCTTGCCGACATCAGCGTCGCAACCACATTGTTCGAGGCGCGGCTGCTTTTCGGGCCGGAACCTTTGTTCGCCGGCATGCGCCGCGCATTGGCTCCCGATCGGCTCTGGTCATCGCAGGATTTCTTCGAAGCGAAGTGCAAGGAGCAAACCGAACGGCATCATCGTTATTTCGATACCGCCTACAACCTGGAGCCAAACGTCAAGTCCAGCCCAGGGGGCTTGCGCGATATTCAGACCATCGGTTGGGTGGCGAAACGGCATTTCGGTACCGACACGCTCGATGAGCTCGTGGCCCATGGATTTCTAACGCGCGAGGAATTGCGCAAACTGCAGGCTGGGCAATCGTTCTTGTGGAAAGTGCGCTTCGGGCTGCACGTATTGACGGGCAGACGCGAAGATCGGCTGTTATTCGACTACCAGATCAAGCTCGCGAAACTGTTCGGCTACGAAGACGCCAGCTTTACCCTGGCAGTCGAGCAACTGATGCAGAAGTATTACCGCACGGTCATGGATGTGAGTCTGCTGAACGAAATGCTGCTGCAGCTTTTTCGCGAGGCCATCCTGACGCAAAGCGCGGCGCCCGTGGCCGTAAACGCCCGCTTCCAGGTCCGCAATGACTACTTGGAGGTGACGCACGCGGAAGTCTTTGCGCGCTATCCGTCGGCGTTGCTGGAGCAGTTCGTCTTGCTGCAGCAGCATCCCGAACTGCTCGGCGTGCGCGCCGAGACCATTCGCTTGATCGGCACCCACCTGTGGCTCATCGATGAGGAGTTTCGGCAAAATCCCCGTCACCATCGGCTCTTCATAGAAATTCTTTGCGCGCCCGTCGGCGTCACGCACGAGCTGCGCCGGATGAATTTATACGGCGTTCTAGGCCGCTACATTCCCTCCTTCGGCCGCGTGGTCGGGCGCATGCAATACGACCTGTTTCACGCTTATACCGTGGACGCGCATACGCTATTCGTCGTCAGCAATCTGCGCCGTCTGGCCATGCCGAAGTTCAATGACGAATTTCCCAGCTTAAGCCAGATCATGCAATCCTTGCCGCGCCAGGAAATCGCCTATCTTGCGGCGCTGTTTCACGACATCGCAAAAGGCCGCGGCGGCGATCACTCGGAACTGGGTGCGGTCGACGCCGAAGCATTTTGCCTGGAACAAGGACTCGGACGCTACGAAGCGCGTTTGGTCGCGTGGCTGGTCAGGAATCACCTGATCCTATCCATTACGTCACAAAAGAAGGACATCAGCGATCCGGACATCATTCAGGAATTCGCGAGGCGCGTGGGCGATCAAGTTCACCTGGACTATCTGTACGTGTTGACGGTTGCCGACGTGCGCGGCACCAATCCCAAACTCTGGAATTCATGGAAGGCACGGTTGTTCGAAGAGTTCTACGAACGCACCAAGAGGGCGCTGCGCCGCGGCCTCGAGACCCCGATCGACCAAGACGAATTGATCCGCGAAACTCAAAATCACGCGCTGTCGATCATGTCCGAGACCGTCACACCGGCGCGGGCCGGAGAAGTCTGGACGCAATGGACCGAGGCATATTTCTTGCGCTATACGCCCGAGGAGATCGCCTGGCATACGGCGCTGTTGGCGACACGCAAGGTAGATGATGACACCCCGCTGGTCGCGATACGGCAGCTGACGGACCGGGGCGGCACTGCCGTGCTCACTTACACACCGCGGCGCTTGCGCAGCTTCGCGCGCACCACCGGCGTACTCGATCAAATGGGCCTGAACGTCGTGGATGCGCGGCTGATCACCAGCGCCAACGGGTTCAGCCTGGAAACTTACGAGGTACTCGAGGACAACGGCGCCGTGATCGCCGATGCGGCACGCGTTCAAGAAATCGAGCGTGGCTTGTGGCGCGCCTTGAAGCAGGTCGAAGATTCACCACCCGCCGTGACGCGGCGGGCGCCGCGCCAGGTTCGCATGTTCTGGACGCCCACCCAAGTAAACTTCAGCGTCGACAACCGCAACGAACGGACGATTTTGGAATTGATCGCGGCCGACCGCCCAGGCTTGCTGTCCGAGGTCGGCAAGGTATTTCGAGCCGAGCGCGTCGCCATCAACGGCGCCAAGATCATGACGGTGGGCGAACGCGCGGAAGACGTTTTCTATATCACCGGTGCGGACGGGGGTCTGCTGCCGGAAGACGTGTGCCGGCGCGTGCAGGAGTCCCTCATGCTGGCGCTGGACCGCCGCGACGCCGCCCGATCTTGAGTTCTCACGACGCACTCAAAGCGGTTATCGACAACGCTTACGAAGCGCGGGCGCAGCTCACACCGCGTACGACGCCGAGGGAACTGCGCACGGCGGTCGAGAGTGTGATTGAATTGTTGAACGACGGCGCGCTGCGCGTGGCACAGCCCGACGGCGGCCGGTGGCACGTCAACGAATGGCTCAAGAAAGCCGTGCTGTTATCGTTTCGCATCAACGACAATGAAGCCATGCCGGCCGGGGCTTTGAACTTCTATGACAAAGTCCCGCTGAAGTACAGCGGCTGGGGTGCGGATCGTTTCGCCGCTGCCGGCGTGCGCGTGGTGCCGCCGGCGACGGTGCGACGCGGTGCCTTCGTCGCCTCGAATGTCGTGTTGATGCCGAGCTACGTCAATGTCGGTGCGTATGTGGACTCCGGTACCATGGTGGATACCTGGGCAACGGTGGGTTCCTGTGCGCAGATCGGCAAGAACGTGCACTTGTCCGGCGGCGTCGGCATCGGCGGCGTGCTGGAGCCGCTGCAAGCGAGCCCCACCATCATAGAGGACAACTGCTTCATCGGCGCGCGCTCTGAAATCGTCGAAGGCGTCGTCGTCGAATCCGGCGCCGTCATTTCCATGGGCGTATTCATAGGTGCCAGCACGCGCATCTACGATCGCGAACGAGATGAAATTCTCTACGGCCGCGTGCCTTCGGGAGCCGTGGTCGTGCCCGGCACGCTGCCCGCCGCGAACGGCAAGTACGGGCTCGCCTGTGCCGTGATCGTCAAGCGCGTGGATGCCCAGACTCGCGCCAAGACCTCGCTCAACGATTTGTTGCGCAATACCGATTAGGGATAAGATTTGAGTCGCGTAGGGGGCGACGCGGGCGACGGGGGCGAGCAATGAATAATGATGATAAAGCGCCTTCGCCATCGCGGCGGCAATTATTCAAGAGCCTCACCTTCGTCCCGATTGCTGCCATTGGCATTGCCGGTTGTGCCAGGGAATCCGATAAGCCTGCCGGGGAGTCCAGCGCCGCGCCCGGCGGTTATCAACCGACCTTTTTCAACGCCGCCGAGTGGGCATTCGTTTTGGCGGCCTGCGATCGATTGATTCCCGCCGACAATATCGGTCCGAGCGCCGGCCAAGCCGGCGTTCCGGAGTTCATCGACCGCCATATGCAGACGCCTTATGCCAGCGGCGACATTTGGTATATGCAGGGCCCGTTCGTCGAAGCGGCACCGCAATTCGGTTACCAGGGCCGCCTGCCGGTGCGGGATATCTTGCGGGTGGGCATCAAAGGGATCGATGTGCACTGTCAAAAACATTTCAGCGGCAAATCCTTCGCGCAGCTCGAGCACGCCGACCAGGAGGCGCTGTTAAAGGCGGCCGAGGCAGGCAAGCTGGAGCTGGAAAATATCTCCGCCAAGGAGTTTTTCACGCAGCTGCTCAATGAAACGCGCATGGGGTACTTCTGCGATCCGAAGCACGGCGGCAACAAGAACATGTCCGCCTGGAAAATGATCGGCTATCCCGGCATGCGCGCCGACTACACCAATTGGGTCGAAGTTCGCAACCAGCCCTACCCGCTGCCGCCTGTCGATCTGGCCGGCAAGCGCGGCTGATCCCATGGCCATCGTCAAACCGAAAGTGGACGCCGTCATCGTCGGGATGGGATGGACCGGCGCGATCATGGCGAAGGAGCTGACCGATGCGGGCCTGCGGGTGGTCGCGCTCGAGCGAGGTCCGGATCGCGATACGCAGCCTGATTTCGCCTACCCCCGTGTCGTCGATTAACTGGAGGGCT
>Ga0224547_1000092_pt1 | contig 18262 bp, 15 predicted proteins | sample 714P21014metaG_FD_179908 | JGI IMG/M metagenome (GOLD analysis project Ga0224547, IMG submission 179908) | Peat soil microbial communities from Stordalen Mire, Sweden - 717 P2 10-14 | ecosystem: Environmental > Terrestrial > Soil > Wetlands > Peat | place: Sweden: Norrbotten County, Stordalen...
AGCGACTACGCGCAGCTGTTTGCTGAAATCACCAAAGCTCGGCGAGGCCGGCATTTCTTCAATCCCGGGAGCAGCTTGCTGCCGGCGAGCTAGGCGGTTAGAGGGGCTGATGGGTCCTGCGCCGACGGGTGCTACACCAACGGGTGCTACTCAGCCCGGTGCTGCTCCAAGGCCCAGTGCACATGCTCACGCACGACGCTGGATGGGTGCTCGGCTTGGGCTGTGAGCGCGGCGAGCACGGCCGTTGAGGTGGGCGCGTTCCCTAGCGCAATGGCGATATTGCGCAGCCAACGCTCGTGGCCGATCCGCCGAATGGCGCTGCCTTCGGTCTTGTCCAAGAAATCTTGCTCGCTCCAGGCGAAAAGATCGACGAGCTGCGCCTGATCCAGTCCATGCCGAACGGCGAAGTCGTTCTCCACCGTGGGGCGTGCAAATTTGTTCCAAGGACAGACCAGCTGGCAGTCATCGCAGCCGTAGATGCGATTGCCGATGGCCTTGCGAAATTCCACCGGGATGCTGCCGGCCAGCTCAATCGTGAGGTAGGAAATGCAGCGCCGTGCATCGAGACGGTAGGGCGCGACAATGGCGCCGGTGGGGCAGGCCGGCATGCAGGCGCTGCATGAGCCGCAGTGCGCGGTGCTGGGTTCGTCGGCGGGCAATTGCAAATCGAGATAAATTTCGCCCAAGAAAAAATACGACCCGGCGTTGCGGTCAATCAGATTCGTATGCTTGCCGATCCAGCCCAATCCGGCATTGCGTGCCAGCGCCTTCTCCAATACCGGTGCGCTGTCGGTAAAGACGCGATGACCGAAAGGACCCACCGCGTCGTGAATCCGGTCGCAGAGCTTTTGCAGCCGCGAGCGCATCACTTTGTGATAGTCGCGCCCCAGGGCATAGCGGGAGACGTAGGCTGCGTTGCCGTCGGCCAGCGTGCTTAAGGCGTCGGCCGATTCTTCCGGCCAGTAATCCATGCGCACGCTGATGCAACTCACCGTTCCGGGTATCAGTTCCTTAGGCCGGCTGCGCTTTAAACCATGGCGCGACATGTAGCCCATTTCGCCGTTGAATCCTGCGCGCAGCCAGTCCAGAAAAAAGGCTTCGTCGGTGGGCAGATCAATCGTTGCCACGCCGATTCCGGTCAACCCTAACTCCAGCGCCCAGCCTCTTAAAGAAGCCGACAGCGACGCGGGGTCGAGGTGTACGGCGGGTAGTACGGAGGCGGTCATAGGCGCCCGTATAATAAACCCCATGCCCACGGCTTCCTTAGGATTGAACCTACCCGACAGCGGTATCACGGAAGCACTCGGCGCGGCGCTCGCCCGTGCCTTCCCAGGCGCGAGCACCGGCGCCGTCCTTTACCTGCGCGGCGAACTGGGGAGCGGCAAGACCAGCTGTGCGCGCAGCCTGCTGCACGCACTCGGTATTACGGCAACCGTGCGCAGCCCGACCTACACCTTGGTCGATACCTACAGCGTCGGCTCTTTAAATTGCGTGCATGTGGATCTGTATCGCCTGCGCTCCTGGCCTGAGGTGGAGGAGTTGGGACTGCGCGATTTGACGGGTCCGCAACATCTGATGCTGATCGAGTGGCCCGAGAAGGGCGGGAACGCTGTTCCGCCTGCCGACGTTGATTTGCAGCTGCGCTACGCGGGTGAATCGCGGGTGGCGTCCTTAAGCGCGCTGAGCGCGGTTGGCGATGCGTGGCTGGCAAAGCTAGCACTTGACACAAGCTTAGTGCCCTATGTCTCTAATTTAACTTGAAAAAGGATCTCATTCGGCTTAACTTCACGGTATGAAGGGTTTGCTGCCGCATTGTTGCTTGGGGTTGTTGTTTGCAACCGTGCTCTTGCAGCCCGCCTTTGCACTCGATGTGCGCGATGTTCGGCTGTGGGCGGGACCGGATAACACGCGCGTCGTGGTGGATCTGTCCGGCAGCGCCCAGCACAGCTTGAGTGTGCTGCACAATCCGGAGCGAGTGGTTCTGGACGTGCCGGGCGCACACTTAAGCCAGGGCGTGCACACCCCGGCCGGCGCCGGTGCGGTCAAGCAAGTGCGCATGTCGCGCAATCCTTCCGGCAATCTTCGAGTCGTGCTCGATCTTTCGCGCCCAACCCAAGCCAAGAGCTTTCTGACCAGACCGAATGCGCATTACGGATACCGTTTGGTCATCGATTTGGGTGTCGTTGCCCCTGCCCGCGCCGACAAGCCGATCAGGGTGAAGCACGCGCCGGCGGATGCGCGCGATCTCATGATCGCCATCGATGCCGGTCATGGCGGCGAGGATCCCGGAGCGATCGGCAAGAACGGCACGCGCGAGAAAGACATCGTTTTAGGCGTTGCCCGGGAGCTCGCGCTCATGATCAATGCGGAGCCCGGAATGAAAGCCATGCTCACGCGCAGCGGCGACTACTTTGTGCCGTTGCGCGATCGGATGCGCCGCGCGCGGGCGCAGCAAGCGGACCTGTTCGTGTCGATCCATGCGGATGCGATTCGCGACCGCAGCATCGACGGTTCCTCGGTGTACATCCTGTCGCAGCGGGGCGCTACCGATGAGGCATCGCGTTGGCTGGCTGAGCGGGAAAATGCCTCGGATTTGATCGGCGGCGTCTCCTTGGATGACAAGGACGATGTGCTCGCCTCGGTGCTGCTCGATCTGTCGCAATCGGCCTCACTGAATGCCAGCCAAGTGGCGGCTGAGCGGGTACTGCATCAACTGACTCAGGCCGGTGAGGTTCGCAAGCACGAAGTGCAGCAGGCGCGATTCATGGTATTAAAATCGCCCGACATTCCCTCGATGCTGATTGAAACGGCCTACATCTCGAACCCACAAGAGGAGCAGCGGCTGCGCACGCCGATGCAGCAAGCCAGGCTCGCCGCCGCGATTCATCGAGGCGTGCACGATTATTTTTATGCCAATCCGCCGATGGGCACGCGCATCGCGCAGCTCGCTAGCGGAAGTTCTGCGCGACCTGTACTCGCCACCGCTGCCACGGCGGGCGGCGCGGGAGAGTAACAAGGACTTCGCATCGCGCGATGGATCGCGCGCTTCAGCCTCTAGCTTGTGCGAAAATGCGCGACTCGAGGTCGCCATTGCCCATCCAACTCCTGTCCGACTCCCTCATCAGTCAAATCGCTGCCGGCGAAGTGATCGAGCGCCCGGCTTCCGTTGTCAAAGAGTTGGTGGAGAATGCGCTCGACGCGGGTGCTAAGCGAATTGAAGTCGAGTTGGAACGCGGCGGCTGCGGATCGATTCGCGTTCGAGACGATGGCAGCGGCATTGATGCGGCCGAAATCGCCTTGGCATTGGCCCGGCATGCGACCAGCAAGATCGCCTCGCTGCAAGATCTGGAGAATGTGTCGACCTTGGGATTTCGCGGTGAAGCGTTACCCAGCATCGCCTCCGTCTCGCGCTTATCGCTGATATCGCGCTCGGGCCAAGGCACCCATGCCTGGGGCATCGAAGCGCGCGATGGCGAGCTCAGCGCGCCGGCGCCGGCCTCACACTCTCAAGGAACCACGGTCGAGGTGCGGGATCTGTTCTTCAACGTGCCGGCGCGGCGCAAATTCCTGCGCACCGAGAACACCGAATACCAGCATATCGTGCGCATGCTGGAGCGCTTGGCCCTGTCGCGCTTCGACGTGGCCTTTACGCTCGTGCACAACGGCAAGAACATCTGGACGTTGCCGGCCGCGACGAGCGAGCTCGAGCGGCTGGGGCGCGTCGCCAAAATTTGCGGCGAGGAATTTGCCGCCCATGTGATTGAATTGCGTCATCAGACGGAATCCTTGGCTTTGTCAGGATGGCTGGCCCTGCCGACCTTTTCGCGCAGCCAGCCGGACCTGCAATTCACTTTTCTGAATGGGCGCTTCGTGCGCGACAAGGTTTTGATCGGCGCGGCTCGCCTGGCCTACCGTGACGTGCTGTTTCACGGCCGGTTCTGCGCCTACTTGCTGTACTTGACGATGGATCCGAGCCTGGTCGACGTCAATGCGCATCCGCAAAAACTCGAGGTGCGATTTCGCGATTCCCGCCGCGTGCATGACTTTGTGTTCAAGACCTTGGAGAAGGTGCTTGCCGGCACCCAACCCTCAGCGGAATCTGCCGGCAGTGCGCCGGCGGATTGGCTCACCGGCGCATCCCGCTTCGCCGGCGCGGGAGGCCCTTTCCAAGCGCGCTTCACCCTGCCGGAAGCGCCGCGGCCCGCATCTGCGGATGCTTATCGCAATTTCTTAAGTCCCGCGAGCGCGGACGTGCGAGAGCAGTGGCCGCGGCCTGCTGATCTTAATGGCAGCGCGTCCGCCGAGGCCGCGTCGGCCGAGGCTGCCGCGCCCTTAGGGTTTGCAATCGCGCAGCTGCACGGCGTCTACATCTTGGCGCAGTCCGCGGAGGGCATGGTACTGGTCGACATGCACGCGGCGCATGAGCGGATCATGTACGAGGGCATGAAGAAGTTACTGGCCGGGGACACAGTGCAACAGCAACTCTTGATGCCTGAAATCTTAAACGTGACGCCGGCGCAGGCGGATGCGGCGGAAGGGCATTTGCAGGAATTCGCGGCGCTGGGATTCGGCGTGACGCGTTTGGGGCCGGATCAATTGGCCTTGCGCGCGATCCCGACGCTGCTGGCCGGCCGTGACCCGGCAGGCATCGTGCGCGATGTGCTGTCGGATTTGCTGGAGGCGGGTCATTCGCGGCGCGTCGAGGAGTCGATCAATCACTTGCTCGCCACCATGGCCTGTCACGCGGCCGTGCGCGCCCAGCGAACCTTAAGCTTGCCGGAAATGAACGCGCTGCTGCGCGAGATGGAAGTCACCGAGCGCGCAGATCAATGCAATCACGGGCGTCCCACCTGGGTTCGTTTATCCATGAGCGAACTGGATCGACTGTTTTTGCGCGGGCGGTGATGAAGGCGCCGACACGCCGCTCTGCGGTGTTGCTGATGGGTCCCACCGGCGCCGGCAAATCGGATCTGGCGGTTCGGCTGGCGGAAAGTTTGCCCTTGGAAATCATCAGCGTCGATTCGGCGCAGGTGTTTCGCGGCATGGACATCGGCACGGCCAAGCCCAGTTTGGCCACGCGCGCTCGCATTCCGCATCACCTCATTGACATCCGGGATCCGGCGATGGGCTACTCCGTGGGTGAGTTCATCGGCGATGTACAGCGCGCGATGCAGGACATTTGGTCGCGGGGGCGCCAACCCCTGCTGGTCGGCGGCACCATGATGTACTTCCATGCCTTGACGACCGGAATCGCAGAGCTGCCCGAGGCAGACTCCGCGGTGCGCGAAGACATCGATGCCAGCGCGGCGATGCATGGCTGGGCCGCGGTACATCAACAACTTGCCGAGGTTGACCCGCAGGCCGCGGCGCGTATCCACGTCAACGATCCCCAGCGCATCCAACGGGCGCTGGAGGTTCACCGCCTCACAGGCCAGACCATCAGCCAACTGCAACAGCACCGCGTGTCGGCATTTGCCGACGTCAAAGTCATTGAATTTGCTCTTGCCCCCCTTGAACGCGGCGAGTTACACACCAAGATCGAAGGGCGATTTAAAGCAATGCTCGAGGCCGGTTTCGTGGAGGAAGTCAGGAGCCTGTACGAAAGAGGCGATTTGAGTGCGGAACATCCATCCATGCGTGCGGTCGGATATCGGCAACTATGGCGATATTTGGCCGGACACAGTGCGTTGAATGAAGCCACAGAACAGGCGATTGCGGCGACGCGACAACTCGCGAAGCGGCAACTAACTTGGCTTCGTCGGCGCGCTGCTGCGCAGTGGATGGATTCCATGCGTTCGGACGTTGCACGTACGATTTTTGATGCACTGTCCGAGGGCGGATTTGCATAGTGGTCTCCCGTACAACGTGGGACTTCGCGCTGTGCTAGCATTAATCGGGTATGTGCCTCGTGCCGCATGGAAGTGATACGGCAGTACAATTGACTAAAAATAAGGAGCTTTACCCATGGCCCGTGGCCAGTCTCTGCAGGATCCATTTTTGAATGCCCTGCGCAAAGAAAGAGTGCCGGTTTCCATCTATCTTGTGAACGGCATCAAACTACAAGGACAGATCGATTCATTCGACCAGTTCGTCGTGTTGCTGAGAAATAGCGTAAGTCAGATGGTGTACAAACATGCCATCTCCACTGTCGTGCCCGCACGCAATGTGCGATTGCCGACGGGCGAGGATGGCGAAGTGACGGAACCGGCTATCGTCGAATGAGTGGGTGGCGCTCTGCAATTATTTGAACGCCCCGGGGGCGGTGAGCGCGCCGTTCTGGTCGGCGTCGGCATCGGACATCCTGTCGATCCAAACGACATGGCTGAATTCGCAGCCCTGGCCGCCTCCGCGGGTACGACTGTTGTGGGCACGGTGCTTAGCGCGCGTGCGCGCCCCGACCCCAAATACTTCGTGGGATCGGGAAAGGCGGAGGAGATTCATGCCTTCGCCGAAGCGCACCAAGCCGACTTGGTGCTGGTCGATCAAACCCTCACGCCGAGCCAAGAGCGCAACCTCGAAAAGCTAACCGGTCGTCGAGTATTGGATCGTAACGGATTGATTTTAGATATTTTTGCCCAGCGTGCTCGGAGCTTTGAGGGCAAGCTGCAGGTGGAACTCGCCCAGCTATCGCACCTGGCCACGCGCTTAGTGCGGGGCTGGACCCACCTTGAGAGGCAGAAGGGCGGCATCGGATTGCGCGGCCCGGGCGAGACGCAGTTGGAGACCGATCGACGCCTGATCGCGAAGCGCATCCGCACGTTGCGGTCGCGATTGGAAAAGCTCGACCGGCAGCGCGACACCGGTCGCCACGTCCGGCGCGAAGTGCCGGTGCCGACAGTTGCACTGGTCGGATATACGAATGCCGGCAAGTCGACGTTGTTCAACGCGCTGACCGGATCGGACACCTATGTTGCCGACAAGCTGTTCGCAACGCTCGACCCGACGGTTAGGCGGGTCAAGCTGGACGGCGTGGGCGAAGTGGTGCTCGCGGATACGGTGGGATTCGTGCGCGCCTTGCCGCATGAATTGGTCGCGGCATTTCGCTCGACGCTGCAGGAAGCGCGCGACGCCGACTTGTTGCTTCACGTGGTGGATGCGAGTGATCCTAAGCGCAGTGAGCGTGTAGAACAGGTGCGCGAAGTGTTGCGCGGCATCGGCGCAGGGGAGATACGCGAACTGCTGGTGTTCAACAAGATCGACCTGAGCAACGATCAGCCGCGCGCCATCGATGGTCCCGACGGTGTCGCGACTCAGGCCTGGATCTGCGCCTCTGGCGGTGATGGCTTAAGCCTGTTGCGCGAAGCGATGGCCCATGCCGTTCGTCCCAATCAGGTGCGCCGCACATTTCATCTGCAGCTGCAGGCCGCCGCCGTCAGGTCCGAGCTGTACAAGCGCAACGCGGTGCGCGGCGAGCGGCAGTGCGAAGACGGCAGTTGGGATATGGACGTCGAACTTGACTTGACCGAGGTCGCCAAACTCTCGGGTGCCAAGGGCGTCAACTTAGTGGAACCGCCCCGATCCCGTGTACAGCGCGTCGCCTAAGCCCTCTAGGTAGGCGGCGGGTCGGCCTGTTAGAATGCCTGGTTGATCATCCATAACCCGATACCTCGCAACTCATTAGGCATAACGCATGGCTTGGAACGAACCTGGCGGGGAGAAACGCAATCCCTGGAATCGGCCGCAGCAAGCGCAGAACGATCTGGACGACGTGCTGCGAAATTTTCAGCGCCGCTTAAGCGCGCTGTTTGGCCGCGGCGGCGGAAGCGGCGGCTTGGGCGGTGGACAGAATTCTCCGAGCTTTGGCCGGGGCCTCGGCAGTATTTTGGTGCTGATCGGCGCCGTGTGGATCGGCAGCGGCGTGTACCGGGTCGATGCCCAGGAGCGCGCGGTGATTTTGCGCTTCGGCAAGTACATGCAAACCACGGGTCCGGGATACAACTGGCATCTGCCCTGGCCGATCGAAGGTAAGCGCATCGTCAACGTCTCGCAGCAGTACAGCGTGACCGACGATGCCAGAATGCTCACCGCCGACACCAATCTGGTCGAAGTCAAATCAGCGGTGCAGTACACCAAGCCTGACCCGCGCAAATACTTGTTCCAGGTCAACAATGTCGAAGAGACCTTGGTGCAGGTCAGCGAGAGTGCCATGCGCGAGGCGGTGGGACAGGCCCCTTTGGATAAGGCGCTCGCTTTCGATCCCTCAATCACGGACCGTGCGAAGGTGCTCTTGCAGCGCACCCTCGATAACTACGACATGGGCGTCAATATCATCAGCGTCAAATTAGGCGACGTCATAGTTCCTGAGCCGGTGCAAGATGCACAGCGCGACGCCATCAAGGCGGACAAGGACCGCCAGCGTTTTCAACAGGACGCGGAAACCTATCGCAACGATGTGGTGCCGCGTGCGCGCGGCGCGGCTGCCAAGAATCTGTTGGACGCCGAAGCGTACCGCCTGCAAGTTCTGGCCTTGGCGCAGGGCGAAACTTCCCGATTCGATCAGGTCTTGAACCAGTACGAACACGCGCCCGCCGTGACGCGCGAGCGCATGTATCTCGAGACCATGGAGAATGTGTACCGGAACTCACGCAAGGTGATTGTCGATGTCAAGGGCGGCAACAGCATGTTTTACCTGCCGCTGGAAAAGTTGATCTCGGCGGGGCCGCAGTCGGTCAACAATCCCAACGACACCATGACGGTGGCGCCGCAGCGATTGCCGGAGATTCAGGTGACCCCGGTCGAGGACCCCGCGCGGGCGCGAGGGGTGCGCTGATGCAAAACCGACTGCTCTATATATTGCTGGCGCTGGTGGCCGTCATTTTGATTGTGCGCGCGAGCGTGTTCACGGTCAGCGAGGGCGAACTTGCCATCAAATCGATCGGCGGCGAGATCGTCGATTCCAACTATAAGCCCGGTCTGCACTTTCGAATCCCGCTGGTCAACGAAGTGAGCCGCTACGATGCGCGCATCTTGACGCAGATGTATCCGGCGGAGCATTTCCTGACCCGCGAGCAGGAACAGCTCAATGTGGACTTTTACGTCAAGTGGCGCATCCTTAATTTACGCCGTTTCTACGAGGCCACGGGCGGCACCGAAGAGGTTGCCAACGCTCGACTGGGCGAGACGGTCAAGGACAGCATCAAGAGCGTGGTCACGCAGCGCACCTTGCAGCAGGTGATTACCGCGGAGCGCGCTGAATTTACCGGTGCCATGATGAAGACGGCGCGGCCGCTGGCGGAACAGCTGGGCGTCGAGCTCGTTGACGTGCGCATCACCAAAATCGACCTGCCGCAACAGGTGCAGGATTCGGTATTCGATCGCATGCGGTCGAACTTCAAGGCACAGGCTGCCAAGCTGCGCGCCGAGGGCGTGGAGGCAGCGGAACGCACGCGAGCTGAGGCGAACAAGGCGCAGACAGAAATTCTGGCCGACGCGGCGCGCCAGGCGGGGCAGATTCGCGGGCAGGGCGATGCGTCGGCGAGCGAGGTGTACGGCCGGTCGTACTCGAAGAACGCGGAGTTCTACAGCTTTTATCGCAGCATGGAATCGTACCGAGCGGCCGTTGGTACGCAAGGCGACATGTTGGTGATCGCGCCGGACAATGCCTACTTCAAGTATTTCAACAAACCGCAAACGCAGCCTCCACAGCGCTAAACCCTCAAAGTCACAATGGATATTGGTTGGATTGAACTTGCGCGCTACTTGGGCGGCGCCTTCGCCCTGTACTTGGTACTCGAAGGAATTCTGCCCTTCGTCAATCCGGCCGCTGCGCAGCGGCTGATGGCCAAGCTGTCGAAGACCGCACCGTCGCAACTTCGTTGGGGCGGCTTGATCAGCATGGTTGCGGGACTCGCATTGCTTTGGATGGCGCGAAATGGGTAAGAATCTGGTGGTGATCGGCCTCCAGTGGGGTGACGAGGGCAAGGGCAAAGTCGTCGATCTTCTGACCGATCAAGCGCAGGCCGTGGTGCGCTTTCAGGGTGGCCACAATGCCGGACACACCCTGGTGATCGGCGGCAAGAAAACCATTCTGTCGCTGATTCCTTCCGGCATCCTGCACGCGCAGGTGCAATGCCTGATCGGCAACGGCGTGGTGTTGGCGCTCGACGCTTTTTTCAAAGAAGCCGAGATGTTGATCGGGCAGGGCGTGCCGGTGTTCGAGCGCCTGCGCGTGAGTCCTAACTGCCCCTTGATCCTCTCCTCGCACGTCGCGCTCGATAAGGCGCGGGAGAAGGCGCAGGGTGCGAATGCCATCGGCACCACCGGACGCGGCATCGGTCCGGCCTACGAAGACAAAGTGGCGCGCCGCGCGCTGCGCGTCGCTGATTTGTTTCATCGCGAGCGCTTCGCCGCGAAGCTGGGCGAAGTCCTGGATTATCACAATTTCATATTGCAGCGTTATTTTCAAACCACGCCCGTCGATTTCCAGCAGGTGCTGGAATCGAATTTAAGCTTGGGCGAGCGCTTAAAGCCTCTGGTGGCCGACGTCACCGGCATTCTCGAACAACTCAGTGTGGACGGCCGCAATGTATTGTTCGAGGGCGCACAAGGCGCGATGCTGGACGTGGATCTGGGCACCTACCCTTTCGTGACATCCTCCACGACGACGGCCGGCGGCGCGGCGGCGGGCACGGGTTTGGGCCCGAGGCGCCTGCACGAGGTGCTTGGCATCGTCAAGGCCTACGCCACGCGCGTAGGCGCGGGTCCCTTCCCGACGGAGCTGTTCGACGAGGCGGGCGAGTATTTATCGCGCGTCGGCCATGAATTCGGGTCAGTGACAGGACGGCGTCGGCGCTGCGGCTGGTTTGATGCCGTCGCGTTGCGCCGCTCCATCGTGCACAACAGCTGCTCCCTGCTGTGCGTGACCAAGCTCGATGTGCTCGATGGTTTGGACACGATTCGCATTTGCGTGGGTTACAAGACCGACTCAGGAATCGCCACGGCGCCGCCGCTGCTGTCGGGAAACTTTGCCGAGTGCCAAGCTGTCTACGAGGACATGGCGGGCTGGAAGGAGAGCACCGTGGGAATCAAAAACTACGATGCATTGCCCGATAACGCCCGCAAGTATTTGGAGCGTTTGCAGTCACTCGTCGGCGTGCCGATCACCATCATCTCGACCGGGCCGGATCGCGACCAGACCATCATTCGCCAAAATCCTTTCGGTTAAATCCAGCAGGAGCTCATCATGGCCAGCATTTCCTTGAAAGGCAGCGAACGCGTTGCCATGCCGGGCGCCCGCGTGTTGGCGCCGGCGGATCCTCAAGAGCGATTGGAAGTGAGCCTTATCCTGAGGCGCGGCGCCGGTGATGAATTCCGGGCGCGCGTGGCGGAGCTCGCGTCCGGAGACGCCGGCCGGCCCTGTTTGAGCCGCGAGGAATTTGCACAACGGCATGGCGCCGACCCTGCCGATTTGGCCGCGGTGCGTGCCTTCGCTGTAGCGCAAGGATTGACGGTCGTCCAAGAGCACGCGGCGCGCCGCACCGTGGTGCTGTCCGGAACCGTGGCGCAGTTCAACACCGCCTTTCAAGTTCGGTTGCAGCAGATGCAGCATGACAGCTGCAGTTATCGCGGACGCACGGGCAGCATCGCGTTGCCGTCTGCGCTCGATGGCGTGGTCGAGGCGGTCTTAGGTCTTGATAGCCGGCCGCAGGCATCGACGCATTTCAGAATCCGCCCGGCGGCGAGCGGGGCCAGCTCATTCACGCCGCCGCAGGTGGCCTCCTTGTATGGATTCCCGAACGGCACGGGCTCAGGTGTGTGCGTGGCGCTGATTGAATTGGGGGGCGGTTTTCGCCCAGCGGACTTGGACACCTATTTCAAAGGCTTGAGCGTGGCATCGCCCACGGTTACGGCTGTGTCCGTGGACCACGCCCAGAACGCTCCCAGCGGTGATGCGAGCGGCCCGGACGGCGAAGTGATGCTGGACATCGAAGTGGTCGGCGCAATTGCGCCGCAGGCAAAAATCGCCGTGTATTTTGCGCCCAACACCGATGCCGGCTTTCTGGATGCCATCACCACGGCGATTCACGACACCACCAACAAACCCTCCGTCATCTCCATCAGTTGGGGCGGTCCGGAATCGACTTGGACTGCGCAGGCCATGACGGCGATGGATGAGGCCTTCCAGGCTGCCGCGACCTTAGGTGTCACCGTCTGCATCGCATCCGGCGATAACGGCTCCAGCGACGGTGTCAATGATGGCGCCGATCACGTGGATTTTCCCGCATCGAGTTCCTTCGCACTGGCCTGCGGCGGTACCAGTTTGAAGGCTACGTTAAGCGCCATTAACAGTGAGATCGTTTGGAATGACGGCGCCAACGGCGGCGCCAGCGGCGGCGGCATCAGCGGATTTTTCGCGAAACCGACTTGGCAGGCGTCTTTGAACGCCGTCAATGCGCAGGGCAAATCCGTTGCACTCACGCAGCGCGGGGTACCGGATGTGGCCGGCAACGCCGATCCGCAGACCGGTTACGAGGTGCGCGTCGATGGCACCGCCAGCGTGATCGGCGGCACGAGCGCCGTGGCGCCGCTCTGGGCAGCTCTGATCGCCCGAGTAAACCAGGTCTCCGGCAAGCCCGCGGGTTTCTTAAATCCCCAGCTCTACCAAAACCCCAAAGCCTTGCGTGACATTACTTCGGGCAACAACGGCGACTTCGCAGCGGCCCCAGGCTGGGATGCCTGCACGGGACTAGGCAGTCCGAACGGCGCGGCGCTGCGCGCTGTTATCTAAAGTGAAATGAGCCGCCGGTGCCGAACAGACCGAGCAGACCGACGACGATCAGATACAGAGCAATGATGTAGTTCAGCAGTTTCGGCATCACCAGGATGAGAATGCCGGCGATCAGCGCAACGATGGGCGCGAGACTCAAGTTGACGTGCATGGCGAACTCCGTTTTGCCGGGAGTATCTCCCGGCAGGTTATTGAAATAATTTCAACGCGTTCTGCAGCGTTTTGAACGTGCCCCACAATAGCGGAAATCCGACCACAAGCCACATCAATCCGAGTCGAGCCTTCATGATTTACTCCCGGCCGGCGATGCAGCCTGATAGTAGTACTTCGCCTTCACTTCACGCATCGCGAAATTGCAAATGAACCCGATCAGCAACAGGCCGCACATGATGTACATGGTGACCGAATAGGCCTGTGCCTTGGGCACACCGCTGTCGATTTGATATTGGCGAATGTAGTTGACCAACACGGGTCCCAAAACACCCGCCACCGACCACGCGGTCAGCAGCCGGCCGTGAATGGCGCCCACCTGATAGGTGCCGAACATGTCCTTGAGGTATGCGGGAATTGTCGCGAACCCGCCGCCGTACATGGACAGGATGATGCAGAACGCCGCGACGAACAGCGGGATCGAGCCCATATGGCCAAAGGTGGGCACCAGGGCGTAGAGCAGGATTCCCAGTAGAAAGAACACCATATAGGTATTGCGCCGGCCAATGTAATCGGAGGTACTGGCCCAGAAAAATCGACCCACCATGTTGAACAGACTGATGAGTCCAACGAAGCCCGCGGCCGCCGCCGGCGTCACTCTGCCCGTGAACATTTCCTGAATCATGGGCGATGCCTGTCCCAACACGCCGATGCCGGCGCTCACGTTCATGCACAGCACTCCCCACAGCAGCCAGAACTGCGGCGTTCGCCAGGCCACATCGACTGCCACGTTGGCTGTCGTCACGAGCTTTTTCTGATGCGCTTCGGGGATCCAACCTGCCGGCTTCCAGCCCTCAGCAGGAACGCGAACCGTGATGACGCCGATCATCATGAACATGAAATAAATCACGCCCATGGTGACGAAGGTTTCGAGCACGCCGTTGGATGTCGCGGTCGCGAAATGTTTCATCAACAGCACCGACAGGGGCGCGGCTATGAGAGCGCCGCCGCCGAATCCCATGATGGCCATGCCGGTCGCCATGCCGGGGCGATCCGGAAACCATTTGATCAGCGTGGATACGGGCGAGATGTAGCCGATGCCTAAGCCGCAGCCACCCAACACGCCATAGCCTAAATAGATGATCCAGAGCTGATGCAGGTGTATGCCGACCGCGGAGACCAAGAACCCTCCAGCGAAACACAGCGCTGACACAAACATCGACATTCGCGGGCCGACGCGCTCGACCCAGCGTCCGAAAACGGCGGCCGATGAACCGAGGAAAACGATGGCAATCGAAAAGATCCACCCCACGTCCTTCAAATTCCAGTCCGCCGGGGCCGATTGCGTGAGCCCAATGAGCCTGGTGAGCGGCAGGTTGAAGGTCGAGAACGCGTAGGCCTGTCCAATGCACAAATGCACCGCGAGGGCCGCGGGCGGGACCATAAATCGGTTAAACCCCGGACCGGCAACCGTGTTTTCGCGAGCTAGGAACGTTGATGACATAAGCGGCCCTGTCCTTTTTCTGGGTTTGTTGCGGGGCGGGATGAACCTGTTACGGCGGCAATATGCTCTATTTCCAGCGACCTTGTCACCATCATCGTTCGCAGGACGGCGCGTAGCTGCGCGAATTGGGTCACACTCGCTTAGGCGCTGCCGCATCCGCCGCGCGTCCCGGCCGTGTAGAAGTTGAAAACCGTGACTTTAGATAACGAACAGACGCCGCGAAACCCGTAATTTTGTGATAATCATGTGTAAGTTCAGGTGTGCGGACCGGCGTGCTTCCCGGAAGGGAATAGCGGGTACTTTCGCGGCGCTGTTGCTGTCCTGGGCTTTGAGCTCACCGCCGGCCGTCGCCGCGTGCCTCCCCAATGCCGACCCGGCCATCCGTGCACTGCAGGTTCTGGTGGACCAGGACGCCAATGCGGCCCTGAAAAAAGTAGCACTGCTGCTGAAAGCTGAATTGGCGGCGCCCATGCCCAGTCCGCAGCGGCTCGCCTCTCTTTACAGCGTGCAAGCACAGGCCTACAGCATCCTCGAGCTGGAATCAAAGGCCCGCGACGCCGTCTTCAAGGGGCTTAAATACGCGACCGACAATACCGATCCGGTCCGCATCATGCTGCTCTCCCTGTATGCGGAGAATGTGTACGACCAGGCAGGAATTGCCGCGGCAGTCAAAACCACCGAAGAGGCGCAGGCCGCCCAGAAGCGCGGATCTCTCGAAGACATTTGCCTGCTCATCGGGCGCGGTCTCTTGCAGTACCGCGAGGATCGCGAGGACTTAGCCATTGGCAGCCTCACCCAGGCTTACCGATCCAGCACCGCGCCGGCGTTCGCCGAGCCTCACGTTCTTGCCGCGGGAGTGCTCGCCACGGTTCTGCGCGGCATGGGCGACTACCCGCAGGCGCTGGCCCTGAACCAGGAAGCGATTGACTGGGACACGGCGCAACATGCGCCGCTCGCGCTGTCGGTCGACCGATTCCTGCGCGGGCGAATTATGATCTTGATGCAGAGGTACGCGCTGGCCATCGATGAATTCGATGATGCCCGCAAGCTCAGCGCACTGCTCAATGATACTCAGGGCGTCGCTTTCGCCGACGTGCGAATGTGCGAAGCTCGCATTGAATTGGGCCAACTCATCAAAGCGCGCTCAGCCTGCGAGAATGCCTTGTTCACCTTCATCGCATCGAGGTTCTCGGACGAGGTGAAGGAGACGGAAGCCTTCCTGGCGCGCATTGATCTCGCCGAAGGACATCCTGAGAAAGCACTCGCCACCTTGAACGAGGTGCTCGATCACAGCGGGACCGATGTGATGCCGCTGCGCGTCGCCTCTTTGTATCAATGGCGCGCGCGCACCAACGCCGCGCTGCATAACTACCGCGATGCCTACAACGATTTGTCCGAATACATGCGGCGCTACGTCTTCACCAATGACGCCGATCGAACCAAGCAGGCTGTGGCGCTGCGCGCTCGATTCGAGACGGATCGGGAGATCGAGCGCAACGCGCTGCTGAAGCGCGAGTTGGACTTGTCTCATGAGCAGTCCCAGCGCCAGGCGCAGCAATTGCGCTGGAACGCCATCGCCGCGGTGTCCGCCGTCCTGGTGATCGCGCTGCTGATCTATTTCCTGGTCACCAACTTCCGCTTCCGTCAGCAACTCGTGCGCTTGGCGAACCACGATGGTTTGACCGGATTGCCGAATCGACGCCGCACCGCGGAACTGGCGACCGATGCTCTCGCCGCTGCGACCGATTCCGACAAGCCCTTGACCATCGCGATCATCGACATGGACCACTTCAAGTTCATCAACGATCGCTGCGGACACGCGACCGGGGACTATGTGCTCAGAGAATTCGCCCGCTTGGGGCGCGAAACGCTGCGCACCGATGATGCGCTGGGCCGCTGGGGCGGAGAAGAGTTCCTGCTAATCATGCCGGACGCGACCGCGGAAGTGGCCATCGCGACGCTTGAGCGCCTGCGCACCTTGGTATTTGGAATCAACCTGCCGCCGTCCGGCGCGGGATTGCGTGTCAGCATGAGCGCCGGTCTGGCGACGCGCGACATGCAGGTCCGTTCGCTGGACGAACTCATTGCACGTGCGGATTCCGCTCTCTATGTTGCGAAGAACGAAGGACGCGACCTGGTGCGGGTCGCCGACGAGAAATTCCTGACCACGGCCGGAATACGGCGGGCAAGCCGCCAGTAATTGCGCGCTGCCCGGACGATCTTTGGATATGGTGCCCAGGAGAGGACTCGAACCTCCACGAATTGCTCCACTGGTACCTGAAACCAGCGCGTCTACCAGTTCCGCCACCTGGGCAAGATGGGTCCGCCTTACGCGAGGCGCAGAAATGTACGCACTGGGTTGGTGGTTGTCAATCGTGAGATCCGGCCGGCGCCAGAGGGTCGCCGGCAACGACTCGATATGCGCCCGGCGACTCGCAAAGCTGCTAACCTGGCGTCGCGAATCCCACGGCCGGCCGCTCCTAGCGGAACGTCGAGATTTGCCACCCATCTCACAGGTTTGCCAACGCATGCATCGCCTTCAATTCAGCTTTAATACCGTATGACGCGACGCGGATCGACCGGCTCAAGAGGGCCCAAACCAAGCCGCGCCGCGAGCGGCGCCACCGATTGGCGCGGCGAGGATCCGAATCTCGAGCTTGAAAAGTCGCGCTATTCGGATCCGATCGCAAGCCGCGAGCTGCTGCTCAAACACCTGGGCGAGGCACCTGAACCGCTAACCGCGGCCCGTCTCGCGAAGCGGCTGGGAATGACTACCGATGCGCAGCGCGACGCCCTGGCCAAACGTCTGGCTGCGATGGTGCGCGACGGTCAAGCCATCGAGGGGCCGAACGGATATGCCACGGCGGGCGAGGGCGAGCGCGTCGCAGGCCGGGTACGCGGCCGCGCCAATGGCGATGTCCTGGTGTTGCCGGATGACGGATCGGCGCCCTTGGTTCTCGCTCGGGTCGACACCGCGACCTTGATGCACAACGACCGAGTCGAAGTGCTTGCCGTCGGCATGAACGAACGCGGCAGGCGCATCGCCCGATTGATCCAACGCATCGGCGATGCACCGAAGCTGATCGGCGGCGTTTGGCATGCCGGACAAACTCGCGGCCGCGTCGAACCGGAAGATCCGGGCCACTGGTATTCAGTTGAAGTATCGATGCGCGACCGGCACGGGGCGAAGGAAGGCGACGAAGTCGTCGTCGAAGTCACCAAGCGGCCGCAAGGCGAGGCCGCGGCGCAGGGCCGCGTGGTGGAAGTGCTGGACAACTTGAGTCCGGCACACTTGGCCGCGCGTTTTGCCATCTTAAGACACGACCTGCCGCAGGAATTTCCGCCCGAGGTTCTTGACGCCGCGAACCTGTTTTCCCCCGATGTGCTTAGCACAGACCTTGCGGGCCGCGAGGATCTGCGGGAGCTGCCGCTCGTGACCATCGACGGCGCGGATGCCAAAGACTTCGATGATGCGGTGTACGCAGAAGCTCACGGCGGCGGTTGGCGGCTCATCGTTGCCATTGCCGATGTCAGCCACTACGTGCGCGTCGGCACGCCGCTCGACACGGAAGCTCGGGCGCGCGCCACGTCGGTGTATTTTCCGGATCGCGTCATCCCCATGCTGCCGGAACATCTGTCCAATCATTTGTGCTCGCTGATGCCGCGAGTCGCGCGCTTGGCATTCGTGTGCGACATGCACGTGAGCAAGACCGGCAAACTGAGCAAGTCGCGATTTTATGAAGCGGTGATTATTTCGCATGCGCGGCTCACCTATGACCAGGCGTGGAGCTACTTGCAGGACCCGCGCGCACATGCGGGCGACGTGGCGCCGGCGGTTGGCGTTTCGTTGCAAATGCTCTACGACGTGTATGGCGCGCTGA
>Ga0224547_1000093_pt1 | contig 18174 bp, 14 predicted proteins | sample 714P21014metaG_FD_179908 | JGI IMG/M metagenome (GOLD analysis project Ga0224547, IMG submission 179908) | Peat soil microbial communities from Stordalen Mire, Sweden - 717 P2 10-14 | ecosystem: Environmental > Terrestrial > Soil > Wetlands > Peat | place: Sweden: Norrbotten County, Stordalen...
ACCATCTCGAATCACTCGACATCCGACATGTCTACATCCGACCCAGAACCCCTCACTTGAACGGCAAGGTCGAACGCTCACACCGCGTCGATGAGCAGGAGTTCTATCAGCTCCTGGACAAGGACGGCATCGCTGACGACATCCACCTGTTTAATGACAAGCTTCGCGAGTGGGAGGACTACTATAATTACCATCGGCCACACGGAGCTCTCGATGGGCAAACGCCCTACGAGCGGCTCCTGGCAAAGACCGCTGCCAGTGTGTCACCTGCGTCTTGAGACCTTACACTGATTTAATGGTGGCCAGGGAGGGAATTGAACCCCCGACACGCGGATTTTCAGTCCGCTGCTCTACCAACTGAGCTACCTGGCCGATGCGAGCCGCGTATTAAACAGGGAGGTCGCCAACACGTCAATGAATAAGTGCAATATCAGTCACTTGCACGTGTCTTAGGTGTCTTGAAACGCCGAATTTGAGCCGATGCGTTACGCCTTGGCCTGACTGCGAAACGGCAATTGCCGGATGCGTTTGCCGGTTGCGGCGAAAATGGCGTTGGCGAGTGCGGGTGCCGTTGGCGGGACACCCGGCTCGCCGAGCCCGCCCATTGAGGCATTGCTTTCCAGAAAATGCACTTCCACGTCTGGCGCTTCGGCCAGTTTCAAGAGTGGGTAATCGTGAAAGTTGGATTGCAACACCGCGCCTTTGTCGAGCGTGATGGCTTCATCGACGCAGGACGACAAACCCATAATGATGCCGCCCATGATCTGCGCGGCGGCTCCATCCGGATTGACCACGAGGCCACAATCCACACTCGACCACACTTTGTGTGCGCGCGGGCGGCCATCGTCGCCGACTGATGCCTCAATCACGTGAGCGACGATGGTGTTGAAGGATTCCACCATGGCAATGCCGCGCCCGCGCCCCGTGGTAAGCGGCGTGCCCCAGCCACTGCGCTTTGCCACATTATCCAACACGGCCAAATGACGCGATCCTGGCGTCAGATGTTTCCGGCGGAATTTATAGGGATCCTCGCCGGCCGCGTGAGCCAGCTCGTCCATGAAACTCTCGGAATAGAAACCGTTCTGGTTGGAATTGACCGAGCGCCACGGGCCATCGTGCTGATTGGTGGCAAATTCATAGTGACGCAGCGCAAAGGCCGGAATGTCATAGACAAAGCGCGTTTCACGCGCAGCGTCCTCTGATTGGGCATAGTCGGTTGTCCAGCCGGCAATCCGTCCGTCCTTGTCGAGCGCAGCCTTCAGATGGGCGGATGCCTGCGGACGATAGGCGCCGTGCTGCACTTCCTCCTCACGCGACCAGATCAGCTTGACCGGATAGGGCGTCTGCTTGGCGATTCGAACCACCTGGCCAATAATCTCGCAAAATCCAGGCAGGCGACGACCAAAGGCACCGCCCATGATCATGGGGTGAAAGGTGACATGATCCGTGCTGATACCCGCCGCTTCGGCCGCTGCCTTGCGGGTGTACAGCGGATCCTGCAAGCCGCCCCAAAGCTCAAGCTTGCCATCCTTGAAATGCGCGGTGAGTGCGAAGGGCTCCATCATCGCGTGATGGATGAATGGCACGGCATAATCGGCCTCGACTAGTTTGACGCCGCTTGCCGCAAGTGCCGCCGGCACGTCGCCATGGCCGCTTTTATTGTCCGGATTGTCCGTTTTGATCTTGGCAGCTTGCGCCGCTGCGATGGAGGCCGATGACAGCGCTCCGTGTCCGCCATCAGAGAATTGGGGCGACAGTGCCCGCAGGCCGGTGAGCGCCTGCCAGTAACCCTTGGCGATAACCGCTACCGCATTGTCGAGCTTGACGACTTTTTCCACGCCCTTGACGCCTAAGGCGGGCGCAGCGTCAACACTGTCGAGTTTGCCGCCGCGCACCGGGGCGGCCATTATCGTGGCCACGCGCAGATCCGGCAGCTTCACATCCATGCCGTATCGAGCAGTGCCGTCGACTTTCGGCGGAATATCCAGCCGGGGGATCGGCTTACCGATAAAGCGATAGTCGCTTGCTTCTTTAAGCTTGGGCTCGGCGACAAGCGTCATTTCGGCGGCGTCAGCGGCCAGCTCGCCGTAGCGCAGCGATCGGCCGCTCTTGGCGTGGATCACTTTGCTGTTCGCGGTGGTCAACTCGGCATCGAGGACTCCTAAGCGCTTGGCAGCCGTTGCAATCAGCGCTTGGCGCGCGGCGGCCCCTGCGACTCGCATACCCAGCTGGCCGGTCGCGCGAACGGTGGATGATCCTCCGGTGACCTGCAACGGAATGTTGCGCGCGAGCAAGGCGAACGTGGAACCGGTAATTCCTTTGAGAAACGGGGGAATGGAAAAGGGCAGCAATTCCCCGCCAAACCCTTTCACCAACGGCGTGTTGGCAAATGCCACATTCACAGGCGCGGATTCGACCACGATTTTGGCCCAGTCCGCGTCGAGCTCGTCGGCCGCCATTTGTGCAAGTCCGGTGATTGATCCTTGGCCCATATCGACATGGGGCGAGAAGATGGTGACGGTGTCGTCCTCGGAAATGCGGATCCATGTCTCAAACACGCCCGCCTTGTCCTTGCCGACCAGTTTCGCCGCCCTGCGCGTCGCCGCTCTTTCGGACCAGGAAACGGCAAACAGTCCGCCGCCGATCAATGCCGCACCGCCGATCAGAAATACTCTGCGTTTGACGCCCATTATGCGTCTCCCTGAGCAGCGACAGACTGGCCTGTGGCAGCAAGGATGGCCGTGCGGATGCGCGGATAGGTTCCGCAGCGGCAGATATTGGTCATCGCTTCGTCAATGTGGGCAGCGCTCGGCCGCCCGATCTTCTTTATCAATGCGACGGCGGCCATGATCTGGCCCGACTGGCAATATCCACATTGCGGTACCTGCGCATCGATCCAGGCCTGCTGCACCGGATGAAGTGTCCCATTTGGCGCCGCAATTCCTTCAATCGTTGTGATGGCCTTGCCGGCAACGGACCCTACAGGAATCCTGCACGAGCGGGTGATTGCGCCATCGACATGCACGCTGCATGCGCCGCATGCGCCTATGCCACAGCCAAATTTTGTGCCGGTCAGGCCGAGTTCCTCGCGCAGGACCCACAGCAGGGGCGTATCGGAATCTGCCTCGATCGAAAAGGACTTACCGTTCACCTGCATATCGATGGCCATCAGCGTTCTCCCACCGGAATGATTATTGGAGGTTTCTTGCCGACATGAAGGATAAAGCACCTATCGCGACAATGCTCGTGCGCCGTGTGCGGCACTAGATTCAGCAGGGCGATTCTTCCCTGGTCGAGCACGCCGTAACGAGACCTTCATTTTGCGCGCGCTACATGCGAATGATATGTTTGCGATCGCGGCTCCAACCAGCACTCGATAGACCGATGAAACAGAATTCTTCGGAAACATTCTCGATCCATGAACAACGACCCTTGGCGACGGTCGTAATCGTCAATTACAACTATGAAAAATTCGTAGCGGCTGCAATCGATAGCGCCCTCGAACAATCCTACGAGCCGCTCGAAGTGGTTGTCGTGGATGATGGCTCGACCGACGGCTCGCGGACAATCATCGCAGGTTACAAGGATCGGGTTCGCACCGTACTGCAAGACAATGCAGGGCAGGGCGCGGCTTACAATACCGGGTGGCGAGCTGCACGCGGCGAATTCGTACTGTTTCTTGATTCCGATGACGTGCTAACAAAAGACGCCATCGCCAAGGTGGTCCAGGCGTTTAAGGGCAACGAGGCGGTGAAAGTGCAGTTCTACCTTGCACAGGTCGATCACGATCTAAAGCCGCTTGGCTTCCTCTTGCCAAGCTACAATTTCTCACCCATGACAACACGTCAACAAATCGCCAACTACGGCTACTATGTCAGCCCACCGGCGAGCGGAAATGCGTTTCGAAAATCTTTCCTCGATAAAATCATGCCGATTGCAGACGAAGAGCTGTATCGAAACGCTGCTGACGGCTACACGACGGGTCTAGCCGGACTCGATGGCGGTGTCCTATCGATTTCGAAAACCTTGGGATACTACCGCGTGCATGGCAATAACTACGGCGGAGAGGGCGGGATCAAATCCCTTCGGCAGCTGCATCACATGTTCGTGCGAGATATCAAACGAGAAGATTCCCAACACGCCTTCGGCGATCATTTCAACTTCCATTTTTCGGCAGACCGTTCGCGCTTCTGTCCGGGCCACACCAAATTGCGCTTGCTATCCCGTCGCATTCGTCCGGACCTGCATCCCGTCAAGACAGATAAGGTTTTCGCGCTGGTTCTCAGCGGGTTGGCATCCGCCATCAAATTTCCGCATCTTAAGCTGACCAAGCGATTCAGCATCGCGATTGGATTCATCTTTATGGGGAGCGTGCCTCGTTCCATGCTGCACACGTATTTCGACAACATCGTAACGGCGCAGAAGCGCAATAATGCGATTCCAGGTTCTGGCGTTAGTGCATAATCAATAACTTACGAGATAAGTCTCGAAACAATATAGATGTGGCGCATCGCTTCTTCCCGAACTCGGGTATTGTTCGCGATACATGCGCCACTCGGGTTTTGCCGTGACCCGACTTCAGCGTTTTTTACTGCTGACTTAGTGGACCGGCGGTCCCGCCGCGAATAACTGCGCCTCGATGTCCTGAAACGCCTTGAACTCCAGAGCGTTGCCGCTCGGGTCAAGGAAAAACATGGTCGATTGCTCGCCTGTCTGGCCCTTGAACCGTGTGTACGGCTGCACGACAAACTCAACACCGGATCGCTGCACACGCTGCGCCAATTCAGCCCATTGTTGCGGCCGCAGCACCACGCCGCAGTGAGGCACCGGCACTCCTTGCCCGTCGACGGGGTTGTAGTGACTCGACAGTTTACCTGTGCGGCCCAGATCGGGATTCAGGTGGCAGACGAACTGATGGCCGTAAAGATTGAAGTCCACCCAGTGCGCGGCGCTGCGGCCTTCGGCGCAGCCGAGGATGTCCTTGTAGAAGCGGCGAGCTTCCTCGATATCGCGCACTTGTACGGCGATGTGAAACGGTGTCAGCGATTCATTCACGATAATCGAGCATAGCACGGCCGCCGAACGCGGCCGTTTGGCAGAATCGGCCCGCATCGCGCAGTGGGCCGATTCTGCGAGGGATTATGCCGCGGGGCTGCCTTCCACCTGGATCTGCAGCTTTACTTCTTGGTTGAAGCCATACTTATCGCCGTAATTCACACCGAAATCAGCACGACTGAAGGTTGCAGACGCTTCCGCACCGCAAACTTCCTTCTTGCTCATCGGATTCTGCATGCACTTGAACGACTCAATCTTCAAGGTGACCGGTTTGGTCACGCCGTGCATGGTCAAGGTGCCTTGCGCTTCCGCGGGTGCGGCGCCGTTGAACTTGGTGAATTTGCCGCTGTAGGTGGCCGTCGGATATTTCGCGGCGTCGAAAAGTTCAGGCGACTTGGCGTGCTCGTCCAATTTCGGCATGCCGAAGTTGATCGAGCTCATATCGACCGTCACTTCGATGGAGCCGGACTTCGCTTCCTTGTCATAGACTACTTTGCCCGATGTGGCGTTGAATTTACCGCGCCATACCGACAGGCCGCCGAAATGATCGGCTGAGAAGCTCGGATAGGTGTGGGCGGGGTCGAGAGTATAAGTAACCGGCGCTGCGAACGCGCTCGCGCCCACCAGCGCGGCCATTGAGGCCAAGACAATACGGTTCATTGAGGACTCCTTGGAAGACGTACGGGTATAATTTCGAGTTGCCCTGCTCGGCACCTCGGGCGCAAATCATAGCCGAAAGCCATGGCTTGCTGAGGGCTTATCTCCTTATGTGCTCATTCAGGGGTCTTCTGATGGAATTATTCGATGCAATTGCCTCGCGCTCAACGGCCAAGGGCTTATCCGAGCCCGGGCCTACTGCGGAACAACTTGAACGGCTGTTGCAGGCGGCCGCTCACGCGCCGGATCACGGACGCCTGAAACCCTGGCGTTTCATCGCCGTGAATGGTGCCGCGCGCGAGTCCTTTGCGAACGCAGTGGCGGAAGCAAGGCGGGACCAAATACCGACCTTTAGCGATGAGCAGATGGAGCTTGAACGCGAGAAAATCCGGCGTTCCCCGAGCATTCTGGTCGCCGGCTGCGCGGTGAGGAAGGATATTGCCAAGGTGCCGGAAATCGAGCAAGTGATCGCGGTCGGCGCGGCCGTGGAAAATCTGTTGCTGGCCGCGAATGATTTGGGCTATGGCGTGATGTGGAAGACCGGACCCGCTGCATACAGTGCCAGAGTCAAAGCGGTGGTTGGCCTCGCGGCAGACGACCACATAGTGGCCATTCTGCATCTTGGAACGAAGGTCAAATAGGATGGGGACGCAACGACACGGTCTTCACCAGCGCCCACACCGATAATCCGGCAACCAGTCCCAATTCGCGTGTGGCCGCCTTGGTGACTCGCGCCATAATGATCGTGCCGCCGATGTCGATGGCGATCAAATCCGAATCCTCATGGTCATCCGTGACCGCCGTCACCACACCGGTGAGGTTGTTGCGGACGCTCAACTCCTGTGGCGCGCGCGTTGCGACAATGAGATCGCGCGCCAACAATTGCACCCGGAGCTTGGCGCCGTTGGCGGCCTTCCCAGCTCAAGCTCAAGGCAAGCGCTTCGCTCTCGTTGGCACTCAGCCACATCATTGTCGGTCTTCGCCGGGGTGCAGGGCTTCAGACATCAAGCAGTATACTGTGCGGGCTCCAAAGCTTGAGGAATCTGATCAATGCCCTATTTTCACGCCGTGGCCGCCGCCACGGCGTCCACAGACTCGCCGGCGGTGAGCCGAATTGGTGTGCTGATCGTCAATCTGGGCACGCCCGATTCACCATCGTACTTCGCCGTGCAGCGTTATTTGCGCGAATTCTTGAGCGACCGCCGCGTCATCGATAGGTCCCGTTTGATTTGGCTGCCGCTGCTCTATGGCGTGGTGTTGCCGTTTCGCCCCTTAAGAACCGCGCGCAACTATCGCAAAATTTGGATGAAAGAGGGCTCGCCCTTGGCGGTGTATTCGACACGCCTTGCCGCAAAGATCGGCGCGCTGCTGGCTGCGGACTTCCGCGATCAAGTGCGGGTTGAGGCGGCCATGACCTACGGCAATCCCGCTATTGCGCAGGCCATTCAATCATTCGCGCAAGCCGGCGTGGAGAAACTGCTGGTGCTGCCGTTGTATCCGCAATATTGCTCATCGACGACCGGATCCGTGATCGACGGGACCCATCGTGCGCTCCAGCGCTGGCGCTGTTTACCAGAGGTCCGCTTCATCAACGACTACCATGACGATGAGGGCTATATCCATGCGGTGAGCGCTCAGATTCTTAGGCACTGGACCGAAATCGGCGAGCGCTCGCATTTGCTGTTCTCTTATCACGGCATTCCGGCCTCGTACGCAGCCAAGGGCGATCCCTACCAGAGCCAAACGGAGACCACGACTCGGCTGGTCGCGAGCCGCCTCGGGTTGAACGAAACTCAGTGGTCGCATTGCTATCAGTCGCGATTTGGCAGGGTGGCATGGCTTAAGCCCTATACGCTCGATCGACTGAAGGAGCTTGCCGGTCGCGGCTGCACCAAGCTGACGGTGGCATCGCCGTCATTCGCCGTGGACTGCTTGGAAACGCTCGAAGAAGTGGCCATTGAATATCGCGACAGATTTTTAGAATGGGGCGGCGAGCGATTGACGCTGGTGCCTGGATTGAATGATGACGATGTTCACGCTGCGGCACTGGCTGCCATCGTCAAGAATCGGCTCAAAGGGTGGATCGCGGAGCCTGTCGCCTAGTTCCGATCCCAGGCGCGAGTCAGAATCGCATTGGTATCGACCTGCGCGTCGCTGGCACCAAACACGGCGCCCCAGCCGCTCTCAGATAAGCGCGTTGCGCAAAATGCTTCCGCAGCGGCGCGCGAGGACGCTCCGGTCGCGCCGGCTATCAAAACTCTGGCTTGCATCAAGGTGACAAAAGATTGCGTGAAGCGGCGGGCATGCGCCTCATTCAATCCCCCGGCGTCGATGCCGGCCGCGAAGCGCTCGAGCGCGGCATCATAGTGCCGATGGTTGCCTCGTGCACTGGACAGTTCATGCAATACCACGTCGCGAGTGGCATTTGACCTGCCGAATGCACGCAGCACATCCAGACACATGATATTGCCCGAGCCTTCCCAGATGGAATTGACCGGCATCTCGCGCGCCATCCGCGCCAGCGGCAACTCCTCCGTATAGCCGTTTCCCCCCAGTACCTCCATGGCTTCCGCGGCCAGTTCGCAGCCGCGCTTGCACACCCAGAATTTGGCAGCCGATGTGAGCGCGCGGCGCAGCGCGATCTCCTCAGGCTGTTCGCTGTCGAATGCGCGCGCCAGGCGCAAGCTCAACGCCGTGGCGGCCTCCGATTCCAGTGCCAGATCAGCGAGCACGCTGCGCATCAATGGCTGCTCGATCAACAATGACCCGAAAGCCTTGCGATGATGCGCGTGGTGCAAAGCCTGGACCACGGCTTGTCGCATCATGCCGGCGCTGCCGGTGCAGCAATCCAGTCGCGTAAACGTCCCCATTTCGAGGATGGTCGGAATGCCGCGTCCTTCCTCTCCCAGCAGAGTCGCCCAGGCGTCGATGAATTCGACTTCCGAAGAGGCATTCGAGCGATTGCCGAGCTTGTCCTTCAGCCGCTGAATATAGATGCCGTTGAGTGTTCCGTCGGGCAATCGTCGCGGCATGAAGAAACACGACAAGCCCGTGCCGGATTGCGCCAGTACCAGGTGCGCATCGCATTGCGGCGCCGAAAAAAACCACTTGTGCCCGGTGAGGCGGTAAGAACCGTCGGTCGAACGATGGGCTCGCGTGGTGTTGGCGCGAACATCCGAGCCGCCTTGCTTCTCCGTCATGCCCATGCCGATCAGGCCGCCACGTTTGTCTTGAAAGCGAATATCGCGCGCGTCGTATTCGCGCGTGAGCAGTCGCGGCACCCAGTCGCGCGCAAGCGTCGGGTCGCGGCGCAGGGCGGCGATGGCGCCATAAGTCATGGTCGTAGGGCACAGCGTGCCGCTCTCGATCTGTGCCTGCATGAGATAGCCCGCGGCACGTGCCGCATGCGCGCCGGACCGTGCCGAGTCCTTGGGTGTCCAGGGGCTGCTGTGGTAGCCACGCGAGGTGATGCCCCGCATGAGTGCATGCCACGACGGATGAAACTCGATCGAGTCGATACGCTCGCCTTGCGCATTGAAGTTATGCAGCACGGGCGTAAAGCGATTGGCCAAGCGCGCATGCTCGTAAAGAGTGCACGTGCCCAATTCAGCGCCGGCTTCCTGAAGCTCCGATGTTGCCCAGCCGGCGCCTTCGCGCCGCACCGCCTCTTGGAGAGCCACATCGCTCGCGAAGAGGTTGTAGTCCGTCAACGGCGGGGTTTGATTGAAAATCGCGTGCGTGCCTAATCCGTGTTCCATAAATACAATCTTGCGCCTGGTGCGCGAGCAGTGCTAGATTCCGCCGTAATGCATTCTCCCGACAGCATATTCTTGAGCTCCCCAGGCGCCATGCGGCGCTTAGGGCTAGCTGTTCTGCTGCTGCGCCGCTAGGCGCTACTTTAACTTGGCGCCATCGGTCGGCGCATTTCAGACCGGAATCTCTTAAACGCGCCAACAAATGCTGGCGAGTACGTCTGGTCTCTCGATCGAGAAAAAATCATGTTGCGCAACCCTTCTTCCAAATACCGTTCCTTTCCCCCCATCGATCTGTCTGACCGCTCGTGGCCAAATCGGGTCATATCGACGCCGCCGAAGTGGTGCAGCGTGGATTTGCGGGATGGCAATCAAGCATTGATCGAGCCCATGGATGCGGCGCGCAAACGCCGCATGTTCGACATGCTGGTGAAAGTCGGCTTCAAGGAGATTGAAGTTGGATTTCCTGCCGCATCGCAAACCGATTTCGACTTCGTGCGCGAGCTGATCGAGCAACAATTGGTTCCGGATGATGTGGTGATTCAAGTGCTCACCCAGGCTCGGCCCGAGCTCATCGCCCGCACCTATGATTCCCTGCGGGGCGCGCGACGCGCCATCATGCATGTCTACAACTCGACCTCGGTGGCTCAGCGGCGTGTTGTATTTCGCACCGACCGCGCGGGCATCATTGATATCGCCGTGCGCGGCGCGACCGTGGTGCGAGAGCACGCAATGCGGCAGGCCGATACGGACTGGACCTTCGAATACAGCCCCGAAAGCTTTACCGGGACGGAATTGGATTTCGCCGTTGAAATCTGCGATGCGGTCAATGCGGTCTGGGAACCCAGCCGCAAGTCTAAGTCGATCCTCAATCTTCCGGCGACCGTGGAAATGGCCACGCCCAACGTCTACGCCGATCAGATTGAATGGTTCTCGCGGCACATCAAACACCGCGACTCGATTGTTTTGAGCGTGCACCCGCATAACGACCGTGGCACTGCGGTGGCGGCTGCGGAACTGGCCGTGATGGCCGGCGCGGAGCGCATCGAGGGGACATTATTCGGCAATGGTGAGCGCACCGGGAATGTGGATATCGTAACATTGGCTCTTAACCTTTACTCGCAAGGCATTGATCCAAAACTGGAGTTTTTCAACATTAATGAGGTCGCACGGTGCGCCGAGGCCTGTAATCAGTTACCCATTCACCCGCGCCACCCCTACGTTGGCGACTTGGTATTCACGGCGTTCTCGGGGTCGCACCAAGACGCTATCAAGAAGGGCCTCGCGGCGCGAAGCGACGCGGATATCTGGGATGTTCCGTACCTACCCATCGATCCTTCCGATCTTGGCCGATCGTACGACTCGATCATCCGAGTCAACAGCCAGTCGGGGAAAGGCGGGGTTGCCTATTTGTTGGAGCGCGACTACCAATTGGTCATGCCGCGCAGGCTGCAAATAGAATTCAGTCAAGTCGTGCAAGCCGCGGCAGATATCACCGGTAAAGAACTAACTTCCCAAGAAATATGGGATCTGTTCAGCCGCGAGTACTTGGCGCCGCGGGTCCCTTATGTTTACCACTCGCATCAGCTGGCGGCGTCGACCGACGGCGCCGACACGGAGCGCCTGACCGTTCAAATCGAGAATGGGGGGCATCACGAGACTTGGCTTGGGGCTGGGTCGGGACCCATCGACGCCATGGTCAAAGCCATCGCGCTGCCCTTTGATGTCTTGTCCTATGAGGAACACTCTCGCGGTCAAGGCAGCACGGCCAAAGCGGTGTCCTACATCGAGATCACAACTCGGTCGCGGCGGACCTTGTTTGGGGCGGGTATGCACCCCAATATCATTACGGCGTCGCTGCTCGCTCTTTTATCGGCTGTTAATCGCGCGATTTCGCAGGGCGCGTTGGCCGCCCGAGTCGACTCGGCACGCACTGGCACCTGAGGTATAGTGTTTAACTTATTGATATAGAACAGTAAATTTTTCCGCGAAAAGGTTGTCCAACCTCTGGTGATGCGCTTGAGTTTAATCCAAGGTGATTCTGATCACGCTAGTTGAATGCCGGGCAGAATCGGATATAGTGCGCAGCTTCACAATCCCAGCTGATCGATCCCATTGATTTCAGGGGCTTTTCTCGAAAAATGAGTGAACGCGAAGACGAACATTTCGATATAGACGATGAATTTCTCGGGGAGGCCGAAGAAGCACACGACTTCGATCCCCTCATTGAGCGCACCGAGCGTCGTCCCAAAGCGGTGGCTGTCGGCAAACGCGGCAAGGCTGCCTGGAGTCGGGTCGAAGACGTACTCGCTGAGCGCCAGTTGGAAAAGGAGCTGCGCGAAATATTCGAGGACGATTAGACCATCGTTTCCAGGCGCGACGCGCTTAGGCTCGCAGGACTTCAATTCAAATGTCTTCTTCGTCTCAGCTAGACCAAGCTCAGGCTTGGCTTGTGCTCAAATTCGGCGGCACCAGCGTGTCCAACGCCGCCAATTGGCACAACATTGCGCTGGTGCTGCGCACGCGCATTGCGGAACGCTTTCGGCCCGTAGTGGTTCACTCCGCGCTGTCGGGAATCACCGATTGGCTAGAGTCGCTTCTGTCGACGGCCATGGCCGGAACGCACGCGCCGGTTCTCGGGCACATCGAGGCCGCGCACCGCGAGTTGGCGGAGCGCTTGGGTGTCGTGCCGAATCCGCAATTCGAAGCTTTCATGCGCGAGCTTCGCGACATGGCCTCATCGCTGGCCGAACACCGTCGCATTGACGATGCCATGCGCGCGCGGGTGATGGCGATGGGCGAATTGCTCTCGACCACCTTGGGCGCAGAATTCTTGAACGCACAGGGAATCGGCACCGTGTGGGTGGACGCGCGTCGGGTGCTGCGTGCCGATGATCGCGATCATGCGACGCACCAGGCGAGCCTGCTGTCGGCCACGTGTGATTTTTCCCCCGACTTGAAATTGCAGGCAGATTGGCATTCGCTCAATCGAGTGGTGCTCACTCAAGGTTTCATCGCGGCAAATGCCGCCGGCGATACGGTGCTGCTGGGCCGGGGAGGGTCCGACACCTCCAGTGCGTATTTCGCGGCGAAACTCCAGGCTGCGCGCCTCGAGATTTGGACCGATGTGCCCGGTCTGTTCAGCGCCAATCCTCGGGCGGTGCCCACTGCGCGGTTGCTGCGCCAGCTGCACTACGATGAAGCGCAGGAAATCGCCAGCAATGGCGCGAAGGTCTTGCATCCGCGCTGTGTGCTGCCGGTGCGCCAGTACAAAATTCCCTTGCATGTATATGCGACTCAGGCACCCGGCTTGGAAGGTACGGTGGTATCGGAAAACGTCGCCGATAGCGCAGCCCAGGTCAAGGCGATCGCGATCAAGAAGGGAATTACCTTGGTTTCGATGGAAAGCCCCGGGATGTGGCATCAGGTGGGGTTCCTCGCCGACGCCTTCCAAGTATTCAAGCAGCACGGGCTGTCGGTCGATCTGGTGTCGACATCGGAAACCAACGTCACGGTGTCTCTGGATCCCACCGCCAATACCTTGGACGGCGCGGTGCTCGAGCGGCTGACGGCGGCCCTGAGCGAGCTATGCCGTGTGGAGATTCTCGGGCCGTGCGCCTCGTTAAGTCTCTTGGGTCAAAACATTCGCGGCATCTTGCATGAAATGGGTTCCGCCTTTGAATTGTTTCAGGACCACAAGATCTACCTGGTGACTCAGGCCGCCAATGATTTGAATTTCACTTTCGTGATCGACGAGTCGCAAGGCGATCGCTTGGTGCAGCAGCTGCACGAGCGGCTGATTCAGAGCATTGGTTCCGATAGGGTACTCGGCCCCACGTGGGCGCAATTGTTTTCCGACAAGGACACGAGCGGCGTGCGGGCTGCGAATTGGTGGGAACAGCCGCACAAGCGCAGTGCGCTGCTCGATATCGCGGCGCGCGAATCGGCAGCCTTTGTCTACGATGCCGAGACTTTGGATGCGACCCTTGCGGCGGTATTGCGGGTGAAGTCGGTCAAGCGCTGGGCGTATGCGATGAAGGCCAATTGGCATGCGGAGATTTTGCGCAAGGTGTACGGCGCAGGCCTGACTTTGGAGTGTGTTTCGCGCGGAGAGCTCGAGCACGCATTCGCATCCGTGCCGGCGCTGGAGCCGGAGCGAGTCCTGTTCACGCCCAATTTTGCGCCCCGAGCCGAGTATGAATTTGGCTTCGCCAAGGGCGTTCGGGTCACACTGGACAATCTTTATCCATTAAAGATGTGGCCTGAAGTTTTTCGCGGCAGAGAGATATTCCTGCGCATCGATCCTGGGTTTGGCCGGGGCCATCACAGTCATGTGCGCACCGCGGGAGTGCATACGAAATTCGGCATCCCTATGTCTGAGGCGGATGAACTCGTCGCGCTCACCAAGGCGGCGGGCGTGCGGGTGACCGGGCTGCACGCGCACACCGGCAGCGGAATCTTCGATGTGGCGAATTGGACGGAAACCGGCGCGCTGTTGGCGGTTCTCGCCAAGCGATTCCCGGACGTCGTGGTCGTGGATTTGGGCGGCGGCATCGGGGTTCCAGAACAGTTGGGACACAGCGAAATCGATCTGGGTGTGCTCGACCGCGGGGTCGCGCGCCTTGTCCGGGATTTTCCGCACATCGAGTTCTGGATGGAGCCGGGTCGATTTCTGGTGGCGAAGGCGGGCGTACTGCTCGCGGTGGTGACCCAACTCAAAGGCAAGGGCGATGTGCGCTATGTCGGTGTCGCAACCGGCATGAACTCCTTGATCCGTCCCGAGCTGTACGGGGCGCATCACGATATCCGCAACCTCACCCGGCTCGAGGAACCCATGAGTCACCGCGTCAATATCGTGGGACCGATCTGCGAGAGCGCCGATCAGTTGGGGTCGGATCGCTGGCTTCCGGACACCCGCGAAGGTGACATAATTCTCATCGCCAACTGCGGGGCCTACGGTTACGCCATGTCGTCGAACTATAACCGGCGTCCTCCGGCGCGAGAGTTTATGATTTAACCATGAAAGAAGTCGGCATAATCGGTTGGCGCGGCATGGTGGGTTCGGTTCTGCTCGATCGGATGCGACAGGAAAGGGACTTCGACCTCATCTCGCCTACGTTTTTCAGCACGACGCAGGCCGGCGCGGCGGGACCTCAGGTGGGTTCTTCTCCCTCGCAGGTACTCGACGCCAATGACATCGCCGCGCTGGCCAAACTGCCCATGCTCATCAGCACCCAGGGCGGCGACTATACCCACGCCACTCATCCGCGCTTGCGGGCCGCCGGCTGGCAGGGTTATTGGATCGACGCCGCATCCGCGCTGCGTATGGAAAAGAACGCCGTGCTCGTTCTGGACCCGGTCAATCTGCCGGTCATGCAGGCCGCGCGCGAGCGCGGCATCAAGGATTTTATCGGCGGCAACTGTACGGTATCGCTCATGCTCATGGCGGTCGCAGGATTGCTCCGCACCGGCCTGGTCGAGTGGATCACGGCGATGACCTACCAGTCGGCGTCGGGGGCAGGCGCGCAAAACATGCGTGAGATGCTCGAACAGATGGGCGTGCTGCACGGCTCGGCATCGGCTCTATTGAAAAATCCAGCCTCCAGCATCCTCGATATCGACCGAGCCGTCAGCGCCGCGTTTTCGAGCGAGGAATTTCCGAGAACGCATTTTGACGTGCCGCTGGCAGGAAGTCTCATCCCGTGGATCGACAAGGATCTAGGCAACGGCCAGAGTCGTGAGGAATGGAAGGCTGCCGCCGAGGCCAATAAAATCCTCGGGCTCGAGGCGCATCCGGTCCCCATCGAGGGCATCTGCGTCAGGGTGAGCGCGATGCGCTGTCATTCTCAGGCCCTGACCATCAAGCTGACGCGAGATTTGCCGTTGACGGAAATCGAAAAATTGATCGCCGCCGGCAATCCGTGGGTACGCATCGTGCCCAACAACAAGGACGCCACCATCCGCGCTCTGTCGCCGGCCGCGGTGAGCGGCAAATTGGAGATACCCATCGGCCGCCTGCGAAAGCTCGCAATGGGCGGCGAATATCTATCCGCCTTCACCGTCGGAGATCAATTGTTGTGGGGCGCGGCCGAGCCGCTGCGGCGCACTATGCGGTTCCTGCTTCCGCATGTGTGAGCAATTGAATCGGCACTGACTTCACGCGCCAAATATCCGAGCAATACTCGCGGATGGTGCGATCCGATGAAAATTTGCCGCTGCGTGCGGTATTGAGAATCGACATCCGGGTCCAGCGATCAGTATCGCGGTAGGCCTCCGAGACCCTGTTTTGGCAGTCGATATAGGATTGAAAGTCCGCCAGCAATAGGTATGGGTCCTGGTACAGCAGGCCGTCTATCAGCGGCCGGAACAATTCCGTATCACCACGCGAAAAAAAGCCACTGCGAATCAGGTCGATGACATCCCGCAGGCCCTGATTGGCGTTGTAGTATTCCATCGGCCGATAGCCTTGCGCCTTCAACGCGAAGACTTCGGGCGCGCTCAGGCCGAACAAAAAGAAGTTCTCGGCGCCCACTTCGTCGCGAATCTCGATGTTGGCTCCATCCAGTGTCCCGATGGTCAGCGCGCCGTTCATCGAGAATTTCATGTTTCCCGTACCCGACGCTTCCTTGCCTGCCGTCGAAATCTGTTCCGACAGGTCTGCCGCTGGGTAGACACGCTGGCCATTTTTGACGCTGAAATTCGGAAGAAACACGACTTTGAGCCGCTCGCGTACATCGGGATCCCGGTTGATCACATCGCCAACCGAGGTGATGAGCTTGATCATCAGTTTGGCCAGATGATAGCCGGGCGCGGCTTTGCCGCCGAAAATGAAGGTACGCGGCTGAACCTCGAGCGATGGGTTCGATTTGATGCCGTGATACAGCCACACAATGTGCAGCACCTTCAAGTGCTGGCGTTTGTACTCATGGATGCGCTTCACCAAAACATCGAACATCGAATTCGGATCGATGGTCACTCCTGCCCGCAGCAGCGCGCGCGCGGCCAAACCTTGTTTATTGAAGTGCTTGATCTCGCGCCAGCGGGAGCGAAAATCGGGGTTGTCCGCCAGCGGTTCAAGAGCCTTGAGCCGGCTCAAATCCTTGACCCAGCCGTCGCCGATGTGCTCCGTGATGAGCTGCGAGAGTTTCGGATTACTCAAGACCATCCAGCGGCGAGGGGTCACCCCGTTGGTCTTGTTGCTGAATTTCCGCGGCCACATTTCGTAGAAATCCTTGAGCACATCGCTCTTCAGCAGCTCCGAATGCAGCGTCGCGACACCGTTGATCGCGTGACTGCCGACGCAGGCAAGATGCGCCATGCGCAGGTAGCGCTCACCCGTTTCGTCAATGAGAGACATGCGCACGATGCGTTCTTCATCGCCCAGAAAGCGAATCCGCACCTCCTCGAGGAAGTGCGCATTGATTTCATAGATGATTTGCAGAATTCGCGGCAGCACGCGGCCGAATACCTCGATGGGCCAGCGCTCCAGTGCCTCCGGCAACAACGTGTGATTGGTGTACGCAAAAGTTTTGCGCGTTACGTTCCAGGCATCGGTCCAGGGCAGCAGCGCCTCATCGACCAGCAGCCGCATCAATTCTGCGATGGCGACCGCCGGATGCGTGTCGTTGAGCTGCACCGCGAATTTCGCGTGGAACTGATCCACCGGTATCTTTTGCGTGCGCAGGATGCGCATCATGTCCTGCAGCGAACAGGATACGAAGAAATACTGCTGCTCCAGACGCAGTTCTTTGCCGCGCGCCTGCTCGTCGTTCGGGTAGAGCACCTTGCTCAAGTTTTCCGAGGCTACTTTTTGATTTACGGCACCGTAGTAATCGCCGCTGTTGAAAATCCCGAAGTCGAAGGATTCCGGAGCCTCAGAGCGCCATAGCCGCAGCGTGTTCGCGGTATTCGTCTTGTAGCCCAGGATCGGTGTGTCGTAGGGCACGCCGATGACCGTCTTGTGCGGCACCCAGCGAACCTTGAGACGATTCTGTTCATCGACGTAAGGATCCGCGCTGCCGCCGAATTTCACTTCGACCGCCCATTCGGGCCGCTTCAATTCCCAGGGATTGCCGAAGCGCAGCCATTTATCGGTTTTCTCGACCTGCCAACCGTCGACGATCTCTTGATGGAAAATGCCGAATTCGTAGCGAATTCCATAGCCAACGGCCGGAATTTCCAGGGTGGCCAGCGAATCGATGAAACAGGCGGCCAGGCGGCCCAGGCCGCCGTTGCCCAAGCCCGGTTCTTCCTCCTGCTGCAGCAACTCATCGAGATTCAAGCCCAGCTCGGTCATGCACTCCCGTACTCGATCGAGAATGCCGAGATTGATGAGGTTATTGCCCAAGTGCGGCCCCATCAAGAATTCCGCTGAGAGATACGCCACGGTTCGGGAGGCCTGCTTGGTGTAGGCGGCCGCGGTGCTGATCCAGTGCTGCAACATGCGGTCGCGAACCGCATAGGCCAGTGCCATGTAGTAGTCATTCTTGGTAGCCAGGGCCGGGAATTTACCCTGCATATAGAACAAGTCGTCCAGGAAGGCGCCCTTGAGGGCTTCCTTGCTGAGCGCGGTGCGATCGTCCTCGAGCTGCAAATCGGCTTTCACAGTGACCACATCACCTCGACGGGCGTGCGCGTCTGGCGCAGTACCGCCCGCACCGGCATGTCCTGCACCGGGCCTTCTGCGCTGGCGGCAAGATAGGTGCGCCAT
>Ga0224547_1000094_pt1 | contig 17949 bp, 13 predicted proteins | sample 714P21014metaG_FD_179908 | JGI IMG/M metagenome (GOLD analysis project Ga0224547, IMG submission 179908) | Peat soil microbial communities from Stordalen Mire, Sweden - 717 P2 10-14 | ecosystem: Environmental > Terrestrial > Soil > Wetlands > Peat | place: Sweden: Norrbotten County, Stordalen...
GCTTCCAAATAGCGCAGGACTTGGCCCATCGCGATTCCAGGGTCGCCTTTTTCCAGCCGATATGCGGTGTTTCTTGACAGGCCAGCCCTGAGGGCCGCTTGGTCCTGTTTCATGCCGCGAGCGATCCGTAAGCGTGCGAGAGTCCCCCCCAGCTTTTTTGCCTCAGCAGCTAGGGCGGAGTTCAGGAGTGCGGATTGGGTGACCTTCATACTCGTTTAACCAAGCCTTGATTGCCTAACGCTCGATTAATCGAGCGTACCATAAGACTAGCAGCGATCAAAGACCAAGCAGGTCTAGTCTCTAAAATCGATCTTTAAGCCAATAATGATCGATTAATCGAACAATACGACTGCCTGGCTCTCTGCTGGGCACGCATCAATGGTAGTCCTCTTCGCGTTGATGGCGAATCGCTGTCACCGTCACAGTGTGATCGTCTTCAATTTCAAAAAGCGCGACGTATCCCGAGTGTCCGAAGGGGATCAACAGTTCTCGCCAGCGGGGGTTCTTCTGCAATAGCGCTTTTCTGCACGAAAACGGCGAGAAAGCGAGAAGGTTCAACGCTCGCTCGATGGCTACGAGTGCGCGCTCAGCGGCACCCAAGTCACGTTTGAGCAAGAAATCGAAGAGGCGGTCGAGGTCCTCGTGTGCTGCCCCTGTGAGGCGGACCTTATAAGTCACTTGCGAACGCGCTGCGCGTTCGCAAGCCGTTTGCGTAGCCCAGCAATCACCTTATCGGCCGGCACGTAGTCGCCCTCTGCCCGCGCACGTTCGGCGCTGGCGATGCCTCGGGCGAGAAAGTCCAACTGAGATTTACGAAAATCAATTGTTCTAGAAACCGCATCCATTACGAACGCGGATAGGGTTTCCCCTGGGGCGAGCACGCTCTCAGCGTCAGCGCGCAGCTCCTCCGAAACTCGTAGCGGTGGAATAGTTCGCGATTTGGCACTCGACATGAATCGCTCCCGTGCATCGCAATTGCGATACATAATATCGGACAGCGAACTTTTGCGCAAGTTTCGCGAATGCGGTTTCGCCGGCCAACACGGTCACACTACGATCGCACCTTAGTGCTCAGCCGTGGCGGAGCGCATATCCTCACGCAAGGACTCTAGAAATTCGGAGGGGCGCGTCCACATTACGAAGTGGGCGGCTCCCGGCACGATTTTCAGATTCTTGACGGGCGCCTGGATTGTCGAAACGTATTCGGACACAAGACTCGTTGGCGTAATGATGTCATCCGCGCCCTGGATGAAGAAGACCGGCAATGAAAATACGCCTGCCGTTTTGAGCAGATCTTCGCTCATCATCGTCGGGTTGAGCAGTTCTTCTCCGCTTCTTAGAGCTTTGATCCAGTAGTACACATCAACGATAGTCAGGCTTGGGGTGACGCCCAGCAGATCTGTCAGGCGCCCTTCAGACGCCAGATCTTCCTGCGGCTTAACGGGCTCGAAGTACTCTGCAAAGCGACGATAGGCTTCGAGGTTTCGATAGGGCGGAGGTCCTATTTGGCTCAGCGATGTGAGAACCTTCTCGTTGTGGCTGGCAGCCGCCCGGCTCCTGGTATATTCGTATTGCTCCTCCTGTTGGGCGAAAAGGCTGACAATTTGACCCGTTCCAACGAACGCCGTGAATAGATCCGGTCGCTGCCGGATCATTCGCAATCCGAGCAGACCACCCCAATCTTGTCCGATCAGGATGATCTTTTGCCCAGGTAGCTCGCCGTGCAGGTACTTGGCAACCGCTATGCCGTCGTCCGCCATGCTCTCCAAGGTCAACTTCGATTGATGTTGACCCGCTTTGATGTAGGTCCTGCCAGCCCCAGGTTGATCCCACTGCACGAAAACGTAGTCCTTCTCGAACGGTCGATAGAGCGAAGCAAACGGCGAGTTGGCTTCTGAGGGACCCCCGTGTAGGAACAGAATGATGGGATTGGCCCTGTTCTCTCCGCGAACCGTGATCCACTGATCCGTGCCGTCGATATTGATGAACTTTGCTTCGTCAACGCCGTTCGGAGAAGTGATCCTCAACGCATTTGCGATTCGATGTTGCCACCACGCGCGATAGAACAAGGCGCCGGCCACTACGAGGGCGACGATTGCAGCCAATGCCAACGAAATTCTGCGTACGATCTTCATGATTCTCTTCAATCATCGGCGCGCAAGCCGTCGGGTTGCGCCGATCATACCGCGTGCAACGACCCGGGCGTTGCAGCGCAAGATGGAGATCTTGCTCGATAAGCAGACGCAGCCTCGAGGACTCGCCGACTGCGATCAAAGGCTAGACGTTGACGGTGAGAGATTGACGTTTGATTTGAAACACAATGTGCCGAGGATCGTCTGCAACCTCGACAATTTTATATTCATATTCAAGGATGTTTCCCGTCAGAAGGATTTTTCGCGCATAGATCCCAAAGAAACACGGATCATGTCCGCAGCGCATGCCGAGGCCGTACCGATCAATTTTGATCGGCCATGCAGCATATTTTCGGGATTTCTTATAGATGAGTTGTGCGCGGACAGAGCAAAAGCGATCGACATAGAGTTGTTCCAAGTATGCAGCAACGTTTCGCGCCGGCCGACGCGGCGAAAGAATGGACAGCAGGGTGCATGCCGGTCGGTTGGACGGCTGTTCGAAGAGTACCCAGCCAGTACCGTGATTGATCGCCGCTAGATGGGGCCGTCGGGCGCCCGAGGCCGCGGTCAGCACGCAATGCAAATCAGTGTCCTGATGAAGCAGCACTAAAGAGTCAATGCCTCCTGCCTCAGACGTCTTAGTCTATCATCGGATTCCCATTGCCGATGGCACTCGACAGTATCATGTCGTGTTGAAATTGGCTGCGGTTTAGCCGTTCCCGACGGGGGCGTCTGTACGGTAGCAAACATAGAAATTCCATCGGTTACCTACGAAAGCAGCTTCGAAGCGCCGCCAAGCGATGGAACCTACGATATTCCGCTTTCATGCCTTATGAGCGTCGATACGCCGAACCCGTTCGCGGCGGGCCGCACGGCTGACGGCGATCGACAGGCCGGTGCCAGCTTGCGAGTCATGGGGACTTCGTTCGCGACCGGGCAAGCCGCCGGAGTCGCCGCGGCGTATTACGCTCAAACTAAGCGCGTGGATGCCGAAGAAGTACGACTCAGCCTGCGTGAGCAGGGTGCGCTCATCGCGTCGAGCGAGTTGTGAAATCGCACTCTCACATCTTTCGTGTGGTCGGCGGAGGGTTGGTTTCAGCAAATGCCGATGCAGTTTTGTCTTGACCCAATCTTGTAGCCCTGCGTGGCCTGGCGTTGCCTGAGAATGGAGCGGGCGATGGGAATCGAACCCACGGCTCAAGCTTGGGAAGCTTGGGTATTACCATTATACGACGCCCGCGCCGGTGACCGATTCTAGTCGCGTTTCGAGCAACCACGCAAATCGTCCCCTTGCACAAAGGAAAGGCGCCTTGCGGCGCCCTTCCCATCTCACAATCTAACAATCTCGGTCCGGCAGTCTAGTAGAACTTGTAGTCCGCCGAGAGCTGCAGAGAGCGTCCGAGAATTCCCTGGAAGTACGTCGTGGTCCCTGGCGCGTAGTTGCCGCCCGTGCCGGCGATGGCCGGGAACGGGGGCTGTTTGTTGAACACGTTGTCAACAATGAGCCTTACCTGGAAGGCCGGCGTCAGTTTCATGCCGATCGTGGAATTGATGAGCCACCATGCGCCTACGCCTAGAATATTTTGCGAAGTTGGCGTGTTCTGGTTGCTGAACTGCGCCGGACCGATGAACTGGGCCTGCCAATCCCACGAAAATCCCTGATTCGCGTACAGAAGATCGATCGATCCCTTGCTCTTGCTGTAACCGATCTGTCCCGATATATCGAGCGGGGCGGCCGATGCAATTTGCCCTTTCAGCCTAGAGGTATCGAGATAGTGCGCGCTGGTCTGCATGCTTCCCAAAGCCCACGGCAGGTCGAAAGTGTAGTCCAACGCCGCTTGGATGCCCGTGAATTCCAACAGGCCCGCGTTGACGTAGCCGGCATGGAAGTTCGTGATCTGGCCGGCGGCGTTGCGCGTGAACGCAGTGCAGGACGGGTTATTCGGGAAATTCGACGAGTCATAACAGGCGTCGAGGTTATCCGTCAGGGTCAATGACTGGATGGCGTCCTTGAGCGCGATATCGATGTAGTCCACCGATAGATTCAGTTTCGGCACGAATCGCGGACGCAGCACGACGCCGAACGTCTTGGAGAATGCTATTTCACTCTGCAGCCCCGTGTTACCCGAGGTCGTGCCGAGAGCGCTCGCGTTGACGACGTTGGAGGTAAAGGTCTGCGGGTTGTAGCCGGGAATGGCTGCTGCGCAGTTGGCTGCTCGTGTCGCGGGCACCGGACCCTGGCCCACGAAGGTCTTGTCGCAAGGATCGTTGGCGAAGGAAAAGCTGGTTGCCGACGGCAGGAACAACTCCGTAATCGAAGGCGCGCGAATCGACTTTGTCTTGTTGGCGCGAAATAAGACGTCCTCAATGGGTGCCCAGCGCACGGCATAGGTGTAAGTCGTGGCATCGCCGGCGATTGAATTATCGACACGCCGCGCTGCCCCTTCCATCTCGAGGCGATTCAAACCCGGGATGTCCTGCCCCGGCGAGAAGATCGGCAGCAAGGTCTCGAAATAGGCCTCGTTGGTGATGTACGAACCCTCGATCCCGGTGGTCTTAGTCTGGCCGAGATCCTGGGTATAGAAATTGTCGGGGGTGAAGTCCGCCGCCTCGCGGCGATTCTCAAAGCCGGCGGAAAACTTCCACTCGCCGGCCGGCACCTTCAAGATGTCTCCACCGATGAAGGCATTCGTGTCTCTCTGAGTGTTGAAGGATTCGGCGGTTGCCATGTGAGTGATGTACTGAAGAGCAGCCAAGCTCGGCGATCCCTGGCCGAAGATATTAATGGGGGCGCAAGTACTCGAGATCGTGCTTGTCGAAGCATTCACGGGCGTGCCGGCGCAAACAATCTGGCCCGCCGCATTGCGCGTGGAATTGAGTGCATTGGCAAAATTAGCGAACACGTAAGACGGTGTGACTTGCGTGTTATCCGACGCACCGTAACTCACCGATGTTTCCCAGTTGAAATTTCTGGAGGCAAAAGTGAAGTCGCCGTTCAAGCCCACTACACCGCGCTCTACGATCTGCGTATCTGTGGCGAGGCCGCTCTGCAGGTCCACGTTGGCGCGCGAGATATAGAACTGGCTGGTATTCCACGGAGCATACCCCGGTTGGTTCGGACCCGCCGCCTGACCCGGATAGAGGTTGGGCCCGAGCGGCAACGTGGCCGCATAGTTATTCAATGCCGTCTGAATCAGTGCGCGATCGCCGGGGGTCAGATACGGGTTGTTGATGCTGACGACAAAGTTGCCGTTGGCCGTACCGCCGGTGCCGAACAGATTGGTGTTGTAGGCCGGTTGGGCGAGCAGGTTCGTCGCGTGCGTTTCGGAAAAGTAACCTTCGCCGAAGGCGTTGAGACGGTCATTGATCTGAAAATGCATCAGCGTATCGATGTTGGTGCGCTCGGTCGGCGACAGCAGGTTGCTGACCGTCGAGAGTCGCAGGCCATCGCCGCCGCTGGCGAAAATCGGGTTTCCCGTGGCCGTGCCCGTATTGTAAGGTTGCAGCTGGCCATTGGGGCCGAAGGCCAGCGTTTGGCCGGCGGCATTGGTCACACCCACCACACTGCCGGTAAGGCCGATCGCCGGCGCCAGCAGTGTGTCGTCCACCAATGGAATGCCGCCGAAATTCACCGCCGGCACCGAGTTGGCAGGCGTCAGCACCGTAGTGAACGGACCCTTGGTGGCCGGCGCTAGAAAGCCCAAGTCCGCTGCATACACCGGACGCTGCGTACCGATCAACCCGTCGGTCTTCGTGAACTCGGCCACCGCAGTGATGTTTGCCCGGCCGTCAAATAGGTTTTGGCCGCCCAAGACACGCGTTCGATAGTTCCATGCGTCTCCCTGGCCTGACGCGCCCACCTGACCGTCGACATCAAGGCCCTGATAGTCCTTCTTCAGAATGATGTTGACCACGCCGGCAATCGCATCGGCGCCGTAGATGGGAGCGCCGCCCACCGAAACCACCTCGACGTGATCGATCAACTTGGTCGGAATGACATTGAGGTCAACCTGAGTGCCGTTGCCGCCGTTGCTGGTGTTGGCATTGGTGTTGTTCAGGGTGGCCGAACTCTCGGAGACGAAGCGCCGGCCATTGACCAGGGTCAGTGTCCGCTGCGAACCCAAACCGTACAGGTCGACGAAGCTCTGGGCGATACCAAAGCCGGACTGTGTATTGGCGGCGCTCGATGGCGCAACACCGAATGCCGGCAACTCGCTAAGCGCTTGGCCGACATCGAGATAACCGCGCTGGTCGAAGGTTTTCGAATCGACGCTCGTCGTCGGCTCGAGGTTGTCGAATTCCGGACGTGCAATGCGCGAACCGGTGACAACGACCTCTTGAAGACTGGTGTCCTCAGGTGCCGCCGCCTTCGGGGTGACTTGAGCTTGCGCAGGTAACCCTAACGCAAGAAGAGCGGGCAACGCGAGTAATTCGCGCCACACACGATATCGACGCGGTCGTGTCGTAGTCATTGGTATTCATCCCCTGCAGCGTTATATTTGAGTCATCGGTATATGAGATATCTCATAGCCGAATACAAATAAGTAACAAATTCACCGGGACCTGTAAAGAATTCCGAAGAAAATAAATTGAATCGCTGTCCGCGCCGGGAACGCGCTGCGGGCCGTACGCCCGATTGAAAAAATGCAAAGGGGAGATTTCATGGACCGCCGAGGCTTTCTTACGACAACCGGGGCCTTATCGCTGGTCGCCGCCGTCGGCGAGCTGCGCGCCGCGACCTCCGCTTTTGACCCGACCGAGCAGTCCATTGCCGCCCTCATGCGCGTTCTGGCCGCCGGTGCCGTGACCTCCGAAGGCTTGACGGCCGCGTACCTGAAGCGCATTGCCCGTTTCGATCACCATGGTCCCGAGTACCGCTCGGTTTTGGCACTCAATCCCAACGCGCTCAATGACGCGCGAGCGCTTGATTCGGAACGCAAATCCGGGAAACTGCGCGGACCGCTGCACGGCATTCCCATTATTGTCAAAGACAACATCGAGACGCGCGATCCGATGGCAACCACGGCAGGATCCTATGCGCTCGCCAGGTCCTTTCGTACCGCCGATGCTCCGCTCGCGGCGCGATTGCGTGCCGCGGGCGCAATCATCTTGGGCAAGGCCAACTTGAGCGAGTGGGCGAATTTTCGCTCGACGCGTTCCTGCAGCGGCTGGAGCGGCGTGGGGGGCCAGGTCCGCAATGCCTACGATCCCGCCCGAAACCCGTCCGGGTCGAGCGCCGGTTCCGGCGTCGCCGCGGCGGCGAGTTTCTGTGCGGCAGCCATTGGCACGGAAACCAATGGCTCCATCCTCTCGCCCTCGTCCTTCAATGGCCTCGTGGGCTTCAAGCCCACGGTTGGCCTCGTCAGCGGCAGGGGAGTGGTGCCGATTTCGCCGCGGCAGGACACGGCCGGCCCGATGTGCCGGACGGTGGGGGATGCAGCAATTCTCGCCTCGGTGATCGCCGAGCGGCCGCTGGGCTTCGGTGCCCATGGCAAGGAGATCGAAGCCTTTCGCCTGCGCGGCGTGCGCGTTGGGGTCATGCCTGTGCCGCAGGGCGCGCATCCGGACACCACCCGGCTGTTCGCCGACGCGCGTGCGGCGCTTGAGCAGGAAGGCGCGGTGACCGTGGACTTGAAGCCCCCGAAGGCGTTTGACGAGATGGGTGAATCGCAACTTGAAGGCTTGCTCTACGAGTTCAAGGATGCCATCAATGCCTACCTCGCCACGCTCGACCCCTCGCAGGTCGATTGCAAGAACCTCACCGACCTGATCGCCTTTAATCGGGCTCATGCGGATCAAGAACTCATCGTATTTGGCCAGGAAATCTTTGAGATGGCGGACGCTAAGGGACCCTTGAGCGATGATGCCTATCAAAAGGCGCTCGCTTCGTTGAAGCGCACCGCGGATTCGGAAGGCCTCGCCTCGCTGCTGGGTCAACAGGGAGTGGAGCTGTTGGTTGGGCCCAGCAACGGACCAGCCGATCTGATCGACCCGGTGTGGGGAGATCGGCGCGGCGGCGGATCGTCGCAAATTGCCAGTGCGGCCGCGATCGCCGGCTATCCCAGCCTGACGGTGCCGGCCGGACTGGTCGGCGGCCTGCCGGTCGGGATTACCCTGGTGACCAGCCGCAATCAAGACGGATTGCTGCTGCAAGTCGCAAGAGCCTACGAACGCGCGTCCAATGCGCGCGTGCCGCCGCATCTGATGATCTAAAGCGCGCGAGGCGAGACTATTTTGACGGGCTGCGGAGCTTCAGCGGCGCAAGTAAGCGTCGGTGCCGTTCAGCCAATCCTGCCGCGGTGGGTTGAATACGTCGACATCGAGCGTGTCTTCCAGCGCCACGGCGCGATGCTCGAGATTCGACGGAATCACCAACACTTCGCCGGCGCGCACTGTTTGTTCGCGGTCGCCTTTGGGACCCAACCAAAAGTGGAGCGCGCCCTCGAGGATGTAAGTGATCTGTTCGTTCTCATGCGAATGCCGCGGCACCTCATCCCCTTTCTTGAGGCGCACATGAGCGATCATCATGCGATCGCCCGTAATCAACTGGCGCGTTATGCCGCCTTTCATGGACTCGGCCGGCAGCTCCGCCCATCGATAATGCTTGGCTATCGTTTCTGCATCGCTCATTTTCCTAAGCTCCTATCGCACCGAACAGCACTGTGCAATTATTACCGGAAATAGTTGGAGATCGAAAAAATGCCGCTCAAACAAGCGTCCGGCGCCGCCGCTCTCATCGCTGTCTGGTTCGCCTCCGCCGCCGTGGCTGCGAGCGATTCATCGCCTCAAAGCGGATACTACCGCTATCCATCGGTCCATGGCGACACTGTCGTGTTCACGTCGGAAGGTGATCTTTGGTCGGTGGGAATTCGCGGCGGCACCGCGCGACGCCTGACCTCGAACTCCGGTGTCGAATCGATGGCGCGCATCTCGCCGGATGGACAAATGGTTGCGTTCGTCGGCCAATACGAAGGACCGAGCGAGGTATATACGGTGCCGCTCGCGGGCGGCGTTCCGGAAAGACGCACCTGGAACGGCGACGCGATTCCTGCCGCGTGGGCTGCGGACGGGCGCCTCATGGTGAGCACCAGCCGCTACTCGACGCTGCCGGATCCGAAGCTGGTACTCCTCGACAACCACGGCGGCCACGAGATCGTTGCATTGGCACAAGGCTCCGAAGCCGCTTATTCCTCACGGTCATACTCTTTTCTTCACCCGCTGGAGAAAACAGCCGAGTTCCACCAAGCGTTATCAAGGCGGATACAACGAAACCATCTGGCGCTTCGATGGCGCAGGCGAGGCGGTGCCGTTGACGGCGGACTGGGCCGGCACCTCTCGCAATCCCATGTTTTGGAATGCACGCATTTATTTTCTGTCGGACCGCGACGGCGTCATGAATGTGTACTCGATGGATCTTAAGGGCCGCGACGTCAAGCAGGAGAGCCGCCAGCACGGATTCGATGTTGCCAGCGCGTCGCTGTCCGAGGGACGCGTGGTGTATGCCTGCGGCGCGGACCTGTGGTCTCTCGATTTGAAAACCGGTCACGAAGAAGTGATCCCGATATCAACCGTGTCCGATTTCGATCAGCTGCGCGAGCACTGGGTAAAGACGCCTCTTGATTATCTGACCAGCGTGCACATTTCTCCGGACGGCGCCCGCGCGGTATTCACTGCGCGCGGCGAAGTGTTTACCTTGCCGGTGAAGAGCGGACGCATCATCAAGGTTGCCGGCACTGCGGGCGTCCGCTATCGGGAAGCGCGATATCTACCCGACGGCAAAAATGTTATTTCCGTATCAACCGAGAGCGGCGAAGCCGAATTCTGGAAGTACCCGGCGAACGGCGTTGGCGCGGCGGAACAATGGACGCGCAATTCGAAAGTGCTGCGCTGGGACGGTGTTCCCTCGCCCGATGGCCGATGGTTGGCGCATCGTGACAAGGACCAGCAACTTTGGATTTATGATATCGGCACCCGGCAAGATAAGCGGATCGCTCAATCAAAATTCGGCGATTTCGACAATCTGACGTGGTCCCCCGACAGCCGTTGGCTGAGCTTCGTTCAAACCGCAGCAAACCAGTTCTTGCAAATCAGCGTCTTCAGTGTGGATTCGGGCGCCATTCAGCCTCTCACCTCCGACCGCTACAACAGCGTGAGTCCCACGTGGAGCACCGACGGCAAATGGCTGTATTTTTTGTCCGACCGATCGCTCAAGACCACGGTTGAATCTCCATGGGGCTCGCGGCAGCCGGAACCGCATTTCGATCGCCCGGTGAAAATCTACGGGCTTGCCTTAAGTTCGGGCCTCCGTTCGCCGTTTCTGCCGCCCGATGAACTGCATCCGGATGCGCCGGCCCCCAAGGACGAGGACAAATCTGCCGAGGCAAAAGCCGGCTCTGCATCAGCGCCGGCGGGCAAAAAAGCAGCCACCGTCGTTTCGGGTTCGAGACCCCCCAAGGACGTGAAGATCGACTTCACGGATCTGCAGTCGCGTTTGAGCGAAGTTCCGGTGCCGGCGGGAAACTACGACAACCTTCAAATCACCGACAAGCGCCTGTGCTGGCTGGACGGCTCCGACGAAGCGCCCCGCAAGCTGGCGCTGAAATGTTTGGATATCGGCAATAAGGGCGAGGAACTGGAGGTAATCGCCGGCGATGTGAAGAACTTTGAGATTTCGCTTGATCGAAAAAAGCTGCTCATATCGAAGGATAAAACCTTTTATATCGTTGAGTCCGACGTGAAGGCGGCGGCATTTTCGGATCAGAAGGTACTCGCCAAATCGACGATCAACTTAGCCGGTTGGTCCTTCTTCACGAATCCGCGTGCGGATTTTCGCGGCATTTTTTCCGATGCGTGGCGCCTGGAAAGAGATTATTTCTATGACCGCAACATGCAGGGGGTCGATTGGAATGCCATGCGCGCGCGTTATCTGCCGTTGGTGGATCGGGTAACGGATCGCGAAGAGCTGAATGAAGTGATCGCGCAAATGGTGGGCGAGTTGTCGGCGCTGCACATCTTCGTGGGCGGCGGCGATGTCCGCAAGCCATCCGATCATATCGATCTAGCCGCGCTCGGCGCCCGCTTGAGGCGAGACGACAAGGCAGGCGGCTTCGTAGTGGAGCACGTGTACTTGCATGACCCGGATTTGCCGAACACCGCGCCGCCCCTGGATCGTCCGGAATCGCGGGTCAAGGAGGGCGAAGTCATCATCAGCATCAATGGAGAAAGCGCGCTAGGCGCGCCCGATGAGCGCGCGCTGCTGCGAGGCAAAGCCGGCGCCGAAGTGCTGCTGCGGGTGAGAGCCTCTTCAGGCGAGACTCGCGACGTGCTGGTCACGCCCATCAAGGCGGCCGACGAGGTGAATCTGCGTTACTCAGAATGGGAATACACCCGGCGCCTGAAAGTGGATGCGGAGTCCGGCGGGCAGGTCGGTTACGTCCATTTGCGCGCCATGGGTCCTCAGGACATCGATCAGTGGGCTCGGGACTACTATCCCATCTACAAACGCCAGGGCCTGATCATCGACGTTCGCCATAACCACGGCGGGAACATCGACTCTTGGCTGTTGGAGAAGCTGCTGCGGCAAGCTTGGTTCTACTGGCAGCCGCGGGTGGGCAATTCCGAGTGGAACATGCAATATGCTTTTCGCGGTCACATGGTGGTGCTATGCGATCAGGAAACCGCATCCGATGGCGAGGCGTTCACCGAAGGATTTCGTCGCTTCAAGTTGGGCGAGACGATCGGTGTGCGCACCTGGGGAGGCGAGATCTGGCTGAGCGGCAGTAACTTCGAAGCCGACGGCGGAATCGCCACGGCGGCGGAGATCGGCGTCTACGGTCCGGAGGGCAAGTGGCTGATCGAGGGCCACGGCGTCGACCCAGACATCGTCGTCGACAATCTTCCGCACGACACCTTCGCAGGATCGGATGCGCAGCTCAGAGCCGCGTTGGATCTCCTAAAGGAGGAGATTCGAAGCGATCCGCGTCCGGTTCCCCCGCCGCCGCCGTACCCCAACAAGGCATTTTCGTACCAGCGGTAGCGCCGCTCTCGCGTACGATTTAGCCGACGGCTTCGATTTCCACGAGCAAATCCTCGCGGCATACATCGGCCTGCAGATACACGATGTCGGCCGCGGATTGAAGCAGCTGCGACAAGGTGGCCTCGATGGCCGCCAGATCCGACGGTTTGCGCACGTACACTTTGAGCTGTAAGCCTTCCAGAGAATATCGGGCCGCGCCGACCACGCGATTTGCCTCGTCCAATAACGCGCCGATGTTGATCATGGTTTCGCGCGTCTGTGCGACGACATCGCCGCGATGAATGGTTTCGTGGCCGACGATGCTCGCGGTACCGGAGATGAATAAGTTGCCGGCTCCGGGCTCGCCCCAAACACAGGCGCGCGAAAATATCGGACTATGCTTGCCGAATTTCGGCGGGTAGTTATAGGCGCTGGTTTGGCGCGGATTTTCGATCATTTTAGCAGGCTTGCGCGCCGCCAGAAAATAAATGGAGATCGGGCTGCCGGCGGGCGAGCCCAATGCGCAGGCGGCGGGCACAGTCCCCATGGTCGCCCTTCCTGACTTGCGAAACGCCGTCTGGCGCGCCGAATTGAAATGCCGATAGCGCTCATCGTCGCCGGCCTGCGCGTTGATGTCGGGAAGGTAATTCCAAATCCGAATCAAGTGCCGATGTTCGGTTTCATTCAGGACGTCGAAGATTTCTTGATAGGCGATCTCGGTGGCGCGCAGCAGCGCCCCCGCTTCGCTGCGCGCATCGATTGCCTCCTCGGCGATGGTGAGGGAACCGAACAGCAGATCCTCGGAATATCGATACTGCACGCGGCTCTGCGCCGTTTCGCCGCTCGACAAGTCGGGACCTATAAGTCGCCAGACTTCGCACAGGTCATTCGCATTCAACGAGCGCGTCATGCTGGCGGTCACCGGTATGCGGGTTCGATCGAGGGTGGGTGGTTTTTCGAACCCCACCACGCCCAAGACACTCCGCCACCATGATGCCGGCTGCGACGCGACGCCATGAGAAGACACATACTCGAGCTGGAGATTGCCCGTGCCAGCCGCCGTGGATGACGCCGTGGTATTCATTTAAGAGGCAGTCTATCCTGCCTCGCAAGATGAAGGGTAGCCGCTAGCTCCGTGGCTTTAGAACGCGATGTACGGGCCGGTTCCGACCGACGTCGTGTCGCCTTCCACGGCAACTGCGACTCTCTTGCCGTAGAAAAAGGCCAAACCATAATCAAAGGTGTCCGAGTTCCCGGCCGGAAGCGTGCCGGCGAGCTGCGGAAGGACGTCGTACGTGTCGGTCGGAGCCGTGGTCGATATCGTCTGGGTATCGCCCACATTGAAGGTCAGGTTATTCGCCATGACCCCGTTAGCGCCTTGGATACTGAGCCCCAGCGTCAGGGTATTCCCAGGACAGTAGAAGCTCGTCAGACCCGTCACAGTGCAGGTTACGATGCTGCTATCGGCAAAGAAAATGCCGTTCGAGCCGCTGTCGATGAAGCTACTGGCCAAGGTCTGGCCGTTGAATGTCATCGACAATTCTGCATTCCCATTGACCGTCAGCACGGTTTGAGTCCCTGATTGATTGTTCGATTGCGTGTCGATGCCGAAGATGAGCGAGCCGGTGAGCGTCGCCGCACCCGTGGATGCGACCGCGGGCAAATCGATGATGCTGCCGTTGTTGTCCGCGGCGAAGCGCGTGACGGGATTCGGTTCTTGCATGGCGGTCGGTACCACGGTTTCCGTGCAGCTTGTTCCGCAGGCGTAATAAAAGCCTTCAGCGGCGTTAGTATCGCAGTCGCCGCAACCCAATTCGAACGGACCAATGCCTAGAATGCCGTTGGCGCCGAAACTAGTGACCGTATCTTCAGCAATGCCCGTGGTCATACCCGAACAGTTGGCCGGGACGGTGGGGAATCGGGAATCCCCGATGACCTGAACAGGCAACGACTTCGCGGTCTCGCCGGCGATTTGCACATCCGCCAAGACGACGGGTCCCCAGCTGTAGCCGTCGAGGAATGGCGTGCACTCGACTAGAGAATTGCCGTTCGCCAGGGTTTCCACCGGCAGCGTGAGCGTCAGCGGCGGCGCCAACAGGCGCAGTCCATACGAAGCGGTGTCCACTTGAATGTGATCGATCGTTTGGCAGCTCGTCGTACTGCCGGGCACGCATACCGTGATCGTCGCAAATAAAGTATTGACGCTGCCAATGGGGCTGCCATTGACGGTGGGTCCCTGATCGACGATCACGCTGACCACATTGTTGGCAGGCGGTGGGGGTGGCGCAGGTGTCGAGGTGCTGCTACCACCGCCGCCACCGCAGGAGATGGCCACCAGGCACAGGGCAGCGCCAAGGCCCATCCGAACAGCGCGCATCAGAGCCATCAGTGCAAGTCTCCAAGATTGACGCCGCTGGGAACGGCGCTGGCCAAGTAAGCTCGGCCGGAAAAGCCTGCGCGCATATGACCGCTGCCCTGCACGACGAGATCGCCTTGTTGAATTTGCAGGTGCCTGTGATCCACGAACTTAGGTTTTGGCGCGGATGCCAAGGCATCGAAATACTTACCCAAGGCTTGCCGCAAATTCGGCTGGGTCGGCCCGTTCCAGGCCACCGCAAACACGTTGCCGGCCGGCGCGACGAACTCGCGCAGCAAGGTGCCGCTGGGCAATTGGATTTCGTGAACCCGATAGCCCACACGATCTTCCGAGGATTTGATCGATGCGCGAAGCTGCGCGACATCGCTTTGCACCGTGATCTCCGGTTCACCCAAGGTCGCGCTGGCAATGCGTGGGGCCAGTGCGGTAATGAGCACGGCGCAGAGCAGTGCGGCGATTTTGATTTCACCCGGTCTGAATATTGGCATGGTTATCCTTTGCACTCATTTGAGCGGCGCGGCGCTATTTGGTTCATTGAAGCTGTAGATTGTCGGCCATCGGCGACATCCAGTTGAACACGCGTCGAGTCAATATTGTCCCGCAACCAGCCCATCGATTTTGCGCCGATGATCACAGTTGTAACCAATGGCGGCGCGAAGCTTACAATGAATCCGCCCAACCTAAGCGGGAGCAGGCGGGACGATTTTCCAACTACACAATTCTTGACGCGACTTTGCACTAAAGCTAAGGCATGAATTCGCTGTGCGGTTGTCTGAAGGGCGGTTGTAATACTTTCCGGAGAACATTCGTGAAGACACAGGCCGTAATGATGGTGAGTGCCATGGGATTCGCCCTGTCGGGGTGCCCCATAACCGGTGGAACCACGTACACGGTCGGGGGCACCGTGACAGGAGTGACCGGATCCGGGCTCGCGCTCCAGATTAACGGCAGCGACAACTTGGGCTTCAGCGCCAGCGGCACTTTCGTCTTCGGCGATCGGCTCGCAAACAACGCCGCCTATTCGGTCACCGTCGCGACCCAGCCCTCCAATCCGTCGCAAACCTGCACCGTGCGCAACGGTTCGGGCACCATCGACCGGGCCGGCATTACCAACGTCATCGTCTCCTGCACGCAAACCGGTCGCTTTGCCTATGTTGCGAATCGGCAGTCGAACACGGTGTCGGCCTATGGCATCGCTCCGAACACCGGCGCCTTGGTGCCCATCGGCGGCTCGCCTTTCGCTACCAACGGCACCACACCGACAGCGCTCGCCGTCGATCCCAACGGCCAATTTCTCTATGTGGCGAACAGCGGATCGAATACGGTCTCGGTATTTTCCATCGATGCTGCTACCGGAGTCCTGACGGCGGTGGGTTTGCCCACGGCGACGGACAGCGCTCCCGGCGCCGTCGCCGTCGACCCCACGGATCACTATCTCTATGTGGCCAATCTGACTTCCAATGACGTGTCGGCTTACGCCATTGATAGCGGCGGCTTGACGCCGGTGACGGGCTCGCCGTTCAGCGTGGGCGCGGAACCTGCATCCCTGGCGATTGATCCCAATGGCAATTTCCTCTACGCCACGAATTTCACCGGCAACAATGTCACGGTGTTTCTGATCGACTTAAGCAACGGTATGTTGAGCAACATATCCGGATCGCCGTTCGCGGCCGGCGCGGGCCCGGTGTCGATTGCCATCGACCCGTCGGAAGCATTCGCCTTCGTCGCCAACGAAGGGGCCAACAGCCTATCGGCGTATTCCCTCACCGCGTCCACCGGCGCATTAACGCCGGTCTCAGGCTCCCCCTTCACCTCCGGAACCAACCCGGAATCGCTGATCGTCGACCCCGCGGGCCGCTACGTTTTCGCGGCAAATGTCGATGCCGCAAACGAAGTTGCCACTTACGCCATCACGCCGAGCAGCGGCGAGTTGACGTTCGTGTCCGCCACCGCGGCCGGCTCCTTGCCGATCAGTGTCACGATCGATCCATCGGGTCAGTTTGTGTATGCGGTGAATTTCAACTCCAACGACGTTTCGGCTTATACGCTCGGCACCTCGGGCGCGCTCATCCCGGTTGCCGGCTCACCCTTTGCCACGGACACCCAGCCTCACGCCATCGCGATCGACTAGTGCGGATGCGCGGTTGCGCGTATGTTGCGGCGATTCACCGCAATTAAAGGATCGAGATGAGCGAGGTTAAGTTTGGCGATTGAAAATAATCGTGGACTGATCATCGCCGGCGCCGGGATTGCGGTGGTGCTCGCGGCGACACTGCTGGCATACCGCACCCCGGCACCGCTCGGGCCGGAAGTTTCACCGACTGTTTTTTCCGCCTCCCGAGCGCAGGCCATCCTCAAAGAGCTGGTGGGCGATGATGTGCCGCATCCGATCGGCAGCGCCGCGAATTCGGCGGTGCGCGAACTCATCGTGAAGCGCTTGACCGCACTGGGATACGCCGCCGAGCTGCAGACCGGGCTCGTGTGCAATGACTTCGGCGGGTGCGGCACTCCCACGAACATCGTCGCGACTTATGGCGGTGATGTGGCGCGCAAGGACGCCGTGCTGCTCGCCGCGCACTATGACTCGGTTCCCGCGGGCCCCGGCGCCTCCGACGACGGCGCCGGCGTTGCGAACCTGATCGAGATCGCGCACATACTGACGCTGGTGCCCGCACGCCGGCATCCGATCGTGCTTCTGGTGACCGACGGCGAGGAGGCAGGATTGCTGGGCGCACTGCTCTTTACTCGCGAACATCGTCTCGCCGGCCATGTCTGGGCCGCAGTGAACATGGAAGCGCGCGGCGTCTCCGGTCCCAGCCTCATGTTTGAAACCGGGAGCGCGAATACCTGGCTCATGCATTTGTACGCGGCGGCAATCCTCAAGCCCATCACCAACTCGCTTTGCTACGTCGTCTACAAGATGCTGCCGAACAACACGGATTTCACGGTCTTCAAGGCGGCCTCGTATCAAGGATTTAATTTCGCGTTCATCGGCGATGTCGCTCACTACCACACTCCCCTCGATAGCTGGGCCAACGCATCGGCCGGCACGATTCAGCATCAGGGCGACAATGCCTTGAGCGCGGTGCTGGCGCTTGCCAACTCGACTGAATTGCAGCCCGCTGCGCAGGACTCTGTTTTCTTCGACGTTTTCGCGCGCGGTGTCATGGTCTGGCCGATCGCGTCCGTATTGCCGGCAGCGCTCGTGGCATTGATGCTATTGCTGGCTGAGGCGGTTCTCCTGTCTCGCCGGGGTCAGTTGACCGGGCGGCAGGCAGCGTATGGTGCGATCGGTGCGCTGACCAATCTGTTGGTGGGCGGCGTGCTCAGTTTAGGCGTGCTCGCGCTGCTGCGGATCTTGGGCAGATCGCCGCCGATCGGTGCGCCTCAGTGGATAGCGAATCCGCTGGCCATGCATATCGGAT
>Ga0224547_1000095_pt1 | contig 17644 bp, 17 predicted proteins | sample 714P21014metaG_FD_179908 | JGI IMG/M metagenome (GOLD analysis project Ga0224547, IMG submission 179908) | Peat soil microbial communities from Stordalen Mire, Sweden - 717 P2 10-14 | ecosystem: Environmental > Terrestrial > Soil > Wetlands > Peat | place: Sweden: Norrbotten County, Stordalen...
GATAATCACAACCTATAATCATCATGTTCGGCTCCTTTCTCCCGAGCGCTCTTGGTTGGTTTGGTAGCCACCAAAGTCTACTCGGCTACAGGAGCCGACATTGTCATGGAATCAATTTCACTCAAAACCCCTTTCTTGGGCTGGCTAGGGTCAATGAGCGTAATCGCCTGTGGCTGTTGAAAAAGTCGCTTTTGGGTCAAAACCGCCGGAATTTGGGGGAGAGAAAATGTCTCAGGCGACCCGAGAAAATCGATTGTAGGGCATCCTGACGCAATTTTATTTTCGCGAATTTTGCGGGAAGGAGTTTTTCAACAGCCACGCCTGACTATGGAAACTGTTCCCTATTGCTCAGTGTCGGTGGGAAATGCACGTGGCCTCATGACATCCCACACGATCAACCTCGCCGACCCAGGCATTCGTGAGAGCCACCTTGAGGGCGTCGTCGCTTTTCCCGAGTGTTTACGATGCTGTTTTGCACTCTCACGGTGAGCAAAACTGCACAGATTCCGCATCACCGCGGGAAGATACTATCTGCGAGATTCCCGCGTCGGTGGCCCGCCGCGATGCGAATTGCCGTCGGCATGCTCCAGCCTGGCGAGGTCTAACAGTCGTTGGCCGGAGGAATCATCGCGGCCCGAGAACTCAAGCGGATAAATCATTTGACTCTCTGAACCGTGGTTGCTCGAAAATGCCCAAACGACGATGCAGTCCACTGCTCGCTTGGTCCTACCCGGAACAACCGCTGATTTTCTGGGGCGTCATGCGTCTGGGATGAGGCTAGTGTGGACGATCAAATGAGGAGCGAAGCACCTTCTTCCAATCACGGCGCGGTCGTTGCGGTGCGCGGCAGTGTCGTCGATGTGCGCTTTGACCGCTGCTTGCCGCCGATTTTTTCCGTGCTCCGCGCCGGAGCGGACCGGGAGATTGTCGTCGAAGTGATGACGCAGCTTGATGCATCTCGCGTGCGGGGCATAGCTTTAACGCCCACGCAAGGGTTGGCCCGAGGAATGCCTGTCGAGGACACGGGCTCCCCCCTCCAGGCGCCGGTGGGCAAGAAGATTATTTCGCGGATGTTCGACGTGTTCGGCCGCGCCATAGACCGACAGCCGGAGCCCGCGGATGTGCAGTGGAGAACCGTCCATCGAGCACCGCCACCGTTGTCCGAGCGTTCCACCAAGTCCGAGATTTTCGAGACAGGCATCAAGGCCATCGATGTGCTCGTGCCGTTGGAGCGCGGAGGCAAGGCGGGCTTATTCGGCGGCGCGGGTGTTGGCAAGACGGTGCTGCTCACGGAGATGATCCACAACATGATCCGGCATCAGAAAGGAATGAGCATTTTCTGATGCCGGATCATGTTGTGGATCATCTCCGGCATCAGAAAGGAATGAGCATTTTCTGCGGGATCGGAGAACGCTGCCGCGAAGGCGAAGAGCTCTACAGCGCCATGAAAGCAGCTGGCGTTCTTCAGAATATGGTGATGGTCTACGGCCAGATGAATGAGCCGCCGGGCAGCCGGTTTCGGGTGGGGGATGTAGCGCTGACGATGGCCGAGTACTTCCGCGACGACGAGCATCGCGATGTTCTCTTGCTGATCGATAATGTTTTCCGTTTCGTTCAAGCCGGGATGGAAGTTTCGGGTTTGATGGGGCAAATGCCATCGCGCCTCGGATATCAACCTACGATGAGTACGGAATTGTCGGGGATGGAGGAGCGCATCGCCAACACCCATGCCGGAGCCATCACATCCATCCAGGCGGTGTATGTACCGGCGGACGATCTGACCGATCCGGCGGCGGTGCATGTGTTTTCGCATCTCTCGGCGTCGATTGTGCTCTCGCGCAAACGGGCGAGCGAGGGGCTTTATCCGGCGATTGACCTGCTCCAATCCAGCTCGAAAATGGCGACGCCCGGCATCGTCGGCGACCGGCATTACAAACTTGCGCAGGAAATCCGGAAGACTCTGGCGCAGTACGAGGCGCTCAAGGATATCGTCGCAATGCTCGGCTTAGAACAGCTCTCGCCGGAAGATCGCAACGCGGTCGCTCGCGCCCGGCGGCTGGAACGATTTCTCACGCAGCCGTTCTTCACCACCGAGCAGTTTAGCGGGATCAAGGGGAAGCTTGTCAGCCTCAAAGACTCGCTCGATGGCTGCGAACGCATTCTAAAAGACGAGTTCAAAGATTACCCGGAGAGCACACTCTACATGATCGGAGCGATTGGCGAAGCGAAAAAACCGGAGCCGAAAACGAAACCTAAAAGCGAGACGAAAACAGAGCCGAAAATCGAGCCGAAAGCAGAAGAGAAATCCTCGCCGAAAACAGAAGCGAAAACAGAAACGAAAATCGAGCCAGCGAAGGCCCATGAATCTTAAAATCCTGCTCCCGTTCGAGATTTTTGCGGAGAAGACGAATGTGTCGCGCATGGTGGCTGAGACTCGCGAGGGATCGTTCGGAATCCTGCCGCACCGCCTTGACTGCGTTGCGGCTCTTGCGCCCGGGATCTTGACTTACGAGACGGAAGAGGATGGAACGGTTTACCTCGCCGTCGATGAAGGCGTGCTGGTCAAGGCCGGCGCGGACGTGATGGTCTCAGTGCGCCACGCCATTGGCGGAACGGATCTTGGCCAACTGCATGAGGCGGTGAAACGCGAGTTTCTGACACTCGACGAAAGCGAGCGCAACGTTCGCGCCGCGGTTGCCAAAATGGAAAGCGGCCTTATCGTCCGTTTTGCGGAGTTTGAACATGAGCGGTAAGCTGACAAATCAGCCCTCGAAAGAGGAGCCGGAATTCGTCAGGCAGGTGGCCGCGAAGGCTGCCCGCAAGCTCAGGGTGCAGCGGGAAGGGAAGCAAGGCGTCTGGTTTGGTCTCGGCATGTCTGGGCTGATCGGTTGGTCGGTTGCGGTGCCCACGCTTCTCGGGGCGATGCTCGGCCTTTGGTTGGACCGACGCCATCCGGGAGCGCGTTCCTGGACGCTAATGCTGCTGGTCGCTGGATTGTGCATCGGCTGCGCTAATGCCTGGCATTGGGTGGCGCAGCAGGACAAGGCCATGCACGATGAACCAGAGGATAAAAAGGCGGAGGATAAGAAAGATGAATGAAATATTAGCTCTCATCCTTGCACTGATATTGTCGCTGCTCGCGGGCGTTTTGCTCGGGGCGATCTTCTTCGGCGGCCTCTGGTGGACCATTCGCAAAGGCATTTCTTCGAAACAGCCGGCGGCGTTGTTCTTCTTCAGCCTTCTGCTGCGCACGAGTATTGCACTGACTGGTTTCTATGTTGTCGCGCGTGGCGATTGGCGCAGAGTGCTGGCTTGCCTGGTTGGATTTTTCCTGGCGCGCATCCTGGTGACTTGGCTTACCCGCACACCGATTGCAAAGACAGAGTCAAAGAGGATGCAGATTGTCGGTGAAGTATGCCGGTGAATCTAACTTCCGACCAGCAGATTTTGTGGCAGCACGGCTTTGTGAAACTCAATGGAACGATCGTCACCACCTGGGCCACGATGATCTTAATGTCGCTGGGCGCAAAGCTGATCACCCGCAAGCTTAAGACGGAAGGCAATATCTCACGATGGCAAGGCTCGCTTGAAATCGTCGTCTCTGCGATGGAGGAGCAGATCAAGGAAGTCGGCCTGAGCCAGCCAACAAAGTATCTTTCCTTCCTGGGAACGCTCTTTCTGTTCGTCGCGACGGCCAGCCTCTGTACGATGATCCCCGGCTATAAGCCGCCGACGGGTTCACTCTCGACCACGGCGGCGCTGGCGCTGTGTGTGTTTGTTGCCGTACCTCTGTTTGGCATCAGGGAACAGGGGTTCATTGCCTACCTCAAGACCTACACGAAGCCGACGTTCATCATGCTCCCGTTCAATATCATCAGCGAAGTATCGCGCACGCTGGCCTTGGCCGTTCGTCTGTTCGGCAACATGATGAGCGGGGTGATGATTATCGGCATTTTGCTCACGATCACGCCCTTTATCTTTCCGATTTTCATGACCGTGCTCGGCCTGCTCACCGGCATGGTGCAAGCTTATATCTTCAGCATTCTGGCCACAGTCTACATTGCAGCCGCTACCCGCATACCGAAGGCGGCTGTCGTGCAAGCCAAGCCAGACACGCAGGATTTGAAACCGCAACATTAGCGATAAGAAGGGCTCCTTATGGATAGCGTTACCGTGGTCGCAGTCGTTTCAATCGCCACCGCCGGCATTACCACCGGCATCGGTTGTATGTGTCCGGCGCTCGGCGAGGGCCGAGCAGTCGCCACCGCCCTGACTTCGCTGGCACAGCAACCCGACGCCTCGGCCACGATCACTCGGACGTTGTTCGTTGGTCTGGCGATGATCGAATCGTTGGCAATTTACTGCTTTGTCGTCTCGATGATTCTCATTTTCGCAAACCCGTTTTGGAGTCACGTCATCGCTCAAACCGGAGGGAAATGAGCCATGCTCATCGACTGGTTCACCGTCGGGGCACAGGTACTGAACTTCCTGATCCTGGTGTGGTTGTTGAAGCATTTCCTCTACAAGCCCATCCTCAATGCCATCGACGCTCGTGAGAAGCGCATCGCCGCTGAACTTGCGGATGCCGATGCGAAGAAGACCGAGGCGCAAAAGGAGCGCGACGACTTTCAAAACAAGAATAAAGCATTCGACCAACAGCGCAGCGCTCTCCTCGGCAAGGCCGTGGACGAAGCGAAAGCCGAGCGCGGGCGCCTCCTTGACGAAGCGCGAAATGCGGCGGATAGCTTGCGCGCCGCGCAAGCCACTGCGTTGCGAAACGACCAAAAGAGGCTGGGCAGCGAGATTACTCGCTTAGCCAAGGATGAAGTCTTTGGGATCGCGCGCAAGACGCTCGCGGATCTCGCTACGGTCAGTCTCGAAGAACGCATGGGAGAGGTATTCACGCGCCGCCTGCGCGAAATGGATGGGAAGAGCAAGGGCTTGCTGGGTGCAGCCCTCAAGTCGTCGTCCGAACCAGCCGTAGTGCGGAGCGCCTTTGATCTTGGTACCGAACAGAAGGCAGCGATTCAGAATGCGCTCAACGAAACCTTTTCGGCGGAAATCCGTATCCGGTTCGAAACCTCGCCAGATCTAATCAGCGGCATTGAACTCACCACGAATGGACAAAAAGTGGCGTGGAGCATCGCCGATTATCTGGCCTCATTGGGAAAAGGCGTCGATGAACTCCTGAGGAAGAACGCCGAGGCTGCAGCGAAAGCCGAACCGAAGGTAGAAGCGAAAACTGAGACCAAGCCGGAAGTGAAAGCCGAGCCGAAGGCAGAGGCAAGAACGGAGCCGAAGCCTGCAGCAAAAGCCGAGCCGAAAGCGGGTGCGAAAATCGAGCCAAACCCGGAAGCGAAGGCCGAACCGAAGCCAGAAGCGAAAGCCGAGCCGAAGGCAGAGGTGAAAACTGAGCCAAAGCCGGAAGCGAAAGCGGAGCCGACGCCTGAAGCGAAAGCAGACTCCAAGCCTGAAGAACCCAAGCCCGAAACTGTGAGCGCATGAAGATGGAAACTGAGAGCCTCCAGCAAGATTTCGACAGCGCGTTTGCTGGAATAAGACAAGTGCGCGAAGGTTTTAAGCCGCGACTGACGCCGCGCGAAGTGGGCATCGTCACGAATGTCTCCACCGGAATCGCCACGCTTTCGGGCCTTCCCGGCGTTGGCTATGACGAATTAGTGAGGTTCCGGGGCGATCTGCTGGGGATCGCGTTCAACGTGGATGAGGATGAAATCGGCGTCATCCTGCTCGGCGAATATCAGGATCTGCGGGCGGGCGACGAAGTCGAACGCACCGGGCGAGTCATGGACATCGCGGTCGGAGACGGTTTGCTCGGGCGGGTGATCAACCCGCTGGGGAAACCGCTCGATGGCAAAGGGCCGGTTGCCGGGGACCAGCGCCTGCCGGTGGAGCGTCCGGCCCCTCCCATCATGGATCGCGCGCCCGTAGTCGTGCCTTTGCAGACCGGGCTGAAGGCCGTCGATGCGCTCATTCCTATCGGGCGCGGGCAGAGAGAATTGATTCTCGGCGATCGCCAGACTGGCAAGACGGCCATTGCGATCGACACCATCTTGAACCAGCGCGGGCAAAATGTGCTCTGCGTCTATTGTGCGATCGGACAGCGCGCCTCCGCCGTCGCCAAAGTTGTGGCCAACCTTCGCGAAAAAGGCGCGATGGAGTACACCGTGGTAGTTGTCGCCGAAGGGAACGATGCGCCAGGCCTTGTCTACATCACGCCCTACGCCGCGACGAGCATCGCCGAATATTTCATGGAAAAGGGACACGATGTGCTCATCGTTTACGACGATCTCACGCAGCACGCCCGCGCATATCGCGAGCTATCGCTGCTGCTCCGTCGTCCGCCCGGCCGCGAAGCGTTCCCCGGCGACATCTTCTATATTCATTCGCGGATGCTGGAACGCTCGACGCATCTCAGCAAGGAGCGCGGAGGTGGTTCTCTCACCGCGCTTCCCATCATCGAGACCGAAGCGCAGGACATCTCCGCCTACATCCCAACCAATCTCATCTCCATTACGGACGGTCAAATCTACCTCTCGCCCACGTTGTTCGAACTGGGAATCCTTCCCGCGGTTGACATCGGCAAGTCCGTTTCGCGGGTGGGCGGAGCGGCGCAACGAGCCGCTTATCGCGCCGTCGCGGGCAGCCTTAAGCTTGCCTACTCTCAGTTCGAGGAATTGGAAACATTCGCCAAGTTCGGCACCCGGCTCGATGAATCCACCCGCAAGATCATCGATCATGGGCAGCGCATCCGAGCCTGCCTCAAACAGCCGGAATCGCAGCCGGTGTCGATGATCGAGCAGATCACCGTGCTCCTGGCTTTGACGGCGAACCTTTTTGATCCGGTGCCGATCGAAAAGGTGAGCGATGCCGAGCAGGCGATAGAGAAAGCGACGTCGGACATCCCGGCGGACGTAGCGGGGCGACTAACGGCAGCTGACAAATTGAGTGACGCCGACCGAAATGCGATTCTGGAAGTTGCTACGCGTGCGCTTGCTCCGTTCCAACCCACTTCTAAACCCAAACCAGTCGCCAAGGCGTCGCCATGAGTGGCACTTTGGAGAGTTTGCGTCGAAAAATCGACGGCGCGGGGGATCTCGAAGGTGTTGTTCGTTCGATGAAGGCGCTGGCGGCATCGAGCATTGGACAATACGAAAAGGCAGTTCAATCGCTGGATGAATACTATCGCACGGTGGAGCTCGCGTCGGCTGTGTGTCTCCGCCAAGCTGTGCCGATTTCGTTCGGCGAGGGCAAACGCCCGCCGCATGAGGGAGCGATCGGCGCAGTCGTCTTCGGTTCGGATCAGGGCCTTGTCGGCAGGTTTAATGAGGTGGTCGTGGAATTCGCCGTGGAGGAGCTCAGAACGTTGCCCGGCAAAATAACGAAAATCTGGGCGGTCGGCGATCGCGCTCACGCGCTCATGGCGGACACCGGTCTGGCCCCGGTCGGCCTGCTATCGGTTCCGACTTCAGTCAATGCCATCACGCCCCTTATCGGTCAGATTCTCATCGAAGGCGAGGCGGCTCTCGATCAGGGCGATGTTGGGGAGGTCTATGTCTTCCACAACCACCCGAAATTCGGAGCCGTTTACGAGCCTGTAGGCAAGCGGCTGCTGCCGCTCGATCCCACCTGGCAAAACAAGCTTGCCGCCATGCCCTGGCCGACAAAGAGTCTGCCGGAGGTCATCGAAGGAGTCGCGTCAGCGCTTCAGGCTTTCGTTCGAGAATACCTCTTCGTTCTGCTTTTTCAAGCGTGCGCCGAATCCCTGGCCAGCGAAAACGCCAGCCGTCTCGCGGCAATGCAACGCGCGGAAAAGAACATCGAAGAAATTTTGGAAGATCTAAACCGCACGTTCCGCCGTGTTCGACAGGAATCCATCGACGAAGAGCTGTTCGACGTGATCTCAGGGTTCGAAGCGCTGACGGGTCGTGGGCGCCACGCCTAAAGCCTTGAAAGCCGATGCCGGGCTTGTCAGCCGCGCTTGAGGAGAAGTCGAGAGGAACAAGAAATATGCCTACTAAAGAGCAAGCAACTAGCGTCGATCAGGACAGCCGAACGTCACGGGGCCAGAACCTGGATCAAGCCGGCAAGCCGACCAAGTTTGTTTTCGATGCGGCGTTGTCTACCGCCGTCGCAGCAAATGGTCAACCCCAGAAAGAAGTATCGAATCCCACGGGTCCGCTCACGCCGGACATGCTCGACAAGATGAATCGCTACTGGCGCGCCGCAAATTATCTGTGCATCGGCCAGATCTACCTGTTTGAAAATCCTTTATTGAGAGAGCCGCTCAAAGCGGAACAGATCAAACCAAGGCTGCTCGGGCACTGGGGAACTTCACCGGGACAAAACCTTATTTACATTCATCTGAATCGCCTCATCAAAGAGCACGATGCAAATATCATTTATATTGCCGGTCCCGGACATGGCGGTCCCTCGCTCAATGCAAGTTCCTATCTTGAAGGTACTTATACCGAAGTCCATCCGGAGATCACGCCGGATGAAAACGGCTTGCGGCTTCTCTTCAGGAAATTCTCGACGCCGGGCGGAGTGCCCAGCCACTGCGGACCGCACGTCCCGAATTCCATGCACGAGGGCGGTGAACTTGGCTATTCGCTGGTTCATGCTTTTGGCGCCGCTTTCGACAATCCAGATCTGATCGTTGCCTGCGTCATTGGTGACGGAGAATCCGAGACTTGTCCGCTGGAAGGAAGCTGGAAATCAGTCAACTTCCTCAATCCAGTGCGAGACGGCGCAGTCCTCCCGATCCTCCACCTCAACGGCTACAAAATCTCCGGGCCGACTGTTCAGGGACGGACGAGCGACGAAGAATTGAAAGCTCTGTATGTCGGACGTGGTTACAGGCCCTATTTTGTCGAAGGCGACGATCCTGAGGCCGTGCATCAACTCCTCGCTCGAACGCTGGACGATTGCTACGCCGAGATTCGAGCAATTCAGCAGGAGGCGCGCCGCAGTGGGTTCAAGAAGCAGCCGATCTGGCCCATGATTGTTCTGCGCACGCCCAAGGGATGGACCTGTCCGAAAGAAGTGGATGGAATCCCAATTGAAGGCACGTTCCGCGCACACCAGGTCCCCCTCGCCACGGTCCGCGAAAACTCTGAACATCTCAAGATCCTCGAAGCCTGGATGAAAAGCTACAAGCCGCAGGAGCTCTTCGATGAAAGTGGCAAGTTCATTGACGAATTAGCGGAACTCGCGCCGAAAGGCAATCGCCGCATGGGAGGGAATCCTCATGTGAATGGCGGACGGCTGCTGACCGAGCTCGATCTACCAGACTTTACATCTTATGCGCTGGAGATTCCCGGACCGGGGCAAGTGGTCGCTGAAGCCCCGCGAAAGCTCGGAGACTTTTTCAGAGACATTTTCAAGTTGAATCCAACAAACTTTCGCATGTTCTGCCCCGATGAAACGAACTCCAATCGCTTAAACTCTGTCCTCGAGGCTACCGAACGTTGCTTCACGGCGGAAACTGTTTCGATCGATGACGAACTCAGCCCCGATGGCCGCGTAATGGAAGTATTAAGCGAGCATTGCTGCCAGGGATGGCTCGAAGGGTACTTGCTGACCGGGCGCCATGGCATGTGGTCCTCCTACGAAGCATTCGCGCAAGTCGTGGATTCGATGCTGACGCAACATGCCAAATGGCTGGAGCAATGCCGCGATTTTCACTGGCGCAAACCTGTCGCATCCTTAAATGTTCTACTGACAAGCCATGCATGGCGAAATGATCACAACGGTTTCAGCCATCAGGCGACTGGATTTGTAGACAATGCGCTGGCGCGCCGGAGTGAAACCATCCGAGTCTACTATCCGCCGGACAGCAACTGTCTGTTGAGCGTCTTTGACCATTGCCTGCGCAGTCGCAACTACGTCAACATCGTGACCTGCGGCAAGCAACCCCAGCTTCAATGGCTGAACATGGACGAGGCTCTTGAACATTGCTCGCGAGGGGCATCGACCTGGAAATTTGCGAGCAACGACGAGGGTGAAGAACCGGACGTCGTGCTGGCTTGTGCAGGCGACGTACCAACCATCGAAATCTGCGCGGCCTCATGGCTTCTGCAGAAGTATGTTCCTGGCATCAAGGTGCGAGTTGTCAATGTGGTGGACTTGACCGCTCTGATGATGCCGGACGATCATCCGCATGGGATGGACAACATGTCCTTCAACGAGCTCTTCACCAAAGACACACATGTCATCTTCGCCTTCCACAACAATCGCTGGCTCATTCACACGATGGTTCATGGGCGCTCGAATGAAGCCCGCTTCCATGTGCGCGGCTACATGGATCAAGGCACGACCACGACGCCGTTCGACATGGTAGTGCTCAACAAGATGAGCCGTTTCCACCTGGCCATCGACGCACTGAAGCACGTTTCACGGCTGCGTTCACAGGTTTCGGATGTAGTCGACATGTTCAACCGGAAGCTGTACGAACACCACGACTACATCCGACAACATCTCGAAGATATGCCGGAGATCAGGAACTGGCAATGGACAGCTGATTTCAGCGAGCCAACCGCTCCCCCGCCACTGGCCAAAGGACATCCTCGCGGAAGCGTGTTCAGCGATAGCTAAATGAAGAAAAGCCCGTTGAACCGGAGGTGAATCAAGATAAATTCCAGAGCTGGGCAACTGGCTAACAGCTCTTTCAACAACAGAGATTTTCGTATGCATTTTTCATTGCCGTACACTGCCGCTACGGACCGTGGGCATCCGCACACCATAAGTCTGAAACTGCGGGACATAAACCAACTTTTCAACTCGATGGATCCCTCTCCATTCATTGAAAAGGATCTCGACGACGACGCGGAAGAATTCATCGTAAGTTGGGCGCAAGAGTTCTCCGCTAAGGCTCCGGTCAAATTGCGCATCTACTTGGACCGGTGGCCGGCCGAAGATCCCAAAGAACTGATCAGGACGGCCATCCACAACCACTTTGCTCATCGTGCCAAAATTACTGACTTGGAGTTCAAGCGGCTCCTGAGGCAAGGCCGCACCAGTCTTTTCATCGGGCTGCTGTTCTTGGCGGCATGTCTAATTCTCAGCAAGATGTTGTTGGGTCGTGAGGCGGGCACTTGGGCTGCCATCGTGCGGGAGAGCCTCACGATTGCCGGATGGGTCGCCATGTGGCGACCCATGCAGATCTATCTTTACGATTGGTGGCCTCTGCTACGACGGAGCCGGATTTATGCCAAGCTGAGCCACATGCCCGTGGAATTCTTCCCAAAAGGCAAGAGTTGAGTAGAAGATTTAACGCGAAGACGAGGCGCTCTCAACTGGCTTTGTGTGCGCGGACTACATCCCTACCAGAGACAAGCGTTTCCGGAGCGACGCGGGTATCGAGCCGCGAAAAGTGGGGCTAGTCTGAAGACTTGCAGTCCCCTGGACAACCCGAACGAAGTCTCATAGCTTCACTCCGAGCCCGGCAGCAAAGGTCGCCCGAAGTCGACTGTCCGTTAGCTGTTCAATAAGGGTTCCGTAGCGTTCCTTACAAGGTTTTAAGGTAGCCACCCGCGTCTTGTAAGTTATTGAAATTCCTATTCCCTGTGGGCTGTGGTTCGTCAAAACCTTCCGCGCACGACCAAGGCACTCCTTGCGCTGCCATAGACCCGCGACTTTCGACATGCCTTTTGATCTTGTGGCTGATGGGAGTTGATCCCACACCAACAAACCAGATGAGGACAAAGAGGGCCCGATGGGCAGTGAATATTGATCTCGGCAGGCAAGAATCGTCTCTCTATGCCGCCGCTACGTAACGATGGTGCAACCCGCCGAGTCGAGGAAAGGGGTAAGTCCGCTTTCCGACTGTAGTACGGATCGCGACTGGCCGGCCCGCTGGCGTGTCCTTCGCGAGCCCCAGATGTGTCCGATCCTCGTGGTAGTAGAGCACATACTCGGACATCAGCCGCTTCAAATGCCGCTCGTTCAAGACGATCACGTGATCCAGTATGTCTCGTCTGCAGCTTCCCACGATTCTCAGCAGCCATGCGAAAGATTAGAGCACGAACTTCCTTGCTCACGCCCCAGGTCACCGCCATTGACCGCGACGGCGTGGACGACATGCTTAAGGAACACGAACACGTCTTCGCCGCGCGTATGAGTGCAGTTCTGCGAAAGCAATATAAGAGGTAACCAATGACGCCGAAACAATTTTTAGTGGTGGACATTCCGGCCGACGCGACAGCGGAACAGGCTGAGGCGTTGCTTAACGGTGCTTCCGGTGACTACTACATGCGGTCGCTCAACATGTGGCCGGATAAGAGCGCAAGAGCAATCTTTAATCGTCGCGCAGCCAAGCCCGAAAAGGAAGAGTAGCCGCGACACGGCCGCGACACGAAACGGGATACGAAACGGGACATAGTTCGTTTTCAATTAGACGACGTTGGAATTGCCAAACCCTAGTGACAACACACGACGCCGCGACAACTGAGCCCGCGAAGGCGGAGTGGTGTCTGGTGGTGTCAGGATGGGTCGGATGGGTAACGGTATGTGTTTAACAGTATATGTTTAAGGGTCGTGTCGCTGTCTCGGTCAATAGAATCAATGAGTTAGACGGGTGCGATTTTAATGACTGTCTCGGGTCGTTCGCATGTTTGTTTTCAATGACTTAGCTAAAAGGAAGGGTTTAGTGAAACCGACCGGTACCGAAACTGTCGGAACGTTAATGTCGACAGTTCTGGCCCAGAAGCTGAAGGCGTTTTGCGAGCGCGTATCACTGACGCAGCCTCAGGCCATTAGGACGTTGATATTCAATTTCGTGAGCGCGGATGAGAACACCGACCGGAAAACATCGTTCGGTAGAAGCGCACGTATCCAGCAACGGAACTTCGACAATTTCGACGGCGCTATTGTTCGTGTGGACGCCGTGTTATCCACGTCGCAAGCGAAACGTCTAGATCGCTTCTGCGATTCAATCGGATTCTACCGCGGCGAGATTATCCGCGTGCTGATTCGCAACTTTATCCACACCACGAAGCCGGGCAAAGCGGAAGACGCGTTTCTACTGACTGCACGTCAGCTTATGTCGCGTCAACCGTCATCACCATTATGGGGCAACGGTTGCGAGCGCACTGCGGAACAGCGGCGCGAACAGGCGTTCGACTTTATGGATGAGCATAACCTATCAGTTGGGCAGATTGCGACCGCGCTGCGGGGCTTGGGTACCCGGCGCAGCAAACGATGGATTGAACGGTGGCGATGATGCAGGTACATAGTTATACGTACATAATTGTACGTATAAGGCAGGGAGGGAAGGGCGGAATTGTTTCTAGCCCTTGTGGGTAGGGGGAATACGGGTCGAAAAACAACAATAGGTTGTGGTCGCGGGCCCGACGTGGAGGGTTTTACATACGCGGGCGATTAAAAAGCGAAAGTGAGATGCAGTTAAAGCCCGGCAGTGAGACAGTTTAAGTGTGATTAGGCAGCATTTCCGACCGTTTCAGACACCTTTATATGAGCCCCACCTCGCCCAATTCGCCCTGGATGAACGCACGGGAAGCCGCGCTCTACCTTCGCGTTGCCCATCGCACGGTGTTGGAGTGGGCTAAGACCGGGCGCATCCCCGCTCACCGGCTATCCGGGACGGCGCGGATAACGTATCGCTTCCTTACGTTCTGAGTTGGATGCTATGCTGTGCCCGCCATCTGCCGCACTTGGAGAAATCAATGCGGCGAAGTAAAAGCACCAACGGAAGTGTGGTCAAAGATAAACGCAATCACGTTTGGCAGTTTTTTTGGTGGGCCGATGGTCAACGTCACAGCAAGACGTTAGGCCGTTTCCCCACCAAGAAACAGGCATGGGATGCGGCTCAAGTGTTCCGCAACCTACCGCCGCAACCTCAACCCGCCGGCGCGCCAACAGTGGCCGTGCTGGTAGATCAGTACCGATTAGAGAAGATGCCAAAACGCTACAGCACTCGCCGTTCTTACGATGCGTGGCTGAGAAATCACGTCCTCCCGAAGTTTGGGCAGTGTGCGATTATTGGCGTGCAAGCGCGTCCCGCTGAACTTTGGCTGCAATCGTTGACGCTGACACCACGAAGCAGGGCGGCAGTTCGCGGCTTGCTTCGCATTCTTTGGGATTTCGCCATGTGGCGCGGAGACGTGCCAGTACAGCGCAACCCGATGGAGCTAGTCACCATCAAGGGAGCATCGAAGCGAACCAGCAAACCGCGCAGTCTGACGGTCGCTGAGTTTCAGAACTTCGCGCAGCACCTTGACGAACCATTCCACACCATTGCCCTTGTGTGCGTCTGTTTCGGACTTCGGATTAGTGAAGCCCTAGCACTCAAATGGTCGGACGTGGATTGGCTCAACGGGAAACTCAGCGTACAGCGTGGCATCGTTCGACAGCACGTGGATGACGTGAAAACCAAAACCTCACACAAGGCAATCACGATCACTCAAACTATGATCGAAGCACTCAAGATGTGGAAGCAGACAACCCAGTTCTCAGCACAAGAGGATTGGATTTTTGCATCCCCGTCGCAGTTAGGCCGTCTGCCGTGGTCAGACGATAGCGTCAACGATGCTTACAAGAAAGCCCCGTTGGCTGCCAAGGTCGAACACGTCAGCACGCACAGCATGAGGCACACGTACCGATCATGGTTAGACGCCGTGGGAACACCGACGGCCGTTCAACAAAAATTGATGCGGCACGCGGATATTCGCACAACGATGACCTATGGCGACGTTGTTACCGATGAAATGGCCCAAGCTGCTTCGAAAGTGGCAGGGCTGGCCGTCAACGGTATGTGAAACGGTATGTGCGGTTCGTAAGTCCTTTGTTTTGGCGGAAGCGTGTGTGAGTCGAACACACCGGCGACATCGTGGATGCCGCCCGCCGGTTTTGAAGACCGGGACGATCACCGGACCGCATGCGCTTCCGTGGTTTCGCGAAGTTCTTGCGCGCGAAGTTTTTGCAGCACCCAATTCCTTCGCGCAAAATCGCCGAGAAAGTTCGTTCGCAAGCTAACACGAACTACTTGGGCTGCGCCACCACTCGCAGGTAGGGCTTCAGAGTTTTCCAGCCGGCGGGATATTTTTGCTTGGCCTGGTCTTCTGAAACAGAGGTGGGGATGATCACGTCCTGGCCGGGCTTCCAGTTCACGGGCGTCGCGACGTTGTGTTTGGCGTTCAGTTGGATGGAATCTAGGGCGCGCAATACCTCGTCGAAATTGCGTCCGCTGCTCATGGGGTAGATCAGCATCAGCTTGATCTTTTTGTCGGGGCCAATCAGGAAGACGGTTCGCACGGTGGCATTGTCGGCGGCAGTGCGGCCTTCGCTGGTCGTGCCAGATGCTTCGGGCAGCATGTCGTAGAGTTTCGCGATTTTGAGCTCGGGATCTCCGATCATGGGGTAGGTCACTTTGTGGCCCTGGGTTTCTTCGATGTCGGCGGCCCACTTGCCGTGACTGGCGACGGGATCGACGCTCAATCCGATGATCTTGGTGTTGCGCTTAGCAAACTCCGGTTGCAGGCCGGCCATGTATCCCAGTTCGGTGGTGCACACGGGAGTGAAATCTTTGGGGTGCGAAAAGAGGATCGCCCAGCCGTTACCGATCCACTCGTGAAAGTTGATCGGGCCTTGCGTGGTTTCAGCGGTGAAATCAGGAGCTTCGGAGTTGATGCGTAAAGACATGTCGGTCCTCAAGTGGTTTTGCGATTGGATGAAGGCCTAGCTTGTTTTAAACCCTATAATGTTAGTAGGGAATAGAATATCGAGCGGCGAGCCGCTGGTCAAGCGCGAGCCGCGGGTATTTGCGTTCCAAAAGATGGTATCGCATGGAGCAATGGGTTCTGCCCTGGCCTGAAGTTTCTTGTGTCGGCAAAATTTCAATCGGGCGAATCTTACGTCGGAATCAGGCCCTCTAATGGGTAGTATGGCTGCTTCGATTCGGAAATTTCTCATGGCGCAGGTCGATGTATTCACCGACCTCGCTCTGACGGGCAATTCGCTGGCGGTTTTCCTCGACGGTCGCGGCCTCAGCACGGAGCTGATGCAGGCGCTGGCTCGCGAAACGAATCTTTCGGAAACGACTTTTATTCTTCCCGGTGACGCGGCCGCGGAAAAAGAACGCGGCGTGCGCGTGCGCATTTTCACGGTACAGGAGGAGTTGCCTTTTGCCGGACATCCGACGCTGGGGACGGCGTTCGTTCTGCGGGGGGCGAGCGGCGCATCGGAAGTTCGGCTCGATCTGAATGTTGGCACCGTGCCGGTGCGCTTCACGGAACATCCGTCGCAGGCTGTCTTTGGAGAAATGACGCAGAAAGATCCTGAGTTTGGTGTGATTCACGACGTGGACGCGGTTGCGCGCCTCACGGGCCTCAGAGCTGCTGACTTTGATAGTTCGGCGCCCATACAGACGGTTTCCACGGGTGTTCCTTTTACTATCGCCCCGCTGCGATCGCTGAAAACTTTGCAGAACCTTCGTCTGGATCTCGACGGCTCCGTCAATTATCTCGCGAGCAGCGGGGGGAAGTTCTTTTATTTCGTGTGCCGCGAGACCGTGGATCCGAAAGCCCGGCTGCACGCCCGCATGATTTTCTACAACGGCGACGATCCCGCGACGGGCTCGGCCGCCGGATGCTGCGCTGCTTGGATGGTCGCGCACGGTGTTGCTGCCAGCGAGGAGCAAGTTCTGATCGAGCAAGGCCTGGAAGTGCACCGTCCGAGTCGCATTTTTGTGCGCGCCAGCAAGCGGGCTGATCGGCAGGATAACCATGTGGTCAATGTGCGCGTCGGTGGAAATTGTGTGGAAGTGCTCCGCGGCGAAGTGACACTTGCGATCTAGCAGTATGAAACAGCTCTCCAGTCGCGGCTTCCGGCACGATAGCACGAGTTTGCCTTGCACCAGAGTGCCATTGGCTAGCGCGCTACTTTACCGCGACTCCAATTGTGTTTAGCATTCATTTCGCTCTCACTTAAAAAATTAAGGACGAGATTATAAAGTTCTTGTGGACGGCAGTCTCCCGGTCAGATCAATGAAGCCAAAAAAAACAATTCTCTGTGTGGACGATAACGAACAGGCGCTTTCGATACGCAAAATCCTGCTGGAAACCCGCGGCTACCGCGTGGTGGCGTGCAAGGACGGCGAAGTTGCGCTGGAGGCTTTTCGCCGAGGCGGAGTCGATCTGGTGCTCACCGACCTGCTCATGCCGGGTGTGGATGGTTCGCGGCTGATCGAAGAAGTCAAACGTGTTTCGCCGCAGACGCCCACGGTGCTCATTTCCGGCCGCACGAAAATTTACGAACGCGAAACGCTGGCCGATGTTTTCTTGCCCAAGGGATTGTACGAGCCCGCCGAGTTGCTGGAACGGATTCGGCTGCTCCTGGTACGCAAGCGTGGGCCCAAGCGACAGGTCGAACCGCGCCCGCCCGGAGCGAAGGCGGCGCATGCTGGTGTGGCGCACGTAAACGTCGCATGAGCGGCGCGCTGGATGAGGGAGCGACGCGTCCCCTCATGCCTCAATCATCCTTCTCCGTGTGATATCGTTTTCAATGGATGGCAGTATTCATTGAAGCGAAAGAACTGCGCAAAACCTATCGAGTGGGCAAGGTCGACGTGCCCGCTCTGCGCGGTGTGTCTTTCAGCGTGCAAAAAGGC
>Ga0224547_1000096_pt1 | contig 17611 bp, 22 predicted proteins | sample 714P21014metaG_FD_179908 | JGI IMG/M metagenome (GOLD analysis project Ga0224547, IMG submission 179908) | Peat soil microbial communities from Stordalen Mire, Sweden - 717 P2 10-14 | ecosystem: Environmental > Terrestrial > Soil > Wetlands > Peat | place: Sweden: Norrbotten County, Stordalen...
TGCAACACGTTGATGAGCGCGACGAAATGTACGCCGGCGTGATCGAAGCTGTAATACCCCTTGTTGTCGGAGGCCTTACCAAAGCGGTTGAAGTATTCGGTGACGGTCGCATCCGTGGTGTCGTGCTCGCCGGGTACGGTGTGCATCTCGGTGGCACGCAGGCGGGAGAAGAGTTGCTGCGCCAGATCAAATTCCGCGGGCTTCGACAGGTGGGTGATATCGCCGGTATGAATAATGAGTGCCGGCTGCTCAACCATGCCGTTCACAACATCGATAGTCTGGGTCAAGGTCGCATTGACGTCGGGATTCGCGTCCTTGTTGAAACCGATATGGGTGTCGCTGATCTGAACGAATAAGGGCTTGCCCAATTTGGCAGTACCCTGCGTGTCGCTGGCAGCCATGGCCAGATCGAGAGGCGCGAGCACGCCGCCCGAGAGTGCGAAAAGGGTTCCGGCCCCGCCATAGGCCATACATTTTAAGGCGTTTCGACGCGACAACAGCGATTCATCCGACATGTTCGTCTCCGGGAAAGTGGCAGTTCAGCAGAGAAGACTTCGGATGAAAACGATTTATTCCATTTTTTTATTTGTCGCGCACGCTCAAGTCTTGAATCAACTTCGCGAGTCCAAAACCCGATGTGTCCGGACTTGACACATAGATGATATCTATTGAGCTTTTAAGAATAATTAATTGGACTCACGACATTTTTCGGTGTGAGATTGTGCGGGGAGCAGGAGGTCGTTCAAAACATCAACCGGAAGGCGATCGACCATGACGATAAGGGAATTGCGCTACTTGGTGGCTCTGGCGAATTGCGCGCATTTTGGACGCGCGGCCGAGGAATGCCACGTATCTCAGCCCACCTTGAGCACGCAGATCAGAAAGCTGGAGCAATATCTTGGCGCCACGCTGATCGAGCGCAATGCCAAATCATTCGCCCTCACCCCGGTTGGCCAGGAAGTGGTTGAAAAGGCGCGCCGGATCGTCGCACAAGTCGATGAGCTGTTAGCCAAGACGCGCACCGGAAATGGACCCTTGAGTGGACGGTTGAATTTGGGGGTCATCCCGACGTTGGCGCCGTACTTGCTGCCAAAGCTGTTGCCGCTCGTCAAGAGCCGCTATCAAGCTCTGCAACTGGTGGTGCACGAGGATCTCACCGGGCATCTACTGGAACGATTGCAGGGCTACCAGATCGACGCGGCCCTGCTGGCGCTGCCGCTCGACGGCGATGAGTTCGAGGTGCTGGCGCTGTTTGACGAGCCCTTCTGGTTCGCCTGTCCACCGCGCCATCCACTGGCGCAATTGAAGGCGGTCACCGAGGCTGATTTATGCGGCGAGCCAATGCTTCTCCTGGCCGACGGACACTGCCTCCGCGGTCAGGCGCTGGCCGCGTGCGGGCAATCCGCAGCGCAAGAGGAGGGGATCGATGATTTCCGTGCCGCCAGTTTGGAGACCATCTGCCAGCTCGTTTCTGCGGGATTTGGCTGTACCTTGTTGCCGGCCTTGGCAGCCCGAGCCCCGCAAGGCCCTGAGCCATCCTTCGTCATCCGGCCGCTGCACTCCCCGAATGCCAACCGCCGCATCGGTCTGGTGTGGCGGCGGGGCTATCCCAAGGCGCAAGAACTGGCGCTGCTCGGCGAGTTGGTGCGCAACAATCCACCCAGCGGCACGCTTCCCGTGGCGACACAGCAGCCGCTGGCTGCGAGCCGCTAGCTAGCGCCGCGCCCGCTGCGGCGCGCCGTCAGCCCTTGCTTAGCGTTTGCCGTAATCCAGCGCCACGCCTTTGCGCTGCGCGAGAATGTAAGCCTCCAGCGCCCGCATCTTCGGATCATCCGGTGCCAAGACCTTGCCGCGCACAGGATGCTCGATGCACCAGTTGATCATGTCGCGCAACAATGCGACCCGGCCCAACTGCGGCTGGAACTTCGGATAGGACTCGGGGTGGGTATTGGCAGCCCTTGGGTGGCACATATCGCAAGACACGGCGATCTCGCTGCCGAGTTGGTCGCCGCTGTGAAACACCGAGGAGCCGTAGACAGCCGTTTTGTAGGTCTCGTTTTTCCAGACTTGAACGTCCTGCGGGGTGACGGTTCCATAGGTCGAGGATTGGCCTGTACCGATCAGTTTGGAATTGTCCGCCGGGACCACGACTTGGTGGGCTTCGACTTCGTCCTTCACCCAGTTGCTGTTCGGGTTGCTTGCTTTCCACTGCGCCATCAGCGCGTCGGAAATCTTTTGACCCTCGGCGCGGGTTTTGGGCGCGTCGTTCGGGACCTGCACCGTCGTCTTGTTGTCACACAGTTTGACGGTCTTGCTGCCGGAAGCCGGCGCTGCGGGCGATTGCTGCGGGGCCGCGCTCTGACTGTCGGCTTTCGCGGCGAGTGCCGAGGCCAGCAGGATCAGTGCCAGGAAAGAAGGATTATTCATTGCATTGCTCCGGTCGAGTCCGATCAATAGCTGGCGAGGGTTGGCGCGAGGGGCACATCGCTCTTGCCGCCGCTGCTCAAATAGCTGGCTCTCACCTGCATGGGATTGCGGTTCCACAGGTTGTAAAGCATGTCGACGAGGCCGTCCGGGTGGACGTTGATCGTGCCGTCGCCGAGTCCATCGTTTGGGTCGAACGGATTTGGTCGATTCATCTGCACGGTCAGTGCCGGCAACCCCTGCGGGGCATAGGGCCAAGGCCATGCCGTCGACAGCATGCCGTGGAACTGAATGTTGCCGATGCGGTTGCTCAATACTTGATGGGTATGACCGTGCAATACGGTGACGCGCTCAAAGCGCTGCAAGATGGCCTGGACGTCCTCGGCGTCGTCGGTCCAAAAGTTCCACGGGCGATACAGTTTGTAGAGCGGCGAGTGCGAGAACACGATCAGCGGTGTTGAGGTCGGCACCTTCTCCAAGTCTTTCCTGAGCCACTCGCGTTGCGGTGCCCCGACTTCGAACGCGCTTTGCAGGGCATTATCGAGACCTGCCACCGTATGCATGCGCTCCGCCGGACTCATGCCGCGCGCGGTCCAGAAATCTTTTTCCTGCACGCTCATCAGCACCACAAAATGCACGCCTTTGTGGTCAAAGCTGTAGGTCTGCGGACCAAACAGTTCATTCCAATGCTGGCCCATGTCGAAATACCAGTCGTGCTCGCCCACCATCATATGCAGCGGGGCCTTGATGCTTTTTAGGATCTGCGCGCCCAGATCAAGCTCTTCCTTGCGTCCCAGCTGGGCAAGATCACCGCCGTAAAACACGAAGTCGGGCTGAGGGTCAATCTTGTTGATGTCATCGACCGCGCGCAGCAGCTGGCGCACGAAGCGTTCATTGGTCTTCTTGGCATACAGGTGGGAGTCCGAGATATACGCGAAGCTAAATCCCTGGCCTGCCGGACCTTCGGCCGCGTAGGCTACATTGACCGGCAGAAAGCTATGGAAATGATTCGACGCTCCGGCGGCCAGTGCAGCTGCCGCGGCACCGGTGGACACTTTCAGAAAGCTACGCCGGTCAAGATTCTGCAGGCCGCGAAACATCGACTCGCGCTCTTCCAGGTGCCTCGTTTCGACGCTCTTGATGTGGGGTATTTTAGTATTGTCGCTCATGCTGGCGCTCCGTATTACTTCAGGCCCGACGGACCCATCACGCGCTGCTCAAAGGGCAGCATCTCGCGGTGCGCCAGCGCGTTGTCGCGAAGCGGCCGGCTCTTGGCGGCCAGCGCTTGCTGCTCGCGGAACGCCGCTTCGTTCTGTGCAGCGAAGCGCGTATCGGTCAGAGCGAACAAAAAGGCCACCACGTCATCAATCTCGTTTTCGCTCAAGTTCAGCGGCTCGATACCTCCGTCCAAGTAGGTGTTGGTCTCGCCACCCTTGTTATAGTGGTCCACGACGTCCCAAAGTGTTTTCAACGAACCGTCATGCATGTACGGTCCAGTGATCCCCACGTTGCGTACCTGCTCGGTCTTGAACGCGCCGATGTCGCCGCGATTCTTGGTCACGAGGAAGCGTCCCAGCTCCGACATGTCGGTCTCAATCGCCAGCTTGTCGAGTTCCTTGGGGTCATTGTTCTTGCTCAACACGCTGATAGCTTGGCCGGCGAGCGCCTCGAAGTTTTTCGTGCGCGCGGAGACACCGATGTTATGGAACAGATTGTCAGTGCCGAGGGGATTGGAGGAGTTGATCATGTGGCAGCTGACGCAGCGGGCTTTGTTGTTGAATAGATCGAGTCCGCGTTGGGCAGCGAGCGACATTGCCTTTAAGTCGCCTGCGGCATAGCGGTCGAACGGCGCGTCCAGAAAGATTAATGTGCGCTCAAAGCTTGCAATGGCGCGGCCAAGATCGTCGTAGTTCGGAGCGCGGCCGTAGGCCTTTTGGAACATGGCCTGATAAGTAGGGTCGGTGTTGACGGAAGCCATGGCGCTGGCGGCGTCCGGATGTCCCATCTCGATGGGATTGAGGATCGGTAGCTTGGCTTGTTCATCGAGCGAGGGCGCGCGTCCGTCCCAGAACTGACTTTGCAGCAATGCCGCGTTCATGGTGGTGGGCGCGCTGCGTTTGCCCAGGTGATCGCCTATTCCCTCCGACACGCTGCGATGATCTGAGAATCCGCGGCTGACATCGTGGCATGTCGCACAGGCGAGCGTGCCGTCCTTCGACAAGCGGGTATCGAAGTACAGCTTGCGGCCCAGCGCGATGCGGTCCGGCGTCAATTCGTTGCCGGTCATCATATAGATGCTGGCCCAGGCCACTGGGTCGATGCCGGCAGGCGGGGTGGCATAGCGCGTGATGAGTTTGTCAAGCCGCTGCTCTTGCGCTGCTATGGGCATCGCGCCGTGCGGTCCGGTTGCGGGATCTGCTGCAAGGCTGAGACCGGTGCCGGCGGCGCAAGCGAGATAGATGGATGCGGTCATGCCCGGCGCACGTACCCAAACTAATTTTTTCATAACTCCCTCCCGCCGTTCTATGCGCGGACCAATACAGTGCACGATCAACAAAACGGTTCCCAATTGAATGTTTGAATGAGGGCGATAGGGCTTGCCTATGGCGATTCGCTGATTTTTCTATTGATCGGCGCTCAGGTCGCCCAGCAGGACTTCGCCGAGTCAATCCCTAAATCCGGCTCGGAATTTCAGCAGCAGTGCTCGGGATCAGCGGACCGGGGCGTCCCAGAATCGGTGCACCAGGAGCAGGGCGAGCAGGGCGATCTTTTTCATCGCCGCACTTGCGCTCGCGCTGACACCCATCACATTTCGAGCCGCGCAAAGATCTTTGAAACCTACTGGAATAAATGGCGGTTTCGAACAGTCTACTTGAGTAGTGCCGGCTAACATGGCCGCACAACTTTATCAACGCGAGAAGGGTCGCAATAGAGGTAGCCATGAGCATTCTTCCACTCACCATAGTCACGAACACCAGTCTTCAGATACCAGGTCTTGATCCCTGGCACGCGGATCTGCAGGATCCAGCCTTAACAGTGATGACCGACTTTCGCGAGCGAGCCTCCGTTACCGTCCCAGACATTGCATTAATCGATGAGGCTCTGGAGCACATGAGACACACCGGCGTTCGTTGCGCATTCGCGATCGATGACCGGAGGAGCATCGTTGTCGGATTGATCACCGCGTACGATATCACCGGCGAGAAGCCGATGCAGTTCATGCAGTCCGAGGCAATACCACGTCGCGAAGTCCTAGTCCGCGACATCATGCAGGAGATCTCGGAATGCCCCGTTGCGGACATCAAGCAGATAGAACGCGCAACGGTTGCCGCCGTGTCGAATATGTTCGCCAGGAATCAATTAACCCACGTGCCGGTCGTGGAGACGAGCGAAAGCGGCGAGCAACGTCTGAGGGGTTTGCTCTCGGCGGCGAAGGTCAAGCGATTGTTGTCGCGGTCAGAGTCAATCAGGCACGATTTGGCCAGGGACGCTGCAACTCAGGGCAGCCACAAGTTGCGCGCAGTAGCGCATCCGGCAATTACTGCGGATCCACTACTCACCCCGCTCCGTCGAATTTTCCGCTGAAGCGCGCGAGTCACGCCGATGTGTCGCCAACAGTCGCGGATTTCGAATCGCAAGGCTATAAACTCACGGGCGGCCGCGCCGACTATTTCGACCATCAACGCGCGGCGGTCGTCGTCTATCAGCACGCTTCGCATGTCATCAACGTATTCAGCTGGGACGGCAATCGGGCTGCCCTCCCCAAAAACACGACCCGCGATGGCTATCATCTGGCCTTCTGGAGGTCAGGCGATCTAGCGTATTGCGCGGTATCCGATACGGGTTGGGACGAGCTGCTTGGACTCGCGAAGTTGATGCAGGACTTGAGCGTGCGCGACAATTAGAAAATTGATGGAATAAATCGATTTCATCCGAAGTCTTCTCTCCTGCACTGTAACCTTCCAGGAGACGAACATGTCGGATGAATCGCTGCTGTCGCGTCGCAACGCCTTAAAATGCATGGCCTATGGCGGGGCCGGAACCCTTTTCGCACTCTCGGGCGGCGTGTTCACGCCGATCGATCTGGCGATGGCGGCAAGTGACAAACAAGCTGCCGCCAAGATGGGCAAACCCTTATTCGTACAGATCAGCGACACCCACATCGGTTTCAACAAGGAAGCAAATCCGGACGTGGCCGGGAGCTTGACGCAGACCATCGACATTGTGAACGGCATGGTCGAGCAGCCCTCACTCATCATCCATACGGGCGATATCACTCATTTGTCTAAGCCCGCGGAATTTGATCTGGCGCAGCAGCTGTTCTCCCGATTGCGCACCACCGAGATACACACCGTGCCGGGCGAGCACGACACCACCGATCCGACTGTCTCGGAATACTTCAACCGCTTTGGTAAAGCATCGGACAACAAGGGGTATTACAGCTTCGATCACGCCGGCGTGCATTTCATCGGACTCATCAATGTATTGCAGTTCAAACCGGGCGGCCTTGGCACCTTGGGCGCCGATCAGCTCGAGTGGGTTGCGGCCGACCTAAAACGCCGCTCGTCCAGCACGCCAATCGTGGTCTTTGCGCACATGCCGCTCTGGACCATCTATGAACCTTGGGGTTGGGGTACCGGTGATGCGGACCAACTCATGAGCCAGCTGCGCCGCTTCGGCTCGGTGACGGTGCTGAACGGTCACATCCACCAGATCGTGCAGAAGGTCGAAGGCAATATGACTTTCCACACGGCGCGCTCGACCTCCTATCCGCAACCGGTCGCCGGTGTGGGCTCGGGACCCGGTCCGCTCAAAGTACCTTCCGACCAATTGGCCTCGATGCTTGGGATCACCAGCGTGTCGGTCGTGAAACATCCGAGTTCACTGACGCTCAATGACACGGCGCTCGCCTAGCAAGGCGTCCAAGTTTAATCAACAAAGCTAATCAAGGAGAAACTCACGTGAATGTTCGAAGAACTCGATTGTTGCTGACGGCTGTCGGCATGATGGCTCTAGGAGCGATGGAGGTGTATATCCCCTCGGTTGCAGATACCTCAAACCCAACCCAGATCGTGGCGAAGGATTTCATGTTCAGCCCGACGCCCTTGACGGTCAAGGCAGGCTCGACCGTGACCTGGACCAACAAAGACGATGAACCGCACACTGTGGTCAGCGACACAGGAGTGTTCAAGTCAGGCGGCATGGATACGAACGAGAGCTTTTCTTACAAGTTCGACAAGCCCGGCACTTATCACTTCACGTGTTCGATCCATCCGCGCATGGTCGGCACGGTCGTCGTTCAGTAGGCTCATGATTCGCAATCTGAAAAGAAGTCCGACATCCGACCGGCGCTCTACCCACACCCGCCAAACCTTGCGCAGGAAGACACTAAAGACACTCAACGGGCGTTCTGGATCATCAAACACGGGATCAAGATGAGCGCGATGCCCGCGTGGGGTAAATCCCTGAGGCGCACCTTTCGTTGGTGACCCGACTCGCGCAATTGCGCCGGCACTTTGGGATTGTCCAGCTTGGCCAGGCCCCAAAGTAAGAAGTGGGGTAAGGCGCTAACGGCATTTCGGAATAAAGCGCACGTGCCGTGAGTCTACCTCGTTGAGGAACTCCTAAGTTTGTTGTTGGTACATAAATCGGAACAGTAGAGACACGTCATCGGGTCAATTCATACCCGGCTCAACCGTGCAGCGATGACGCGCGTTCTTAATAAGTAACTGCACAAATGGTATGTGAGGTGACGTGATGATCAATGCAGCAGTGATTAACAAGTTGCGACTTGGTGCGCTAGCGCTAGCGGCAGGACTCGCGCTCGGCGCGGTATCCAGCGCACACGCCAACGGCGGGGGCGGCGGCGGTCATGGAACAGGCTTCGGCGGTGGTCATGGAGGAGGCTTCGGGGCCGGACATGGAGGCCGCGGCGGTTTTGGTCGCGGCCGCTTCGGCTATGGCGGTTTGGGCTTATACGGCTTTGGTCTTCTCGGGTACGGCCTGTTTTTCGATGCTCTTCCGTTCTATTACTCAACGTATTGGTGGGATGGCAGTCCGTACTACTATGCGAACGACAATTTCTACCAGTGGAACGCATCGGTAGGTCAGTATGTGACCGTGCGTCCCCCCCAGAATCTCCAGACCCAAGTGGCGACTACGCAGGCACTCGAGAACCTCAGCCTATTTGCGTACCCGAGGAATGGGCAGACCAGTGAGCAGCAGGCGACCGATCGCATCGAATGTCAGCGCTGGGCGACAGGCCAAACTGGGATCGATTCTTCGCCCACGGGTGGCACCGTTCCGGTGGCAGCCTCTCCCGCGAGCCGGCACGATTATCTTAGGGCTGAATCGGCGTGTTTGGCGGGTCGCGGCTACAGCGTGCAATAATCGCTAATCACAGGTGAATAATTGCAGTCACAGCAAGCACAAGGGCCCGCCTTCAGTGCCTACGATTTTGATGGACGTTGGTGTCGCTTCGATTCATACCATCCCCACAGCCGCTATCAAGAACGCAAATGAAATGACGGCCACCCAGCACCGCGCCATATCGAACCGCTCCCAGCGACCCACGAGAACCCGCCAATTATCGGGCGGCGCATCGGGTCGCCAAGTGAGAGTGTCTTTGTTGATTGGGGCGGTGCCTAACAACGTGGTCACGACCCAAATGAGCAAACCGAGGGCTGCCAAGCACCGAAGTCTGAAACCGGCTCCGGTTCCATCCAGGCTCATAGCCGCAACCCCTGACAGGGCCGTAAGGATAAAAGTCCCAGGCACCAGGGCGCGCAGATGTGCGTGTCGAAGTTGGATCTGCGGCTGTTGGTCCAGAGCGGCTACCACCGTGCGAACCCCATAGCAGATCACTAACTCTTCGCCCGCCAGCACGCCTGCGAAGAACAGATTGAGGAACTCAACGATGGCGTGAATCATGTCGACCATGACGCCGAGGACTGAGCCATCTACTAAAAGCATTGAGGCTTTTGCAATCAGTTTCTCCTTCAATAAACTTCGTCGCCTTGACGGGCAAGTGCCGTGTCGGTGAGCGCCAGCGGTCTTGACCGCCACCGCTTTGATCCCGGGCTGTTGTGGCAGCTCATGACAGAAGACTTCGGAGCAGATCCATTTATTCCAATGACGTTTGCAATTATCGTGGGTGCCGTTCCGGCAACACCGCTATGGCACCACATCGCATGTCTGTCCCACAAAATGGGCATGCCCCGCACATGGGCGGGGCATAGCCGTGGTCTTGAGTGAAGGCGTCCTTGCCGATGGGTCAGTAGCCGACTGGCGGCGGAGTACTGGAGCTGGTGATGGCGATGCTACCGAAGACACCGTCCGTCTGATCCGCGAATCCTGCAGTGTAGAACAGCGTCGTAAGCGGCTTATCGGAGTCGCCGTCCCCGAATACCAGGGACCACAGGCCCGGGACAGCGAATGCCGCACCGCCGTTGAGCGCCAAGGGGCCCAAAGAGGTTCCATCGGGAGCGAAAATATTGATCGTCCCATCGCCAAAATTGCCGATCAGCAGATCCCCGTCGAGCGAGCCGAATCCGGCAGGTGCAAGGGCCATCCCCCACGGCGCATTGAGCGGGCCCGCCGACGCAAAGCGGCTGACGAAGTTACCGTTGAAGTCAAACACGTCGACGTAACCCAGGCCGGCACCCGTGGTTTCGTCATGCATTGCCGTATCCCGCATGGCGTAGGTGACGTACAACTGGTTATTCAGTGCCGCTATGCCGAACGGCACAAAGCCGGCCGGCATGGTCGAGTCAATGAATTTCCCCTGCATAGCTGCGGGCTTGGCGAAGTTGGTATCGAATACGTCGACCTTGCTGTTATGCAAGTCGGTCGCGTAGAGGAAATTTGCGCCATTGACGCTCCCTAGCGCGAGCCCTTTGTAGACCGCATGCTCGGTACCGCTGCTCACCCCATCGTCGTACGCCGTCACTGCCGTCGCGCCGCTGTCTTTCGCCCACGCGGCGATGGTTCCACCTTCTCCGCTGAAGATGAACAATGACGTCTCTTGGCCGTTACTCGTAGGAATGAGAAAGCCGCCTGTGCCGTTGTAGACCTGACCCGTAGGGTTGGCCGTCACACCTGTTGCGGACGCGGGGATGGTAATTGCAGTAGTGGTCGACCCGGTAACTGCATTTGTTTGAATCTGTCCGCTGCCACTGTACAGCGAAGCCACGTTGCTGTTGTTGTCGGCAATCCAGAATGGTAAGCCCGGTGCAGTGACCAAACCCCAGGGATTCGATAGGTTTGCGTCAATGGTGCTGGTGGTGGCAACGACTCCGGCCTTATTCGACACCAGGGCGGTATCGGTGAATCCGCTCGTCGTCTGTTGGCCCATCTGACTGCCACTGACTCCGAAAGCGCCACCGCCACCGCCACCGCCACCGCCGCCGCACGCGGCGAGGGAGAGGGCACAAACAGCGCCAACTGCGAACGAGGTCGATACTTTACGTGAGATAATTTGATGCGATTTCATGGTTACACTCGATGACGTCGATATGACGTGAACGGAGACCAGACCGCCGATCGGCCGACTTTATTCCCGAGCGCAGTTTGTTTTTGTATCATCGGGCGTCGCGGGTGCTCAAGTCTTGCAGCAACCGAGCGAGTCCAAGCAGTTCATCCCAAGCGGTATCCGAGACTGCGCAGTACGCCAGATTCCCCGCCCTCCAGAACGCCAGGTGATACCCGTTGCGTGTGGTGTCCTTCGGTAGGCCGCGCTGATCCGCCGCCCAACTAAAGACGTTGATGACGTGCGAACCACGCTGGTAGACGATGACCGCCGCGCGTTGGTGCTCAAAATAGTCCGTGCGCCCGCCAATGAGCCGATAACCTTGGCCGTCGAAATCGGCCACCATCGGCGATACGTCGGCATGACCCGCAAACCATGGCTTAACCGTATGCCTGTCAGTGGAAATCACGTCGATCAGATGGTCCGGCATCAACGATCGCACGTGAGCGCTCAGCAGATCGTCAAGCAGTGGATTAGTGGGTCCCGGCGCCAGGAGAAAGAATGCAATCCCTGCGGCGATTGCCGTGCCACCGATGCCGCCCAAGGCGCCCCGCCAGAACGGCCTGGATAGCCAGTTCCTGAACCGCTTCCCATGTCGGCGCGGGCGCTTAGCCGCACCTTCCCGATTGAGCGCCCGCATGACCCGGGCGCGCAGTACCGGCGGAGTACTCGCGTAAGCCGCATCCTGCCGCAGCGCGGTGCGCACCTGCTCAAGGTCGTCAAGCAGCGCGTTGCACTCGGCGCAATGTATTCTATGTCGCTCGATATTCGCGGTGGACACCGAATCGAGCTCGTCGTCGAAGTAGGCCTGCGCGCGCAGACGTTCAGTGCACCGCATGCAGGGCTCCATTGACCTCTTGCAACCATCGCGCCTTGAGTGCCGCCCGCGCGCGCGCCAGACGCGACATCACGGTTCCGATGGCTACATTCGTGACCGTGGCAATCTCGCGACAATTCATCTCCTCGATCTCGAGGAGTAACAAAACCTCGCGATGCTCTTCCGGCAATGCCGACAACAGCAGATCGAGAGTTCGCTTCTCGTCCTGTTGCATCGCGGCGCTCTCCGGATCGGGCGGAGCGAGCGGTGCAGGAGTATCTCGCCGGCCGTGGCCTCACCCGATCGAAGAACGGCCGAGATCGCCACTTGCATCCGGGGGGTCGCAAGAGCCGCCGCGGTCGGGCAGGAGGATTGCGTCCGCGATATCAAGAGGGCTGTAACGACCGAATTTTTTGCAAGTACGTCTCTCGCACTTGGTTCGGGTTGCTTGGATCATCGGGATCGTTGCGAAAGCCTCCGGGCTTCGAGCTGGATCCCATGACGGATTTCTTCTCCGCGGTCATCTGACCGCGCTGCCGCTCTTCCTCTTTGTGGTCCATAAGCGCCTCCGGTTCACTGTTTCCTTCATTCGCCCCGCGGTATTTTTTGGCGTGCCTTGGCGACTAACTCGCGCGCCTTGACCATCGCTTTGTCGGCCGTCGCTTTGGCGCAGCCCTCATTGCTCTTCGAAAGCTTACCGCTTACATTTTGTTTCATCGCGAGTTCTCCTTGAAACTGGGGTGATTGGTTCTGTCCGGCAGTAAGACTCCTGACCTGCTTTTTTTATTCCCTGTGTCGGGCCTCAGCTACTCACAAGTGGCCTCAGCAATGTCTTGCCCTGTCGGAACTGTGCGCTCCCGCGTGTTCCGGGCTCGCGAGGCGATAGACAATCAATTGCGCCACGTCTTTGACGACGGCCTTGGACGCCGAAAGCTCCCACATATTCGCGCCGCGGCCCGTTCGTAGAACGGGGACAGTCATCGCTGCTGGGCCATCCACGAATGCGTCGGTCTTGCCCATTCCTCTCGGGCGATGCATCGATTGAGCGCGAGCCACGGCGACTCGCAGTTCCACTGAAGAAAGCTCGTCCGGAAATGGGCCTTTCGATGCCCATACAACAGAGCCCCAGCCGGATGTTCATGCCGAGGGCCTGCTCGTTTACCCACTAGAGCGAGTTTTGCGCCGTGTGCGGTCAAGCAAGCGGTCAGTGCCTGTCCTAGAACGCCGAGCGCGCCCGTCACGACGAAGACTTTTCCGGATAGATTCATTGCATTTACCCTGTGCGTGTAGTTAAACGCAGAGCATCAATGGGTTCAGTTCAAAGAATGCGCTGAATTGGGCATCCCGGAATCAACACTCCGACTCGGGGCTGCGTCGGCCTCGCGAGTTTGATCAGCCCGCGGCTCAAGTGTGCGCCACGCGGCCGCCGCCGGTAGCATCGCCGTAAGCGTATCGTCACGCCGCCAGAAGTGATGGAAAAGCGCGGCTGACACATGAAGCGCAATGAGGCCGAGCAAGGAGAAGCCGACAGCCTTGTGTGCGGTCAACAGCTGTTGCGCGAGCGGTCGATTCTTCTCGATCAACGCCGGCAATTGTCCGATGAAGAACAAGTTCACGTGATCACCATGAGCGTTCGTCTGCAGAATTCCCAGAATCGGCTGCGCCAGGAGGAGGGCGTAGAGGGCGTATTCGCTTGCCGTCGCCGCAACTCGCATTGTCTGGGGCATGTCGCTCGGCCAATCAGGATATTCAACAAAGTTACGCCATGCCAAGCGGACCAGTGTCACGACCCAGATGGTCAGACCGACAGATCGATGAAGTTGCAGAAAAACAGTGTGGGAGGCGCGAGACGTGGCGAGATCGATGGAAAACGCTAGTACAAATACGGACAGCATGAGGCCGGCAGTCAGCCAGTGCATCAGTCGCGTGGTTGGATCAAAGACCCCTCGTTTGGAATTGCCGACCGCGCGCATCGTTATGACTCCTCAAGTAGATTGGCACGCCGTATTTCAGAATGCGGGATGCGGCATAGCGCCAAGTTAGTCCGCTTCGATGAGTAAGACTCTTGACGAGCTGTCCTTATTCCATAGTTTCGTCGGACTTGAATTTATGCCAACCATTTCGACGCGAGCCGGTACTCAAGCGTTATCAACGTCGTTAATGGAATGGAGAGCATTTATGAATTGGCATCGAAGTAGAAGTATTCGCGCAGTTGCTATGTTTGGTATTAGTACGGCTTGCCTTGGCATCGTTGTAGCTTGCGGCGGCGGAGGAGGAGGCAGCAATCAATCAGTGACTTCTGCATCCGGCACGACCTTCGCCGATACCGCATTGGTCTCCAATAAAACGGAAGTCGTAGCTACTGCAGCGACAATTGATGCTAACTTGCAAAATCCGTGGGGAATCGCCGTGGCGCCGGGCTTTCCGTTTTGGATTTCGGACAACAACAGTAATTTGTCGACGCTGTATAGCGGCGCTGGCGTCCAGGAGACGCAAAGTATTACTGGTTCTGCGGAGACAGGGATCGCTATTCCCGCTTCAGCTGCCGGCGTGCAGGCCAATCCAACGGGTCAGATTTTCAACGGGAGCGGCGGTTTCTTAGTCCCGACGTCTAAGGGCCAGGAGACGGCACTCTTTATATTTGACGGAGAGGGCGGACTCATTTCTGCATGGGCGCAAGATAGCGGCGCCACCGCGGTTACCGCCTATGACGATGGCATTATCAACGGTGCGAACCATGCCGTGTACAAGGGCCTCGCGATCGGTACGGTGAGCGGAGCAACTTATCTCTATGCAACGGATTTACACAACAATAAAGTAGACGTGTTTGATACGAACTTTTCAAAGCCCGCTGCCATGCAGGGAAAATTCGTTGACCCCAATCTCCCGGCCGGTTTCGTGCCATTTGGCATAACCGCGCTTAACGGCCAGCTATACGTCACCTTCGCCAAGCAAGATGCGGCCATGCATGACGAAATCACGGGTGCCGGGCTTGGCTACGTCGATATCTTCGATTTCAGCGGTAACCTGGTCAGTCAGTTTGCGTCGGCCGGAGCCCTCAACGCGCCATGGGGGATTGCAATCGCACCCGCAGGGTTTGGGGCTTTCGAAGGAGACGTGTTGATCGGCAATTTTGGCGATGGAACGATAAATATTTTCTCTCCGAATGGAACGTCGTTAGCAACGTCAAAGGGGCCCCTAACTGGTGGTAATGGTCAGCCGCTGACCTTTCCCGGCCTGTGGGCACTTGCATTTGGAAACGGCGACGCCGATAAGCCAATTACCACGCTGTTCTATACGGCAGGCTTCGCAAGTCAGACAGACGGCGTATTCGGAAGCATCACAGCTTCGATCATTCCACAATCTGGCTACTGATTGACAGCGGCGAATCCGCAGCGGTCGCCACACTCCCGCGGATCGCCGCGGGAGTGTCTGTTCATAGTGTCAGTCTATCGCTTCGATCGAATCCATTGATTGGCGAAACCTCCCCTAAGCCCCGCTAGGCAACAGAACGATACGATGAACCTTAACAATTCAGTCGCCGGACATGTGAGTTCGGAGTAGGGCGCGGGATGTGCGACGTTTTGGAAGTATTCGAATGACACTAATGGAATTGAGGTATTTGGTGGCGCTGGCGGATCGAGGGCACTTTGGCCGCGCCGCGGAGGAGTGTTGCGTTTCGCAGCCGACTTTAAGTACCCAGATCAAAAAGCTGGAAGGGTATTTGGGAGTCATCTTGATCGAGCGAAACGCAAGATCATTCTCATTTACGCCCATTGGCGAGGAGCTCGCCGCAAAGGCGCGCGGTATCGTGAGTTATCCACAGCCCGGACTGCAACGACGCGAGCTGACAGATAAAATAATCGTGAGAACAGGCGCTTAGACTGAGAGTTCGGACCGCAGCATCGTCGTCGGTGTCGCATTGTGACAAATCATTGCCGAAGGCGTAAAAGGCAATAGGAAACCAGAAAACTTTTGCGGAAGCCGCCGCTTAAGGTTCGAGTCCAACTTGCCTTGCGTTTGGAATCCGCCGCATCCCGCGGGCTCGTATCAACATAGGAGATATCCATGAACACTGCAGTCGATATGGTGTCGCTGACCGCACCGGTCAAACGCTTCGTGAGTCAGTCTCGTCAAGCCCTGATCGATGGCCGCTGGCAGGACGCTCAGTCGGGCGAAACCTTCGAAGTCTTCAATCCTTCCAATGAATCCGTGATCGCGCGCGTAGCCGATTGCAAGCGTGCCGATGTGGATTTGGCCGTGGCTGCGGCACGCAAGGCGTTCGATAAGGGACCCTGGCCGCGCATGTCGCCCTCGGCTCGCGGGCGGATCCTCTGGAAAATCGGCGATCTGATTCTCGATAATCTCGAGGAGCTGGCGCAGCTGGAATCGCTCAATAATGGCAAGCCCATCGCGGTGGCGCGCGGCGCCGACGTGCCCCTGGCCGCCGATCTTTTCCACTACATGGCAGGTTGGGCGACCAAGATCGAGGGCAGCACGCTTTCCCTGTCGGTGCCCTACACCCCTGACGCGCAATACCACGCCTACACGCGCAAGGAGCCCATCGGCGTCGTAGCGCAGATCATTCCGTGGAATTTTCCGCTGCTGATGGCAGCCTGGAAGTTAGGCCCGGTGCTGACGGCCGGCTGTACCGTCGTGTTGAAGCCGGCGGAGGAAACGCCGCTATCCGCGCTGCGGCTCGCGCAGCTGTGTCTGGACGCGGGCTTGCCACCCGGCGTGCTGAACGTGCTCACTGGATTTGGTGAGACGTGCGGTGCACCGCTGGCGGCGCACAGCCAAGTGGACAAAGTGGCCTTCACCGGTTCGACTGAAGTTGGCAAGCTGATCGTCAAAGCAGCGGCCAATGATTTGAAAAAAGTCACGCTCGAACTGGGCGGCAAATCGCCCAACATCGTGCTCGATGATGCGGACCTCGAGGTGGCGATTCCGGGCGCGGCGAACGCGATTTTCTTCAATCATGGCCAATGTTGCTGCGCGGGCTCGCGTTTGTTCGTGCAGGAGAAGAGCTACGATCGGGTATTGGAAGGGGTCAGTAAAGCCGCGCGCTCCATCCGCTTAGGCCCGGGCTTAAATCCGCAGAGCGAGATGGGACCGCTGGTGTCAAAGACCCAGTTCGATCGCGTCACCGGCTTCCTGCGTTCCGGCAAGGAGGAAGGAGCTCGCACGGTGTGCGGCGGTCAGCGCCATGGTGAGACCGGTTTTTTCGTCGAACCCACCGTGCTCGACGGCACGAGCGACAAAATGCGCGTGTATCAGGAGGAAATCTTCGGCCCCGTGGTGACCGTGATGCCCTTCAAAGAGGTCGACGATGAACTGATTCGCCGCGCCAACGACACGGTTTACGGATTGGCCGCGGGCCTATGGACAAGCAACATCAAGCGTGCGCATCGCATCGCCGATCAGTTGCGGGCCGGTACGGTCTGGGTCAATTGCTACAACGTCTTCGATGCCTCGATGCCCTTTGGCGGCTATAAACAATCGGGTTGGGGTCGCGAGATGGGCAGCGAAGTTCTTAAGAATTATCTAGAGACCAAGTCAGTGTGCATGAGTGTCTAACGCTAAAGTGCACGGCGCGCCCGCAGGGGCGCGCCTTGATGCCGGCTATCTCTGCTCGGCCAAACGCCGGCTCCCCGAAGCAGACACTTTGGTGGGATATGCGATCCTTCATCGGGCCATTCTGCGGTCTGAAAGGGAAGTTGCGAGGCGGCCGAAGACAAAATTAGAATTATGTTTTCCCGGACGATGTCGATCACATCGGCCCGGCCAGACGAAGTACACCCGGAGAGCCCGATGGTTTATTAGCTTTACTATTGGCCTACAGT
>Ga0224547_1000097_pt1 | contig 17575 bp, 15 predicted proteins | sample 714P21014metaG_FD_179908 | JGI IMG/M metagenome (GOLD analysis project Ga0224547, IMG submission 179908) | Peat soil microbial communities from Stordalen Mire, Sweden - 717 P2 10-14 | ecosystem: Environmental > Terrestrial > Soil > Wetlands > Peat | place: Sweden: Norrbotten County, Stordalen...
CGAAGCCGACATCGCATGGCGCATGAGCTGGCAAGCCGACAAAGCGGTTCCCCTGTTGGCGGGTGAAGCCATTTGCGAAAAACCGCCTTTGACTTATTGGCTGGCCGCCCTTCCCATCAAGCTTCTGGGCATGCAAGCATGGGTCGCGCGTCTGCCCAATTTGCTGTACGCGCTCATCACGGCACTCGGCGTTGGCTTGCTGGCTTCGCGTAGCGCAGGGCGCTTCGCCGGGCTGGTGGCGGCGGCAACCATCAGCACGTTCCTGCTGGCATACCAGGTCGCCATTTGGCTGGCGACCGATGCGCCATTGCTTGCCGCCGTGGCGGTGGCGCTGCTCGGCGCCTACATCGGGTTCTATGCCACCGCGAGCCGGGAACGCTTGCGCGGCTATCTGTTAATGCACACCGCATTGGCCTTCGGGTTCTTGAGCAAGAGCGCGGTCGCCTGGATGGTGCCTGCATTGGCCATTCTCACGTTGAGCATTTGGGAGAAGCGTTGGCGCGAACTTCTTCGATGGGAATTGTATTTCGGACTGCTCGTACAGGCCGCGTTGATTCTCACCTGGGTATGGTTTGTGTACCGTGGCAATGATGGCCTGGAACATTTGAAAGTTTTCTTCTGGAACAATCTCGTCGGCCGCTTCGCTGCGGTGGACGCGCCGCCCGATTTGCAGTATGCGGCAGCGCATCGCAATTCACCGGGGAAATACCTCATCGAACTTCCCATGTATTTATTCCCGTGGACCTTGCTGGTGATTGCCGCGGCACGTCGCGCGTGGCGGCAACGCAGAGCTTCGCTGCATGACAAGCGCGCCGTGCGCTTTGCGCTCGCGGCCTCGCTGCCGTCTCTGCTCATACTCTCCCTCGCCGCAACGGCGCGCAGTATCTACCTCGCGCCGGCGCTGCCGGGATTCGCGCTACTCGTCGGGTGGTGGGCGCGCGAGATTCTGCCGGGTCCGGATACCTGGGACGTGCGCGCGCTGCGCGCCACAGCCGCGATGCTGCTACTGGGCGTGGCGGTGTTTGCCGCGGCGCTTATCGTACTCGGCGCTGATTCCTGGAGCAGCAGCGCCAAGGCTGCCATTTTTGTTGCAGTCTCACTCGTCGGCCTGTCAGCTGCGGCAATTCTGGCGATCCGCGCCTGGGCCGCGGCGCGCGAGCATGCCGTCCACGCTCAATGGGCGCTGCTTCTTGCCTATTGCGCGCTGCTCATCGGGCCTGCATCACAGGTATACCGGCGCGTTGACCCTTGGCAGGATCTGGCGAAGATCGCACGTGCCGTTGAGCGCGATGCAGCCGGAAGACCGCTTATTTTGCTCGCGCCGGATGAGACTACGCGCGCGATCATCGATATGTATGCAAGGCCATCCGTAGAGCGCATTGCGGGGCCTCTGGATGCCGCCGGGATCGATCGCATCCGATCCGCTGCCGCCGCAGCGCCGATGAGTCTCTTCCTCGTGCAACTGCCCTCGCAATCACCGCAACTACCGTGGCGCAGAAGATCGCCGCAAGCCGACGTGCCGCCTCTGTGGCAAGCAGCGAAAGTTCAAATGGCGAAGAGTTATTCCCTGCCCAACGGCCGGCGATACGCGCTGCTGCAGGTCACGCCCTAGCCAAGCTATGGTATAGCGAATCGTATTCCTTGATTTGTCGAGTCCAGGAGAAATCCTTCGCCATTGCATTTTTCATGAGCGGCAGCCAGCTTCGTGGGTCCGCATACCAATCGAGCACCGTGTTGACCGCCCAGCGAACGGCAGGCGCATCGTAGTCATTGAATACGCAACCTGTGCCACGACCGGTGCTCGTATCGAAGTGCTGAACTGAGTCGGCGAGTCCGCCGGTGTTGCGCACGATGGGAATAGTGCCGTAACGCAGACTGTACATTTGATTCAGGCCGCAGGGCTCATAGCGCGAAGGCATGAGGAAGATATCGCTGCCCGCTTCGATGAGATGCGCGAGCGGCTCATCAAACCCCGCGCGGTAGCTCACGCGGTCGGAAAAACGCTGCGCCAGGCTTTCGAAGAAAGCGGAATAGTTGGGATCACCGCTGCCCAAAACAACCAGGCCAAAATCGCGTTCGCGCAGCAATGGCGGCAAGGCATCCACCAGCAGATCGATCCCCTTCTGTTCGGTAAGGCGGGTCACCATGCCGATGAGCGGCTGCGACGTCGACATCGTCAGCTGAGCGGTCTCAATCAGCATTTCCTTGTTGATGAGCTTGCCGCGCAAATCCTGAGGACTGAAATGCGCGCTCAAGTGCGGGTCGTGTCGAGGATCCCATTCCTGGTAGTCGACACCGTTCAATATTCCCGTCACGCGATCCGCGCGCTCGCGCAAGGCCACCTGCAATCCCATGCCGAGCGGTGCATCGCAGATTTCGCGCGCGTACGTCGGGCTCACGGTGCTGACCGCGTGCGCGTGTTTTATGCCGGTTCTCAATGAGTTGATGACGCCGCGCGCGATGTCTCCCTGATCCAGGAGCGCCCACGCCGAACCCAAACCCAGATCGGGAGCGGCGGCACTCGACATGATGCCCTGAAAAGCGATGTTATGAATCGTCAAAAGAGACTTGGCGCGTCCCAGCAGCGAATCTGAAGCGTATTGGGTCCGCAAATACAGCGGCAGAAAGGCCGTGTGCCAGTCATTGCAATGAAATATATCAGGCGCGAACCCCAAGCGGCGGCAACCCTCGAGCGTGGCGCGGGTAAAGAGCAGGAAGCGGCGATGCTCGTCGGGATCGCTTGTGTAAAGGTCTGCACGATCAAACAGCGTCGGGCAATCAACGAAATAGATCGGGGTGTCGCTGCCCGGGAAATTGGCGGTCAGCAGCGAAAACCAATATTCGGTGTCGCCAATGGATAACGCGATTCGCTGGGCTCCGAGCACGGGCTGAAGATCGGGATAGTGGCGCCGCACGACGGGGTATAGCGGCATGAAAGCGCGAACATCGTGGCCTATGGCGCTCGAGTTGCGTACCAACGCACCGGCGACATCGGCCAGGCCGCCGGTCTTCGCGTACGGCACGATCTCCGAACTCAAAATACACAGCTTTAAAGCCGCCATAAAGGCAGTCTAACAAAGCCTTGATCGCGGCCGCGAGAAACCTGATGCAGGCGTTTGCCGAGTGTGTCAGGCTTCGGCTCATGCGACACGCTGCCCGCAACAACACCGGACGCTATGTCAGCCGTCTGACCAGCGGGACGCTGGCGGTGATCATGGCCGGCGGCCGCGGCGAGCGTCTCAAAGCGCTCACTCAACACCGCTGCAAGCCGGCGACACCCTTCGGCGGAAAGTTCCGCATTATCGATTTCGTGCTGTCCAATTGCGTCAATTCCGGCATTCGCCAGATTGCCGTACTGACCCAGTACAAATCCCAATCGCTGATCCAGCACATTCAACGCGGCTGGAGCTATCTGCGCGGAGAACTTGGCGAGTTCGTGGAGCTGATTCCTGCGCAACAACAGATCGGCACTCACTGGTATCGCGGCACTGCCGATTCCGTGTATCAAAATCTCGATTTCATCCGCTCGCATCATCCGACGCATGTGTTGATTTTGGCGGGCGATCATATTTATAAAATGGACTACGGTCCGATGATCGCCTATCACGACCAATGCGAGGCGGACATCACGGTCGGTGTGGTCGACGTGCCCATCGAGCGCGCCAATGAATTCGGCATCATGACCACCGATGACATCAATCGCGTGCTCAAATTCGCCGAAAAACCGCAGAACCCTGATCCGATCATCGGTCATGAAAACTTTGCGCGCGCCTCGATGGGCATTTACGTGATCACCATGGATCGGCTGGATAAATTGCTGACCGAGGATGCGGCGAGTGAAACGAGCAATCACGATTTCGGCCGGAACATCATTCCCCCGGCCATCGCGAACCGCCGGGTATTCGCCTACCCCTTCCACGATGTGGAGACGCGCGCACAGAATTACTGGCGCGACGTGGGCAACGTCGACGCTTTATACGAGGCCAACATGGAGTTGGTGGCGCTCAATCCCGAATTGAATATTTACGATCACCAATGGCCGATCTGGACTTATCAGGCGCAGCAGCCGCCGGCAAAGTTTGTGCTCGACGATGATGGCCGGCGCGGCATGGCGGTGAATTCCATGGTGGCCGGCGGCTGCATCATCTCGGGGGCGTACGTTAAACAGTCGCTGCTATCGAACGATGTGCGTATCGAAGAAGCCAGCATCATCGAGAGCTCCGTGCTGTTGCCGGGGGTGACCGTCGGCCGGCATTGCAAGATCACGCGCTGCATCCTCGATGAAGGTTGCGTGATTCCCGACGGGCTGCAAATTGGTCAGGACCCGAGCGCCGACGCGAAGCGCTTCTTTATAACCAAGCGCGGTGTGGTCCTCGTGACCCAGGACATGCTGCGCGCACCCGTGGCCCCACCGCCTTAGCTAGAAGGGAGCCGCGCCGCGCAGTTTGAGCCTTGACCACGCGTCAATGACGCTGGCCGCATCGATGCCGAGCATCGTGGGCTCACCCGCAACTTCAGCGCGCAACAGCTGCACGTCGGCGCCCGCTACGCCCCAGGGCCGATACAGCGAAGTCAACGCCTTGCCGAACAGCACGACCTGCGGGCAGCCCACGGCGGCGGCGGCGTGCGCGGGACCTGAATCGACGGTGAGGAGACCGTCTGCGCGCTCGAGCAGTGCCACCAGGCGAGGAATCGGCAGATCGTCAGCCACGTTGTGCAGACCTCGGATATCGGCCATCGACGCAAGCTCTCGGTTGAGCTGGTATTCGGGGCCGGTGCCCAGTAAGAGGATGGCATGCCGGGGATGATGCTGCCGCAGGAATTGCAAGCTTTCCACCCAGCGCTCGAGAGGCCAGTACTTGTTGTTGACCGCCAGGCGACGCGGGCCGCGCCGCATGGTGCGCTTATTGCCGATCTGCACCAGAATCAAAGGCTGATCGGCGAGTCCTCGTGCCGTAAGCCACGCCGCAAGTTCGACCCGCTGAGATGGCGCCACTTGCAGATAACAACCCGGAACAACCGCATCGATGCCGGCGGAATGCGCGCCGGCCGGCGCGCTCGGCATTATTTGGGCCAGGCGCCGCCATTGCTGTGTCGCGTGCTCGCCGGGCAATAACGCGTGATCTTTCACGTCGACGATGTATGCGCTCGGAATCCGCGCCCGATCGAGGATGGCTCTGGCCGCATCATCGCCGTCACAGAACCAAGTGGGACCCGGGCCCCGCGCGCGCAATTGACGCACCACGCGCTTTTGATCCGCGCTCAGCCAATAGGGGGTCTTGCGGCTGCGCATGCTGAAGATCTCGCCCACTCCCGGCTGTCCGCGCAGCAGCGGCTCACTCCAGGGTCCTGAGGTGACGATATCGACGGGCACGCGAAATTCCGCGTACAGAACCCGGATCAACGCCGTCAACAGGACCATATCGCCAAAGGCCCCGCAGCGCACCGCCAGCGGCCGCTCACAGTATCGCGGGGACAAGGCTAGCTCCTAGCGAATGACGCGGTCGCTGAATCTTTCCATTTCTTCCAATTGCGGGCTGAATTGCAGCAGCAGAAGATCGACGCCCGCTTCTTCGAACTTGCCGATCTGATCCTGCACTTGCGACGGAGTGCCCACGAGGCCAGAGCGCAATCCGCGGTTCGATACGGAATATTCTTGAATGGACATCTTCTGTTCCAACTGCGTTCCTTGCAGCCATTGCTGGTAGTTCGCGTAGCCCTTGGCATTCTGCTTTACATCGGTGATGCGCTCGATCTCCTTGGCCACTTCGCTCTCGGAGTCACGCGTGAACGCGTAGCCCGCCACGCCGAACTGCATGCGTTTGAGGCCAAACTTTTCCCGCCGCGCGCTCATGTCGGCTATTTTGGCCGCCACGTGCTCGGGGGAATCGCCATGCATGACGTAGGCATCGCATTTTTGCGCGATGAGATTCTTGGCGGCCTCGGATTCGCCGCCGGCGTAGATCGGCGGCCGCGGCGAGCGCAGCGGTTTTGGCTCGAGCACGGTGTTCTCGGTGTTGTAGTACTTTCCCGTGTGGTTGTAGGTCTTCTGCGACCAGGCGCCGTTCACCACATCGAGCCATTCCGCAGTTCGCCCATAGCGATCATCGTGGCGCTCGAAGCCGACGCCGTACATCTTGGCTTCCTGCTCCCACCACGAAGAAACCACATTGAGTGCGAGACGGCCACCGCTGATGTGGTCGATGTTCGCGGCCTGCTTGGCAAAAAGCGCCGGCAGATGAAAAGTCGGCCGCACCGCGACCATCAACTCCAGCGTCTTGGTGACCGCCGCGAGGGCCGCCGAGGTCGACCAGGCATCGAGGCTCGGCGCATCGATGCCCTTGATGTCGTTCATATTGAGTTCCGCAATGAGCGACAGATCAAATCCGATCTGCTCGCTGCGCTGTGCGAGCTTGCTGGTGTACTGCCAGCTGGCTTCCATTTGCTCGTCCTCGACGTTGCGCAGCCAGCCGCCGAACACGGGCATCCAGTATCCGTAGCGAATTCCCTTTTTACCCGGCACGGCGAACCTCGTCCTGCAGAAAATCAGCAAGATTTTCAACCGGGTTGAAGCCGATGACTCGAGGCGCATCCGCGACGAAGTTGGAAAGCGCGTTGATGTCGTAGTAGTAGATGTTGCCGTCCCGGTCATCGACGATGTATTCGATGCCGCCGACGTCGATGCCGGCCGCACGCACAATGCGTTCGATGTCTTGGATCACCTTGGGCGGCGCTTCATATCCTTCGACCTTGAGCCCAGCCTTCGATGCCTCGACGACGCAGGCATTCTCCAGGCTTTGTCCGCTCGAGGTTTGACAGATGTCTGCCGGGCACAAATCAAATGTCTCGCCGGTCAGGTGGACCTTGATGGCGTACAGATACTTGAAGCCCAACGTTTCCACTCGCGTGATGAATCCGCCGCGCGCCGGAATGAATTCTTGTACGAGCGCGATGCTGTCATTGCCCAAGTCCAACTGTCCGGCGGCCACGGCCGCGGCCAGTTCCGCCTTGGAATTAAAGCGCGTGATGCCCTTGCCGCTTCCGCCCGTGTTGGCTTTGACGATGATGGGATAGCGCAAGCCTTCGGCGGCGGCCGCGGCCTGATGCGGCGAGTGAATGATGCGCGAGGGCAGAAATCGAAGCCCCAGCGATTTCAATAGCGAGGCTTGGCCGGCCTTGGATATCTCATATCGAAAGGCCTTGGCTCCATTGAGGACACGCACGCCTTGCAGCTGCAGGTGCTCGAGGTAGGCCAGGGTATGAAAAATTCCGGAACCGTGTCGGCGGCTGTTCGCAGACGGACTCATGCGATTGAACAGCACTTTAAAGCCGGGTTTCTGCGCGCCCACCTCGTAGAAATGGTCGGGTATGAAAATCTTGTCGAACGGGAATTTGCGCCGCTCCAGCTCGGCAAAGATCTGCGCGAACCACTGTGGGTGTTCGTATAGAAAGGCAAGCGCCGCACGATCAAGCGCAGCTTCGGGAAACGCCACCGCACCACTCGATATCGACATGAACAGCTCCTACTTCGTTTATCGTCGTTCGAACCGAAAATGATGCGCCCGCAGCACGCTGCTAAGCAACAGACGCGAACCGGGAGCGATTTTGCCGCAATTAGCATCCGCCAGGCGGGCGATTAGACCCACAAATTCATCGGTCTTGGGGCGCCGGCCTCATTTGCCAGCCCAGCGGTATTTCGGCATCCTTGCCTTAAGGATCCTTAGCTTGCGAAATTCGTGCGTCATCTTGTTCGCTGTCGCCACTCTGGCGTCCGCGCACGTGCAGGCCTGGGGCGACCTCGGCCATCGGGTCACGGCGCTGATCGCGTATCGGCATTTGACGCCCAAGGCGCGGACCGCCCTGGACGCCTTGTTGAGGAGCGATGGCGACACGCTCACGGCGCAGGATTTCGCCAGCCGCGCCACATGGGCCGACAAATATCGCAGCGCGCACCGCGAGACGGCGGCCTGGCATTTTGTCGACGTCGAAATCGATCACCCCGATCTTGCCGGGGCCTGCTTTGACTTTCCCGCGCAGGGTGTGGGGCAACCTGCGAGCGCCGGACCGGCTCGAGATTGCGTGGTGAACAAGATCGATGAATTTACAGCTGAGCTGAGAAGCGCCGCCACGGCTCCCGCAGAACGGTTGCTGGCGCTCAAGTTCCTGATTCACTTCATCGGCGATGTGCACCAGCCGCTGCACGCAGCGGATCACCATGATCGGGGCGGAAACTGCATTGGGCTGGCGCTGCCGCATGGACAGGCCGCGAATCTGCACAGCTATTGGGATGTGGATGTCGTCGAGGCGTTGGGAGGCTCTCCCGAGCAGATCGCTGACAGGCTCGACGTCCGGCCGCCTCACCCGTGGCGAGAGAACTGGGCCAAAGGTAACGCCCGGAACTGGGCGATGGAATCGTTCGAACTTGGCCGGCGTGATGCGTACGCCCTGCCGGCTCGGCCGACCTGCGCAGGCGGGGGCTTGGTCGCGCTGTCTCAAGAATATGCAGCGCGGGCCCAAGAGGATGCCGCGACGCAATTGCTCAAGGCCGCCATTCGCATGGCGGCGGTACTCAACGAGGCACTGGGACATTAGCGTTTCGCGGCCGGGCGTTCATAGAATTTCCTGATTCGCGGCGATACGCGAGATTTCGCCGTCCGGCACGCCGACTGCGCGCGCATGACGAGGCCATTGTCGAAGCACATCCGCGATGCGGTCCAGTAGATGATTTGCGCCGTCAATATCGAATTGCTTCGCCGCAAATAGCAGATCTGCCCGAGTGATGTGCTGCGCCTTGCCATTCAGCAACATTTGATGCTGCCGCGTCCATTTATCGGGACCGGGATTGTGCGAAAAACTCATGTCATAGGCGGGCGAAAGACTCCATGTTCCGGTTTTTTCCATGATGAACGCGAGATTCTTCGTATGATCGTCGCAATTGCGCGTCATGACATTGAACGCGCAACGCATCCACGCCTGCCTCATTGCCTGGGCTCCAAGATTCAGCTCCAGTACCGTGCGGAAATACTGCTCATAGCTGCTCACATACGGAATATTGAAGTCCAAATGCTGCAAGCCGCATAGTGTTTGGACATGCAGCTTGTCGTTGCCCCGTCGGTCGAAGCGGCGCGACATGAAGTGAGCGCGTCCCCCTTCCTCCAGCAGGTAGCATTCGGACATGGCGATGCCGCATTCAATCGCCATAAGGTAGTGCGCGTATTCGATGCGTCCAAATCCGCGCGTCGCACCTAAGCGGCCGTCGTCCCCGACACCGTCGAACTTCAGCAGCCAATGCTCATACCCCGCCGGCAGATCAAATTGGCCGGACACGACGCTGCGCGTTTTAGGATTCCAACCTATGACCGCTTTTGCGCGAGCGCCGCCCGCCGAACTTCCCACGTCGAGAATATGCTGCGTCACTTTGGATACTTCGCCGCGCAACGCGCGGCGCGCGTCTTCCACAAGACCGGCTATCTGCAGCGGTACCGCAGCCTCGGCAGCGGCAGAGGTGAGCATGGCAGGTTCAAACTCCAGCGCACCCATGGCTCGCTTGCCGACATAGAGAAGCCGTTGCAGCGAAGTCACATCCTCGGCAAGGATGCCTTGCCGAGATAGGTATTCATCGATCAATGCGTTGCCGAATCGGTCCGGTAACGAATCAGCGATGAGTCCAGGCAGGCCGCGATAGGTATCGAGAGACAGAGGAAAGCTGTAGCGTGTCCCGATCGATGGCGGCATCTTGATTGGCGCTGGAGAAACGCCGGAGCGTACGAAGGCCGGGGCGTATTCGAATTCGTAGTAGCCGGGCTTTGCCTTCAAGGGCGCTACGGCACCCACTTGTTCGCCCCAAAGGCGCACCTCGACAACCAAGATATTAGCCAAGGGCTTCGGGCTTCGACTTGCGCGGAGCGCGTTGCCGCGGACGCTTTGCCCGCTCGGCTTGAAGAATGTCCAGGGGGCTTAAGGTAGCGGGATCCGGCACTAAATCCTCGAGCCGATCGAGCAGCCCCATGGCACGCATCAGCGCGATGAGATTTCTTAAGGTGATGCCGCCCGTTTTCTCGAAACGGCGCAGAGGCGTGAGTCCCATGCCGCTGCGTCGAGCCAGCTCGCTGGCCGACATTGCGGCACCTTTGGGGTCCACTCGCCACCGTCGCAACCGCTTCGCGATGGCGGCTGCGACCTCGCGATCGGTCAGCTGCAGAGAAATTGCCATCGAAGACCTAAATATGGCCCTTTAGAGGCGATTTCTAATTATAACCGTCTATTATTAGATCTCAGTGGGTTAGCGCCGAATTATTGTCATTTATGTCTAAAAATAGACATTTATACGTATTTTATTGAGATAAATATCTATTTGTAGATCAATCTAACCCGCGTAACTCACTAAACCACGCAACCCGGCTCGCCCCATGGAGCGCGTGGACATCAACCACTCAGCTCCCTGTTAGTTCAACGCGATCCCCGCCAATTCCGCGCCACTCAATCGAACATGCAGAATGTCTGCGATCGTCGGTGCTATTTGCCGCATGTCGATTTCGCCCAATGCTCGGCCCCTGGCAATGTGCGGACCGACGATAAAGAACGACGACCTCATCTCGGAGCGTTCCGGCACATATCCATGCATGCCGAGATTGCTCGGCTTCGTGATCAGCGGCAGCGACAGGCTGTAAGCCATCTCGTAGCCAATCCGCAACGAGATCAGGTACGCGGCATGGGGAAAGCCGCCGCCGCGCTGAATTTCCTCTTCCGACCAGATGCGCTCGATGCCGTTGGCGGGATCACTCGCCAGTTTGTCGAGCAGCGCTTTCACGCGTGCGCGCACGGTCGGATCCTTGGGATCGGCCAGCATCACCGCGGCGCTGCCGCCTGCCGGCCAGAGCATCGCCTTCCAATCGGTGATCGCATTGTCTTTGTCGACGGTGAAGAGTCCTGCGTCCCGGAACGCTGCGTAGAGATTGACGTCGTGCTCGATCGCGGCAAATCCATGGTCCGATACGACGCAAATCGTCGCGCGGCCCGGCGCCGCCTTTTCGGCGGCCGCCAGCAGCGTGCCGACAACGACGTCGAGACGTTCGAGCGTTTCGTTGGACTTCGGACTGAATGGACCGGACAAATGTTCCTCCGTGTCGAGCCCCGTCAAGTACACCGTGAAGAAGCTGGGATGTTTTTCTTGCAGCAGGCGAATCGCAAACCGGGCGCGGATCTCATCCTCGGCCACGGTTTCCTCCATGCCTCCCGGGTAGCGGCCAAGATCGGCGGACAGTTCCTGCTCCAACCCTTGCGTGCTCAAGGCGCGCTGCAGCTTCAAATCATCGTCCGTGCCCGTGCGCCACATCTGCGGAAGATTGTAGGTAATGTTTGCCCCGACACTCACCGGCCAATAGATATTGGCGGTTTTAAGATGCGCCGCCGCGGCAGCATCCCACAGCGTCGGCACCTTGATGTCTTCGGCGTACCAATACCAACCGCGTTGATTGCGCAGCAGCGGATCGAAGGTCGTGTTGTCGTAGATTCCGTGATTGGCCGGCGAGGCGCCGGTCAAGAGCGTGGTATGGCTTGGATAAGTCAACGTGGGCAGAACGCCGCGAACCCCGTGGGCGTAGGCACCGTCGGTCATGAACGCGCGAAGATTGGCGACCTTGAGGCCATGGCTTTGCGCATCGATAATCGCTTCGGGTTTCATGCCATCCACGGAAATGAGCATGACCATCGGCGCGCTTGACAAGGTCGCCGAAGCCGCAGCCCCGGAACCAACAAAGCACGATAAAACCAGCAGCGGAACGCAGTATTTCATAGGGTACCCATCACTTAAAGCCACGGAACAGCCGCAGAAACTCCTCGGCCGACTTGTGCACGTTGCGCTGCCAATCATTGGCCGCGGAAGTGTCTGCGCCGTCGGTTACTTATTTAACACATGCGAACTTCGCATTCTCATTCTCCCACGGTTCCTAGTACTCGATGGATGCGCGTAGCCGCAGATTGCGCCAGGAATAATCCTGGATAATCTTGAGGTCAATGAGCACAACCAGCGCCTTGAGTTGATATCCCGCGCGCTCGCACAGACCAGCGGCCGCCGTCATGGTTCCACCGGTCGCCAGTACATCGTCAACGAGCACGACGCGGCCGTTGCCTCTTTGCATCTCCAAAACGCCGGAGCCGTATTCCAGATCGTAGGCCACATCGACCACCGGCGGCGGCAACTTGCCTTGCTTGCGCACCAGCACAAATCCCTTGCTCCGGCGAATCGCCAATGCGGCACCCAAGATAAAGCCGCGCGACTCTACTCCCGCCAGCGCATCGACTTCATCCCATTCTTCATCCGTGAGCAGCGCATCCAAGGCTTGGATGGTGCCATCAAAGTGATCACGCAGCAGGGGCGCAATATCGCGGAACAATATCCCGGGGCGCGGAAAATCCGGCACATCCCTAATTGCTTGCTTCAAATCAGGCATAAGCGCTCACTGGCTGTCATCCCATCGCCAGTTTAGCGTCTAGCCAGGATTCCCGTCGTATGCTTTTGGCGCGATGCTATCCTTGTGCGCTTTGCGACATGCCTGACGGCAAGGTAATGAATTACGTATGATTTTGGTCATCGATGTCGGCAATACGCGCCTCAAATGGGCTTGGCTCACGAGCACCGGGCTATCCGATCAGCAGGCGGTCGTGCATCGCGACGCGAAGCCGGGTATCTGGACTACCGCCTTATTCGAATCTGGCCAAAAGCCGAGCCGGGTGTTGGTCTCAAACGTCGCGGGACCCGTGATGGCGAAGAGGCTGACGCGGCTCACGCGTAAAAAGTTTCATGTGAACATCGAGTTCGTAACCGCGGCTCGAGAGTTTCACGGATTGACCAGCGGTTATCTTGATCCGTCCCTGTTAGGCGCGGATCGCTGGCTGGCGCTCATTGGCGCATGGACCCGAGTACGAACCGCGCTTTGCGTGGTGGATGCCGGGACAGCCGTCAAAGTCGACAGCGTGGATTCCAATGGTCAGCATCTCGGCGGACTGATCGCTCCGGGCATTCACATGATGCGCGAGGTCTTGCTGAGCAATACCAGCGATATCGCCAAAGCGGCGTTCAACAGCACACCCTCTCTGGCCGGGGTTCTTGCCAACAACACGATTGCGGCCGTCTCTCGCGGTGCCGTGTTTGCGCTGGCCGGCATGGCGGACCACGCCGCTGAGGTCGTCGGGCAAAGCACCGGCGCCGCGCCTAAATTATTCATTACCGGCGGTGACGCCAACATGATTGCCGGGACGATGCGTGCGCGTGGCGAGATCGTGCCGGATCTGGTGCTCCAAGGATTGGCGGTTATCGCGGCTCAGCCGCGGGAGTCTTAAGCATTGTGTTTCGCCCCGGACCGAAGAATCTCATCACGGATGTCGCTGGACTCAAAGTCGGTCACGCAACGGATGAGAATGTGCGGTCCGGCGCGACCACGCTGTTGTGCGGGGCCGGCTGGGCGGCAGCCGTGGACGTGCGCGGTGGTGGACCTGGGACGAGAGAGACAGACGCGCTCGCGTCTGAAAACTTGGTCGGCCGCGCGCATGCCGTGGTGCTCGCCGGCGGCTCGATCTTTGGACTGGCCGCTGCCGATGGCGTCGCCGCGTGGCTCTCAAGCCAAGGGCTCGGTTTGCAATGGCGTTCAGGTTCACCCGCCATTCCCATCGTCCCTTGCGCGGTCTTGCACGATCTCAGCAATGGCGGCGACAAGAATTGGGGCCTTTCTCCGCCCTACCGCGACTTCGGTTTGCGCGCCTGCAGCGCCTCGGCAACTGACTTTGCCTTAGGCTCAGTAGGCGCCGGGCGCGGCGCCATGGCGGGCGTGCGCAAGGGAGGCATCGGATCCGCTTCTGTGGATTTGCACGGCGGATTGATCGTTGGAGCGCTGGTGGCGCTTAACTCTGTCGGCTCGGCGCTCATGCCCGACGGCAAGACCTATTGGGCATGGGGCTTTGAACTGGGGGATGAGTTCGGCGGCTGCGGACCGCCGACCAGCGCCATGGACTTGAGCGATCCCGCGCCGGACGAATCGCGACTTCTCGCCATCGGCCGCTTGACGCCGGGCGCCAACACCACGCTGGGCGTCATCGCCTGCAACGCCGATCTCAGCACGGTGGAGTGCAAACGAGTCGCGATGATGGCGCAGGATGGCATTGCGCGCGCCGTGCGTCCGGCCCACACTCCTTTCGACGGCGACACGGTTTTCGCGCTGGCAAGCGGCGAGTTGCCGCTGCAGAAAAATCCACTGCGTGCCGCGCAGATCGGGCGCATCGGGTCTGCAGCGGCGGACTGTCTGGCGCGCGCCATCGCCCGCGCGGTGTATTTCAGCTAGGAAACTCAAGTCTCGCTCATCGCCTGCGCCACTGCGGCTTCAAAATCGCCGTGTTGGTCCCGCAATCGCTGCAATTCGTCCTTCTGCCATTCGTGCTTGAGCCTGCCATCGATCAATACCGCGGCGCGGTCCGCATAGTGCTCGACAATGTCCAAAGAATGGGTGGCCAGGAGCAGTGCGCCGCCGCGACGCTGAATACGCGCGCGCAAGTGGCGCTTGAGTATCAACGCACTCGCCGGGTCGAGCCCGTTAAACGCCTCATCCAGAACGATCAGCAGCGGGTCACCCACCAATGCCAGCAGCACCGCCAGTTTCTGGCGCGTGCCCAGCGATAGCGTGTCGACGAATGATTCAAGATAGGGAGTGAAATTCAGTTCCTCGGCAAGCTCAAAGAGGTCAGCGCCAATCGCCGCCAATCCCTTGGCGCCGGCATGCACTTCCAAACATTGGCGTGACGTCAAGAGATCCGGCAAGGCATCGGGCGCGCAACCGTACCCGAGCTGAAGTTTGGCCTCGTAGGAATTATTTGCGAGCGAATATCCGGCGATGCAAATTTCGCCGCCTGAAGCCTTGAGGCGGCTGACGACGCAATCGAGCAGTGTGCTCTTGCCGCAGCCATTGGGACCCAAGATCACAAACCAATCTCCGGCGAAGAGCGTGATCGAAATATTATCCAATACTGTGCGCGGCCCATAGCCCGCGCGCAGCCCGCGAATCTCTAGAATCGCGCCGCTCATGGCATGCCCCGCAAGCGTGCGCGGCGCAGCAGTACGCCACCTGTGATCGCGAGGCAGCCGATAACAGCCGTAAACGCCGCCGCGGCAGCAGAACTGCGATAGGACACGCCGAACGCGAGCAAGAGCAGTCCTTCGATGGCGCTCGCACCGACTAAGACCGCGAACGTGGGCAGCAGGAATGCGCGCGTCACGATGCCGGCGCGCGCCGGCAACGGGGCCGTCCAACGGCGAACCCGGTCGCTCAACCGGATGGCCGCCATACACAAAAGCACCAGCGCGCCGTTGACGCCGAACACAGCAATCGCACCCATGGCGACATCCGCGTTCGTGCCCATCGGCATCATGACGAGAATGGGGACCGTGGCGCGAGCCACAATTTTCGGCTGCGCCCAGGCGAACATCTGGCGCACCGGCCAAGCACCTAAGGCCGCGAGCGAGGGCCGAATCTTGGCGGCTCGATTGCGGTTGTGATGAGGGACATAGCGCGAGCCCGGCGGTAAATCGACCGGTTTTGGCGCAGGCATCGCATAGCCGACGACAACTCCGATCGCAACACCGACGCTTAAAGTCGCCCAGACCGAAAAGAGCGGGCTGCTGTGTCTGCCACCGGCAAAGGCAAGCACCAGGCCAACACTTAAGCCAAGCACCGTCAGCGCGACCAGGGCCGTCGTTGCGGGAAGCGTCTCGATGATCAGCGCCTCCCAGCGCGCCTGCAATAACCGCATCGGCACCGCCGCCAGCCAGGATCTGGCAAATTCCTCCCGCTTCAGCACGCGACGCCGTGCGACTTGAATGGCGCTCGCCACGGCTGCCAGGCCGCCGCATACCAGGCTATGCAGTCGAAGCCAGTTCGATACCTGCGCAACCGGGTCGCGCTCCACCCACATGAACGCGATCATCACGCCAAACCCCGCCGCTGCGATGATTCGCCGGCGCGTTTTGAGCTGAGAGCTTCGATTGAGTCGAATCAGCCGAGCAGTGATGAGGCGAGGACCCACTAGTTCACCGGCAGCTTCGGCGTGGCCGCTATCAGCGCCTGCGTATAGGCGTGACGCGGCGAGGCAAAGACGGATTCCGTCGGGCCTTCCTCCACGATCCGTCCTCGTTGCATGACATAGACGCGATCGGCGATGGCTCGAATGACCTGCAAATCATGCGACACAAACAGGTATGCCACATCGAGCCGTTCCGCGAGTTGCGCCAATAACTCGAGGATCTGCTCGCGCAATAACACATCGAGCGCCGAGACCGCTTCGTCGAACGCGATGACGGCGGGTTCGGTGATCAATGCCCGCGCAATCGCGATCCGCTGGCGCTCGCCGCCTGAGAATTCGTGCGGCAGACGTTGCGCATCGGTGGCCGCCAAGCCCACCTGTTCCAAGACAATGGCGACTTTGCGGCGCCGCTCGGCTGCCAAGGGCGGCGCGTTCAATAGAAAGAACGGCTCGGCAATCAACCGCTCCACCGTCCACTTCGGATCGAAGCTGCCGTACGGATCTTGGAATACGACTTGTATGGCGCGGCGCAGGCGGTGCAGGTTCACGCCAGTCGCGTTGGAAAACTCTTCGCCCAGCAAGCGCACCTGCCCGGCCTGCGATCGTTCCAGCGCGAGGATGACTTTCAGCAAGCTCGACTTGCCTGAACCGGACTCCCCAACCAAGCCCACGGTCTCGCCGGCATGAACGGCTAAGGAAACACCGTCGACCGCGCGTAACGGCGCCGCGGCACGCCACAGCGACCTTCTGCGCCGCGGGTAGTCGCGAATGATGCCGCAAGCCTCCAATACCGCGGGGGAACTCACCTGTCGGGCCACGCGCTTATGTGTAAACGCCGCTGCGGCCAACAGCGCGGCCGTGTACGGATGGCGCGGGCGGCACAATAGCTCCGTGGTTGCTCCCTGCTCGACAATCTCGCCTCGGTGCATGACTGCGATGCGACTGCTAAGCTGCGCCATGACCGCGAGATCGTGCGTCACCAGCACCAAGCCCATATTGCGCGCGCGGACCAACTCCTGCAGAAGCAACAATACTTGCGCCTGTGTGATGACATCCAGTGCTGTGGTGGGCTCATCCGCGATGAGCAGCGGCGGCGACATCACCACCGCCATGGCGATCGCCACTCGCTGCCGCTGGCCGCCCGACAGCTCATACGGAAATCGATCGAGTGCACCCTGCTCGCCGGACAACCCGGCCAGGTCCAATGCTTCGCGCGCTGCGCGCCGCGCGTCCAGAGCGGATACGGCGCGATGCAGGCGCAGCGTTTCCGATACCTGATCGCCGATGCGCATCAGAGGATTGAGTGCGGTCATGGGCTCTTGAAACACCATGCCGACGTCTCGGCCGCGAAACGGCTGCATCTGCGCATCGGTTTTTCCCGTGAGCGTCTCGCCGCGCAGGCGCACCGTCCCCGTCATGGTCGCGCCCTCCGGCAGGAGTTGCATGACGGCGAGCGCCGTCATCGATTTTCCGGATCCGGAAGCACCGACCAGGCCGAGGATTTCTC
>Ga0224547_1000098_pt1 | contig 17165 bp, 20 predicted proteins | sample 714P21014metaG_FD_179908 | JGI IMG/M metagenome (GOLD analysis project Ga0224547, IMG submission 179908) | Peat soil microbial communities from Stordalen Mire, Sweden - 717 P2 10-14 | ecosystem: Environmental > Terrestrial > Soil > Wetlands > Peat | place: Sweden: Norrbotten County, Stordalen...
CCGGGTATTCTTCGTCTGGCCGGGCCGTTCACACGTCCGTGTGTTCGCCCGACACCGGCGAGTCAGAGGCGTGACTCCGACCGCTACGCTCCGGCTCCTGCCTCGCTGCGGCCCAGCCCGCACTTCTGTGGCCAGGGTCTATACTCAGTACCTGCTTTCGCACGCTCGTGGAACGCTTCATGGAAAACTCAAAAGTCGCACTCGCGTTTTGTTCCCTACTATTCGTCCTTCCTGGCTCTGCGCAGGTGGCACTAAAATCCGATACACCCAGCCTCTTGTTCTGGACGCCGGAACAGCAGAGCGCGGGATATCGCAGCATCGAAAAGATCTACAAGGTCGTCACAGTAAAGCGCGGCTCTGAGGTGCACCCGTTGCCCATGGCCCCCAAGCAACTGTCGCCGACTTGGGACTACGCGGGCCGTCGATGGACAGTTGCCGACTATATGAGCGCGAACCGAACCTCCGGTGTTCTGGTCTTGAAGGACGGCAAGATTGTGTTGGAGCGCTATGGCCTGGATCGCACGCCAAAAGATCGTTGGACTTCGTTCTCAGTCGCTAAATCCCTGACCTCAACACTGGTCGGCGCTGCCATTCAGGATGGCAAGATCAAGGGGCCGGATGCCATGGTCACGGACTACGTGCCTGAGCTCAAAGGCTCAGCCTACGACGGTGTCACGGTGAGGCAGCTCCTCATGATGAGCTCGGGGGTGAAGTGGAATGAGGATTACACTGATCCAAAGTCGGACGTGGCCCAGGCAGGCTTTACCGGCAGCGAGCCGGGCATGGATCCCTTGGTGAGTTACATGCGTCATTTGCCGCGCGACGCCGAGCCGGGCACGAAGTGGCATTACGATACTGGCGAGACGGACATGGTAGGCATCATGGTCTCCAATGCCGTCGGTGAACCACTCTCGCAATATCTCTCCGAGAAGGTCTGGGCCACCTACGGCATGGAGCAGGATGCGGTGTGGATGGTGGATGCATCGGGCAAGCAGGAACGTGGCGGCTGCTGCATTTCCATGACCCTGCGCGACTATGCGCGCGTCGGACAATTCATCTTAGATGGCGGCAAGGCTCAAGGTCGACAGGTCGTTCCTTCTTGGTGGGTGGCGCAGGCCACCGCCAAGGAGATCGACAACGGCGCGGGTGGCTACGGCTATTTCTGGTGGATCCGTGAAAATGGCAGCTACGACGCGGTAGGCATCTTTGGCCAATCGATCACTACGTTCAAAGACGACCGATTGATCATTGTCATCAATTCGGCATGGCCGGCCGCTACCAGCAGAGAGTACAGCGCGGCCAGAACTGCGTTCGTCAACGCATTGCACGAGGCGGCCAAATCAATCTCATGGTAGATCTGCAAATGACCACCATAGTGCAAGGCGTCGTGCGCAGCGCGACCCTCTTGATTCTGAGCCTGTTATTGGCGACTTCCGCTACTTATGCTGCAGACCCTCCAATACACTCGCTGCTATTCAAGCCCTGGATCAACGGCGTCTCGGCCGATGAGCCGCAGATGCAGGTGCAGCGCTACGACGACGACACCTACGTCATCCGCCAGTCGATCCGCAGCAACTTCGAGGGGCCCTTTCTGTATGTGCTGTTCGGTAGCGACCGCGCCCTCCTGATCGACACCGGAGCTGGCGGGTTGAAGGTGCGCCCGACGATCGACCGTGTGATCGCCGAATGGGCGGCCCGACATCACCGGAATTCCATCCCTTTGGTCGTCTCCCATTCCCACAGCCACGGCGACCACCACCAGGGTGACGCCGAATTCCAGGATCGACCGGACACCGTTGTCGTCGGCCTCTATCCCAAGGACGTGGCTGACTTCTTCAAGATCGCCGACTGGCCGAATCAGATCGTGCCGTATGACCTCGGCGGCCGCGTGCTCGATATCATTCCGACGCCCGGCCACCAGTCGGCGCACATCATGATGTTCGATCGCAAGAGGCGACTCCTGTTCTCGGGCGACTCGCTGGGTCCCTACCGTCTCTACATACCGATGAACGAGACGAAGACCTATCGCGACAGCATCGACCGTGTGGCGGCCTTTACCCGAGACAAGCACGTGTCCTGGATCCTCGGCGCTCATATCGAGATGACCACAAAGCCCGGAGAGCTGATCCCCGACGAGGCGCCCAGCCACCCCGATGAGCACGTGCTCGAGATTTCCTACTCAAACCTGCCCGAGCTGCAGACCGCGCTCCACGCCATGGGCGATAATCTGCTGCAGCAGGCCTATCGCGACTTCGTGATCTTTCCTAGGCCGGCACGCGAGCAGCAGCCCTTCGCCCCACCGACGCCGCCGAAATAGCGACGCTCGTCATCGTCCCGGCACCTGCACCATGAAGTGTCGGATATTCCCACTTTGGTCAGTTAGGATTCACAACGACCTGCCCTCCGCTAAAGGAATAGACGGGATGGACGTCGAAGATCGTCGTCCAATCGCCGCTGGAACTCTTCGACATGTGGAAATTGCCGACCATCTGCATTTTGAGGGTCTGGCACTCCTCAGCAGTTGGCGTCTCGAATGAGAGGTGTCGAACGTAATCTAATGCGACTTCCTGATCTGCGGGAGTCACGACGCCGGCGCCAGATACATAGGCGTTCATAACGAAGCCGTTATTATCGACCAGGAAACGTACCTTCAACTGAACAGCCACGCGATTGTAGTTCTCACCAACCTCAAAGGTAGGTACGGACGGGATGTCTTTAAGCTCTGGTTGACAGCGGGCCCGCATTTCGGCCGAATTTACGGGCGGCGGTACGACCGGTTTGGTGACCGGCGATGGCGAGACCGCGACAGAGGGTCGATCGTTCTCGCGCGGCGCGCTGGGATGGCGCATACGTACGAAGAATGCGATCAGCGCCACTGCACCTAGCACATACACGGCGCCCCGGAAGACGGGATTTTCTTTCCAGAAGTTCACAAGGGAGGTAGACGCTGTTCTGATCGGCAACGATTCTGAATCGCTTTGAGCGCTGCGACTTGGGTGTTGTTATCCGGAATTGAGCGATGAGTATTTTGGTACAGATTGTCTTCCCGCTGCTCACAGGCGATGGCCATGCCCTCAGGCGATCCGGCGGCATTGATCGTCATTTGCGTCGTCTGCGAGATCATGACCATGCGTCCGCGGATTATGACGGTGGTGCGAGCGGTCGACTTGATGGGCGGCCCGTAGACAGCCCGCCAGCGCGGGAAGTACTTGTCGATCTCCATCTCGGCGAAATTCGTCGTCTCTACGCTGGAGAGAGCCCTGTAGGTTCTCATTGCCGGTTCGAGGGCGCGGAGCAGCTTTTTCGCCGTCGGTGAGTCCGTGAAGGCGTGAAATTGCGGCAAGTACGACTCGTATTCGTCGATTAGTGCATCGAGGGCCAATCCATCGTGCCGCGCTGAATAATCCACCACCGCTGCCGAGCCGGCGTAGAGATCGGACGGCGGTGGTCCGCCACCGTCCTTCACGATGCGATAATCCAGGGTCAAGGACAGAAGCTCTTGCCGCCGCCGTAACGTCGCTGCGCTCGGCGTCTCGTCCTGGATGGGTTCCTGCGCGAGGAGCGAGTCGAGCGCGTCATAGACTATGTGACGGACTTCACTCTCGAACGCGAGATAGCGAGCGCCATCCCCGCTTCCTAGAAATGTTAGCACCGCATCCAGATCCGCCTCGTCGGCACGCGCGGCATACTGCTGAGCCGTCACCTGCGACATCTCACTCGCGGAACGCCGAAGCGCCGTTTGGACGTCTCGGCGCAGATCGGTTTTCACGAACTCGAGAACGGAGTGCCACTTCGCGTTGGCCGGCGTCCATCTGGCGTTGTCGGGGTCGAGCGCCTGCACCAAGTCCGGAGCCGCGTCGTCGACCGTACGTTGAAGCAGGAAGGTCTCCGGTTCGGACGGAGCGATGCGAAGAAGATCCAGTATCCGTGCCGCTTTCTTGGTTTTGGCGCTGTTGAGCTGAGGTTCCGAGTCGGATGAGGCGGCTGCGCGGGCCTGCCCTTGGTTCTTGCTTTCGTTTTGCATGCACGGCCGATCGGCGTAGGTGTTGACGCCATTCGCGTCCACGCATCGGAAGACGGCTGCGCGCACGGAGGAACCCGCGCACAGAGCAAGGCAGATGAGCGCCGCACCTAGTAGCCGCCGGGCCCGCGCACGAATGAACGTCGGATTGTTGTTTTGTTTGCGCATGTCCGTTGCCAAGAATCGAGGCGCCGCTGGTTCTCTACTGTCATATTAACCTTCCCTGCTGCGCCGCGAACGTGCATGTGGCACATATTCGGATCCGGTGGCCTTGTTCGGGAGCCGCCCTGCGACTCCGAGGCGACATCTGCGTTACGCATCCTGCTTCGCTGACGGTCCGAGCGTCCCGCTCTCGCTATTCCGGCGCTCAAGAAAACGGCGGAGCCCCCGAGGACTCCGCCGTTCCCTGCTCATGCATTATTACCTACGGACGAAGGCAGTCCGCGTGGCAACTGCATCGGAGCGTCCATCCGTTGGACCCGGTCGCGCGTGGCGACGGGCCTGCGCGCATCCTTCTGTGGCATCCCGGCCAGTACGAGGTACCGACTAACGATGAACTTCGCCACCAACCAGCGCGCCCAGAGACGCGACCGAACCAACGTTTATATGTGCCACTGGGATCACCTCCTTCAGTTGCCGTGGGCTCATCATCGGCGCGTGCCGCCCACCGAAGCCGCGCGCCCCAAATAGATAGTCTAAGAATGACCTCGAGAATTAGATACCCCCGAAGGGGCCGCGCATGCGCGGCCCCCAATGATTTACCACCGCCATGTTGTGCTGACTTTGCCTACCGGCTTGGCGACTACTGCTTGTCGTAGACCGACACGTCGTCGTACTTTCCGCCACTCGCATGCGTACCCTTCTGCGCGAAAGTTAGCGTCTTGCCGTCTTTCGACACAGTACGGACCGCGGTACCGATGGTCGCGCCCGCTTTAATCTGGGTGCTGTGAACTGTCAACGCATCTACACGCGTGACGGACACCATATCGTAGTCAGGGCTGCCGCTTGCCGGGTAAGATTTGCCATCCTCCTTGAAAGTCAAATTAGTTGTGGAATCCTTTCCGTCCGCCGCCGTTGTCTTTACTGTCACTGTTATGCCTTGCGCCGATTCAGCGTAAATTCGCGTCTGGCTTTTGGGTGCCGGCCCGGGAGAGAACGTCGATTTAGCGAGATTCAGTTTCCACGTCCCGACAACAGCGTCTGCTGCGAGCGCTGTGCCCGTCCCGATTGCAATGATGGCCCCGACAAGAAGAGTTTTGAATATAGTTTTCATTTGTTTCCCCGAAAATTGATGTGTAGGCGCCGTCTCGGTGAGGTCGCGTTTCTTATTTACGCCGCGAACGGCGGATTTATCAGCATGCGCGTCTCAGGCTGAGAGCGCAACCAATAGTATCCGCGCGACTTTGTCTGGCACACCGCCGCGTTGGAACGTAAAGGATCGGCCAATCCGCGGCCTTACTCCTGTCCACTTAAGACGCATGCGCAGGCTTCAATGTTTTAATGGACATGGAACGTGTATCCAATTTTTGCAGTGAACTCCTCGCGAGGCCCCTGCAATTCGCCACAGCCTTGCATATCACCGTAGCTGTAGTGCCGATCTAACGCGATTCCCTCTGACGCTTCGATATGAAAATTGTGCTGCAGATTCCAGCGCGCCGTAAGCTGCGCAATGTTCACGCCGAAGTTCGTAGGCGTTGCGCCGAAGTGCTGCACAACGTGCGACATGTGTACGATTTCGGGGCTGATATCGTTCGGCATGACTGCACAGCCGGACAACGCGAGGACGAAAGCGAGTGCAAGGACTTTCACTTGCGCTTCGGTACGATGCAAAACGGCACGTTGTCCGAGGACCTTGCTGAATGGGCCGACTGCGCTCTGATCATGTTGTTCATCGTGGATACACTGCCGTGGCGCGCTGCGATACACCGCCGCGCTAGTTACTGACCGTCGAATTCGTTTGAATCTTCGCATGCGTGTAATCCGGATCATTCGCATCCAGACACAGAAACGTCAGATTGCTCTGTCGCGGACTCCAGCCATACACACCGGACTCGGAGTTGCGCTGCGTTACCAAGTGCTTACCCAGCTTGTCGCAATAGTCGCTGGCTGACTTGAGGGCTTTGACGTTTGTGTTCGCCTGAGTGGCGAAGCCGACGCCGGTCATCGAAAGCTGGTAGGTATCTTTACCAACTGGCACGACGTTCGACGGCACCGTAACGCAGCCAGCAACGATTATTGCGGCAACGACCGACCAAAGACGCAATTGGCGACTGAACATAGACAACTCCCTTGATAATGCTGCCCGATGGTGCGCTGATCGCCCGCATGCTTCCTGCCGCACGTCCGCTATCTCAGTTCTCCCTGTGACCGGTGTCCCGGATGGCGCGAAATCAGGTACACCCTGAATCTAGCTGTAGAACAACGTTCTGTGCGGTCGCTACGGAATATCCAGGTTCAGGCGCGGACAATCGCGCCATGGGCTTTCGCGTTATTCGGCAGCCTCACCCCTCGCTTAGACTCGGGGCCGCCTCTTCGAGCGTTCGTCGCTCCGCGTCGTCGTCGCTCTGTCAAAATTCTCCCCGGTATTCAGACCACCCCGTAGTTCGAAAATCGCATTTGACAATGCGTAAGAAACTACGAGGACAATGCGACGCCATCGCAGGACGATCGCAAAGCCTAATGGCATAAAGGGGCTCTCGGCGAAACGTCGCCCCGCCCCACAGAGATCGAATCAGTGCGCACAACAGGCCGAAACTTAAGTAGGGATCTTGCAAGCGAGTATGCAAAGCGAGCACGGGCGAAAGCCGCCCTCGTATCGACGTCATGGCACAATAATGTGCTGAACCTGTCCGAGCTCATCATAGTGAAACATGCGGCTGAGCTGATGAGTCGCCGCAGGCAACTCACCCTGACCTCGAATCACGGTCTAGACGACTCTCGGTGGCTACAGGAAGTGGAATGCTTCATCGACCAGGTTATCGATAAGTCAGGTGGCCACGTGAGAAGCTCGCCGGAACGTTTGCGGGCTGTCAGATGGATGATCGCCGGTGCAACAGCTCAATTTGCCTCATCGACAGTACTTCATGCGGAAAGCGCAGTCGTGGAAGACGCAGCCTAGTCGAACATGGGCTTTCGCTTCCGCCGCTCGATCAAAATCCTCCCCGGGATCCGCCTGAACTTCGGCAAACGCGGCATCTCGACATCCATTGGTGTTCGTGGAGCGCATGTAACGCTCGGCAAAACCGGCACTCGCACGACGGTAGGTATCTTTTAATTCCAATGCCAAACAGCGCACTCGCGCGACACTGGTAAGGGAACTGACGCGCCAATCGCCAATCGCTTTTTACAACAATTTTATTCTTTCCGCGCCATTATTAAGTGAGGTCAAATCAGTGGGAAGGCAGTGTGATTGCAACAATCCCGCTGTGCTGACTCAACAGGTTTGGAGAAATTGTGCCGACATCAACTCCCCCGTCGGTGCAATACCTAACGGTCGGGGCCCCTCCAAAAGGCTCCGCCGTTTTTTCACTATGGTCATGAATGGGCAGTTAGGTCTCTCGGCCAAACAAACGCCAGCCTGGACGAGAGGCACTCAAGAAACACTCTTAGCTACCGCTGATCCATCTCCGGCTTTGCTACTGCCAGCACAAATGCCGCCAATTCATCGGCGTCTAGCTCGCCGTCATGATTCCTATCAGCGCGGGAAAACTGCATTTCCAAGAACCGAAACACCTGATCTTTAGAAACGGTTCCGGTCGCCGCAATCGATCGCACATAGTCTTGGATTGCCATGAAAACCTCCGGCCGCAAAAAGAGCCTTTTTAATCGTGGGCAAACCACGCCATCGCGGTTTCATGGACCGCCATTATAGCGCCGAGGCGCATAAAGTTGGAGGAAAGACGCACCGAGTCTTCGATGGGACTCATCGTACCGAGTCGACCGCGAGCCGGGCGGTGGCTGACAGTCTTATGGCTTACGGCTTGCTGCGTGCCTGAGATGGGAGGATGGGCGCAGTGCCACGCGAGACCGAGGCCGGCACCTGCGGCGTATCGCGGGTTTGTAGCCAGGCGTGCAACGCGACCGCGCCCAACACGACGGGCAAACCCACGAGAACGTTTTTGGAAAATGATTCGTTGCCAAGCCACCAGCCGACAGCCAGTGCCACCGGCGGATTGACGTAGGCATAGGTCGCGGCGAGCGAAGCCGAGACTCGCTCGACGACGAATCGATACGCCGAAAACGCAATCAACGAGCCGAATACCACGAGGTATCCCCACGCCCACCAGACATGCGCAACATGCGGAAGCGTCCAATGCTCGCCCAATGTTGCGCTGATCACCAATCCCATGAGGCCTGCGGTCAGCATCTCCGCGCCGAATCCGGTCGGGCCATGCGGAATATCCAACCGACGTGAAAGCACCGTACCCAGCGACCACGATGTCGTGCCAAATAATATGAGCAAGGTGCCGATGATGTTTCCTTGCAGATCGCGCCCCAACAGCATGACGGCGGCGCCCGCCCCGCCGAGCGCAATGGCGATCCACTCAGCGCGTCGCGGCCAGTCGCCGAAGGCGCCGCACCAGAGTGCGGTCGCCAGCGGCATGATACTGATCAGCGCCACCGTCGCGCCGGAACTCACCCAGTGCTCCGCGACTGACACGGCGCCGTTTCCTACCACCAGAAGCAAAAATCCCACCAGCGCAGCCCCGCCCCATTGCCTCGCCGTCGGCGCCGGTGCGCCACGCAGTGCTTGCCAGCCCAACAGCAGCACTCCCGCAGCGACAAAACGAGTTCCAACCAAGAAGAAAGGCGCGATGCCTTCGATCGCCACCTTGATGGCGAAGTATGTGGTACCCCACACAATGTACACAGCGAGTAGACAGGCGCCCACCAGCCAGGCGGCTGTCTTTACGGCAGCGGGATTCTTGAGATCGGACGACATAGACCGCGAATCCTACCCGTCTTCGGGGTCACTGCGCTTTAGGTTATCTAATCCTTCTCTAAGTTCTACTAACCTCGCGTTGTATTGGCCTGGTAACCAGCGGCGAGGTGGCAAGCGCGACGCAGCCAGCCATGCCGAAAAAAAACAACAAGAAAGCCCGTTCGCCTCATGGTTGTCATCGTTGACTATTGTCAGCGATGATTGTACCGCAGCCAATATCGCAATCACGTCGCATACTTTTTCACGGTACTGGCTCATTCCTTCAAGATGTTAAGATAGCCACCCGTTCTTAAAGGTGTCCAATGCTTCTCTACGTCGATTCCAATATTGCGAGCCCCTATGCTTTGGTTGCGTATGTCAGTCTGCTCGAGAAAGGTTTGACCTTCGACGTCAGACCCCTTGAGATATTCGCGAATGCTCAAAAGGAAGGCGCCTTCGCCGAAACTTCGATCACCCAGCGGGTTCCGACGCTCATCCACGATCACTTTGCCTTGTCGGAAAGCTCGGCAATCTGCGAGTACATCGACGAGAGCTTTGCTGGCACAAAGCTTTATCCGGTAGGCTTGCGCGACCGGGCGCGTGCGCGCCAGGTTCAAGCGTGGTTGCGCAGCGATCTGAATCCGATTCGCGAAGAGCGACCGACATTCGTCGTATTCTGCGGAGCAAAAAGGCCCGCGCTCTCTCCACAAGCGATCGAAGCCGCTCAGAAGCTCTTTGCGGCCGCTCTTCAACTGCTCGAAGGCCGCACTGAATATCTGTTTGGCGAGTGGTCAATCGCAGACGTGGATTTGGCCATGATGCTGCAGCGCCTTGTGGCGCACGGTGACTTGGTACCTCAGCGACTCGTCGACTATGCCAACCATCAGTGGCATAGGCCCAGCGTTCAACACTGGATCAACCACTCGCGCCCTCCCCTCACGGAGTACTAGTGTCCGCCTTGTCCGCGGACCTGTCCGGCGGTCAATTAAGCCCGCGGACACAAGGGATCTGCTTTCAAAATGACCCTTTTTGCAAGGTTCTTGCAACTAGCACGTCCCTTGCTGTGTTATGGCAGTAAGGATCGATGACAATTACTCGCGGAGACACACATGAACACCCTCTCTACCAAACTCACCGCTTTCGCGGCTGCTCTGTTGATGAACAGCCTCATCATGGGCGCCGTGGGGTATCTCTTCAAAATTCAGTCACACCCCCATATGTCGGCATTCGCTTTTGCCCGGCAGATCGTCGCGCATCAATGGTTTATCTAGTTTGGCGCCTTCCCCGCAATCAGTTGCTGCGGCGTTGGTTAGAACGGATATCGATCACCGGGCGGATCTCGAGGAGCGCAGTCATTTAGCCGCCGTCTCATAGGGCCTACCTGCATTCACTCTGCAGGAACTGCGGCCTCACGTCAGTAAGATTCGGTCCAATCTCGCTATCCGTATTTTCCGCACGAACCCAATAGCCGCACTTCCACGTGATGGGCTCTCGCACGCGGCGTGCGTAAAGTCCCTTCCATTCATCCCCACGAGTGTCGTGGCGTGCATGAGGCATAGAAGATAGTGACGCAAAAGATTCCGCCAAACGATCGCATCACCAACCTAATCAATGTCCTTGAAATTACTACACGCTGACCGTCGTGCTCTTCAAAATCACGAGGAGCGGCTCCGACCTGGCGTTAAGATGTCACTCATGAGCACCTCCAAAAATCGATCGAAGAACCCACCTCAGTCTCACCTTGCGTCCGCCGCGCACAAACCCGTGGGACGCCGGATCGTCAGGGTGGGCAGGCGCGATGTCATCACCGAAGGGATCGTCAGGCCGCTATTCCACGACCTGTTCCACCATTTCATGACCGTGAGTTGGCCCCGCCTATTCGCCACTTTGGCAGCCTTCTTTTTAGTCTTTGACCTCTTATTCGGCTTCCTCTACTACATAAGTCCGGGATGCATCGCCAACTTAAATCCTCCCGGTTTTGCGGGCGATTTCTTCTTCAGCGTAGAGACTCTGGCAACCGTGGGTTACGGAGAGATGCATCCGCAAACCTTCTACGGCCACTCAGTCGCCATGATTGAGATTTTCGTCGGTCTCATGTCATTGGCACTGATTACCGGCCTCATGTTCGCCCGATTTTCCCGTCCTCAGGCGCGTTTCCTCTTTACAAAGAATGGCGTCGTGCGCCCCATTGCGGGTAAACCGACACTAATATTTCGTGCTGCGAATGAGCGCCAGAATGTGGTTCAAGATGCCTCCGCACGACTGCGCATGCTGCGCAACGAGGTAACCGAAGAAGGTTATCGCATTCGTCGCATCGCCGATTTGCCGCTGCTGCGCTCCCAACACCCCATGTTCGCTCTCGGCTGGACACTCATGCACGTCATTGATGATGCAAGCCCCTTGAGTTCCGAGACCGCAGAATCGCTAGCGACCTCCAGGGCAATGTTTGTCTTAAGCCTGAGTGGTACCGACGAGAACACCGGCCAGACATTGATGGCTCGGAGCGAATATTCCAGCGCTGACATACGATGGAACTCAACGTTCCACGACATCCTCGAAGAAGCGCCGGACGGGACCATACACGTTGACTATGGCAAGTTCCATGATATTGACCCGCTTTAAGATTCTGACACAGCTCCTCCAACGATTTGAACTCCCAAAACCCTCGAACTGCTCCCACCCTTGAGGCTATGTCAATTCGCCTCCACGCGCTTGCAGAACCGGGTTATTCTGCGAGTCCGGGCACGATTAAAAACGACAGGAAGTCAACAATGAACTCTCCGGCAAGCAAGCCCAACTGGTTCCTGACGCACTGGCGCAGCGAGGCATCGCTCAAGTGTTAATTTCGTTTATACGCAGCCCCGGAGCCGATGACCGAATTACCGGCGTCTACAGCCCGCCGGGAGTATTCGATCCACCCACCAACAATAGCTGTCTTCCAAGCACCGCGGCCACCTGATGAAATGCTCACGATTGCTGGAGCGCGCATGAAGCATTATTTCTATCTGCTCGGGATTATCTTTTGCGCTTACGCAGCCAATGCGACCGCCGAACCCACCGGCCCCGCCGGCCCCGCCGTCGGCACCATCGCCCCTGACTTCAAAGTCCGCAATCTCGTTACGGGAGACGACGTGACCTTGAGTAGCCAACGCGGCAAGGTCGTGATACTCACCTTTTGGGCCTCATGGTGCGCTCCATGCAAACGCGAAATACCTATTTTGGAAGGCGCGCAGCGTGCCGTGGGCAAGGACAAACTGGTCGTGTTCGCCGTGAGCTATCGAGACACAGAGGCAGCACTTGCCGCAATTAAGAAGCCGGCGTCCAATTGGCAGATCAACATCATGACAGACCCCAACACCCGCGTCGCTAGCCTCTATTCCGTGTCGAAGATTCCACACCTCTTCATGATCAGCCGAGAGGGTAAAGTTGTCGCGAACCATTTGGGCTACGGTGATCGCTCACTCGACGAACTTCTTGCCGACATCCATCACGCGCTCGGCGTACCGCTCCCTCAAGACTAAGCAGCGTGGGGCTATACTTTCGAGCAGATCTCCGGCGGCCTTATCGAACGCTGGGTCGATGGTGTCCTGTTTTACGACGCCCCCCAGTAAACTGATCGGTCCCTGTCTCGGGCGTGGCCATTGCTACTCAAAATCGCTTTCAATAAAGCCTCGAATCCGCTCGCGCGATTCTGCATCGATCGGTGTCTTGGCCAGCAATGCCAATAATTTCGGCTTTTCCACCATTCCACGCGCGGCGAGCGCTCGAGTGAAGACGATATCCATTTCGCGACGTGCAACATATTTGGCGATGGCCAGGTCATGTGGATCCAAACATAGCCCGCTCACACCCTTTGTATCGCCGGGCGGCAAATTCACTAATCGACCCTTCCACCCCCGAGGCAAAGTCGCGGTCGACTCCACCGGATCGGCGTAGTAACCATGGGTTTCATGAAAGCGCGAGTAGACCCCAATGAAATTAAGCGATTCAGTCTTCTCAGGGTTATCCTTGGCGATCAAATCCACTTCGGCGGACATGAAAATCTCGTCGGGCAGATCCGGATACTTTCCGTGCAGGGACTGGCTGCCAATAATGATGAATTGGTTTTCCCCAGTGATTTCTCCCGCGGCGCGCAGCACATGGTCAAGCTCCTGCTTCTTCATATATTCTCTTGACCTCCTCCTGCGATAGCAAACCAACATACGGCATGGATTGCCGCAGCCTGTTGGATTGATCGTCCCGCCCCAGCATGGCAGCGAAAAGCTCGCCGTCACTTCCCCTCTGCAGGATTGCCGTCCATTCATCATAGGCAGATGCCCACGTTCCCTGGTTTTTCCAGCGATACAAATTCGCCAGACTCTGAGCTCGAATTTCCTGTGGTGTACAGCGGCGTGCTACCGCAAGTGACAGCAATCTTTTGAGCTCATCCAGAACTTCGTGTGACGAGTCAGACTTAGGGTAGGGGCGAATGCCTCGCTCGCTTAAGTTCAGATAGTCGCCTTCGCCTAGGCCCCAGTTTTGCAAGGCATCCTTGGGCACGATCACTCCTAAGGAATTGCCGATACGCCGCAGCTCAAGCTTCATCTGAGAGTTATAACAAGTTATTACATCGGAAGCAAGTCAAGCTCTAGAATCACCCGGCTCGCCGATTTGTGCGCCGCGACTGTTATTACTTCTTCTTCGCTGCCGGCAACCCGGCGAAAACCTCAAACTTCAGACTGATCCCCGAACCTGACAGCTGATTCGGAACGCAGGTCATTCGACTATCAACGTTGCGCGTAGCAAACATCGGCAACACCTTATCGCGAAATTGTTCTATGAGTTCGCAGTCGCCGAGACCCACCTCACGAGGCGAATGATCTGCAAACACCACGGAGCGCCACACACCGTCGATCGATGCGCTCGCGTTCTCCCCATTCCCAACCGGTGCAAGCGTATAGAACTTAAGATTTGCCCGCGCCAATTTATCCGGGCTTCCGTAGCCGCGAACGCAAGCACCCGAGGTCGACTTCGCATCTGCACGTGCGCCCACCGCGATCAAGAGCACTCTGAGCTTACTCGCAAGCCCGTCGCACGAATAAGTCGTGGTGAACCCAAAGTATTGAAAACTGTATTCGTGTTTCTGCCAGACACCCTGACCTGAATCGGTGGCTGACGGCTCACTTGCAAAAGCAGTAGCGCTGAATCCACAAATGATGAGGGCCAACCCAACCCTTAAGCCTCTAAGCGACTGCATGACCTAACCTCCTCCTCCGCCGAAATACATCATAGATCAGATTTAGCAAAATCCGGTCCGCCTTCCGGATTTCGGCGATCGCCGCGAGGTATCGAGCGGTGACGAGACTGCAATTCCCGCATGGCGCCACTGTATACTGTGGCTAGCCTTGCGCTTAGCTCTTTAGGGCAGGCGGCGCTCTGTACGTTCGAACCGCAAACTTAGCACTCAACTACCAAAGACCTCTATATGAACATCCTGCCTCGTTTCTTCGGTGTGACGCTGGCCTTATTGCTGGGTTCCGGTGTGGCCTACGCAAACGAATACGATGAGACGATTGAGCGATTCAAACATGCTGGAGAAAGTGCCGTCTTTTTCACCGATTGTTATGCCTACGCAGTATTCCCAACCATTGGCGCCGGCGGCCTCATCGTCGGCGGAGCTCGAGGCGCGGGTCAGGTATATGTGCATGATCGGCTGGTCGGCGACGCTGTAATGACGCAGTTGAGCATCGGGCTTCAGGCGGGCGGCAAAACGTATAGCGAAATCATATTCTTCCAAGACGAGCGACACTTGGACGAATTCGAATCCGGTAAATTCGAATTTGCGGCTGGTGCCAGCGCCGTCGCCATCACGGCGGGAGCCTCTGCGAGCATTGGCACAGATCGCGCCTCGTCGGGAGCGAGTGGTGGAAAAAACAATGCCACAACCAACGGCGATTACCAGTCTGGCATGGCGGTGTTTACCATCGCCAAGGGCGGCCTCATGTTCGCTGCCGATATTTCGGGCGAGAAGTTTGCTTACACAGAACGGCCGGGGAAATAGGCGATTCTTCGTCTGGCCGGTATTCTCCGTCTGGTCGAGCCGTTCGGGCACCCTGCCCTCGCTCGACGACGGCGGCCCAGAGGCGCGACTCCGGTCCGCCTCTCGGATCTCGGTCGAAGACGCCCATCGATCCGTTGCGACATCCCGTCGCAATTGGCGCTCGAATCACGCTCCACCGACCATAACTCCTACCCTGGAGGCATCCTCTCTTGGTGCGTCAGCACCGAGCCAGTCCGCGGGCGTCCCTCCGACTCCAAGCGTAGAAACCTACTTCCCGCCCAAAATGGGACTTTTGACATCAAATGCACGCGTAGGCCGATTCGGGCAAAAGTATCATGTCGCGCGGAGAGCCTCCGTCACCGGCGCTCGCGCAGCGCGCATTGCCGGAAGAATTCCACCAAGCAGCCCCATCGCGAGTGCCCACGCGATCCCGATCAAGGCCAGATCCGGCGTTACCGCGAGCTGAAAGCTGAATCCATAGGGACTTGCTGCGAGTCCATTGAAAAAAATCCATCCAAGGGCGCAGCCCAGCAACGCCCCAGGGACCGCGAGGACAACGGACTCGCACAGGATAGACACAACAATGGCGCCGGGCGTAAAGCCAATCGCGCGCAAGGTGGCGAGCTCACGGCGGCGAGAATCGACCATCGCATAAAGGGAGTTGATCGCTCCTAGCGTCGCCCCGATCGCCATGATCGCGCCGACGAAGTAGCTGACGAAATTAAGCAAGCCGTTGAACTCCTTGAACGACAGTTCTACTGCCTCACGTTCATGCTTGATCTCCACATGCAGCGTCGGAATAGCGAGCACCGCGCTGCGCAACGTCTCGTAGTCCGCGGGTGCCGCTAACATCAGAATCGCACGGTCGTAGCTGTTGCGCCCGAAGGCCGAGTTCAAGGAGTCGACATCGCCGTAGGCGACGCATTGCTGCGCATTGCCGAGATCGAAGCGACCCACGATGGTCCAGTCGCTGCCGTGAATTGGGCGGCGTGCGCCGGTTTCGAACCCTGTGAACTCGTGGACGCAGGCGTTGCTGACGATCAACTCGTGAAGCCCGCGCTGAAACATTCGCCCCTCTGTGAATCGCATCTCTGGCTGCAGCTGGACCACGGATGACGAGACCCCGGAGAGCGGGAAATAGATCCGTGTACCGGTAATGCGCCGCCGAGCCTCGAGCGGGATCGAGGACTCCAGCATTGCTATGGGTTCGCCATCCGAGCCCTTGCGGATGTCTGGCAGATTGCGGATGGCAGCCGCTGCGTCGAGGGAGATGTTCCGCTGCGCACCGACGCCGGTGATGACAACCCGGTCAGGCCGCACATTGCCCATCTCCTGGCGCTGCGCGCCTGATCCCATTGCGAGCAGGGACACGAGGGTGCCGACGGCGCAGGTTACTCCTATCACGATCGTCAGGGTCGGTCCGAGCCGCTGCGTGATACCCGACAGGTTTAGTCGTACGAGTGCCATCAACTGCTTCACGAATGGCATGTCTTAGTTCTACCGGCCCGCGAGCGCCGCAGCGATTTCAATTTGGGCAGCCCGCATCGCTGGGACGGCCGCGCTGACGAGGCCCACCACCACAGCGAGTGAGATACCCACGCCAACGACGATCGGTGGCATAGACAATCCCGGAACAAACTTTGAAGCGAATGGAAATGCGATCATCGCAAGTGCGAGCCCAAATATCGCAGCTGTCGTGCAGACCATCGTCGCCTCAGTCAGTATCAACAGAAACACGGCGCGATCGGTGAAGCCCAACGTCTTGAGAACAGCCAATTCGGGAGTGCGCTCACGCAGCGATTGCATCATCATCGTTGCGGTCGCGAACAACAACGCGACTAGAACAGCTGCGACGATGGTGCGGACCAGAAAATTAAGATCGCCGATCGATTGCATGTTCAACTGCGCTAGTTCCCGCAGGGATTGAGTTCGTGTTTCGTTGGCTGAATTCGCAAATCGCCGGTCGATCTCATCGGCCACCGCGACCGCCATCCCCGGGTCCTTGACCGCGACGTTGATGTGATTGACGGTGCCTTTGCGGGTCAGCCGGGCCGCATCGAGGTACGGATACTGGATCAGGATCTTCTCGGTGCCACCGCCAATGTCGCTGTCGTGGAAAAAGCCAACGATGTCAAACGTCCAGACCATCGAGCCGTCGATCTGCACGGTAGTGGTTTCCAGCG
>Ga0224547_1000099_pt1 | contig 17153 bp, 17 predicted proteins | sample 714P21014metaG_FD_179908 | JGI IMG/M metagenome (GOLD analysis project Ga0224547, IMG submission 179908) | Peat soil microbial communities from Stordalen Mire, Sweden - 717 P2 10-14 | ecosystem: Environmental > Terrestrial > Soil > Wetlands > Peat | place: Sweden: Norrbotten County, Stordalen...
CTCGACTAGCGCAGCGCTTGGCGCGCGCTGCGCATGTGACGATAAAATGTCCGCCCACTCCAGAGCGCATCGTCCGCCGCCGGCAGCCCGGCACGAATAAAAACTCGCCTCACCTGGTGGGGCTTCAAGGCCACATCGAAAGCCGCGCGATCGGTGGTCAGCGTCTGGGGCGCGGGACTGAATTCCAGCGTGGTTACGCGTTCGATCGAATCCAGTCCGAGATAGCGCAATGCGACCTTGCGGTCGCTGCTGCGCGCAGCGGAGGATTCGCCCCGCGCGGCGCGATGCTCACCGCGCACTTCGAACAAGTCGGCAAAATCGGAACCGAAGGACAGCGCGAGTCGGACCCTCAATGGACGATCGCCGAAATTGCGAACCAACAGCCGTTCGTAGCAGGCACCGTTCCACAGAAATTTGAGTCGATGGACGTGTATTTGCTCGCGGCGAAAGGCAATCTGATCGCCGATCAGGAGATCTGGATTGCTCAAGTCGGCGCTGAATACCCGGTTGTCGTCTTGGATCATCGAACTTAGCAGCAACGGCCGTGTTTCTTCGAGAAGGAGCGTCAGCCGCGAGAGAATGCGCGTGTCGCGGTGATACAGGCCTTCCGTACTCCCCGGCTCGATGCCGATATCGCCACGATGATCGAATACCGCAAACGTATCGCCATGCTTCAGCGTGCGCGTGCGCCGTTCCTGGAAGCTGGCGCTCGCCGCGATACTAAATTGTGATGCGGGCGCCTGTTCCGCGGAAGAGTTCAGTTCCGCCACATCCGCGATTGCCGTGATGTTCACTTTTCGCTTAATCCTTCACTGGTGCAGAAGTTACAAATGCATAGCGTAAGAGTCTTCTTATGCCGATACGTTCCGAATGTAGATTGCATACGTCCAAGTTATAGCGTATTCGTAGGGATTTAAGGGAGATTGCGGATGAAGATTGCACAGGTTGCGCCGCTGATCGAGGCGGTGCCTCCGAAGCTCTATGGTGGAACCGAGCGTGTCGTCGCTTATCTGACAGATGCATTGGTGGAACTCGGACATGAAGTAACGCTGTTCGCCTCTGGCGACAGCCAAACCAAGGCGAAGCTCTCTTCCGTGTGGCCCCGCGCACTGCGGCTCGATCCGCATGTGCATGATCAGTTCGCGCCCTTATTCATGCAATTGGAAGCCGTAGCGCGGCGCGCCCATGAGTTCGACATCATTCACTGTCACTTGGACTACTTCGCGTTTCCAATTTTGCGCCTGCTCGACGTGCCCTCCCTCACGACCTTGCACGGCCGCCTTGATTTGCCGGAGCTAGCGCCCTTGTACAGGCATTACAGCGACACGCCGGTCGTATCGATTTCCGATTCTCATCGTGAACCGTTGCCAGAGGCGAACTACGTGGCGACGATTCATCACGGATTGCCGCAGCAAGCCCTTAGCCAGGGGCCGGGCGGCGGCTACCTGGCGTTCCTAGGGCGTATTTCGCCCGAAAAGGCGCCTGACGCGGCCATCCGCATCGCAGCACGGGCCGGCATGCCGCTGAAGATTGCGGCGAAGGTCGACAAAGTCGACCAGCAATATTTCAAGAGCACGATTGAGCCGTTGCTGTCGCAGACGGATGTGGAGTTCATCGGAGAGATTGGCGAGCATCAAAAGGGTGAATTTCTCGGCAACGCCGCTGCGCTGTTGTTTCCCATTGCATGGCGAGAACCATTTGGCTTGGTGATGATCGAGTCCATGGCGTGCGGTACGCCGGTCATCGCGTTCAACAACGGGTCGGTTCCCGAGGTTTTGAAAAGCGGAGTCACCGGCTTCATCGTCAATTCGGAGGACGAAGCAGCGAAGGCATCGCTTGAAATTTCACGCTTGGATCGCGATCTCGTCCGGGCCGAGTTCGATCGTCGCTTCACGGCGCGGCACATGGCACAGAACTACTTGAAGCTATACGCGCGCCTCGCGAAAGTCCGAAAGGCCGCGCCGCTGTACGGAACCGCGCTGTTGCCAAGGTCGGCATTGGCTGCGCAGGCGACGGCGATCGTAGTGGGTTCTGGCCTAAACGCCGCGGCGAGCCCCTAGCGCGACGGTCAACGCGTGAATCCCAGCAGCTACGCCAGCCTGCCGGAACGCTTCTTTGCTCGAGTTGCCCCGACACCGGTGGCTGCGCCGCGCCTCGTCAAGTTTAATCACGCTCTTGCGGCCGATTTGAACTTGAGGGCCGGTCTTGAAACGCAAGCCTTGGGGAGTTTGTTTTCCGGCAACGTGCTGCCGCCCGGCTCCGTGCCCATCGCCATGGCCTATGCCGGGCATCAGTTCGGCCACTTCGTGCCGCAGCTCGGCGACGGGCGCGCAATTCTTTTAGGTGAGATGCGCGATCACGCCGGGGTGCGGCGCGATATCCAATTGAAAGGTTGCGGACGCACGCCTTATTCGCGCAGCGGGGATGGCCGCGCAGCCTTGGGTCCGGTGCTGCGTGAGTATCTTGTGAGTGAAGCCATGCATGCCTTAGGCGTTCCCGCCACGCGTTCCCTTGCAGCGGTCACGACCGGCGAATCAGTTCGGCGCGAAGCGCTCGTGCCGGGGGCGATTTTGACGCGAGTTGCAGCAAGCCATGTTCGGGTGGGAAGCTTTGAATACTTCGCGGCGCGAGGCGACGTTGCCGCCATTCAGATCCTCGCCGACTACGTCATCGAGCGGCACTATGCGCACGTCGCGGAGGACAGGGCACCCTACCTCGCGCTGCTGGCGGAGGTTGTTTCGCGGCAGGCATCGCTCATCGCCGATTGGATGCACGTGGGCTTCATTCATGGCGTCATGAATACCGACAATATGGCCGTGTCGGGCGAGACCATCGATTTCGGTCCGTGCGCATTCGTGGATGCATTCGATCCCGCGGCGGTATTTAGTTCAATCGACGAGCGCGGTCGCTACGCGTACGCCAATCAACCGCATGCCGCCGCGTGGAATCTCGCGCGCTTCGCTGAGACACTGCTGCCCATCATCGACACCAACTCAGGCCGGGCGATTGAACTCGCCGCTGAGGTGGTCTCGACATTCGCGACGCAATTCGCCGATCGATGGCTGACCGGAATGCGCCGCAAATTAGGGCTATCAACGAATGAGGAGGGGGATCGCGCCCTGGGCGATGACTTGCTGGCCGCCATGCATCGCAATCAAGCGGATTTCACACTGACCTTTCGCGGGCTGTGCGATGCGGCGGCGGAACAAACTGACGAGACGCGAGTGCGTGGATTATTTGGCAATGCGCACGACTACAATCACTGGGCGCAGCGCTGGCGCGAGCGGTTGGCGCGGGAATCGACGCTGCCCAGCGCGCGCGTTGAGGCCATGCGGCAGGTCAACCCGGCGTACATCCCGCGCAATCATCGGGTCGAACAAATGATTGTTGCGGCGGTGGAGCGCGGTGATTTTGCACCCTTTGAGGAGCTTTTGGCCGTGCTGTCAGTCCCGTATCAAGAGCAGCCGGCCTTCGCGGCCTACGCCAATCCGCCGCGGCCCAATGAGCGTGTATTGCAGACGTTTTGCGGCACATAAGGACTTGTTGCAATGTAATTGCGCGGTCGCCGGTCTTATATGACAGGAGTAAGATCGCACACCCATGACCATCGCAATATTAGTGTTTTTAGGCGGCGTACTGACCATTTTGAGTCCCTGCATCCTGCCTGTGCTGCCCTTCGTATTTGCACGATCCGAGCAAAAATTTCTGACCAATGGTCTTCCCATGCTGGCCGGCATGGCCATTACTTTTGCGGCCATCGCCACACTGGCAGCGGTGGGCGGATCCTGGGCGGTCCGAGTCAACCAATACGGACGCATCGTAGCGCTGGTGCTGTTGACCGCGTTTGCAGCGACGCTGTTGTCGCCGCGCTTGGCTGACGCGTTGGCACGTCCGTTCGTGGCCCTGGGCAATCGGCTCGCGCAGCCCACCACGAGGAGCGGCAATTTCGGACTCGTGAATTCTCTGCTGCTGGGCGTCGCCACCGGTCTTCTTTGGGCACCATGCGCCGGCCCCATTCTTGGACTTATTCTGACCGGAGCGGCCATCTCCGGGCCAAACGCCCGCACGACATTGCTGCTGTTTGCCTACGCAGCGGGAGCGGCAACCTCGCTGGCCGTTGCACTGCTCGCCGGGGGAAGAGTCTTTGCACTCCTCAAGAAGTCGCTTGGCACGGGTGAATGGATACGGCGCGCCCTGGGCGTCGCGGTGCTGCTCGCCGTGGTGGCCATCATATTTGGCTGGGATTCAAGCGTGCTCACGCGCTTGTCGCTCAGCGGGACCAACAGCCTCGAGCAGTCCCTGATCGACAAGATCGGTGCGCGCGATGGTGCACCCGACTCTGTTAAGACCATGGCCATGAGCAATTCGAAATCCGACGGCCACGCGATGATGATGTCCGCTGCGAAGCCTTCGGGAGATCTGCCGGTGGAAGGGGAAATCCCCTCATTCGCAGGCGCCACCCTGTGGTTGAATTCACCGCCGCTCACGCCTGAAGCCCTGCGTGGCAAGGTCGTGATGGTCGATTTCTGGACTTATTCCTGCATCAATTGTCTGCGCGCGCTGCCCTTTGTGGAGTCGTGGTACGAGAAATACAAGGATCACGGATTGGTCGTCATTGGCGTGCACGCACCTGAATTCGCCTTCGAAAAGGATCCCAACAATGTGCGCCACGCCGTCGCCGATTTGAAGGTTACCTATCCCGTTGCGCTGGACAACGACTATGCCATTTGGCAGGCATTCAATAACCAATATTGGCCGGCGCACTACTTCATTGATGCCACGGGGCGCATCCGTGGTCATCACTTTGGCGAAGGCAATTACGACGAGTCTGAGCAGACTCTTCGAAAATTGCTGACCGACGCCGGGCAGACCGATCTGCCGCCGCCCGGAATGGGCTCGGCGAAGGCCGTCGGTGTTCAGGCGCCGCCTGACGAAGCGCACGATCAATCACCGGAGACCTATGTCGGATATCGCCGCGCCGAGAATTTCGCTTCGCCGGGCGGTTTCTCGCAGGATCAACCGCACCGTTATTCGGCGCCGGCTGCATTAAAATTGAATCAATGGGCATTGAGCGGGTCTTGGAATGTAGACCCTGAGAAAGCGGTTTTGGGCGCCGTGCCCGGAAAAGTTGAGTTTCGGTTCTATGCACGCGATTTGCATCTGGTCTTAGGTCCGAGTAGCGATGGTAAGCCGGTGCGCTTTCGGGTGCTGCTGGACGGCGCCGCACCCGCCGCAAATCATGGGGCCGATACGGATTCCAGCGGTGCAGGGGCCATCGATCGACAGCGCCTGTATCAGTTGATTCGGCAGGCCGGGGATGTGCGCGAGCATGTGTTTTCGATCGAGTTTCTCGATCCCGGCGTGCAAGCGTATTCATTTACATTTGGATGAGGGGCAGGTTATGAGCGCGCAGATGAGTCGTCGTTATTTTGTCGCAGGGTTGACTGCATTGTCGGTGATCCCGTTGATACGCAGAGTACCCGCAGCAACACTGTCGGGGCCTGCGGTGAACGATGAAGTGTCCATCGAGAATTTCTCGCCCGACGGCAAGAGCTTGGGTGTCGCGCGGGTTGCGAAGATCGTGAAGACCGATGCGCAGTGGCAAACTCAGCTTTCACCGGCCGCCTATCACGTCGCGCGCAAAGCCGGCACGGAGATTGCGTTTACCGGCGAATACGACAAAAATCACGCGGACGGCATTTACCACTGCGTGTGCTGCGATACGGCGCTTTATGATTCGAAGACCAAATTTGAATCCGGCACCGGTTGGCCAAGCTTCTGGAAGCCGATCTCCGCGCTGAACGTCGTCAAGAGCAGCGACTCGACGTTTGGCATGCAGCGCGACGCGATATCCTGTCGCCGCTGCGACGCTCATTTGGGGCACGTATTTGACGATGGCCCGAAGCCCACGGGCTTGCGTTATTGCATGAATTCAGTTGCATTGCACTTTGCGGCTCGCGCATAGGAAAGGAGGATAGAAATATGACATTTTGGAAATTAGCATCTCCGATGCGGCTTGCCTTGGCTGCAGGCGTAGCGTTCTGCGGCGTCATGCTGTGGCACTCGCCGTTGTTCGGGGCAGAGGCCCCGGTGATCATCGCGCCTCCGGCGGTCGACAACCCGAAGGCCGCTGGACCTGCGCAGACCGCGGTGCTGGCAGGAGGTTGCTTTTGGGGAGTGCAAGGCGTGTTCGAGCACGTGAGGGGCGTGCAAAAGGTGGTCGCAGGCTACGCGGGCGGTGAGAGATCAACCGCGCGATATGAGACGGTCAGCTCGGGAGACACGGGCCACGCTGAATCGGTGAAGATCACTTTCGATCCGGCGGCCATTTCCTACGGCCAGATTTTGCAGATCGCATTCTCGGTCGTACACGATCCCACCCAGCTCAACCGCCAAGGACCTGATGTCGGCACCCAATATCGTTCTGCGATTTTCTATGCCGATGACAATCAAAAGCATATTGCGCAGGCGTATATCAGTCAGTTGGATCAGGCCCACGCCTTTGCGCGGCCGATTGCAACTCGCGTGGATCCGCTCAAGGGTTTTTATGCGGCCGAGGAGTATCACCAGGATTATTTGATCCATAACCCAACGCAGCCATACATCGCGATGTATGACATACCCAAGATCGAGAATTTCAGGCGCACCTTTCCGGAACTGTATAGCGGAAGCCCGGTTCTGGCTCACAACTAGCAAGGGACGATTGGCGACCGGTGATCCGGATTCCGTGCCGGTAGGCCGCTACGCACATGAAGCGCTGGCCAATCTCGGTGTGTGGGATGAAGTTTCAGCGCGCCTGGTGCGTGCCGACAGCGTACGTTCGGCCCTCGCGTTCGTCGATCGCGGCGAGGCCGCGCTCGGCATCGTATACGCAACCGATGCGCTCATCGATAAAAAAGTGCGCGTGGTTGACGCATTTCCTGCCGCCACGCACATGCCTATCGTTTATCCGGTGGCATTGACGATCGGCGCGAAGCCCGATGCCGCTAAGTTTCTGGCCTATGTCCGCGGTCCTGCGGGCAATGTCGCGTTTCAACACTATGGCTTCACGCCGCTGCACTAGGGTGCACTGGGCAGCAACTGAGAAGGGTCGATCGCCGGGATGCCGCGGCGAATATCTGCCGAGAAGGTGTCGCTGCGATCGGACTGCGTCGCGCGGTCGGTGATTCGTCCGAGCGCGCGCAGCTCTTCCAGCGAATACCGCGAATCTAGACCACCCACGCGGTAAACGTACGCAGGCAGGTAGCCGGTGAACAGCAGCCGGTAGCTCCAGGGCAGGTATCCGACAATTCGCTTCATCATGTGATAGACCAGCGTGGTGCAGTTGACCGTAATGGTGTTGTAGAACCGAGGCGCATTCACCAACCTGTCCGCCTGCTCGACGTAGCCGATAAACAGCGAACGCATCGCGGCCAGCGGCATGCGAATCCGATAGAGATAATCGTCCTCGCCTCGAACATTGGTGCGGACGCGGATCACATCCCGCTCATCGGCGGCGATGATGCTGAGCCCGTACCTCTTGAAGAAGCCGCCGATTTCGGAATAAGTCTTATTCTTTTCGCGGCGGACTTCCACGGAAAAAGCCACGTGCTGACCATCTCCGAAGCCGAACGATACCAGCATGTGCGCAATCGCCCAGCCATCCCAATACGACATGATCATGTCGACTGAATCGAGTTTGTCGAGATCATAGATGCGGGTTTCCCAACGCTGAGTATAGTCATCGTTGGTACGCCAATCGAAATTGCGCACATCGTGCAAAGTGACTCGGTTGCCCTCGATCGTGCCGCTCGTGATGCGCGCGACGTCATCCGCCCACATGCGATCATTGGATGGCGCAATGTGCTGCCACCAAAAAAGCAGGGCGCCGAACGCCAGCGCAAAGGCCAACACAGCCATGCCGGCACGGCCTTGCCAGAGCGCGATCAGCATCGCAAGGCTGAACGCAGTCCACAGCACGACCGTGCCAACTTTAAGCGGCTGTCCGCCCGGCGCCTGGTACCAGATCGCCAGCGCCGCCCAGATCCCCGGCAATCCAACAAGCAAAGTTGCCAGGAGCGTGACAGTGAATCGCAACATACTCGCGGCGCTGATCGTCATGATTCCAGTATTCTCGATTGACATGCCATGGCGGCGCAAGGTACGGTTTCGTGTGACTCAATCGACCGCATTTCGACTCAATGTCCCGTTTATCCAGGAACTGGGTGTCGAGTTCATCAGTGCTGGGGATGGCCGATCGGTCGTTGCGCTGAGTCTCGAGCCTTGGCACCTCAATAGCTGGTCGGTTGCGCATGGCGGCGTGCTCATGTCCCTGCTCGATGTGGCGATGGCCGTGGCGGGCCGTTCGCTGAATGCGAGTGCCGGCGGGGGCGTAACCGTAGAAATGAAGACAAGCTTTTTGCAGCCCGCCAAAGCGGGCTCACGCTTGATTGTCTCGGGGTACGCGTTTCACCGCTCCACAACCATGGCGTTCTGCGAGGGTGAGGCGCGCGACACCGCCGATCGATTGATAGCCAAGTCGATGGGAACATTCAAATACCTAAAATCAGGAGCTGGATCCGATGGCTAAGTATCGACCGATCTTGCATCACTATCCGATGTCGCCTTTCGCCGAGAAAATCCGCTTGATTCTAGGATTCAAAGGCCTGCATTGGTCCTCGGTCCACATCCCCAACATCATGCCGAAGCCCGATCTGACAGCGCTCACCGGCGGCTATCGCAAGACGCCGGTGATGCAAATCGGGGCAGACATCTATTGCGACACAGCCCTCATCGCCGAGGTCATCGAGGCGATTTCGCCGCAGCCGACGTTATTTGCGAGCGCCACCGCGGCAGCATCGCGAATCCTCGCCCAGTGGGCCGATTCGACACTATTTTGGACGACGGTTGCCTTCACCATGCAACCGGCCGGTCTTGCGCACATGTTTGAGGGAGTGCCCCCGGAAACCATCAAGGCCTTCGGCGATGATCGAAACGTCTTTCGTGCGAATCTTCCCCGCATGCGTCCCGCGGATGCCAGCGCCGCGTTTGCTTTGTATCTCGAGCGGCTTGAAGAGACTCTCGGACAACAAAAATTCTTCTTCGGATCCGCACCCAGCATTGCGGATTTCTCGATTTATCACAATATCTGGTTCCTCGATCGCGGCGGTCCCGTGGCGAAGATTCTCGAATCCCACCCCGCACTTCAGGCGTGGCGAATACGCATGTCGGCGTACGGTCACGGCACTCAGGAAAAACTCGACAGCGAGGCCGCGATCGCCATTGCTCGCGGCGCCACCGCCGAGCCCTCCGCCGGGAATAATGCCGAATCCCACGGCATCTCTATCGGCGAGAAAGTGGTGGTGGCGGCAACCGACACCGGAACCGACCCGATCGAGGGCGCCTTGTACGGCGCCACCCGCGATCGAATCTCGATCGCGCGGCAGGATCCGCGTGCCGGAAAGGTGATCGTGCATTTTCCAAGATTGGGATTTGAACTGCGGCGCGCCAAATAAAAAAATCCTAAGTGCGGGGCGCGGAAGGACGCCAAACCCGAAAACCGCCCAGAAAGGCAAAGTCGTTGTTTCCAAGCCGTGCGTTATTCGGCAGCTTTTTCAATTTACGAGCGTTGCCGCCGCCGATGACCACGTAGTCGGCTTCCAATGCCTTACTGAGCTGCGCGACCACATCGGCGACCACGCGACGCCACTTTTTGGCGCCCAATCGATGCCGCCCTCCGTCGCCCAAGTAATCTTCGTAGCTGCGGCCCCGTTTATAGGGCAGATGCGCAAGCTCCATCGGCGCCACCGTACCGTCGACAATCAGTGCCGAACCCAACCCCGTGCCCAAACCCAAAAAAAGCATGCGACCGCCTTCGTAGCTGCCGATCGCTTGCATCGCAGCATCATTCATGAGCAATGTCGGCCGGCCAAAGGCTTTGCGAAAGTCAAAACCAACCCAACCGCGTCCGAGATTGAACGGTTCGGTGACGATCATGCCGTGCACGACCACGCCGGGATATCCGATCGATACCACGTCATATTTCAAATCGCCGGTCAGCCGCAGCACCCGCGAAACCATCCGGCGCGGCGTGAGGGTGGGGCCGGATTCAAACTGACGCATGTCACGGGAGCTCGAAACCCGGGTCTTGACATGACTGCCGCCGACATCGATGACGAGTACGCGTCGCTGGGGTTTTCGTTGCATGATGCGCGAACAATAGCGCACTAAGCGCCACTCGTCAGGCGCTTCTGCTGACATAATGCGCAGCATAGTATCGAAACAGGAGGGCACATGAAGCTTCGATCGTTTCCGCGAATGCTGCAGATGTTGGTGTGTATGGCGGCGGCAGGGTGCGCGACGGCACCGTCCGTACCCGGACCGTTGCAGGTACCTGCCACTCAAGCGCTGATCAAACAGCTGCATGCCACGGGCGTGCAAATCTATCAATGCCAGCCGACGAAGAATGATCCTTCTCGATTCGAATGGGCATTCAAACAGCCGGAAGCAACCCTTTTGACCAAAGGCGGCAGGAGCTTCGGAAAACACTACGCCGGCCCGACCTGGGAAGCCAACGACGGCAGCAAAGTGATCGGGGAATTGGTCGCTCGCAGCGACAGCCCGAACCCAAGCTCGATTCCATGGCTGCTGCTGCGTGCCAAGGCGATCTCGGGAAATGGCGTCTTCACGGCCGTGCAGTTCGTTCAGCGATTGAATACGGTGGGAGGCAACGCCCCCCTGGTCGCGTGCCGGCAGGATCAGGCCGGGCAGCAGCTGCGCGCGTCGTATACTGCCGACTATTTATTTTACGGCGCGAAGCGCTAGCTCCGATGCATGAGTCCTTGGAGCAAGTCCAATCAAAAATAGCCTATCTCGAGCGCGCCATGGCCGAGCTCAGTGACGTGGTATTTCGACAGCACAGAGAAATCCAGGCCCTGGAAGCGCAACTGAAGGCCGTGAGGGACCGACTCGAGGCCGCGCCATCCGAAGAGGGCCGCTCGGCCGAGCAGGAACGGCCGCCGCACTATTGATGTTTTTCAGAGGTGTCGAGAGATGGATGATAGTCGCCGCTATCGTGATCGCGAGCGTCCTCGCTGACGACGAGCTAGTCGGTGCTATGGCATGATGCCGGCATGTCATTCGCAAGGGATCCAGCCGACTGGCTCGAAGAGACCCCCAGTCGCGCGAACCGCCTGTTCCTCAGGACGCCGCAGGGCCGAAACTTAAGCTATGCGGCGCTTCGCGAACAGTCCGGCCGAATTGCCTCTGCGCTGATCCAGCGCGGCGTGCTGCCGGGCGACCGCATCGCGGTTCAGGTCGATAAATCCCCGGAGGCAGTTCTCCTCTATGTTGCCTGCCTGCGTTTGGGGGCGGTGTTTGTGCCCATCAATGTTGCGAACACGCCCAATGAAGTCGAGCATTTTCTACGCGATTCGCGGCCGCGCGTGGCTGTCATTCGGCCGCAGGACTTAAGCTTGATCGAGCCGCTGGCACGAGAGTCGGCCATTTCGCTCGAGACGCTGGGCGCGAACGGAGATGGATCGTTGCTCAATTTGGCCGCCGAGTCGGCAAGGGATTTCAAATTTCCAACCGGGTTTGATCCGAGCTCGGTCGCGGCGATTATCTACACATCCGGAACCACGGGGCGCTCAAAAGGCGCGATGCTGACGCGTGCCAATCTCGTATCGAACGCCGCGGTATTGGCTGAGGCATGGCGCTTTAGTTGCGGCGATGTGCTGCTGCACACGTTGCCGCTGTTTCATATTCACGGGTTGTTCGCCGCGATCAATACCGTTCTCGCTTCGAGCTCGAGCCTGCTTTTCTTGTCTAAATTCGATGCTGCAGAAACGTTGCAGCATCTGCGCGAGGCGACCGTGTATATGGGGGTCCCGACGCATTACACCCGCCTGCTGCAGCAGAATGCACTCTGCCAAGAAACCACCGCCACGGTGCGCTTGTTCATTTCGGGATCTGCGCCATTGCTGCCTGAGACTCACCGAGAATTCCTGCAGCGCACCGGTCACGTGATTCTGGAACGCTATGGAATGTCAGAGACGTTGATGAACACATCGAACCCTTACGACGGTCTGCGCCTGCCCGGATCCGTCGGGCCGCCGCTTAAGGGAACGGCGATTCGAGTCACCAACGCTGAATCCGGTGCCGTGGAGGGCGAGCCGGACGTGATCGGTACGCTTCAAGTCACGGGCCCCAATGTGTTTGCGGGCTATTGGAGGGATGAGGAGAAAACGCGCAGCGAATTCACGGCTGACGGCTGGTTCAAAACGGGTGATGTGGGCCGTATCGATCGCAACGGCTACGTGCATATCGTTGGCCGGGCCAAGGATTTGGTGATCAGCGGCGGCTACAATGTCTATCCCAAGGAGGTCGAAGCCGAATTGGATGCGCTGCCCGGCGTGCTGGAAAGTGCGGTGTTCGGCGTGCCCCATCCGGATTTCGGGGAAGGCGTTACCGCGGCCGTTGTGGCGAAACCGGGTGTCGCTCTTTTGGAGGAAGCCATCATCGATTCGGTGAAGGTGCGTTTGGCCTGCTACAAAGTACCGAAGCGAGTTCTCCTGGTCGATGAGCTGCCGCGAAATACAATGGGCAAGGTGCAGAAAAATGCCTTGCGCAAAACATTTGCCGCGATCTACGCCGGTGATCAAAGATCTGGTTAGGTGCCGGGTAGCAGTGTGATCATGGTAAGCGTTCGCGCGCCGAGTGCCGCGCCTCCTTCAGATTGGTCGATGACCACGTAGAAACTCTTTGACTGAACTCGCGGGGCCTTGCTCAGGGGAATGCTCAGGGAGACGCCGGATCTTCCGTCGCCGATGGAGGCGAGTCGAGGCAGCGCGGCTAAGAAATCAATCCCTGGCTTTGCCGTACCGGATTCGGTCCACCAGGTAAAGGTTGTCTCGCCCCGCAAATTGCCTTTGCGGCGTACCGAAACCAGGGCCAACGATTCGGCGGCCGGGACATCAATTCTGTCCGTGACCATTTCAATCTTCGATGGGCCGGTAGAGGCGCTGGCCGGTATCGCCGCGGCTGGTGTCGCCGCGGGTTGTGTCGCCGCCGATTTCGTTGCCGCGGGGGACGCCGCGACGGGCGCTACGGCGCGCGCGTGCGATGCGGGCGGAGGTGGCACCGATTTCGTTGCCGCGGGGTGCGCCGCGACGGGCGCTACGGCGCGTGTGTCGTGCGATGCGGGCGGCGGTGGCGTCGACTGCGCTATCGGCGCGGAATCTTGGATCGGCGGGCTGCTATCAAGCTGCGGCAATGCGCTGCGATTGCTGATTATCCAAAGGGCGGCCGCGAGTAGCATGATAATCCCGACGACCGCAGCCATTGGAAAGACGGATTTGGCCACCTTGCGAGGCGGCGGTTCGAGAAGGTCAGTGATTGGTGCCAGGCGTTTCGCCGCACCGCGAAGGTCAAAGCGGTCCAACCATTCCTGAACATCGGCCGGTCGATCCTCGCGTTTCCAGCGGAGGCCGGCGCGAAGCGCCTGCCATTGCCGATTTGTCAGCTTCAGGGGCCGCCTCGGGATCAAATTGGCCTGACGAGCCTCGATCGCCGTTTTCTTTGAGAATGGATGCTCGCCGCTCAGCAGCAAGTAAGCGATGCAGGCAAGTGCGAACACATCATCCCGTGCATCCGCAGGTTCGCCTTCGAGCACCTGACAGCTGGCATAGCCGGAGGTCGCGAATGGCATTGTCATTTCATGGTCGGGCGTCGATGACCTGCGGTTCGATCGATGGGCCGCTCCGAAGTCCAGGACGCGCACTTCGCCTGGAATCGCGATGAAAATATTTTGCGGATTGATACTTCCATGCACCACACCGCGTGAATGCGCATAAACAACAGCCGCGCCGATGTCTCGCACAATCGCTAAAGCTTGGGCGCGCTCCAAGGGAATGAGCTTTCTTACATGCAGCACGCGACTAAGCAGCGGTCCATTTAGAAGTTCCATCGTAAAAAAGACGACCGGGCCATCCCGGTCAAATTCAAATACGCGCACGATGTTCGGATGCGATAGCAGCTGCAGCTGCTGGAATTCTCTGCGCAGCTGGGTAAGCAAGTCCGCGCGCTTGGTCACTGCCGTATGCAGCACCTTGATTGCCAACTTTTGGCCGCCGCGCGGTGACTCCAAGCGATACTCATCGATTGCTTGGAACACTGTGCCCACTTCGCCCTGGCCCAATATGTTCTCGATCCGGTAGCGACGCCGCAGCACGCTGCCAGGCTTCAGTTCGCCGGCCGCATCCACTGACTGTGTCTCCTCGCGATGTGGGGGGTGCGCATTGCTCGGAACGGCAACATCCCGGGCTACTGGAATCTCGGGAACCACGGGGATCTCGCGCTTACCTAAGATTTCGCGCGGGGCGGGGATATTGCGGCGGCTCCCCAGTGCCGATTCCGCCAATGCCTTTTTGACCGTCTGGAAAACCTCGGTCTTAATCTTTCCGCGCCGATAGTATTGGTCGAGCTGCGACAGTACCTCCCAATTGCCGTCGGCATCGGACTCGAATTTTTCTTGCATTGACAGCAAGAATGTAGCCTCGTCGCAGACGCCGTTTGCCAGCGCGTCCAACCAGGTCTTGATCGCGCGATCATCCGCAATTTCGGGTTGCTGAATGCCAGCTGGTCCCCTCACCGGGCACATTGAAGGTCCTTGGGTTTTACACTGCTTCCGTCATTGTACCCATTGCGACCGCACCGGAAACTCCGATGGGATGATGCGGTGCAAAAAAGCACCCGTAACGTCCCGAAGCACAGGATAATCGACTCATGCTGCAAACCGGGCTCATGATGGATCGACCGCTGCTGATTTCCGACGTGATTGAGCACGCCGCCGGGCAATTTGGCGATACGGAAATCGTTTCGCGCGAGACGCATGGCGGCATCTTTCGGTACACCTATGCGCGGTGCAAAGCCCGAGCGCAGCAGCTGGCGAATGCGCTTGCCGAGCTGGGCTTTAGTGCCGGGACATCGATCGGGTCAGTGGCGATGAACAATCATCGGCACCTGGAAGCCTATTACGCGGTGTCCGGCAGCGGCATGATCATGCACACCTGCAATCCGCGCTTGCATCCCCCGCAACTGATATTCGTGATCAATCACGCGGAGGATGGCGTGCTGCTGTTCGACCCATCCTTTGCGCCTTTGATCGAAAGCATTGCGCCTCATTGTCCGCGGGTGAAGCATTGGATTTGCCTGAGCGATGCCGAAAATATGCCCAAAATGGGCGGCGTGCGTGGCGTGTTCTGCTACGAGGATTTCATTGCGCCCCAAAGCGCAGAGTTTTTGTGGCCGCAATTCGATGAACGCACGGCGGCGGCACTCTGCTATACCTCGGGCACCACGGGAAATCCCAAGGGTGCGCTGTACTCGCATCGATCGATCGTCCTCAATGCACTCTCGGCCTGCCTGCCGGGACTGATATCGCTGTCGCCGAGAGACACGATTCTGCCCGCCGTGCCCATGTTTCATGTCAATGGCTGGTGTATTCCGTATGCGGCCCCGATTGGGGGTGCAAAGCTGGTTTTGCCGGGACAGCGGCTGGATGCTCCCGGTCTCTACGAAATGCTGGAAAGTGAGAAAGCAACGGTGACCGCGGGTGTGCCGACGATCTGGATTGCGTTGATGCGACACGTTGAGCAGGGCAATCTACCTCTATCGACCCTCAAGCGAATCTTGGTGGGCGGTTCGGCGATGCCATCATCCTTGATCGCGAAATTCGACCAGGAATTCGGCATCGAGGTACGACACGCCTGGGGCATGACGGAAACGGTGGCGATTGCCACCATGTGTACGCTGAATTCTCAGCAGGCGGCGATGCCAAGTGCCGAGCGCCATGCCATCACGGCTAAACAAGGCAAGTCCGCCTTCGGTGTCGAGATCAAAGTCGTCGATGAAAGCGGCGCCACCTTGCCCCGCGATGGGCGGTCGCAAGGCCATCTGATGGTACGGGGACAATGGACCATTGCGGGCTACTACAAGGCGCAAGACAGCGCTCTCATCGATGGATGGCTGCCCACCGGCGACATCGCGACCATCGATGCGCAAGGCACGATGCAGATCAGGGACCGCGCCAAGGATCTCATCAAAACGGGCGGGGAGTGGATCAGCTCGATCGATTTGGAAAATGCCGCGATGGGTCACCCCGCCGTCGCCATGGCCGCGGTCATCGGTATAAAACATCCGCGCTGGGAAGAACGGCCATTGCTATTCATTGTGCGCAAGCCCGATCACTCCTTGGAATGCGATGAAATCCTGGCGTTTCTTGCGCAGCGGGTTGCGAAATGGTGGATCCCGGACGGCGTCATTTTCCTCGATTCGTTGCCGGTAGGCGGCACCGGCAAGGTGCAGAAGGCGACGCTTCGAGAGGACTACGGGAGCAAATTTTGCTAGCGATCGCTTTGCGTCTATCATCACGAAATACCGGGGGAGTGTTCAAATGACCATCAAACTCAATTTGTTGATCGCGTCGCTGATTTTTTGCGCAACGTTATCAGGCTGTCAAACGGGTGGGAGCACTGGGGCGCGGCCGGATAACGCCCCGTCCGCGGGCGCATCGACCGCGGTCCCGCCTGGCATGAACAGCAACGGTGAAGTGATTGATGCGTCCAAGGTCCAAAGCGGTTCGGGGAAAAGCGTAAAGGGCATCAACGATTTCGAGGGAGAGATTACCGGGGTAGCTGCGTCAAATAGCAGGTTTGCACAGTTGCAAATTGGCATGAGCATCAGGCAAGCGCTGGATATTTGCGGTACGCCGAATGATCAGGGTGCGTACATAACCGGTAAGGCCTTTATTCCATTCTATTTCGGCAGCGACCGAAGTCGCTTCGAACTGATCTACAGGGGACAAGGGCGCTTGATATTCGCCGGTGGTTCCGTAGGCAACTACAGCGGCGGCAATTTGATCTGGATTATCAATTCAGCCAGCGAGTCCGGCTACCGTTAGTTGACATCCTCCCTTGCCTGAAGGCAAGGGATTCCTACGGCGCTACGCATGATCAACCTTACGCGTAGTCGCTTCGGTGGGTTCCTGCTCTCCCGGCTGTTGCGGTACCGAAGCCAGCCGAGCTTGGGCAAAAAGATCCGGCTGTTGCCCTGGTCGACCTTGAATTGTTGGGCATCGGGGTAGCGAAAGCGCGCGCGTTGCCCCTTGCGCTTGA
>Ga0224547_1000100_pt1 | contig 17050 bp, 15 predicted proteins | sample 714P21014metaG_FD_179908 | JGI IMG/M metagenome (GOLD analysis project Ga0224547, IMG submission 179908) | Peat soil microbial communities from Stordalen Mire, Sweden - 717 P2 10-14 | ecosystem: Environmental > Terrestrial > Soil > Wetlands > Peat | place: Sweden: Norrbotten County, Stordalen...
AGATGATAAACCGCCGTTCCCTGCTGACCGCCGCGGCCTCCTCACTAGCCCTGTCGACACTGGGATTACCGCTTCGCGCATTGGCCGCCGTCTCGGGACTGAAGCTGGGAAAGCCTCAGCCGTTCTCATTCGACGGGCTGATCAAAGAGATGCAGCAGCGCGCCACCACGGCCTACGTGCCCGACAAATCGATGCCACAGGGAGTGCTCGACCGAATCGGCTACGATGAGCACGGCAAACTCAAGTTCAGTCCCGAGCACGCCCTCTTTCTCGACGGTCCGGGGCAATACCCGCTCACCTTCTTCGCACTGGGCAAGTACTTCCGCACCCCGGTACACATGTTCGTCCTATCGGCGGCCGGCGAAGCCGCGAACGCCAGCGAGGTTCTGTACGACCCCGCCTACTTCAGCATGCCCGTGAAAAGTCCCGCGCGGGAGTTGCCGAAGGGCGCCGGGTTCGCCGGCTTCCGAATACAGGAAAGCCGGCTGGGCGATGTCCGGAACCTCGACTGGCACAGCAACGACTGGGCGGCCTTCCTCGGTGCCTCCTATTTCCGCGGCATCGGCGAGTTGGGCCAGTATGGCCTGTCCGCGCGCGGCATCGCCGTGGATGTATCCACACCGGGACGGCGCGAAGAATTTCCCGACTTCACCCGCTTCTACTTCGAGCCACCGGCGGACGGCGCCAACCACATAGTGATCTACGCGGCACTGGACGGTCCCAGCCTGACCGGCGCATATCGATTCCTGCTGCAGCGGGACAATGGCGTCGTGATGGAAGTCGAGGCGCGCGTGTTTCCACGGCGGGACATCAATCAACTCGGCATCGCACCCATGAGCTCCATGTTCTGGTTTTCCGAGACTGCTAAGCCGACCGCCATCGACTGGCGGCCGGAAGTGCATGACTCGGATGGACTGGCGCTTTGGACGGGCGGCGGCGAGTACATCTGGCGGCCGCTGAGTGTCCCCGACCGCCCGTCAGTCTCCACGTTCGCCGACAAGACCCCGCGCGGCTTCGGCCTGTTACAACGCGACCGGATCTTCGATCACTACCTCGATGGCGTGCGCTACGATCGCCGCCCGAGCCTGTGGGTCGAGCCGCTGGGCGACTGGGGCGAAGGCGCGGTCCAGCTCGTCGAGCTGCCCACCAACGACGAGACAGAAGACAACATCGTCGCCATGTGGGTGCCCAAACAGCCGGTGACTGCCGGCTCCAGCCTGCTCTACCGCTATCGCCTGCAATGGTGCGCGACCGAGCCCCACGAGACAGACCTCGCGCGTTGTGTAGCAACGCGTCTCGGCCGTGGCGGCGAGCCGGGCAAGCCACGGCCCAAGGGTGTGCACAAATTCATGGTGGAGTTCCTGGGAGGCCCGCTCTCAGAACTGCCATTCGGTGTCAGGCCCAAACCCATTCTGTGGTCATCGTCGGGTACCTTCTCCTATGTATTCACGGAGGCTGTGCCCGATGGCGTACCGGGACATTGGCGGGCCCAATTTGATTTCACCGGCACCGGTCCCAACGTCGTCGACATGCGGCTGTATCTCAAGAACGGCGAGCAGACTCTCTCCGAGACCTGGCTGTATCAGTTCCATATCAGTCCACCGTAACGATGACTTTGCCGCGCGCGTGCCCCTGTTCCAGGTACCGGATCGCCTCGGGAACCTCGCTCAATGCGTAGCGCCGGTCGATGACCGGGGTAACCTTTCCCGCTTGCATCCAATCGCGCAGGGTATCGAGATCTTTGGGATTCAATTCTGCCAGTATAAAAACGATCTTCTGACCGACGAAAGAGGAATAGAGCTTCGCGCCGATCAGGTCCGACATGGGCCCGAGCCACCGGCCCTTGTCCAAGGATCCGACGATGACCAACGCGCCGTCAGGCTTCAACACGCGCCGATAGTCGGACAGCGAGTGCGTCCCCACGGTGTCGACGATGAGATCGTATCGTTGCGAAGCTTGAGTGAAATCCTCGTGGGTGTAATCGATGACCTCATCGGCGCCGATGGATCGCACCAGACCTAAGTTCCGGGTACTGCAAACACCGGTGACTTTGGCGCCGTAGACCTTGGCAATCTGCACTGCAAACGTGCCGACGCCGCCGGATGCGCCGTTGATCAAGACGCTCTGCCCCGCTTGAAGTTTTCCCTTGTCGCGCAGTGCCTGCAATGCCGTGACGGCGGCGATGGGCACAGCCGCGGCCTGTTCAAAGGTGATGTTGGTCGGCTTCATGGCCAGCGAGCCCTTCTCGGCAACGCTCACGTACTCCCCGAAGGCGCCGCCGCCGCCGCCGAACACTTCATCGCCGGGCTTGAACCGCGTGACGTTCTTGCCAACCGACTCCACCGTGCCTGCGAAATCAACCCCCATGTGAATGCTTTCGGGCTTGCCCATTCCCGCCATGGCACGCATGAGGTAAGGCTCGCCGCGCATGTAGTGCCAGTCCAGAGGATTGACGGAGGCCGCGTGCACCTTCACGATCATTCGGTCGTCCGCCACGGATGGCTTGGCAATTTCCTCGAGCTTGAGTACCTCGGGCGAGCCGTAGCAACGGTAGACGATTGCTTTCATCGGCGGCGTACCGGCCGCCAAGGGCGGAGCGGCTGGGCAAACAGAGTTATGACTCAAAACCAGCGCCAACGAGGATCCCGCTACTACCAGCAGGATCGCCACCAGGCTCAGCACTTTATATCGACGCTTCATGATCGACTCCTTACCGCGTCAGGCGTGACAACCGCATGTCCTACTTAGCCAGCTCTCTTTTTGGATAGAAGGGATATCGACTCAAGCCATCCGAGGGCGCCTGAGGCCGATACTTGGTGTGGCAGGCCTCGCAGACCTCCTGAAGATGATCCGCGGCGATGGCCATTTTCTTCTGATCCATTCCCTTCACGGCGTTGCGAATTTGCAATGCTGTCTTCTGCATGTCGCGAACCCAGGTTTGCCAATCCGCATTGGCCACCCACTTGGCGTCGTTCGTACCGGTGCCGCCGCTTGCCAGCAGCGTCGTCGCGGCAATTAAATTGACCGCGTCTTGATCGGCCAGTTGCCAATCATCTTCGGACAACTTATCGGCGCCTTCGGCGGCCCAAATGCCGTCAGCGGGAATTTCCACTGATGCGCGCATGACATCGAGTAGGCTGATGGGCAGAGTGAGTGGGCGCACGGCCGCCGCGGCGGCGGGTGGTTTTTGCGTGCCGCCCGCCACGAGACTCGATGCATGCCCTAAGCATGCGAGTGCAGCCCCTGTCGCTACCAATACAGTTTTGATGCGGATCACGCAGCGCTCCCCCGGAAAATGTGGGCCATCACCTTAACGCGCTCCCGCCCGCTGCAGCAAGGCTGCAACCTCGCGCAGGTTTTCCTGCTTCGCCTGCTGCAGCGGTGTGCGTCCGGCGCTGTCGGCGATGTTGGGATCGGCTCCCCGATTCAGGAGCAGCCGCACAACATCCAGTTTGCCTTGCATGACTGCCAGCATGAGCGGGGTGCGGCCATGTTCGTCGCGCGCATCGAGCGCCGCGCCCTGGTTGAGCAGCGCCGTTGTTCGTAGAGTGTCTCCCGAGGCCGCCGCGGACTGCAGTGCCGCGGGTTGAGGCGCGCTCGAACTGGCAACGCGAGCGGCATTCTGCGAAGCAGCCAGGGGGGCAATCTGAGGGGCCGGAGCAATGGGCGCGGCCGGCGCGTAATTTTGCGGATAGATTTTTTCTTTGGGTGACACGATCGGTGAGGCGGCGTCTGCTGCTTTCGAACTCTCGCGCGTCGCCTGAGTAACGACAATTTCCTGCAGGGGCTCTGAAGCATTGGGAGATGCCTGCAACGACTCAAGCTTGGGGCGCTTCGCTGTGTTGCTGACCGAAGGTGCCGGTGGCGCGCTTTCCCACAGGTGCGGTGCAAACAGAAGAGCGGCCACCAGCGCGGCGCCCGCGGTACCAAAGGCCGTCATTTTCCAGCGGGAATCGTTGGCGGCGGGTCGGGATGCATCAAATGGCTGCCCGCGTACTTCCTTCGCGCGCAGTTCGGCCGCGCGGCGGCCCTCGGCGAGAATGGCCGCTCGCACCGCTTCGCTTGGCGCGGCGGCCTCCGTGTCACTGGCACGCCGGTAGCGTTCCAGTAATTCCTTATCTTGTGCGCTCTCTTTCGACGTCATGCGTAGTCCCACAATAGCTGACGGAGTTTCGTCCGGGCATAGCGTAGCCGGCTCTTGACCGTCTCGAAGTTGGACCCGGTGGCGATGGCAATTTCCTCCACACTGAGTTCACCTTCTGCTTGCAGCAGAAATGCGGAGCGTTGCTCGGGCGGCAACTGTGCCACGGCGTCCAATAAAGCCGCGGCCTCCTCCTGCGATTGGACCTCGGCGGGCGGTTCGAGTTTCGCATCGGCCTCGAGGCTGTCCAGTAAGCTCGATCCTTCTGAGCCTGCCGTGTCGCCCGCATCCAAGCTTTGCAGCCGGCCATTGGCGCGAATCATATCGACCATGCGGTTATGGGCGATGGTGAATAGCCACGTGGTGAATTTCGCAGTGGGTTGATAATCCACCGCGTTGCGCACCACCGCAAACCAAACCTCCTGCATCAGATCATTGGCGCTGGCCTCATTTCGCAGGTTGCGGTGCAGGTAGCGAAACACACGTGATTCGTGCCGCCGATACAAGTTATCAAAGGCAGCGGCCTCGCCGCGGCCAAAGCGCAACATCAGATTCTCGTCACTCTCCTGCGACAGGCTCATTCACCCATTATCAGCCGCCCGGCGGATCCGGTACATACTTTGGGGAGATCGAATCGGGAAACGGATTCGGCCCGGATCGCCATGCCGGCCGCGAAGGTACGACTCCCATCGCCACCAAGTTCTCGAAGCTGTCGTAGCGAATCTTGATGACTTCATTCGGCGAACTCGACAGGCGGTCAAACTGCGTGTTTTGCACGTACGATGCCTCGCGCGCGCCGTGCCCGGTACCGAGCTTTTCCGCCGGTGCCCTGTTCGTGTAGGGCTGGATTTCTTCTAACTTTGGCGCCGACGACGGCGACGCCAACGACGCTGCGACCGGCGGATTCTGCGGTGCTGCGCGCGCGGCGCCCTCGCTGCGGTCCCGGGACGACTCATCGGACCTCTGGAGAGCCTCATATTGAGGAACCCGCGTGGGGCGCTCGAGAAACAATGCAACGCCAATCACGCCGATGTTGGCGGGTCGTCCGGTGCGCTCGGCGTAGGAGCGGCCTGCTGATGTAAAATTAAAAGCGGCGATTTCTGCATCGCTTTTGCGCCATCCAGCGATTTCGTAACTTTCGCCGCCTCCGAGTACATAGCCGCTCTGGCCCCACGCACCGGTTTCGCCGCTGATCACATTGATGCCGTCAACGGCGGTGACGGCGAGCAAGCGCTGCCCGCGGTAATTCTGAACCATGATCGAATAGCGAGCACCGGGTCTGCCGGCGACCCAATACTCGCCGCGGCATCGATACGTCGGCAACACGTTCCCCGTATCGCGATCGATGATTTGAATATTCGCGAGGCTGCCGACTGCCTGCGCTTCGATTGCGATACCCATCAGAAGGATTCCCAGCCATACGCGTTTCATGTCGATCTCCGGTGTTGCCTGTCCCACCTGAATCGATGCACCTGCCGGAAAGGGGTTAAGATTCTCGCGAGTTTTCGCTAGGGGACCTTAGAATGCCGGTCAGTTTTACATCTCATAACATAAGATTGGATGATGGTTCATTTACCAAGCCGGACGTCGGCTATTCGATGGACGTGCATCCTTGGTTTCTGGCGGCAAAACGCATGCTCGATGCGACATTTCCCGGCGATAAGCGGCATTTGCGCATCGCCGATTTGGGCTGCCTCGAGGGTGGCTACACGGTCGAATTTGCACGTCTTGGTCTTCAAGCACTGGGGCTCGATGTACGCGAACTGAATATCGAGGCCTGTCGCTACGTGCAGTCGAAGGTCAACTTGCCTAACTTGGAATTCGTCCGTGACGATGTGTGGAACATTGCGGCCCATGGCACCTTCGACGCAGTGTTTTGCTGCGGACTTTTTTATCACTTGGACAAGCCGCGCGAATTCTTGAATTTGCTCTCGCAGGTGACCAAGCGGTTGTTGATTCTTCAAACGCACTTCTCTGAGGCCAAGGATTCGCCGAGCTTTATTCGACCACGGCGATTTCGGCGGGCATTGGCGCGAATATTCCCGCTCAAGAACACCGGAACAACCACTCACAAGCTGTCCTTCTTGAGCCAGAACGAAGGCTTGCCGGGTCGGTGGCTGCCCGAATTTCGCAGCAAACGGGCTTTCTTGGATCGCGACAACCGCCGTTGGGCATCCTGGAACAATAAGCAGTCGTTTTGGATTCAGCGCGAGTACCTGCTGCAAGCGCTGCGTGACGCCGGCTTCGACTTGGTGCTCGAGCAATTCGATAGCCTTGGCCCGAATATCGCATCCGAGATGATCGAGGGAAGCTATCGGACTTCAGGCCGAAGCACGTTCATCGGCATCAAGACTGCGTACGCGTCGGACGCTTCAAAGCCTGTGGCATCGCCGGGACTGCGGCAGTCTTAAGGTGATTGCATCAGCCATTGCTTGCCCAAAGCCTGCGAATAGTGCTTTAGTTCGCTCCTTTCATACTGAGAACGCACAATGAACTTCAGACTGATCCGCGCATGCGTCGCTGTGCTCACCGCGACCGCCTCAATGCTGATCGGCGGCTTAGGTGTACTCGCGAACCCGGTGCCTCCGCCAGCGCCGCCGGCGTCCGGCGGCGACATACCCACGGATTTCAAGATGGCCACCGAGGCCGCTGACTATGTGAAACGCGACGTCATGATCTCCATGCGTGACGGGGTCAAACTGCATACGGTCATCATCATCCCGAAGGGGGCCGCGCATGCGCCCATGGTCCTTGACCGCACGCCCTACAACGCCAACAAATTCACGACCAGTGCCGACAGCCCTCGCCGCGCGCTGGTGCTCCCCTTGAGCTACGGCGAACTCGCTGACGCCGGCTACATCATCGTCGTTCAGGACGTTCGCGGGAAATACAAATCCGAAGGCGATTACGTCATGAGTCGGCCGCTGGCGGGGGACTTGAACCACACAACGGTGGATCATTCCACCGACGCCTGGGACACCATCGACTGGCTGGTGAAAAATGTCCCGGAATCCAATGGCAAAGTGGGCACCATGGGCACCAGCTATGACGGCTTTACAGTGCTGATGAGTCTGGTCAATCCGCATCCGGCCTTGAAGGCGGCCGCCCCGTTCAATCCGATGGTCGACACCTGGATAGGTGATGACTGGTTCCATAACGGCGCGCTGCGCCAAACCTATGCCGACTACATCTTTGAGCAGACAGCCGACAAGTCATCGGACAACAAATGGATCGCGCCCCGCTATGACGCCTATGGCACGTGGCTCGCCATCGGCTCGGCAGGCACTTTGGGAAAAGCGCTTGGCATGGACCAACTGCCTTTTTGGCAGCGTCTCACCGCACATCCGGCGTACGATCACTACTGGAGCGAGCAGGCTGTGGACAAGATTCTTGCCGCACGGCCGCTCACCGTACCGACGCTGTACGTGCATAGCCAGTGGGATCAAGAAGACATCTATGGTGCGACGGCGGCGTTTGCCGCGACCCGGGGTCAGTCCGGTGCGGGCCACGACAATTCTTTTCTCGTCATCGGACCGTGGCGGCATGGTGGCGGCAACGGCGACGGATCGTCCTTGGGCGCGATCAAGTTCGACGGCGACACCGGCCACTGGTTTCGGCTCAACGTGCTCTTGCCCTTCTTTGATGCTCATCTGAAGGACGGCGCTCCGAAGACTGAGATCGCGACGGTGACCGCGTTCGAGACAGGTGCCAATGTGTGGCGCCGCTACGATCAGTGGCCCCAATCCTGCGCCAGCGGTTGCCCCTTCAAGTCCGCACCGCTGTATCTGGCTGCCGGCGCGAAGCTGACCTTCGACAAGCAACCGGCGGCCTCGCCTGCGTTCGATGAATACGTCTCCGATCCGGCCAAGCCCGTCACTTACCGGCCACGGCCGATCCGTCCGACCTACGCGACGGACTCGACCTGGCGACGCTGGCTGGTCGATGACCAACGCTTTGCGGCGGACCGCACGGACGTATTGACGTACACGTCAGATGTGCTGACGGCGCCGCTGCGCATCGCCGGGCAACCGGTGGCGCACCTCTTTGCCTCAACCAGCGGAACGGACGGCGATTGGGTGGTCAAGCTGATCGATGTGTATCCGGACGAAGTCCCCGGCAACGTCGAAATGGGGAGCTATCAATTGCCGGTTGCGATGGACATCCTGCGCGGCCGCTACCGCGATGATCCGGCCAATCCATCGGCGATTCCGGCAGGCAAGATCGTCGGCTACACGCTGAAGCTCCCGCATGCAGACCATGTATTCCTGCCGGGTCACCGGATCATGGTGCAGGTCCAGTCGAGTTGGTTCCCGCTCTACGACCGCAATCCCCAGACTTTCGTGCCCAATATTTTCTTCGCCAAACCTGCCGACTATGTGAAAGCCACGCAGCGCGTGTTTCATAAACCCGATGCGGCGAGCTATATCGATCTGCCGGTTGCGAGATGACGCTCGGCATTTGCATATGGAACTCCCTCGCGCAAATTAATCAGCGGGTATAGTGGCGCCATCACTTAGATTGCGCCGAGAACCGCATCAGCAATACCGCACCGACTGGTTTGCCGGCTCGACAGGTATTCGCCGTCGCTCTCGGCAATGCCATCGAGTTCTATGACTTCGTCACGTATGCGTTTTTCGCGGCTCAAATCGGCCGCACGTTTTTCCCCTCGGATACCCCTGGCGCCAGTCTGCTGGCATCGCTCGCCACTTTCGGCGCCGGGTTCTTGACGCGGCCCTTAGGTGCGATCGTATTGGGCCGCCTCGGCGACCGCATCGGCAGAAAGCCGGCCATGCTCGCCTCATTCGCGTTGATCGGCATCGGCGTTGTGGGTTTGCCGTTGATTCCCTCATACGCGTCCATCGGCATTCTCGCGCCCATACTCGCAATCGGGTTCCGATTGGTACAAGGTTTCGCGCTTGGCGGTGAAGTGGGCCCCAGCACCGCCTTCCTGATGGAGGCGGCCCCGCCGTTGCGCCGCGGCTTGTACATCTCGCTGCAGGCCATGAGCGCGGATCTGGCGGTGATGGTTGCAGGAGTGGTCGGCCTCGCTCTGGCCGGCGCACTGAGTACCGAACAGCTCGACAGTTGGGGATGGCGCGTCGCGCTGCTGGCAGGCGCGGTAATCATTCCGGTGGGCTTTGTGCTGCGCCGGACTTTGAGCGAAACATTGCAGCCGCCGCACGCTGCCGGCGAGTCGCCAACGCTGCGCAGTTATGGGCGCATCGCGGCTGCGGGACTGGCGCTGCTGGCTGCGGCCACCACGACCAACTATTTGCTGCAATACATGACGACGTACGCCAGCTCGACGCTCGGCATGCCGGCCAAGATTGCCTTCGGTGCGACTGCCATCGTCGGCCTCTGTGGCGTCGTCTGCGATCCATTGGGCGGCTGGCTCTCCGATCGATTCGGGCGTAAACCCATCATGATCATTCCGTGGCTGTGCCTGGCGATCGCTGTTTTTCCATGCTTCGCACTGCTCGAGCGTGAACGCAGCGGCGTTGCCCTCTATGTCGCATGCGGGGTACTGGCAAGTGCCTCGACGCTCTCCACTTCCACCTCATTGGTGGCGGTCACGGAGTCGCTGCCGCACCGCGTGCGTTCCGGCGCGCTGGCCATCATTTATGCACTCTCTATTTCGATCTTTGGCGGATCCACACAATTCATCGTCGCCTGGCTCACCCGCTTGACCGGCAGTCCGCTCGCACCGGCGTGGTATATGATCGGCGGTGTGGTGGTGGGCCTGATTGCTCTGTGCATCATGCCGGAGTCGGCGCCGATCAAAGTTGGAGTCGAGGTCGCTGGAGAGCAGTCCTAAGGCGTCCCGGGCCTCACCGGAGTTGTCGCGTCCTGCCCCGCCTCCGGCCGGCTGGAGGATCTTTGCACGAAAAAAACGCAGGCTACGGCGAAGAGCGAGATGATGGCACCGCACAGAAAGCCGCCCCGAATGCCGCCCGACAGCGCATCGACCGGGGCGATCCCGCGTGCGGTTAAGGTCGTAGCCCGTGCCGACATTAATGCCACGAACAACGCAACACCGGCCGCACCGGCGAGCTGCTGAACGGTGCCGATGACAGCGCTGCCGTGCGAGTAAAGATTTGGCTTCACCGATGACAAGCTCATCGTAAATAGGGGCGTAAACAGGAAAGCAAAGCCGACGCTCATCACCACATGTCCGGCGAGGATGTAGCCCACCCAAGTGGTCGGACCCAGCAGCGTCATCGCCCACAGCACGGCACTAACGACGATGACGCCGGGAACCATCAGCCTGATCGGCCCGGCTTTGTCGTATAAGCGCCCGACATGGGGGCCAAGCAAGCCCATCAGCAGACCGCCCGGTAGCAGCAACAGTCCAGTTTGAAGGGTACTGAGCCGGAGCACGTTCTGCAGGTAGATCGGAAGCAAGATAATGGTACCAAACAGCGCCATCATCATGCTCGCCATGAGCAGCACCGACACTGTGAAGTTACGCGATTCGAAGGTACGCAGGTCGAGCAGTGGGTATCCCGTTGTCTGAAGCGACAGCTGCCGGAAGATGAACACCGCCAAGAACACGGCGCCGACCGCACTGAAGATTCCGGCCGGGATCGTTCCCGGCGCGGCGCGGACACCAATATTACTGAGTCCATAGACGATGCCGCCGAAGGCGAAGCCAGAAAGAATTACCGAAATCCCATCAATCGGCGCACGGTGCGGCGTGGTCACGTTCTGGATGCGGCGAGCACCCAGCGCCAGTGCACCGATCGAGATCGGCAGCACCAGCAGGAACAGCCAGCGCCAACTGAGATAGTTGAGGATGACTCCCGAGATGGTCGGGCCGACGGCCGGCGCCACCGATATGACGGTGGAAATAAAGCCCATAGTCTTGCCGCGGGTTTCAGGGGGTGCCAGCGTCATCACTGTGGTCATCAGCAGCGGCACCATGATCGCAGTCCCGGATGCCTGAATGATGCGAGCGAGGATCAGCATCTCGAGATTGGAAGCCAGAGTGGCGATCAATGTGCCCAGAGTGAACAACGACATCGCCCAGACATAGATCGGCCGCGTGTTCATCCTCTGTAGCAAGAAGCCGGTGACAGGAATGACCACCGACACGGTAAGAAGGAATGCCGTGGTCAACCATTGCACGGCACCGGCCGTGACGTTGAGGTCGCGCATGAGCCTCGGGATGGCTACGGCCATGAGCGTCTCGTTCAGAATTACAACGAAAGTGGCGACCAGAAGCAGGTTGATGACGAGTCGGTTGCGTCCCGCGGGGTCGGTGAACACTGGGCCGACAATGTTATCCGGGGACTGGTTGGTGGTGCTCTTGGTCGACACTACTTTTTGTTATTCCGTCTCATCTCGACGGTACCTTCCGATTTCTCGATTACCTCGAACCCAAACTGTACCGCCTTGTCCTTTATAAACGATCGCTCGAACGATTGTTAGCTTTCGGTTTGTGACGCTAGTTCCTCGCGCTCAATTTCGCGCACCTGCTTAGCTGTGAGCGGTCCCTCGCACCCTGATGCGCCCGGAGCGCATCGTTGATCAGTTCAACAGTCGCAGGGCAGATCGCAAAAGGATTGCGGTGAATGAAGCAACGTGGGTGCAGGCAATGTCGCGAGCGATGAGCGTGCAAGTAGAGTCGGGGCAGAAGCCTCTCTGTCTGACAGTGACCGCTGACAAGGGTTCGCGCTCCCCCTAGACTCGATTGCGCTCTCGGCTGAGGGTCGCAAACACATTTTAGGACCACAATAATTGCGCGCCCAATCCTGAGCGCACTAAACCTTGTTACTCGGAGCAAATGATGGAAACCAATTACCTATCACGCGACACCTATGGCATGTACAAGAATGTCGGATCGGGTCCGGGACCCGCGCTCATGGGAGCAGATACGCTGATCGGCAACGACGTGTACAACAGTGCAGACGAAAGTCTAGGCACGATTAAGGAACTCATGATCGATATGAGTGTAGGGAAAGTAGACTATGCCGTATTATCCTATGGCGGCTTTCTAGGAATGGGTGATCGGCTATTCGCAGTTCCGTGGGCTGCACTGAAGCTGGATACAGCGAAAAAGCGTTTTACGCTCAATGCCTCCAAAGAGCAGCTTAAGAATGCGCCAGGATTTGACAAAGATCATTGGCCAGCCATGGCCGACAGAAGGTGGGTAACGGATGTGCACAATTTCTACGGCGTCAAAACGACGGGCCGAGTTCAATAGTCAGTCTCGGCGATGAAAGGGCCAGCGATGACGCTGGCCCTTTCATCGAAATCGAAATCAGGAGTGACCTATGATACGGCGAGCAGTATTGCTGTTGGCGATAGCGGGCATTTGTGTGGTGATTAAACGTAGCCTCCGAAATGCTGCGCAGCCGGTCAAAGACGTAGCGGCCGACGCTCAGTGGGCAAACGAGGGTGGCGCCAACGCGCCATCGTCCGTGTAGGTCCAAACGAGTGCACAACGGGGTGTGCGAAGCCCCACGCCACCGCCATCGTCTCGCTGCTCTATGTCATGCACAACGGTGAATCGGCCGAGATCGCCGCTGTCGGTAACGGCGGGACCGGGGGCGCGCTTGGTTATGTCACTTCGGGCATCGTTGACTTCTCCGATGTTGTGTCCTAAAAGATTAGGCAACGCAGTGGGGGGCATTTACATGACGATCGTAAAAGTATTATCGATTTCCGTGTGCATGGGTGTGGGATCGCAGGCCTTTGCGACCGACCCGCCGCCGCCCAACCCGACACCGCCCGCCGCGACAACGGCGACCGCACCGCCCGCCGCGACGGCGACCGAATCAGCCACTGCGGATGCGGCTTCAACCGCGGCAGCGGATAAGGCAAAGAGTGCCGCCACAGCGGCAAAAACGGCTACACCGCCTAATGGGGTCACGCCGGAACAAGCGAAAACGCTTCGATCGGCGGGCTACAAGTCGCAAGTCAGAAACGGCATAACGTATTACTGCCACAACGAAACTCCGCTAGGAAGCCGGTTCGAGAAGTCGGTGTGCGGCACGCCCGACGACATTCTGCGGACGATCACCAACAGTCAGGAACTCGTGAACCAGATGCAGCACGGGACGATCAATTCTTCGCCAATCCACTGATATTGCCGCCCGCATTATTTTACAGTCCCGGCATCAGGAACTCGCAGGTGACTCCGTTTGACTTCGAAAGAGGTTCATCCAGAGTTGCGAGCGGGAGCTTGAGCGCTTCGGCGAGGGCGACGTACCAGGCGTCGTAACTCGTCACGTTGTGACGCAATTCCCAGATGCGGTCGGCGAAAGGCTCAAAAGGAAACAAATCAATATTGAGCTCCATAAGGTCGTCTTGCGCCGCATTCGCCTCCGGCGTCGAAATGAGATTCGCCCTTTCCAGGCGGCGAAATATGTTCGTAGCTTCAGCACGTGCCAGCTCAGGTGCGTGTAGCGAACCTGTCGCGAGAACCTTCTCCGCCCAAGCGCCGTGCGGGCCGGTGTCAACCAGAGCGGCCACTAACACAGACGAATCAACGACGGTACTCAACGCCGGTCAGCGTTTCTGTTATCGAGTATCTGCTTAAAGGTGACGCGAGTCTGTGTCGCGCGCTTTCTCTTGCGCACCTGCTGCAGCCACGCATCTATCGTCGGGCGGGCAGTCAGGCGCTCGAGCTCGGCGCGCAAGAATTCCTGCATCGACTTACCCTGCAAAGCCGCGCGCGCGGCTAGTTCGTCGCGGACTCTCTCGGGAACATCACGGATGTTAATCTGAACGGCCATGCTATCATAATGCCAGCAATGATGGCATCTTGCAAGCGTGAGGCGGCATTTTTGCTGAGCGCTAGAATAAGCGAACTAAAAACTTAGGAGAGGCGGTATGAGACGACTTTTTGCAGCGTGCCTGACGCTCGCGACTTTCTTTGGCGCGGGCGCCGCCGCGGCCGGCACGCTCGCGCTCACACACATCAACATCATTGATGCAACCGGAGCACCGCCGCAGCCGGACATGACCGTCATCGTCCGGGATGGGCGCATTGCCGAACTCGGCCCAAGCGACGCCGTGCAGGTGCCTCCCGATGCGAAGGCCGTGGACGGCTCGGGTAAATTCCTGATTCCGGGGCTCTGGGACATGCACGTGCATACCGTGTTCGGCGACTGGTTGCCGCGCAACGAGAAGGTGGTGCTTCCGCTTTTTGTCGCAAACGGCATCACGGGCGTACGCGACATGGGCGGCGATCTCGACGTCCTCAAGCAGTGGCGCTTAGGCGTAGCCGCCGGGCGGTTGCTGGGACCGCGCATGATCATCGCGGGCCCCATGCTGGACGGTCCGGTGCCGCGTTTTCCGAGTTCTGCGCCAGTGGCGAACGCCGCGGACGGCCGCCGGATTGTTGATGATCTCACGAAGGGCGGCGTCGATTTCATCAAGATCCAGTCGCTGATCCCGCGCGACGGGTACTTCGCGGCGGCAGCGGAGGCGAAGAAGCTGGGAATCGTGTTCGTGGGGCACGTGCCGGACGCGGTGCGCGCCTCGGAAGCCTCCAATGCGGGCCAGAAGAGCATCGAGCATTTCACCGGCATCTTCGAGGGAAGCTCGACGATCGAAGATGATCTGATCAAGGGTCCGAAGAGCCTCGGGCTCAACGTCAAGACCTATGACCCGGCCCGTGCCAAGGCCTTGATCGCGCTCATGGCGAAGAATCAAACCTGGCAGGTGCCTACGCTGGTGTGGGAGCGCGGTCAATGGCTGGTCGACGACATCGACCTGAGCCACGATCCGCTCATCAAGTATGCGCCCGCCTCATGGAAGGACCACACGTGGCCCATGTTCGTGAGCGACATCAAGAAGGACATGGATACCGACCCGTTGCCGGTGCGCAAGAAGTTCGTGCAGATGGAGCTCGACATGACGCTGGCCATGTCTCGCGCTGGCGTCCCATTCATGGCCGGCACCGACACCGCGGCGGGTGTGCACATCTTTCCCGGCTTCAGCCTGCACCAGGAACTCGTGTTGTTCCAGCGCGCGGGGCTCACGCCGATGCAGGCGCTGCAGACTGCGACGCTTAACCCGGCCAAGTTCATGGGCCGCACCGCGGACTTGGGCACGGTTGAGAAAGGCAAGCTCGCCGATCTTTTACTTCTCGACGCCAATCCGCTCGAGGATATCGCCAACACGCAAAAGATCCGCGGCGTCGTACTTGCGGGGCGCTACTTCGACCGCCCGGCGCTCGATCGGATGCTGCGCAGAGTAGAGAAGGCGGCCGCAACCGAACCTGTTCCCACCGCGAAATCCGCGGGAACGCCATGAGGATGCGTTGGACTCGCACGGCGGTCGGGCTCGCGGCCTGGGCAACGCTCGGCCTCGGGGCTGCGCCCCATCTTGACGCAAAGCCCGTCACCGTGGCGGATCTTCTCGCGGGGGCGTCGGCCGCGGACTGGCGTGTGCCGAGACCCGACGACACCCTGTATCTCGAGCTTCCGCGTGGGCGCGTGGTAATCGAGCTTGCGACACGCGCTGTGCCTCAGCATGCCGCAAACATCAAGACGCTGGTGCGCGCGCATTATTTCGACGGCCTCGCCATCATCCGGGTACAGGACAACTACGTGGTGCAGTGGGACGATGAGAGTCACCGTCGCCCCGTGCCGGCCGGCGTACGCTCTTCCGTCGAGTTCACCGCCCATGCACACGCCGCGGCGCGCTTCGAGCCGCTGGCGGATCACGATCTCTATGCACCGCAGGTCGGATTCCTGGACGGGTTTCCGGCGGGGCGCGATCCGCGCACGCACACCGTGTGGCTGGCGCACTGCTACGGCATGGTCGGGGCGGGCCGCGACGACCCGGCGGAGAGCACTGGCGCGGAACTCTATGCGGTGATCGGCCACGCGCCCCGCCAGCTCGATCGCAATGTCGCGCTGGTCGGACGCGTCCTTAAAGGCATTGAGCTTCTCTCGACGCTGCCGCGCGGGAGCGGCGAGATGGGCTTCTATGTCGCCTCGGAACCGCCGGTGCCCATCACCGCGATCAAGCTCGCCTCGGACGTGCCGGAATCCGAGCGCACGCCGATCGAGGTGTTGCGCACCGACAGCGCCACCTTCCGCTCGGTGCTCGCGCAGCGGCGCGAACGGCATGAGCCGTGGTTCAAGCACAACCCGGGCGCAATCGATCTCTGCAACGTGCCCCTGCCCGTGCGCACCCCCGGCGGACACTAGGAAGGAAGAGACGGGCTGTGGCTGACATCCACCGCAGCCCGATCCGTTCAGTTTCCGAAGCGATATTTCATGTCGATGCCCACCGTGCGCGGCTGGGTCACCGCCACCCGGTTGTAGGTCGGAAGATTCACGGCGTCCTGCGTGATGTTACTGAGAAGCGCCCGCTTATCCGCCACGTTGTTCATGAAGAGAACGGCGGACCAGCGTCCACCATCCAGCCCGGCGCGAATGTTAGTGAGGTCGTAGGAGGGCAGTTCGTTGATCGAGTAAGTCTCGTCCGTGCGGCTCCCCACGTAGGTGTTGTCGGCGCGCGCCGTGATCGCCAGTTGGTTCATCAAGCTGTGCCGGTAAGCGATGGCGGCGGATGAGGTCCACTGCGGCACGTCCTGGATTGCTGTTCCAGGATTGAAACCCGCGTCGATGAGCGCGGAGCTCACCAGCGCCGCATGCGTGTACCCGACATTGCCCGACACCGTGAGATCGGGTATCACGATGGCCTGGATCTCGAGCTCGCCACCCCGCACATGCGCATCGCCCGCGTTCGCTGTGTAGACGTATCCGCAGGAGGAAAGCGCGTTGGTTTGCTGGACACCACTCCATTTCTCGAAATACAGAGAGCCATTCACGGTCACGCGATTGTCAGCGAGGCGCAGCTTCTCGCCCACCTCGTAGCTCCAGACGTTGTCCGACTTGAACGAGATCGGGCCGTTGACGAACCCGGTGCTGCCGTACTCCTGCTGCAGCT
>Ga0224547_1000101_pt1 | contig 16912 bp, 17 predicted proteins | sample 714P21014metaG_FD_179908 | JGI IMG/M metagenome (GOLD analysis project Ga0224547, IMG submission 179908) | Peat soil microbial communities from Stordalen Mire, Sweden - 717 P2 10-14 | ecosystem: Environmental > Terrestrial > Soil > Wetlands > Peat | place: Sweden: Norrbotten County, Stordalen...
GCCTCTGCAAGGGAGCGGATGCAAGGCGCGCGGCGCAGGCCGTGGTTGATTCCACGGGCAAGCCGCGCAACGCCGCAGACGCCCCTTCCAGAGCCAACCCTTCGGGAGCGGACGGATTTGCCTTCATTCGTCGTTGTCGCCTCCTCATTGGGAGCATACCCAACTTCGTCGGCTCCGCCTTGACTGAAGGCAAATCCGTCACGCTCGCGGCCACGGGGAATACTCAGACAGGCTCCTAGATCGGGTTTTCCAACGATTTTGCCAGGGGCGTGAACGGCTTCGGCCCGGATACGGTCATGTACCAACAGTCCTCCAGTCGGATGCCGAACTCACCCGGAATATATATTCCGGGCTCATCCGAAAAACACATTCCCGCTTGCAGCGGCGTTGCATCGCCGTGCACCAGGTACGGAGGTTCGTGCACGTCCAAACCGATGCCGTGGCCCGTGCGGTGTGACAGCCCGGGCAACCGATAACCGGGACCCCACCCCTCAGATTCATAGTACTTACGAACGGCATCATCGATGCTGCCTACCGACGCATCGATCTTCGCCGTTTCCAAGGCGATTTCCTGGCCGCGCTTCACGGTATTCCACACCTTGCGTTGTCGGGGACTTGCCGCGCCGAACACCCAGGTGCGCGAGATGTCGGATTGGTAGCCATGCAGCGCACAACCGCAATCCATGAGAATCACCGACCCTTCGCGGACACTTTGCGGCTTGACCGAGCCATGAGGAAAAGCCGACGCCTCATTCAGCAGAACCATGGAGAATTCGGGCGCACCGCCGAGAGCAAGTGTCGTACGGTCCATCAGAGACGAGATATCCGCTGCGCTCATGCCCCGAGCGACTTGCGCGTGGACGCGGCGGAGTGCTTCGATGGTCACATCGTTGGCCAATTGCAGCAGCGCCAATTCCGCCGGAGACTTGATGAGCCTGCATGCTCGTACCAGAGGATCGGCAGGGATAATCTCGTACACATCCGATGCTTGACGGATCCCGGCGACAATGAAGAAACGTATCGTCGATTCCGCGGCAAGCAGACCGGAATCGATGCCTCGGTCCTTCAAGCCCTGAACGATCTTGGCGAAAGGGCTTTCGTGTTCATCCCAGGGCCTGACCTCGCCGCCGATCTGCAGCGTTTCGCGCACCGATGGCTCCTCGAAGGCCGGCGTTACGACGAGGACCTGGCCGCTCGCCGGGATGATCGCAAGCGTCGTTCGCTCGGAGCGATGCCAGCGGATTCCCGTGAAGTAATCCAGGCTGGAACCCGGCTCCACCAGCAGGGCGGCAATCTTGCGTTGCGCCATCAGTGTCTGCACCCTGGCGACCCGCTCGTGTCGTTCCTCGACGGAAATCGGCCTGGCCTCGCCGGTCATGGACTTGAGGGGCTTGGGCGAGGTTCCCGCATACGCCGTGCTTGCGGCCAATGACGTGGCGGCTGCGCTTTGTAGAAAAGCCCGTCGCGATAGCATGGTCATCCCTTATAGTGTGTTGGTCGGCCTATGGTACTGCAATTCACTACAGCGGCATTGCGCCAAATTCCGACATCGCAACACTTCTCGATCCTACAGCCATCAAATTAGCGCTGAGTAACATCGTGTGCTCAAGACAAACGTGTCGGCCGTTTGCCGGCGATATAAGTAGGAGGCAGTTCATGGGCATTAACAAAGATCAAGTCGAGGGTCGGGCCAAGGAAGTTGCTGGCAAGGTTCAGGAAGTCGCAGGCAAAGCAGTTGGCAGCACCACGCAGCAAGTGAAAGGCGCGGTTAATAAAACGGTTGGCGCAGCGCAAGCCAAGTACGGTGACGTTAAGAACGATATGAACAAGGATTCCAAGCAGGGTCGCTGAGCAAATGGCCATGCGCCGCTTTCACGCGCATGGCCTTTTCTTTAAGTCAGAATCGTCCTGCATGCGATTCGGCGCGCGGCCCATACCCTACGTGGGCAGCCGGAGCGCAAGCTGATCGCGCCCATCAATTGGAGGTATTTGGCATGCATGCTTTGACGTCTGAATCGCCCCATCCCGCTGTCGACAAAGGCAAATCCAAGGACGAGCGCCAAGCGGAAGAGGAAAACCAGGCGGATACCGCATCAAGGCCCGATGGGTTCAATAATGACCCCGACGACCCCAAGAATCCCAACGAAGTGCGGGAAAGGCATTTAAAAAAAATCAAACGATGAAAGGCCATCGAACAATCGATGGCAGAGACTCGCGACACTTCGATCCGCGCTAACGAGGTGAGCGATGCCGCTGCCGATTGAGGACTATGCCTTGATCGGCGACTGTCACACCGCTGCCTTGATCGGCATCGACGGTTCGATGGATTGGCTTTGTTTCCCCCGATTCGATTCAGGTGCCTGTTTCGCGGCACTGCTGGGCGGCCCGGAGCAAGGCCGCTGGTTGCTCGCACCGACCGCGAAGGTGAAGAGCGTGCAACGCCGCTACCGGCGCGACTCCCTGATTCTGGAAACCGATTTTCATACGTCGCGCGGCAGTGTTCGAGTGATCGATTTTATGCCCGTGTCGGATGATCGTTGGGACGTCGTGCGTATTGTCCAGGGATTGAGCGGCAAGGTAGCGCTGCGAATGGAACTCGTCGTCAGATTTGACTACGGCTCCATTGTTCCATGGGTGCGGCGCTCAGGCGACCTTTTGCTGATAACGGCGGGACCGGACACGCTCGAGCTGGCCTCTTCCGTCGCGGTTGAAGGGGAGAACATGAGAACCGTGGCAGAATTCTCGGTGCGCAAGGGCAAACGTGAGTCCTTCGTCCTGAATTATCGTCCTTCTCATTTCGCGACACGGCCTGCCATCGACGCCGGCAAGGCGCTGAAGAACACCGCGGCTCACTGGCATAGCTGGTCGTCTCGTTGCCGCTACAAGGGACGCTGGCGGGATTCCGTGCAGCGTTCGCTGATCACCCTGAAGGCCCTGACCTATAAGCCCACGGGAGGTCTGGTCGCTGCGATCACGACCTCGTTGCCCGAGCAGCCTGGCGGCGTTCGCAATTGGGACTATCGATATTGTTGGTTGCGCGACGCCACATTTACGTTGAATGCCTTGCTGCTTGCCGGCTACAACGAAGAAGCCACGGCGTGGCGCGAATGGTTGCTACGCGCTGCCGCCGGTTCTCCCGGTGACTTGCAGATCGTCTACGGGGTAACCGGTGCGCGGCGCCTCGACGAGATTGAATTGCACTGGCTTCCCGGTTACGAGGCCTCCAAGCCTGTGCGAATCGGCAACGCTGCGTCGGGCCAATTTCAGCTGGATGTGTACGGCGAGGTGATGGATTGCTTGCATCTGGCGCGAGCCGCCGACATGGAGCCGCACGCCGACGCCTGGAATGTGCAGATCGCGTTGCTGAAGTTTCTCGAGACCCATTGGGACCGACCGGACGAAGGCCTATGGGAGGTTCGCGGCCCGCGGCAGCATTTCACCCATTCGAAAATCATGGCATGGGTCGCCTTCGACCGAGCCATCAAAGATGCCGAAAAGGAGGGGCTGGAGGGCCCGGTCGAGACATGGCGTCAATTGCGCGAGAGCATTCACGCTCAAGTGTGCGAAAAGGGTTTTGATGCAGTCAACAATACATTCGTTCAGTCGTATGAAACGAAGTTTCTCGATGCCAGCCTGCTATTGATACCCCAAGTGGGGTTCTTGGCCGCCGATGATCCGCGCGTAGTCGGCACCATTGCCGCTGTCGAGAGGTATTTGATGGTCGATGGCCTGGTCATGCGCTACTCCACGGCCACCAACGTCGACGCGCTGCCGGCGGGCGAGGGCGCGTTTCTAGCGTGCTCTTTCTGGTTAGCGGACAGTTATCTGCTCACCGGACGGCGCAAGGAAGCGGAAGCACTGTTCGAGCGTCTGCTGGCACTCGGCAACGATGTCGGTCTGTTCGCCGAGGAGTACGATCCGCGTGCGCAACGAATGCTCGGGAATTTTCCGCAGGCGTTGACGCACATGGCGCTGGTCAACAGTGCACGCCTCCTGTCCATGCCCGAGAAAAAAGTTAAGCATGCGGCCGCGATCGGCGAGCGGCCCGCCGCAAAGGCTTGATTCTGGCCAAAACGGCTCATGTGGGATATGACCGTCACGGGGTCACTTTCGCCGCCTACAGATAAACCGACGGTTAACGATCACGATACGCTCGAGAAAATGCATAGCCGACAGGCTACGTAAAACCTTGCAGGAGGAACGATGAAGAAACACATTATTTTATGCGGCATGGTCGCGCTCGGCGTGGCGTGCGCACCGCTGGCCATGGCCGACGAGGGCGCCACAGAATCGCATCACGTTATCAAGGATTCGGCGATCACGACCAAGGTAAAGGCGAAGTTGGCAGCCAAGCATCTGTCGACTCTGACTCGAATCAAAGTCGATACCGATGAGAATGGCGTGGTTTGGCTAAGTGGCCGGGCACCGACTCAGGATGCCAGCGATCTAGCCGCGATGATCGCCAAGAATACGGAAGGCGTCAATTCCGTTCACAACGACATCACGGTCGAGCCATAACGCACGACGCGAGTTTGGCGCATGTGGATACGCGGGCGCTTCGGCAATCGAAGCGCCCGCTTACACTACATTTCCCGCACCAAGCGGTCTGCCAAGAGCGCGATACAGTCGCTGAGTGCCGACGCGACATCCGCATAATTTTGGGGGCGCTGCGAACTTGACAGGACGTCGCGCCCGAGCGACACCTCGCCGGTTTTTGCATCGGTTACGCGCCAGTGGGTTTCGATGCTGACTTGATCGCCGAGACGCGCTGTCACTTGATCGATCTCGATCACGATACGAGTCAGCGGGATGCCCGCTTGATCTGCGCTCCGGGGCAGTACCACCACATCGGCGCGGCGACGTTCAATGTCCTGGCTTAAGGTCGCCGTCACCAGGTCGGCAAGCGGGGCAGCCCAACGCTCATGCTCCAACACCGTCACGCCGCTGCTGGTTGTCAGAACCATTTCCCCGCGATCGACCAGTGAAGGCACGGTAACGCTCAAGACAACCTGCCGATCGAACTGCGATCGCGATTCCCTGGCGCCCGCAGGCCGGGCATCCAGCACGTAGAAACGATCGTGTTGCCGAGCGGCACAGCCGCTGGCCAGGATCAGAACGCAGACGAGGAGCGGCAGCGATTTCATTGGGCACCTGCCGGCTTGCCGCGTAACAAAGATTCGGGATGGCGCTCCAGATAATCGACCAGAGCGCTGATCGACTTTGCGGCTCTGGAAACTTGCAACAACGTCGAGCCGAGGTCGTTCTCAAGTGGAGCGTCTTTACCGAGCAGTTCTTTGGCGTTCTTGAGCGCTGCCTGTGCTTCGGCCAAAGTGGATTGGACTTGCGGCGCAAGGTTGCCATCAACATTTTGCAGCAGATGATCCGCACGCTTCAATGTCTGATCCAGCGAAGCCATGGCATTCATGAGGCGTACGGAAAGCTGATCAAAGGGTACTTTACTGAGCTTCTTCGCGATGACACCGACCGAATCCTGGATATCGTCAAGACCGCCCGAGATAGTCGGAAATATCGCAGGTTGCTCCATCCAGCCAACCCGGTCCTTCGGCGCATCTCGGTACATATCGAGGGCCACAAACTTCTGACCGGTTAACAAATTGCCGGTCTTCAGTTCGGCACGCAGTCCGTGGGCAACCAGACTGTCGATCAATATGCGGCTACCCGCGTCGCCGGTTTCCACCGGTGCAGCGCGGCCGGCGTGCTGCATGCGCCCCCGCAGCCTCTGCGGATATAGATCCACCACGACCGGAAAGGCGAGCGAGCCTGCGTTCGGGTTGTACACGACATCGACGCTTTTTACCTCGCCCACGGTGATTCCGTGCAGTTCTACCGGTGCCCCCGCCGATAGACCCCGCAACGTGCCGCCGAAGTACATGATGAATGCGCGAATTTCGATTTCGGCGGGCCGCATCGCTCGGTCCTGATCCTCATATAGCCTGAACGCGGCATCCGCCGCGACCGCCGCGGGCGTCGCGCTCGGCAGGGTGCCAAATGAAACGCCGCCTTCCAGAATCGACGCGAGGGATTCAGTGCGCAGCTTCACGCCGTCTGCGTTAACCGACATGTCTATTCCGCTCGCTTGCCAAAACCGTGTGGCGCCGGTGACGTAGGAGTCGAACGGCGAGTTGATGAACACTGTGATGGTCACTCCTGTGCCGCCAGGGTCCAGGGTATAACCGACCACCTGACCGGCCGTGATATGCCGGTAGAATACCGCGGAGCCGACATCCAAGGATCCTAAGTCGTCTGCATGCAGAATGAATTCTCGCCCCGGCAGATCTGCGGTCACGATGGGAGGTATTTCGAGTCCGACGAAGTGGTCGCGTTTCACCGCTGATTGGCCCACATCCACGCTGATGTAAGCACCCGACACCAACGTGGCCAAGCCCGACACGCCGGCCCCGGACACACGCGGCCGCACCACCCAAAAGCGGGTATCGTCGACCAAGTACGAGCTCGCATTGCGGTGAATCTCTGCGGTCACAATGACTTCTTTGCGATCATCGCCTACTCGAATGGCTGCGACCTCGCCGATCTCCACATCTTTGTAGCGAACCTTGGTCTTGTTCGTCTCCAACCCTTCTGCGTTGGCGAAGCGAATTTCAATCGACGTGCCCTGCGCGAGCTTCTCGCGAATGACCACGAAGGCGCCGGCCAGGACCACGACTGCGGGAAGAATCCATACCAGCTGCAGGCGAGCCCACAGAGTGCGTGCGGGCACGGCCGCAGGCAGGTCATCGAGACTTGAATGCGGCGCTTCGCTCAAGGCGGCGCTTCCCACAGCAACCGCTCGTCGAATGTGCGTGCTGCGAACAGAGTCAAGACGACGACCGCAGCAAAGGCCAGCGCCCCCCAGCCGACGGCGACGAATGCCAGAGATCTGATTTGAACCAGGGCGACCAGCAGCGATATGGCATAGACATCGAGCATCGACCAGCGTCCTATGAATTCGACCATCCGAAATAGCTCGCTGCGTTGTGTTCGGTATCGTGGCGAGCGGCGCCAGGCGGAAAAGAGTACCACGCTGAGCGCAACTATCTTCAACATCGGCACGACGATGCTGGCGATGAACACCAACACCGCAATGGGCCAGGATCCGGAATGCAGCAATACGAGCACGCCGCTCATGATCGTATCCTTCTCTTCATCGAAAATCGTGTTTGTGTACATCACCGGAAGCAGGTTGGCCGGCACATACAAAACAGCTGCGCACAAGAGTAGCGCTGTGGTCAGTGCCAGACTGTGGGGCTTACGTTGGAAAAGATGTGCATGGCATCGCGGACATCGAGGATGAGGCACTTGCAGTGCGCGCACCGTTGCGTGACATTGAAGGCAGACCAGCAGGCCCAGGCTGCGGCCGGTCGCGGGCAAGTTCATGCCTCGCTCCCCTCGACCCAGCGCCAAAACTGCCCCGGCGAGGTGCGGCTGGTCAGCGCGGCAAGCGTCAACATGAGCAATGCGCAAGACCACAGCGCCACACCGGGGAGCACCCGAGCGTAGGCAGCCACTCTGACCAGCGCCACCAACGCCCCCAGCATGAATACCTCTATGAACGTCCACGGTCGAACCAGCGCGAGTAAGCGAAACACCGTGTTCAGGCCCGGCGCCTGTCGCTTGCGCCGCAACGGAATCAAAAGGTACAACAAGCCCGCGATTTGCATAAACGGACCCACAACGGTGGTGATGAACACCAGTGCGGCGAGGCCGGCATGGTCCTGACGATAAAAACCCAGGGCTGCACCGATCAAGGTGGCACTCCTGGTCGAGCCATTTGATTGAATCGCAACGAGGGGGTAGGCATTGCTCAGCAGAAATAACACGAGCGCCGCAATACTCAAGGCTATCGCCGTGTCGATGCTCCCATTTTCCGGGCGTTGCAGGGACGCGAGGCAACGAGCGCATCGGGTGCGCTCAGACGCAGGCTCCATGGCGGTACGGTGTGCCAAGTCACACGACGGACAAACGATCACCGGCATTTAGTGCTCTCGAAGGTACTCCCGAGCATCTTGCCTGACCGCCGCCAAGGCGTCGCGTAATTCATCAATCCGGTACGGCTTGGGAATAATCTTGATTTCCTGGGCTCCCGCATTGCGTCGGGCTCCCTCGGCGTAGCCGCTGGTGAGCAGCACCGGCAGATTCGGGCGCCGGCGCCGTATCTCCTGTGCCAATTCAACTCCGTCCATGCGGCCCGGCATCATGATATCGGAGAACACGATGTCGACCGAGCGGCGGTCGGCAAGAGCTCCGAGAGCTGCCTCGGCGCTGGCGACTCGCGTCGTGTCATAGCCGAGCTGGTTGATCATTTCCACGGTTAGTGCCGCGACTTCGTCATCGTCCTCCACCACCAGCACTTGTCCCGCGCTGGTCGCGTGATCGCCGGCCGGCGACATTAGATGAGGACTCAAGGCCGGCACTTTCAGTGTGCGCGGCAGAAACAGCGATACCAATGTTCCGAGTCCGGGCGTACTGGCGATACGCACGATCCCGCCTGACGCTTTGGCGAAGCCGTGGGCTTGGGCGAGCCCGAGTCCCGAACCAGATCCCACCTCCTTGGTGGTGAAAAAAGGCTCGAAGGCATGAACAAGAATATCGGGGGACATGCCGACGCCTGAATCGGCGATGTCCAGCCGCACAAAATCACCGCTGAGGTCGTTATCAGCGAGCGCGGAACAATTGCGGGCGCTCACTTCCATCCGTCCGCCGTTTGGCATCGCATCGCGCGCATTCAATGCCAAATTCAAAATGACGAGTTCAAGTTCTCCCGGATCGACCTCGACGGACCACAGCCCATCGGCAAAGGACGTTTGGATCTGTACGTCGCTTCGAAGGCCGCGATTCAGCAACTCCCCCATCCCGCCGATCAAGCGTTCAAGGTCCACCGCCACGGGCTTAAGCGCCTGTCGGCGCGAGTAGGCCAGTAGCTGCCGGCACAGTCTGGCACCGCGGTCAACGGCCTGTTTCATCGAGGTGAAAATCCGCTCGCGGCGCTGCGGATCGGATTGACGGGAAACTACTTGCAAGCCGCCCGAGATGACTTGCAGCAAATTATTAAAATCGTGCGCGACTCCGCCGGTGAGCTGGCCGAGTGCCTCTATTTTCTGCGCCTGGCGCAGCCGCTCTTCCACGGCGCGGCGATGAGTCACATCGGCGATGACACCGACTATGCGCATCGCGGCGCCATGGTCGTAAAACGTGCGGCCGCTGAGGTGGACCCATCGGGTTTCGCCGCCGGCGCCGCGGCGTAGGCGCGCTTCCACATCGATTGATCCGTCAATCTTCGCTTCGGAGAATGCCCGGCGAACCAGCGATTGGTCTTCCTCCACGATGTGTTGGAAGGTCATCTCTAAGTCCCAGAACGGCTGTATTTCTGTGTAGCCGAACATCTGGTCGTGCCGCAATGTGCGATGAATCGCCCCGGTAGAGAGGTACAACTCCCAGCTGCCCATGCCGGCGGCATCCAAGGCGACCTGCAGGAGTTCCGCCGTGTTGAGAGCCTCGGATGTCATAGTATGCGTTGCATGGGGACCTGTGCATGACCGCGTCTATCCGGCCGGCTCCCCATTCAGATGGCGAAGATTTTCGATAATCCTGGATAGAATCTCTGCATGCTCTTCTTCGACGGCGAGGGCCACCTTGACCAGGCGCAGTGTGGCCTTGTCATACTTGTCGCCGTGTTCCGCAATTTTGCGGTAGGCATCAATGGCAAATCGTTCGGCAATGAGATTTTGCGTAAGAGCGCGGCCAAATACCGACGGTTTCGCAGGTTGCTCTGGGGCATCGAGTTGCAGCCCGGCCGCGTCTGCGTCCGCCGGCCTGTCTACTTCCGATCGGTCGAGGTCGAATCCCATTTAGATTCCTCCATGGTCGCTGGCACGACATTAGAGCCTAAGGAGCCGGGGGCATCACAGCAGAACCGGGCGCATCCAATCGTAGGCATTGACGGACAGGCTCCTAAGGGTTTCCCGGACGGGCTCCGGAACGTTAGTCCTTGGGAAGATTCTTGCCTTGTTCTGCTTGGCCGACCAACGCCGCGCAATTCGCATCCTTGGCGAGACCGCCGTCGACAAAGGCGAGCACCGCAGCCACGGGAGTCAGCAGCACGCCTAAGGCGACGGCGCCCCCTGTTTGGGCAGCCAATTTTCCGGGCTGCACACCGATTTTCGGCTCTAAAAGAGATCCGCGCAGCGTTATGGGGGTACGAAGCCGCAGCACTCGAGCCTCCTTGGGCTGACCTCGCAGTGACAGGTCAAGTGCTTCGGTGCTTAGATTGATGTCGCCTCGACCTGTGACCAATACGTGCGTGGTGTCAATTACCAGTGTGGTCACTTTCAATTCACCGCCGCCCGCCTTGAGACTCGCGACCCCACAACGCACTTCGGTGTTGCGCTCATTTTTTGTCAGAATGAGTCCCAGTCCGCGCGCCAAATCGATGCCCGTCAGCTCTGCGAATGCTTCGCGCATTTGGCCTTTCCGAATCACCAAGGTGATATCACCGTCGGCGTTTTCCGCTGTCTTGTGCACGGAGGTCCCTGAGCCCTGCAGCTTGATTCGTCCCAGGAGCTGCCCCTCGAGGGGTGCTCCCTTACCTGACTTGGGCTTGAATTGGGCTAGATCCACATTGCTCAATTTCATATCGATATTCGTCCTCGGTGTTTCGGCTTGCGCATCGATGGTGACCGTGCCGGAGAATTCACCTTGCGGCAGCTGAAAGGCGAGGGGATTGAGCGTGATCTTGCCATTGTCCAGATTTAGGTGGAAATGCACTTTCTTCATCGGAATGGAGGCGGTCACGGATGCCGCGTCGAATTCCACATCGGCGTCCATGCCGCGCACGCGCTGCACTTGTAGATCGGCATCCGGCAGCAGCATGGTAGGCCGCACGGCGGGGACCGGGGTCGTCGGCTGGGCCAGCGTGTTGGATTTGCGAGCGGGCGACGCCTCCGTTCCGAGTGGTGCGGCTAGATCTGCAAAATTCAGTTGCTTGGAGGTGAGCACGGCGGTGAGTTTTGGCCGCTCATGCCCCGTATCGATGCCGAGTTTGCCCGTCACGTCGCTGCTGCCCAGCTTGCCCTGAAAATCGTCCACTCGGAATTTCAGGTTGTCACGCGTCAATGTACCCGACACATCGTAGGGAGGCGTGTTCGGCAAGGCCAATCCCGTCAAATAATAGACATCGGACAAGTCGCTGCCCGCCAGGTGAAACGTGGCTTTTAGCGTCGCCAAGTCGAAGGGGCGCGGAATCGTGACATGGGTATTGAGTTTAATGTCGGCTGCCGCAACCGTTGCCTCGAATCCGTACGGCTTGGATGGCTGAACCCCGATAAGCGCCTCGCCGTTCAGATTCAGCTCAAAGGGCTTGCCGTTGAGAGTTCCCGTACCGCGCAGCTTCAGTGCGTGATTTTCTGAAGTATTGGCGTTTTCCTGCACCGATACTTTACCGTCAAAGGTTAGCTTGCGAATACGGTCGCGGGCTGTGATAGCGCCATCGGCAACGCTCAAGTCTTGTATGACGGGAATGTGCAGCGGTGCGGAATCGTTTTGCTTGGTCTTGCCGGCGTCGCGGGGCGAAAAATCCCAGTTGGCGCGCCCCGTTGCATCTCGCTCCAAGTCGATGGACGGAGAATCGATCTCCACACGGGGAAATATCAGATGGGCACGCAATACCGACTTGAGACTCAACGTGGCTTCGAATCGCTTGATCGCGACCATGTTCTTCGGCTGCGCCCATGAGGCGTTGCTCAAAGCAAAGCCTTGCACCGTGAGCTGCGGGTTGAGCGTGAACAAGTGCAGTTTGACCTCGCCGTCGATGCTCGCCGTCCGACCCGTGGACTGAGATACCTCATGAACGATCAGCCAGCGCCAAAAACTCGACGGCGCCAGCGCAAGCCCTAAGATCAGGAGGAGCACGAGCAAGCCGATTGTCGCAGCTGCTCGCTTGAGTACAACCGGCCCGCGCCCTCGAGGCGATTTTTGCACCGCAGGGCCGGCAGCTTGGGGTCTCTCGATTGTTTCGGTGGTCATATGCCGCTTCGGGTACGCGCGATTCCGGGGTTGCATTGGAGGGTACATGCACGCTGCGCCGCAGGCTGTCACCTGGACGCCGTGATCGGGCGTCAGACAATACCGAAGGCTCGCTACCTCAAGCGGCCGGCGGACTTCAGAGCAGGTTCTTACGGGCGCGGTTTCGCGCCGCTTTCCATCAGAAGTCGAGTGAACAGATACAACCTGGGCGTAATGCTGTTCAGGTCGATCCATTCATGATCGGTGTGGAAATCGCCGCCAACGAAACCTAACCCGTCGAGTGCCGGGGTTCCTTCCGACATGGCGAGCGCCGATTCGGACGCTCCGCCATTGCCCGATAGCTCGAGTGTTTGGCCGATTTCGGCGTAGATTGCGCGTGCACGCGCCGCGAGCGCATCGATCTGTGCGTTTTCGGTCAGCGGGGGAAAGGCAGGATCGTGGGAAACGCTCACCGTCGTATCCGGAACTTGGGTTGTCTTTGTGCCGGCCTCTACCTTCGCGAGTACCGCGTCGAACTCTTCAGGCTTGCGATACCGAACATTCAAGGTCGCTTCCGCAAGGTCCGGGATGATGTTTGTCCGCTCGCCCGAGCGCAGTACCGTTAGGTTGACGGTCACACCCGTACCCGAGATCGGAAATGCGCCCTGCAGCGCGTTGAGCTGGTGAATCAACTCTACGGCGGCATTGCGCCCGTCCTGTGGCGCCATCCCAGCATGCGCTGCGCGGCCTTTGACTTGAATCCGAATGTTTCCGGAGCCTTTGCGCCAAACCGTGAGCGCATCCGGTGGATCGCCGGGCTCCATGTTGAATTCAACATCGTGCTCGCGGGCCAAGCGCTGGATCAGTTTTGTCGAACCCGGTGAGCCTCGCTCCTCACTATCGTCCAGCAAGAATGTAATGGTCGCAAAGTTTTTGAAGCCCAAGTCATGCAGAATCTTGAGCGCTGTGAACGCATTGACCACGCCTGCTTTTTCATCGCCCACGCCGGGACCATGGGCGCGATCCTTGTCCATGCTGAAGGGCCTGGCGGCGGCGGTACCGGGGCCAAAAACCGTGTCGACATGCGCAATGATGAGGATCCGTCCCTTGCCCCTTCCATGGAAAATGGCCACCAAATTATCGGGAAGTCCGGGGGCCTCGGCCGGCTCGGTCCTGACCTCGGCGCCCAATTGAGTCAATCGCGCGGCGAGCACTGATTCAACTTTGGTGCCGCCTTCAACGTCGCCCGTTCCCGAATCGATATTGACAATCTCTTTCAGCAGATCCAGAACGACGCTGCTGTTGGTCTCCACTGCTTGATAGACCTTTTCATTTCGGGTTGCGGCATGTGCATTGCCGATCAGCGCCAGACCTAAGATCGCCGGCGCCGCACGCGCCGCGAGGATCGCCGCACGGATTCTCCCAGGCATTTTTCTACTCCTCGAGAACGCTTTGGATCGACGTTAGCATGCGGCGAGGCGACTGGCCCGCAATTTTGTTACGCGCGGTGTATTCCTGTTTACAATCGAACTCTATGCACGAGCGAGGAGTGAGGATGCCAGGGTCGATCGGACGCCGTCAGTTATTGGCCGGAGCTGGGGCCGCGGTATTGCTGGGCGGACTCGATGGCTGCCTCACCGCCGTGGGCGCCAAGCATCCGCCAAGTGCCGCGCCTTTGCAGCTCACACCCGTTCGAGCGAGCACCGACCGCATTACTCGCATCACCGTCTGCACCCGGCCATTTCGTGCGCTGGGCCCGCGACTGGATGCCGAAAAGGTCGGTTCCAAGCTCATCGTTCACAACTATGGTCACGGCGGCAGCGGCTGGTCGCTGTCCTGGGGATCGAGCAGCATTGCCGTGCGCAAGGCGATGGCGACGGGGGAAAGAGAGATCGCGGTCATCGGTTGCGGCGCCTTAGGGTTGACTTCGGCGCTGCTGCTGCAGCGCGCCGGAGCCCGGGTCACGATTTATGCAAAGGAGCTGCCGCCCTATGTGCGCTCTTCGCTGGCGTCGGGTCTGTGGACCCCGGATTCCAGAATTTGCCTGCAGGAGAATGCGACTCCCGCGTTTAAGCAGCTTTGGGAAGAAATGGCCCGCACTTCTTTTCAAACATATCAAAACTTCCTCGGGCTGCCGGGCACGCCGGTCGAGTTCATCGACAACTACTTCGTGGCGGATGAACCGGAATCCACCCGCCGGCGGCGCGTGCCGGACGACCGTCCCCAGTTCGCTGAACTGCAACGCGAACTGATCGGCGATCTCATGACGCAAAGTGCGGACTTCGCTCCCGGCAGCCATTCCCTAGGTGCGCGGTACCTGCGGCGAAGTTCGCTCATGATGTTCAATCTGACGGCATACACCCGGGTCTTGATGGGCGACTTCAGCGCAAATGGCGGGAAGATCGAAATCGCGGAATTTCACACACCGGACGATTTCGCCAAGCTGCGGGAAAAAACCCTGATCAACGCAACCGGTTATGGCGCGCGAGCGCTGTTCGGCGATCAAACCGTTACGCCGGTCCGCGGGCAGTTGGCGCGAGCGATTCCGCAGCCGGATATCGGCTATGGGCTTTTCTACAAAGGCGTGTCTTTTGTGCCGCGCCGCGACGGCTTGGTGTTTCAAGTGGTCGGCGATAACGACTACTACGGTTTCAATGACGATACGGCCGTTGCGGATCGCGCCGAAGCGGATCGAGCGGTCAATACCATTGCTGGATTATTCAACGGCTGAGCTCTGCACATGATCGACGTCGCGGAATTATGAGGTTTCGCCTTTAAACCTTTGGTGCCTAGGCTCCCTCTAAGCTGGGAATGATTCACACTCTGCATAGAGTCTTCGCCATGGATACCAGCACTGAGCCGACGGATACGATTGCCGCGGCAGCTGCCGGCAATGTGGCCGCGTTTGAACATCTGTATCGGCAATTCTCGCCGCGGGTCTACGGACTGTGTTTGCGCCTCACGGGACAGCGCGAGGCGGCGGAGGACTGCACGCAGGAATCCTTTGTTGCGGCGTGGCGCGCGCTGGCGCGCTTTGAGCGCCGCAGCCGGTTCTCGACATGGCTTCACCGAATTGCCGTGCATTGCGTGCTATCACGCCGCAAGGGCTTGAGGTTCGAGTACGAGGTCGCAGAGCCCTCATTCGGGCTGCCCGACAGGGCGGACCCGGGCAGCGGCGCGCCGCCGCTCGATGTCGAGCGTGCCATCGCGGCATTACCGGAAGGCGCTCGGCATGTGCTGGTGCTGGTCGGTATCTATGGGTATAGCCACGCAGAGGCGGCCGGCGCATTGGGGATTGCGGAAGGCACCTGCAAGGCGCAGCTGCACCGTGCCCGCCAATTGCTGACCTCAACGCTTGGATTGGAGGAACAATGAATGATCGCCAACCAGATTCCCTTGATCAGCTGATTGCGAATCTGCCGAGAGAGATTGTGCCCCCCGGGAATTTGTGGCCGCGCGTCGCCGCGCGTCTTGCCAGCAGGCCGCGACACGCCCCGCCGATGGCCTTGGCAGCCGCCATTGCCTTGGCGGCCGCCGGTCTCGCCAGCCTGTTCGCGTGGGCGGTGCTGCAGGGCCCGTCGGTGCCACGTGTCATCCAGACGGTGGCTGCAACAATCTCGTTCGACGAGCCGAGAGATCCAAAATACCTGCTGGCGCGCGACTCGGTAGAGAAGACTTTCCGTGATCGGCTCGCACTGCTGGAACCGGCCACCCGCGCCAAGATCGAGTCCAGTTTGGCGGTCATCCAGAAGGCTCATGAAGATATCCGCAAGGCGCTGGCGGCCGACCCACAAAGCCCGGTGCTCGAACAGCTTTGGCAGAGCACCTGGCATGACGAATTTGACCTGTACGACCGCGTCGTTCAAGCAACCCAACCGACCATGACAAGGATTTGACAATGTCACACGCTCAACTCGCATCTCGCCTCAACAAACCCGCCGCCCTGGCCTGTGTTCTGACCGCCCTGGCATTTCCATGGCTCGCGCATGCCGCGACTTCGGTCGATGAACACCGGGCAGCCAATCCGCAAGGCGCAGTGGAAATCGACAATGTGGCGGGCTCGATCGATGTACAGGGTTGGGATAAATCCGAAGTCGCCGTGACCGGAACCATCGGCAAAGATGTCGAGCGCGTCGAAGTAACGGGCGAAGGTAACCGCACTTCAATACGCGTCATATTGCCCCAAGGGAATCATTGGGGTATGCGCGACGGCGAAGCGCATTTGCTCGTTCATGTACCGGCCAACAGTTCAATCGCCGCCTCACTGGTGAGCTCTGACCTGAAAGTTTCCGCGGTGCACGGCGGCTTGGAGCTGCGAACCGTGAGCGGCAATATCAACGGGGAGGGTGGCGGCGACGTACACGCGAATGCGGTGAGCGGCGATATCCACCTCACGGCAAATGCTGCGAAGGTGATCGAGGTGAAATCCATCAGCGGCAATATTGTATTGACCGGCGGAAATGCAGACGTCGAAGCGACCACGGTGAGTGGCGATGCGCATTTGACGCTCGGCACGGTATCTCGCGCGCGGTTGAAGACGGTATCCGGCGATCTTTCCGCGACTCTCGGGGCCGCCGCGGATGCGCAAATCGAGGGCGAGTCCGTGAGCGGCAATGTCAAGCTGGACTTTACGAGCGCTCCGGCGGCTGATTTTGATATCCAAACCATGAGCGGCGATATCGATAATTGCTTCGGACCGAAACCGACCGAATCGCGGCATGGATCCGGCGCGCGCCTATCGTTCAAGACTGGGGACAACAGCGCTCGCGTACGGGTCTCCAGCCACAGCGGTGATGTGCGGCTGTGCGCTAAAAAGTAGCGCGCTCGTCGTCGGTACTGCAAGCCCACCGGTGATTCCCGAGCCGGCGTCAGAGTAGGCCTACGCAGGCTTCTG
>Ga0224547_1000103_pt1 | contig 16291 bp, 21 predicted proteins | sample 714P21014metaG_FD_179908 | JGI IMG/M metagenome (GOLD analysis project Ga0224547, IMG submission 179908) | Peat soil microbial communities from Stordalen Mire, Sweden - 717 P2 10-14 | ecosystem: Environmental > Terrestrial > Soil > Wetlands > Peat | place: Sweden: Norrbotten County, Stordalen...
AACGCAGTGACCAAAAACCCGACCAGCAAGGTCAGGCGCAGGTCGACTTTTCCAATGATGCGCCCTGCAATCAGCATCGCCAGCATCGTACCGATGCCGGCCGGCGCCGTGACCAGGCCGGTGGTGGCCACGGGATAGCCGAGCAGGTTTTCCAGCATGGTGGGCGTCAGCGCGCGTGTGGCATACAGGACCAGACCCACGATGAAGATGAACAGCAATCCGGTAACGTAGTTCTGGTTCTTCAGCAGCCGGTAGTCGAGAAACGATTCTCTGGCCGGCGTCATCACGGTGTGCGCGACGAAGTAGGTCGCCGCGATCAGCGCAACGACGGCCTCGACCCAGGTCTCGGTGGAGGAGAACCAATCGTTCTGTTGACCGCGGTCCAACAGCAACTGCAGCGCGCCGAGGCCAAGACTTAAAGTCGTGAAGCCAAATACATCGAAGCGCGCGCTCTTGCGCCCCGGGTCCGGACGGATGAAGCGCCACATGCCGTAGAAGGCGATTACGCCAATCGGGACGTTGATAAAGAACACCCATCGCCAGTTGTAGCTGTCCGTGAGCCACCCGCCCAGGGTGGGTCCCAGGATCGGTCCGACCATGACGCCCATGCCCCACACCGCCATGGCGGAGCCTTGTTTTTCCCGTGGATTGATCTCCATGAGAACCACTTGTGCCAACGGCACCAAGGCGGCCCCAAAAACGCCCTGCAGAAGCCGAGCCAGGACGATCTCTGCCAGCGTGTTGGACATGCCGCACAGCGCCGAGGCCACGGTGAAGCCGGTAATCGAGGCGAGAAAAATGTACTTCTGCCCGAAGCGATCGCAAAGCCAGCCGGTCAGCGGGGTCGCAATGGCAGAGGCCACGATATAGGCGGTCAACACCCAGGCAATCTGGTCTTGAGAAGCGGACAGCGTGCCTTGCATATGCGGCAAGGCGACGTTGGCGATGGTGCTGTCGAGCGTCTGCATGATCGTCGCCAACATGATCGAGAGGGTGATCATGGGCCGATTGAGCGGGCGATTCATGGCTAGGAGCCTGTCGGATTATCCCGCGTGTCGATAATTCCTTGTAGGCCCTCGAGAAGTTCAGTTGCGATGAGTAGTTTTTTGGGATCGGTGTTCGCCAGCAATTCCTTGCGCAACGCCGCGGCTTCGGCTTTGACTTTTTCGTAGATCTTCAAGCCCGCCGGAGTGAGCACGACCCGCTTGACGCGCCGATCGGTGGTTGAGGCTTCGCGTAGAACCAAGCCCGCCTTCACCAATCGATCGATCATCGCGACCATGGTCGCGCCTTCCACGGCCAATTTGTCGGCGAGTTCGGATTGCGAAAATGGCGAGCGCGCCTTCGCGGCGATGGCGATCGTCATCCAGCTTGCCTGGCTGACGCCCAAGTATTTCAAGCGGCGATCTACGGCCTGGCGCCAGGACCTGGAGGTGCTGTGCAGCGCATCGCTAAATCGCTCTTCGAGGTCGTTCATTCACAGCTCTCTAATAGTTAGCCATCTAATTAATATATCACAATATCCCCGCGAGTGAAAACATGGGGGAGCGCACGATCAAGCGAGATGGAGGGGCCCGGTGGCGCGTGCCCCAATGCCATAGCTTACGGGGTGCGAATGGAGTACGCGATTTGCCACCCGTCTTTTAAGGGTTGGAACTGAAACGATGCTTGCTGCGCATGATCCTGTCTGTTCAAGACGAAGCGCGCCGTGGCGATGCCGAGCGCCGATCCGGCGACGGAGTCCGACAGCCAATGAACGTTGTCACGAACGCGAATGTAGCTGGTGCCCGCGGCGACACCGTAGCCGATGATGCGGCGGATCCAGCGGTATTCATCATTACCGGATTCCGCGAAGACCGTGCCAATGGCAAATGCCGCGCTCGCGTGGACGGAAGGAAAGGAATCACCGCCCTGACGCCACTGGTTCGGCGAGCTGGTCGCGTCGGGGCGCTCGCGCCCTGCGGCCAGCGACAATACTTCGCCGGTCACAGTGCTGAACACGCCCGCCTCCAGCAACGACCAGGTTTCTCGATAGCCGTCGGAATCGCCGATGAAGCCCGCATACAGAGCGGTGCCGGCAATCAGCGCGACCGCCGGCAATGCATCGCGCACGGCATTGCGGTCCGCGCCGTTCAATCGCGAATCGTTGGGGGTGGCAAAGTGAGTCCGTACCCGACCATCGAACTCGTGGGAGGCGCCGACGGCCAGCAGCGCGCCTCCGAAGTACAGCCAATCCTGGCTGTCCCAACGCACCGGCGCGGTGAAGTAGAGCTTGGTGTCTTCGAGCGCCTCGCTTAGCGTGAATGAGTCGGCGAAACTGCCGGCCGGCCAAAGCAACGTGGCGCCGATCAGCAGCGCTGATCGACGAATCGCTTTTCCATGAATGTTGTCTTGAATCGCCAGGCGGCGTGACTGTGCCTTAGCGAGCAAATGGAGTCAAGGCGGCCGAGACACCAGCGGCGGCGGCGGCAATGGCAATGGCTTGACAGTTAGAACTTTGCGTTACAAATTGCCTGAAGCATCTTCGACCGCAGCGCGGTCATCGATTTGAATCAAGGTTTCCGTTTCTGGAGGAGAGTTGCATGCGAACAAGACATTTCCTCGTGCAGTTCGGATGGCGCTTTTAGGCACCATCAGCGTGGAGCCGCGAGGCGCAGACCTCGTGGCAGTGTGTTTTACAGCAATGGCAAGCACCTGTGAGCTGCTGGTGCGCGCCTCGCAACTTAAGGTCGCCCGGGAACTCGGCGAATGCGTCGCCGAAGAAGCGTGGCGAATCGAGCAAAAATTCAGCCGCTATCGCAGCGATAGTGTCACCTCGCGGATCCACGCACATCGGGGCGCTCCCATTGAATTGGATGAGGAGACCGCGTCCCTCATGAACTTTGCAGAACGCTGTTACACCATCAGCGAGGGCATGTTCGATGTTACCTCGGGTATTTTGCGTAGAGCGTGGACATTTGATGGATCGGACCGCCTGCCGCAGTCAGCCGCCATCGAGGCGCTGTTGCCATTCGTTGGCTTCGACAAGGTTAAGTGGCGATCGCCGTGCCTCGAGTTACCGGTCGGCATGGAACTGGATTTTGGCGGAATCGGTAAAGAGTACGCTGTCGATCGCGCTTACGATCTATTGGCGAAGAGCTCTGCCGGTCCTTTTTTGGTGAATTTCGGCGGCGACCTGCGCGCCAGTGGCCCGCCACCGCGCGGACGCTGGCAGGTGGGCATCGAGAAGCCCGACGTTACGGGAGATGCAAAAATGATTCTTGAACTCGAGCGCGGCGCGCTGGCCACCAGCGGCGACTCGCGACGCTTCCTGTTTCGCAACGGTGTTCGCTACGGCCATATTCTTGATCCTAAAACAGGATGGCCGGTGATGCATGCGCCACGCTCCGTCACCGTGGCCGCCAGCAGCTGCACTGAGGCAGGACTGTTGTCGACACTGGCGATGTTGCAAGGCCCCCGGGCACGTGAGTTTCTGAATGAACAGGGCGTCAAATACTGGGTGCTGGAGTAAGCTTCACGCCAGCGATCGTCCTACCGCGCGCATCACCTCTGTATAGCCGCCGCGTACGGCAACCGCGTTGAGCGCCGCGCGAACCCGCGGGCTCGACAAGGCATCAAGCTCCTCGGCATGCCGATACTGACTCATTGAAGGCGTGATCGCGGACGCTGATCGTGTCGCCGGATGCAGGTAGATTTCGCTGACACCCGGCGGCAGCCGCGCCAGGATGGCGAGCAATCCCGCTTCGTCCATGGCGCCGCTACCCGCCATCCCAAAGATTCGGTCATTGTGAAATATGCGGGCACGGCGCAGCCGGTGTTTCATCAACGCGATCCAAGGGGACAGCAACGACTGCGCAAGCCCCGACAAAACTCCCGCGCTTCGCGCCGCAAACCAGAAGGGCTCGTCGGGCACCCGCATGGCCGGCATTCCATAGTCCCTGCCTACCTCGATCAAGATATTCAAAATGGTTGGATGCACGTGGAAGTGCTTGTGGACGTTCACATGATCAAGAGTGAGCCCGGTGCGCGCGAAGGCGGCGAATTGCGCGCGGATTTCCGCCTCCAGCTGACGGCGCGCCGCAGACTTGAAGAAAAATCGGACGCCCCTGCGAAACATATCGCCGTGCATTCGTCCGGTTGGATCGGCAATCTCGGGGACGAGTTGCGCGTCGAGCGCCGACCAGCCATCGGCGAGTACGACATGCAAACCGACGCACAAATTGGGCAGCATGCGCGCGCGCCGGATGGCGTCTTTGGTTGCGTGAGCCGTGACCATGAGACTGGCCGCATTCAAAATGCCGGCGCGGCTCGCCTGTTCAACGGCTTCGTTTACCGACTCATGAATGCCGAAATCATCGGCGGTGACGATCAGATAATTGTACAACTAGGTCCTGACAACAGGCTGAGCCGATCCGTCCGGGGTTACGCGGTAATGGTGGCTTCGCCATTGCACGCGGCGAGTGGCGAAGCTCCAGCCCCAGAGGGCGAAATGCAGCAGGTCTCTGAAAGGGACCAGAAGCAATTTAGCGCGACGGGATCGGTGGCCATCGACCGCGACATGTAGGCTCGCGTTCGACAGCACCGTAATCCCGAAGATGATGACCGCCGAAGCGGCACCGCCGGCCAGCAGCAGCTGCAGTGCAGTGATCGGCAATCCAAATGTAATGAAAGAGAATCGATATCCGGATGGGGATAGGATGCGAATGGTTCTGCGCCACCTCAACTCGTGCGCGACCAACTCCGCAACACTTTTCTCGCCGACCATGGTCTCGACTTCGACGTCCGATAGAACGGTAACAAGACCTAGGCGGCGGGTCAGTTCCCCCAAACGATAGTCGTCGGCTAACTGGCCGGCCACGGCCGAGAATCCGCCAATTCTGCTGAGCGTATCGCGCCGGATCGCGATGGTTGCACCGAACGCGAACGATCGAAATCCCATCATCGCGGCCACGCGCACCGATGGCATGAACCATTCGTTGATGAACATCGATCCGAGAATTGACCAGACTCCGGCTCGAGCCACACCGCGATAACAGCAGGTGACGATGCCCACCTGTTCTTCGGCGAGCGGCGCAACGATTCGCCCGAGGTAGTCCGGCTCAACCCGAACGTCGCTGTCCGAGATCACCAAGTGGTCATGGCGAGCGACCGCCATCATGTTGATGAGATTGCTGACCTTTCGGTTGTTGCCGTGGGAGCGTCGTTCGATGACCAATGACAAGTCGCACTGTGGGTATTCGCGCTGCAGCCGCTGCACAATGGGGACCACTGCATCATGCGCATCGCTGACGCCGAATACCACCTGGTAGTTGGGAAAGGCTTGCACGCAAAATGAGCGCAGACATTCATACGTGTCGGGCTCTGCGCCGCACAATGGTTTCAGTATCGTGACCGGGCGCAATCGCTCAGTGGTTCGGTCCACCTGTGAAATCGGCCTGCGCATGGCGAAGGCAGCGACCACGCTGTAAAGCATCGCCGCGAGCGCGATGGCATAGCCGAATTCGACCAACCAATCCCACGCATGGATAGCCAGGAATGCACCCTTTGCCGTTTAAACCCGCTCGCCGCCCAATCCAGCGTCGAGACCATTACCTTCTTTACACTACTTTACAAAGCAAAGTACACGCTGTGGCATGCTTCGCGCAAGTCCAGCCATCTTTTTGATGGTTACGGTATATCCACAGGAGAGCGAAAAAATTCTTGCAAGGTTGTCGAAATCGCGCGGGCTTGATCGTCGTTCGATGAGACAACGTAAATTCTGGGAGAACGCGATGAAAGTCATGGTGTTAGTGAAAGCGACCAAGAACAGCGAGACGGGGATCATGCCGAGCCAGACCCTCCTGGCTGAGATGGGCAAGTTCAACGAGGAGCTGGTGAAGGCAGGTGTCCTGCTCGCCGCGGAAGGCCTGCAACCGAGCGCCAAAGGCAAGCGCGTGCAGTTCTCCGGCCGCAAGCGCACCGTACTGGATGGCCCCTTTACAGAGACCAAGGAGCTTGTCGCGGGCTTCTGGCTATGGCAGGTGCGATCGATCGATGAGGCGGTCGAGTGGGTCAAGCGCTGCCCGAATCCCATGCCAGTGGATTCGGAAATTGAAATTCGTCCGGTATTCGACATGGAAGACTTTGCGGGAAGCGGGCTTCAGTCATAATTCGCGCGATATTGGACTGAAAATGAGGCCGACATGAGTTACATGTTATTGATCGTTGAACCTGCGGGACAACGTCAGACCCGGACCGAATCGGAGGGTCGCGCGCTGTACGACAGCATGGTCAGGTTCAGCGAGTCGCTGAAGTCCCGCGGCCTGCTCACGATGAGCCAATCATTGAAGACGGACCATCTCGGCTCGCGCGTGCAGGTGCGCGATGGAGCAACGCAGGTAGTCGACGGCCCTTTCGCCGAAGCGAAAGAAATGATCGGTGGAATATTTTTGCTCACCTGCAAGACGCGCGAGCAGGCGATTGCGATCGCGGGCGAGTGTCCGGTGGTGACGTCGGCAACGATCGAAGTTCGCGAACTTGGTCCCTGCTTCGAATGATGGCCGGCGGGCGCCGCGTTAGCCATGGTTGAGTCCAACATCGAATGCACCATCGAGGCACTCTGGCGAATGGAATCGGCCAAAATCATTGCGAAACTCGCGCGAATGTTGCGCGACGTGGGACTTGCCGAGGAGCTGGCACAAGATGCGCTGGTGACCGCGCTCGAGCAGTGGCCCAAATCCGGTGTCCCAAGCAACCCTGGAGCCTGGCTGATGGTAACCGCCAAGAACCGCGCGCTTGATCAGCTGCGCCGCTTCAAACTCCTGCAGCGCAAGCATCAGATCGTCGCGCAGGAGGCCGAACTGTTCGCCACCGAAACCCCGCCGCCGGACGAGGTACCCGATGACGATATCGAGGACGATCTGCTGCGCCTCATATTCACTGCGTGTCATCCGGTGTTGTCCACCGAGGCGCGGGTGGCGCTCACGCTGCGCTTGTTGGGGGGCCTGACCACGGCAGAGATAGCCCGCGCGTTCTTGGTGACCGAGCCGACGATCGCACAGCGAATCGTGCGCGCCAAACGAGCTCTGAGCGAGGCGCACGTACCTTTCGAAATGCCGCGAGCGGACGAACTGGCAGCGCGGCTCACTTCCGTACTCGAAGTGATCTATCTGATTTTTAACGAAGGCTATGCGGCGACCGCGGGCGCCGAGTGGATGCGTCCGACACTGTGCGAGGAGGCGTTGCGCCTGGGCCGTATCCTCGCGGAACTTGCTCCCAAGGAACCGGAAGTGCACGGACTGATCGGACTCATGGAGATTCAGGCGTCCCGGGCGGGAGCCCGGGTCGGTCCCTCCGGGGAGCCGATCCTGCTGCTCGAGCAAGACCGGGCGCGGTGGGATTGGTTGTTGATCCGGCGCGGACTTGCCGCCCTGGAGCGCGCGGAGGGGCTGGGAGGAGCGCTCGGGCCGTACGCTCTGCAGGCCGCCGTAGCGGCGTGCCACGCTCGATCACGCACCGCCGGCGAGACGGACTGGACGCGCATTGTTGCCCTGTACGACGCACTGGCGCAGCTCGCGCCTTCGCCCGTCGTCGATCTCAATCGGGCAGTCGCCGTATCCATGGCCTTCGGCCCGGTCGCGGCACTCGAGATAGTGGATGCCCTGATCCGCGATTCCCGACTTGGCAGCTACCATCTGTTGCCGAGCGTGCGAGGAGATCTGCTGGAAAAACTCGGGCGCTTTGAGGAAGCTCGCATAGAATTTGCTCGCGCCGCGGCACTCGCTCAGAACACCCGCGAACGCACGCTTCTCCTCGGACGTGCTGCCGCGAGCGGCACGCTCGCACAACATTGACATCCGCGCGCTACGCCCCCATAGGGCAAGCTGGCGATTTGGCGGAGTATTGGCATTGTCCCTTCACGAACCCGCTTTAGGTTCTGCCGTCGTTTTTCGCGGCTCCAAATCGCTGTGTCATGAATTCAGCCTGGTACTTGAAGCGAAGGACATCGAACATGAGACACGGGAGAGCGAGAGCTCTTGGGTGTTGAGTGTGCCATCGGCCAGCTTAAGTCAGGCCCTCGATGAAATCACTCGCTATGCCGCTGAGCGCAGCGTGCCGCGCAGTGTTCCCGATGCCATCAAGTTGCGCCCGAGCGCGACGATCGGCGCCATCGCGTATGTGGCAATTCTATTGCTGACCGCTTATTGCGCCGGCAACGGGTGGTTCGGTGCCGACTGGCTGTCGATAGGCGACCTTGAGACGGGTGCCGCCCGCGAGTGGTGGCGGGCGGTCACCGCACTGACCCTGCACTTGGACCAGGAACACTTACTCGGCAACCTGCTGTTTGGTGTGATCGCCGGTATGGCCGCCGCCCGGTTGCTGGGGGATGGGGTGGCCTGGGCGAGCATCCTAGGCGCGGCGGCGCTGGCCAACTACGTAGAAATTCTCATTGCGCCGGTCACGCATCGCGCGGTCGGCGCCTCCACCGCAGTATTCGCGGCCCTGGGGCTGCTTGCCGGCATGGCGTGGCGGCAGCGTCTCACGCTGCGCGAGCGCCTCTGGTATCGCTGGGCGCCGCTGATTGCGGGGATCTGTTTGTTGACCTTGCTGGGTGCCGGAAATGCGCGCGTGGATGTCCTTGGGCACGCACTCGGATTTATCTTTGGAATCGGCGTGGGTTGGATTTACGCCAAGGCAGACGTCCCGAACCATCGCGGCAGGCGCGTGCAGATCATCGCCGGCGCCGGCGCGGCATTGCTGATATGCGTCGCATGGCTCTTGGCTTTAAGCCATTTATAAGGGTAAGCACGTAAAGCAGGACATTTAAGTTTTTATAAATCAATATGATGGCGATACAATCTAGATTCGTTATCCCTTGAGCCAGGCGACGGTGGCGATGCCGGCGAAGGTCATCAGCAGCGACCCCACCAAGTGGGCTCCCACTGCACCCAGCGCGAAGATCGATCGTCCCGATTGCATCAACATGACCACCTCCGCTGAGAAGGTCGAGAAAGTCGTCAGCCCGCCGCAAAAGCCGGTGGTGATGAACAGCCGCCACTCGGGCGCGAATGTCGGGTAGGTGGTGAAGAAGGCGATGGCCACTCCGATGATGTAGCAGCCGATGAGATTCGCAGCCAGTGTACCCGGCGGAATCGCGGGGAAGTATCGATTCAGGAATATCGCGAGGTACCAACGAAATAAGCAGCCGAGTGCGCCACCCACTGCAACCGCTATGAAGGAACGCCACATGGAATTTAACGCAAGCTCCGCGTAAAGCAGAAATACAAGGGGACTCCCAGGCACAGCAGCACGGCGCCCCATGCGACTGCGTCCGCCCCGGCACCGATAATCGCCCACAGAGAATATGCGGTTGCCAAGACGCCGACAATGGCCAGTGCTGCTGAGCCCTTGCGAGCCGCTCCCAACTGTCCGATCCACTGCAGCCGCAACAGCGCCGCCGAGCACAAGGCGTACATCACCAGGCAGGCGGTGGTGGAGAGCAGAATCATGAACGTGAAAATACTGACCATGGACTTTTGGTAGTTTGCCAAAATGAGCAGCGTGACGAGCGTGCTGCCGAAGCACAGCGCAAATCCGGGCGTGCTGCGCGACGACTCGCGCGCAAAGATGCGAGGGAATTCTCCGCGGATCGCCATGGCGCGCGTCAGTTCTCCTTGCAGGAGAATCCAGCCGTTCAGAGCACCGAACCCGCTGATTGCAGCGAATACGGCGAGCAGCCTACCGGCGCCGTCACCCCAAAATTGCGCCGCCAAATCGACAAATGGGGCATTGGATTTCGCGAGCGTTGCCGGCGGCACCAAAAGCAAAACCGTTGTGCATGCAACCGCGCAGATCAGCGCGGTAACCACCGTGCCGAACAGCGTTGCAATGGGAATGGCACGCCCTGGATTGGCAACCTTGTCCGCGGGAATAGTCGCCGATTCCAGTCCCAACAACGCCCATAGCGTCAAGGTCGCTGCTGCGGTAACACCGCCTACTGATAGAGGAATGCTGCCGGCCGCGGAAACATGGTGTGAGCGCACGAACAACAATCCCAAAACGGTAACTGCCAACAATGGCAGAACCTTGAGCACCGTTGTGACGCTTTGCACCCAGCCTGTTGCTTTAATTCCGTACCAATTCACGAAGGTAAGCATCCATAAAAAAAACAAGGTTACTGCGGCCGATGCGCCCGGCTTCTGCGCGATCCACGGCAACAGCGGGGTGAGATAACTCACCGCGCCCGTGGCAATGGCTGCGTTTCCGACCCAAATCGAAATCACATAGCCCCATGCGACGATGAAGGCGGTAAGAGGTCCAAAGGCCAAATGAACATAGGCGTACGGACCCCCAGCCTGTGGATAGGCACGGCTCAAACACGCGAATACGATGGCGAGCGCTATGGCACCGCTCGCCGTGAATCCCCATGCGATAACGCTGTTGAGACCAAAGGGTGCGAGCGATGCCGGCAGCAAAAAGACGCCCGAGCCGATGCTATTGCCGACCACCAACGCCACGCACATCCAAAAGCTGAGAAGCTGAGGGCGGTGCGGGGTCATGGAACGACACTATAACTTGACCATAAGAGGCTCGCATTTGACATTATTGCGGAACTCGGGCGCTCACCTGCATTTTGAGGCGACACCGTCCCACAGAATTAGCGTAGCCTTGCCTTGAGGATATTCATGTCGCCCCGATGAACGGATTCTCCGGTACTCCACCGGAGTTCTTAAGGGGCTATGAACAAGGGGCAATAATGATCGACACCGAAGTGGTGCGACTCAGGCAACTGCGAAATGCAGCGTTACGCGCGCGGGCGTTGGCCAAGGCTTTAAAATCCGATTCCATCGATCATTGCGTTTTTGCCAAAAGCGCGCTCATGTGCTGGACCATCTCACGAATTGTCACGGGGCATCTGCGGGCGCATCCGTATTTGAGATATCAGCAAGGCCCAAGCCAGATTCGTGAACTCACCGATCGCGCGCTCGCCTCGATAGTTGCCCTCACCGCGCGACGTCGCAACCGCTGCTTTAGTGTCTACGCGCCGGAACTTCAAAGCGTCTCACGCGAATTGGCTGACGTGCGCGCGCTAACCTGGTCGGCTGATTTGAGCGATGCGCTCGGGCGCGCGCAGTTGCAACTGCACCGACTCGCGCAGGAACTCGATGCGAGCGCGCGACACGCGGTTGGCGCAGTGCAAGAGAATGGCGACGCACTTGAGGACATCGGGACGGAGACCAACTGGCCGTATCTCGCGATTTAGACACGGGCCGACTTAAGCCTAAGGCCCTTTGTTGTGGCGCACTTTCTTATCTGACAACGGACGTTGAGAATTCCTACAGAAGTCTCCTTGTTCCGCCGATCGCTCGTGGCAGGATCCCATTGCACCATTTCCTGTCAGCGGTGCAATAGGAGGCAGCCATGGGTAGCGAAAATATTCCGACCTCGCCAAGTCCGCAAACGCCGCCCTCGGCACCGCACGATCCGCCGGAACCCGCGCCACAAGCTGCAGCGTGGCGCCGCGCTCTTCGGGTGATCGGCTACGTGGCGCCCAAGGAGTATCGCATGGGCAGAACCACTATCGTCAAAACCACTGTTCGCAAAGGATAAGGCCGTGGAGAAGAAACAGCTGATCGCTATTGGCATTGCCTTGCAGACCCAGGTTCTAAAAACGTGCGCTGTTCATCGCCAGCTGTATTTCGATGACGAGGTGAATCCGGCCAGCGCATTTGCACTGGCCATTGATCTGGTTCGCAAACGCAAGCCTTATGTCGATGAATTTCACCACGATGAACACGAATTGACGGACCTGCTCAGTGATACGCTGGCAACAACGCCCGTCGGTTGCCCCGAGTGCCAATCGTCAGTGAGACTAAACTCGCCGCGCGATGCTGGCCGCTTCAGCGAGCGTGCGCTCGAGGGCTGGCAAATCGTAGGGTTTGGGCAGCATCAGAACGGTGCGCGAAGTCTCGCCCAACAAAAACTCGATGTTGATGGCGCCGTAGCCTGACGCGATGACGACGGGTAGATTCGGATAGTCCTTGACCAGCGCCCGGGCGAGTTCGATGCCGGACATGCCGGGCAATCGAATATCAGTCATAACCGCATCAAATTGCACTTCCTGGAGCTGCGCGATGGCTTTTTCAGCTTCTGGAACCGCGACGACCTGATGTCCAAGCTCCTGCAGATATTCGACCGTAATACAGCTCACTTCGTCGCTGTCTTCCACCAAAAGGATGTTCATGGCGGGGGGAGGGTAACATAAAGACCGTCGCAAATTGGCGACGAGCCGAGGGATCTACAGTCAAGGGCGTAAGACATAACGCAGCACAAAATGCTGCTATTACCTGGTTTTGAGACCTGCGGCAGCCACTCTCGCGCACCGGAAATGTAAAGTTGCGGCGCGATAATAGTGGAGAACGGCAATGGTCGATTTGGTATCTCGATGGGGCAACAGCGCCTTGTTGTTCACGTTTGTGCTCATAACCTACGCGGTGGTCATCACTCTTAGGTAACGCAGCGCGTGCTCTCAAGCGCGTTTTTCTAACTCACCGGGCAGAGGTGTCGGGCCGGACCTGACCTCTTCCGCAATGACTCGTTTTGATTTCCACAGCACCACGCTGTAGTAACAAACGTAGTAACCCGCTAGAACGAAAAACAGGCCGACCGTCAGCGGACTTTGCAGCATGCCTGCCGGCCCAAATGCGGGGTTCGACGAGTCGATGCCCGCGGCATGTACGGCATGCGTACTGGTGTATACCTGCATCAACCGATAGACGAGTCGTCCCAGAAACAATAACGAAACCGCGATGCCGGTGTAGGTGTGCGGCACGTAGTAGAGTTGGTGATCGATTTTGAGGAAGCGTGTGCGCGCGGCGCCCCATAGCGCCAAAGCGACGCCGGCGGCGACGCCCGCCATTAGTGCGGCTAGGAATGCGGTCGAACGCAATGCGACCGGCAGCAGAAGGCAGCCGATAATCAGCAGTATCACGATGCGCGCTTGCATCCGCACGCGCCGCAGTGGCTGCTGACCGAAGCTGCGGCGAAAGCGGCGGTAGATGATGAACACCACCAGTGCCGCGATCAAAAATGGCCCGATTTGCGAAAAATATGCTCCCATTTCCACGATACTACTCTACCCATGGGCAACGCGAGTTTGGCGACGGCCGCAAAAAGCGAATTGACGCGGGGAGTCGGCGCTTGGGGCGCGATAGCGGTCAATGTTGCCAACATGATCGGCACGGGGGTTTTTCTCAAGACCCGGGTCATGACCTGCAATGTCGGCAGCGCCAAGACAGTCCTATTGGTGTGGCTCGCAGCGGGATTGTTGTCGCTCGCCGGCACGTTCTCCTATTCAGAGATCGCCGCCATGATGCCCGAAGCGGGAGGCGACTACGTTTACCTGCGGCGTGCCTATGGCAAAGCGGTGGGTTTCTTGTATGGCTGGATGACCTTCGCGGTTGCGAAGGCTGGATCACAAGCTGCTCTCGCGGTAGGCCTTGCCATTTTCATGAATGTGGCGGTCGGCGGTGCATTGGAACACTGGCAGCTCGAGGCCAACCCGTTTGGCTTTCACTTGGGTGTGAGCGGCTTGACGCTGGTCGCCCTCGCCACCATTTGGACCGTAGCGCTGATTAACTGCGCCTCCGTGGCCTCGGGAGGGCGTACCGCACTGGCCTTGACGATCGCGAAGGTCGTGTTGATTCTCTGTGTGGGCATCAGCGCGTTTGTTTTTGCACCGGGTGATTGGACTCACCTTGCAGGATCGGGAATCGCCGGCACTTGCGAGGGGGTTGCAGCCAGCGCGCGCGGCGGGTATGCAGGATTTGGCGCCGCAATGCTCGGTGCGTTGTGGGCCTACGATGGGTGGAGTAACGTGGCGCCGCTCTCGGGAGAAATTCGCAACCCCCAGCGCAACCTGCCGCGCGCATTCGTCGGCGGCATGCTGGTTGTCGCATCCTTGTACTTGTTCGTGAATGTTGCGTATTACTATGCGATGACCCCGCTCGAGATTGCGAGCGTGCCGACAAGCTCCTCCGTAGCGACGGAAGTATTGCAGCGCTTTTTGGGGCCCATTGCGGTGTCGATGACGGCGGTTGCACTCATGATCTCTTCATTCGGCTCGCTGCACTCGAGCGTGCTCGCGAATTCGCGTGTTCCATACGCCATGGCGCGCGACGGCTTGTTCTTTCGCGGACTGGCCCACCTTTCGCCGCGTTCAAACGTTCCCGCACGGGCAATCGTTGCGCAGGCCGCCTGGGGCAGTGTGCTCGCACTGTCGGGTTCGTACGATACTCTGACCGACTCGGTGGTATTTGCCTCGTGGCTCTTTTATGGGCTGAGTACCGGGTCGCTATTCATTTTCCGAAGGACGATGCCCGATGCGCCGCGGCCCTATCGAGCGCTGGGCTATCCGGTGGTGCCCGCAATTTTCCTCGTGGTGACAGCGGCATTGCTGATCAACACGTTCATCGCGGCGCCCCATGAGGCGCTGCGGGGCGTCGGGGTATTGATCGCAGGACTGCCGCTGTATTGGTATTGGTCGCGCAAAAACCCCGATTCCCAGCGCTAAAGGAGCGGCCGAGGCTCCTCGCCTGGCAGGTCGAACACCAGCACCTCGGCCTCCTTGCCGTGCTCAAGATGCAGATCCGTGCCTCGAGTCACTTGCAGCGCGTCCCCCGCCTCGAGGACTACGCCGTTCGCCGTCAAGGCGCCGCGCGCCACATGCACATAGATGCGCCGGCCGGGTCTCACTTGAAGATCTGCCTGTTCGGCGCCATCGAACAGCCCAGCATAGACGCGCGCGTCCTGATGAATCAGCAGCGACCCTTGAGCGCGATCGGGCGACACAATCAGCCGCAGGTGCCCGCGCTTCTCCTGCGCAGCGAAGTGTTTTTCCTCGTAGCTGGGCTCAATGTCGGCCTTGTCCGGCTGGATCCAGATCTGCAGAAAGTGCGTGCCCGCGGTTGGCGACGGATTGAACTCGCTATGCCGTACGCCGCTTCCCGCGCTCATGCGCTGCACGTCTCCGGGTCTGATGGTTGATCCATTGCCCAGGGAGTCCTTGTGCGCAAGCTCACCGGACAACACGTAGCTGATGATTTCCATATCCCGGTGAGCATGAGTGCCAAAGCCGGCGCCGGCCTGCACGCGATCTTCATTGATCACCCGCAATGGACCGAACTCGACGTGCTCTGGATCGTAGTAATCGGCAAAGGAAAACGTATGAAAAGATTTAAGCCAACCATGGTCGGCAAAACCTCGTTCTTGACTGCGTCTGATTTCGTTCATGGGAACCTCCGGTAGGACACGCCCTACAGATGGTAACGAAACGGCCCGACTGTTTAGCAAAACAATCGCGATTAGAGTCGCCTTCAACGCCGCTGGGGAGATCAATAATGTCAATAGGCACGATTCTGCTGATACTGTTGGTTCTGCTCTTGATCGGGGCGCTCCCGTCGTGGCCGTATAGCAGCGGCTGGGGCTACTATCCGAGCGGCGGACTGGGCTTGGTACTCATTGTACTGCTCGTGCTGGTCGTGACGGGCCGGTTGTAGGTGAAGCGGAATTGGTCGATGCCCTTGGCGTTTGCCGGGGCGTTAAGCGCTGCGTCGAGCGGGCTGGCGGCCCCTTGCAGCGACATCGCGCCGGCGCTTTCTCGCTTCGACTATCTGGTGCTCGCGAGCATGGCTGATTCGGCGCGGCCGATCTCCCTGGCTGTTTACCGGCCGCAGCATCAAGCCATGCAGGGCATCATGCGGATTGACGCGCCGGATGCACCGCCGAAATCAGCAATCCAGCCCACATCACGCTGATCTGGCCAAAAAGACCGCAAGACCAATCATCGGCAGCGGTCCTGCTAGAAATAGCCGTGCAACTCCATCAATATCAACTGTTGATTTTGCGAGTTGTTCTGAGGAATGCCGAAGTAGTGGCGATAGCCGGCGCGAAGTTGCAAGCCCGGCAGCGGCGTGTATTCATACACGAAGCTGTAGCGGGTTTGCTGATTATTGCGCACGATTCGATCCGGATCTTCGTATTCCGCCGTCAATTTCAAGTTGTGGCCCTTGAGGACTCGCCAGTCCGCCTCTAAAAGTCCTGCAAGGAGGGTGACGCCTCCGGGAAGGCTCTCATCGCGCACAACGTCGCCCTCAGCCAACCATGCAATGGGGCCGGTCCTCAAGCCGGCGAACAGACCGCCGACGCGCCGATCGCCGGCGTCGGATTGGGTGGATGAGCCCGCGATTCCCACCCGCCAAATAGGCTTCGTGTACACCGCTTGGGTGGTGACTTGATAACCGGATCCGCTGGT